>CDZH01010059.1_pt1 | contig 346173 bp, 356 predicted proteins | sample 557721 | NCBI WGS metagenome assembly CDZH01 (sample SAMEA3182062, study PRJEB8094) | gut metagenome | biome: human; feature: gut; material: Stool; isolation source: human stools | place: Canada | collected 2013-01-14 | reverse complement strand
TATTTTATTATCCATTTTACCTTCTTCCTAATTTTGCAGATGCCATCTACAAAATTACATTTTCCACTTTATTTACTCTTACTATATCATAAAATTTTAATTTTTTATATTAAAATTGCAAAGTTTTAAACATAATTTATTCAAATATATTTATCATTGTCTTGTGAATCTTAAATTAAAAAATGTAGACAAAATTTTTATTTTTGCCTACAAATATTTTACACTAACGAGAAAGCTATATTCCTACTTTTCTTTTTAGTATATTGTAAAATTTATCCCTAATTGTTTTTATAATACTTCCTTTATGGCTTCTGCTATAATTTTGTTTACGTCTACTATCATCACATTAAACTTTACTTCTAAATCAAAATATTTCTTAATTTGCTCATCTTCTATTAATATTTTATACATATCTTCTAATTTTTTCATTTTGCCTTCATCTTTTTGTTCTCCACTATATTGCATAAGTTGTATATCATATCTTAGTTTTTCAAATTCTTCTATTTTGCTTTTAAGTTCAGGATTTGTCATTATTTCGTCTTTCATACTTTTATACTCTTTATATTCTTGCGATTCTTTTATCTCTTGTGCTAATTTGTTTGCTGTATCATAAACGTTCATATTTTATTTTCCTCCCGATGGTATATTTTAAGCATATGCATGTTTCTTTTTAAAGTTTAATAGATTTACTATTTCTGAATCTGTATTTTTAGCTTTTGCAGCCTTTTTAGCTTTTTCTTGTTCTATTTCTTCTGCTTGTTTTTCTGCAACAGTTTTGCATATAGCTTTTTCATATATATAATGTGTATCTTGAGCAATTTTATTCCAATTAAACTCTTCTTTTACTTTTGCCTTTGCATTTTTTGCTATATTATTTGCCAATTTTCCATCATACAATATACTTAATACAGAATCTGCTATTGAATTTGGATTTCCAGCATATGCTTTCATTCCATTTATTCCATGGTCTACTATTTCATTTAGTCCTCCAACATCAGATACCACGGTAGGAACTCCAGCAAGCATTGCCTCTAATGCAACTATTCCAAATGGCTCATATGTACTTGGAAATACAGCTACGTCTGCACATTTGTACATTTTTTGAACTTGTTTTGCATTCAAATAACCTGTAAAATATACCTTGCTAGAAAGCCCCATTGCATCTACCTGACCTCTTAAGTCATCTAGCATGCCACCCTTTCCTGCAACTATTAATTTTGCATCATTATAATTGCTTAAAATTTTTGGCATAGCAGATATTAAATGTTGAACTCCCTTTTCATATACTAGTCTTCCCATAAATAATATTATTTTTTCGTTATCCATTGCATATTGTCTTCTAAATTCATAGTCTCTTTCTATTCCATTAAAATTGGTTATATTAATTCCATTGGGAACAACATTTATTTTATCAAATGGAAGTCCAAATAATCCTTGTACATGACCTTTCATAAAATTACTATTTACTATAACTTCTGTAGCCTCATATGTTAATAACCATTCTGTATCATTTATATATCTTTGAGCTTCATCATGTATGCCTGAATTTCTTCCTGCCTCTGTAGCATGTATTGTTGCTACAACTGGAATTCCAAATGCTTGTTTTAATGTTTTTGCACTTGTTGCTACTAGCCAATCATGTGCATGTATTACATCAAACTTTCCTTCTTTTCTTATTATTTCAGATGCTTTTGACACCATATTAAAGTTAAGTTGCATAACCCAATCTATAAAATTATTAGGTCTTATCATATAATTTTCTACTCTATATACCTTAACTCCCTTATCATTTTCATATTCTGGTAATTCTCCATCCCTATATGTTACTACTGTAACTTCATGTCCATCCTTTATTAATCTTTTAGACAAGTCGTGAACTACCCTTGCAATTCCTCCTACTATTCTAGGTGGATATTCCCATGTAAGCATTAAAATTTTCATGGTCAAAAGCCTCCTCTTTCTTTTTCTTTAGATATTTAATTTATTGGTTATATTTTATACAAAAATTCTACAAAAGTAAACAGTATTTTTGCTTTTTTTATTATTTCTTAAATAAAAAATAAGGGTGTCCCTTTTTGTCCAAATTGCCCAGTTAGGGACAGTCCCTAACTGGGCGAATTTATTTTTCTAGCAGCCAATCTAAAACATTAACTTTTTTTATTCCGTCATAATCAGCTATTGGATCTATATCCATTGTAAGTATATATTTAGGATAATGGTCATTTATATCTTGTAATGGTGTTAATTCTCTTTCTAATGTTGCCTTTTCTCTTGTTGTATATGCTACTTGAAAATAAGTAAAACCTTCTTTATTTTCAGCAACAAAATCTATCTCTTTTTCTCCTGCTTTTCCTATATATACTTTATAACCTCTCCTTATAAGTTCAAGGTATACAATATTTTCTAATATATGACCCACATCTATATTTCTTCTTCCTAATAATGCATATCTCATTGTTACATCAGTTGCATAATATTTTTCCCCTGACTGTAAATATTGTTTTCCTTTTATATCAAATCTAGAAACTTTATTAAACACATAACTTTCAACCAATGACTCTAAATAACTTTCAACTGTGTGAACAGATATAGACCTTCCATCTGAAGTTAATGTATCTGCTATTTTTTTAATAGATAAACAATTTCCTATATTATTAAACATAAATCTAGCAACCGTTCTAAGCATTGTTGTATCGGCCATCTTTTTTCTTAGCCCTATATCTTTCACAATTATTGTATTATATAAGGCATCTAAATAATCGTCAATTTCTGATTCTTCTTCTAGCTTTAAAGCATATGGAAATGAACTTCTATTAATATAATTTAAATACATCTTTTCATCTGCATCTTTTTTATAATAATTTAAATATTCTTTAAATGATAATGGATACATTTTTATTTCTATATATCTGCCTGTTAACAGTGTTGCTAACTCACCAGATAATAGATATGCGTTAGAACCCGTTATATATACATCCACATTTTTCATAATATATAGTCCATCAACGGCTTTTTGAAAATCTGAAACTTCTTGAACTTCATCTAAAAATACATAATATTGCTTTTTATCTTTTATTTGTTCTTTTACATATTTATATAATTCCTTATAAGTGTCAAATTCATTATCTGGATTTTCAAGATTTACTGATATTATATGATTATCTTCTATTCCTATACTTTTTAAATAATCAATATATAATTCAAATAAAGTTGATTTTCCACATCTTCTTATTCCTGTTATAACCTTTATTAAATCTTTATCTTTCCATTTTTTTAATTTTTCCAAATATTCTTTTCTTTCTATCATATTCTCGCCTCCATAATCATTATACTATATTTTTTGCAAATTTGCAATAGAATGCACTTTTCTGTCGTTTTCTATAATTATTTGCATTACAATTAATTTTTGTTCCATAAGTCCTTCAAAATTTTTATTAAATAAATTAGTTCTAACTTTGGCAAAGGGTGTCCCTTTTTGTCCAAATTGCCCAATTGGGGACTGTCCCTAATTGAGTGAATTCAAAGAATAAAATTTGCAAAAAATGAAATAATAATATTAATTGTATGCAAAACGTTTACAAATGCATACAATTATATTATAATATAGTTAATATAGATATATTATACAGATAGGAGTTGGTAAAAATGTCAACAGTGAGAATAAATGATAATATAAAAAAAGAGGTTATGCCCATTTTAGACGATTTGGGATTATCTTTAAGTGAAGCAATAAATATATTTTTGCATCAAATTAAATTAAATAATGGAATACCTTTTACCTTAAAAAGAAGAGAAATAATAGAGTTAAATGATGGACATGGATCTTATGTATGCGAGTATGGACATCTACATGATTACAGCAAATTAAATGTTAATGAAATGCTAAAAGATATTGATGAAAAAACATACAATAATGTAGAGGAATTGAAAAAAACATTGGAGGAAGAATAATATACTATGTATAAAATCGAAATAACAAATAAATTTAAACAAAGTATGAAAAAAGCAAGAAAAAGACGGTATAAATATTAATTTAATATATGATGTTATTAATACCTTAGCCCAAGGAGATATCCTCGCAGAAAAATATAAGAATCATCCACTCAAGGGAAATTTAAAAGGCTTTTACGATTGTCATGTTCTTCCAGATTTAGTTCTAATATACAAAATCGAAAAAGAAAAGTTAATTTTACTACTATTTGATATTGAATCACATTCAAATTTATTTTAAAAGGTGTCCTTTTTTGTCCAAATTGCCCAATTAGGGACAGTCCCTAATTGGGCATAAAGTAAAAGAGGCATATATGCCTCTTTCTTTATTTATATTATTAAAATTCTAAGCACCTGTTACTGTATCAACTTCAAATTTCAAATTAAAGTCTAAATATGTACCTGAAGCACCAGTGTAACAATCCATGTCTTGTCCTTCGATCCACATATATGCTCTTACTTTTGTATAACCAGGTTTTATTGTCATTAATTTTTGTCTTTGAGTAAATCCTGTATCAGTAAATAACGTAGGTGTCATTGCGGCAAAAAAACTAGTATTTCCAGCTACATTTGCGTTAGCAAGTATCATATCATCTTTTTCCTCTATTGCTGTTTTTACTCCACTATAAGGAACTGGATTTGCTGCTTGCTCCGCTGTAGTATATATAGGTGTATCTCTTCCAGCAAGTGACTGGTTTATCGCATTTGTTGTATGAGTACTAGAATTTGGTTCCCATAAATATTTACCACAATCCGCATCCGCTTGATTATAAATTTTATTTTGTACAGCCGTTGATGCATCCTCCGTATTTGATGTATCAACATTTCCCTCAACTATAAATGCTATTCTAGCTGCATTTTGTAGTCCTTTATCATTTTTATATGCCGCATTAGTGTCTGCAGCTGCTCTCTCTCCATTCCATACTACGCCAGAACCTGGTTGTAGATATAAATCCTTTGCTGATGTAGATTCCAAATTTATGAAGAAGTCAAATGTTATATAATTTCCAGTTAATCCATGCGTATCTGTTTCTGGTGTAGCTGTTAAAATATATTTACCCTTGTTAGTACCTGTTTTAGATGTTAATACCTTACCTAAAAACATTTTTTGCTTTCCTTTGTCAATTTCCCCTATAGTAGATACTGGTTTCAATATTGATGGTACTTGATTCACAGCATCTTTATAGTTAAGTTCTGAGCCAACATAGTCAGCACCTGTAATCATTTCATTTGTTAGTGTGGACGTCCAGTTTTTTGCATTAGATGAGATTTGAATACCCTCCACTGTCTCAATTTTAACTTGTAAAGTTGAAACTTCTGCAGTATTTTGAGATACAAACCATGCATATGTTGAGCTAATTAGCAATACTGCTGCTAATAATAAAAGTAATAGTGAAACTTTTAAATTTGATTTCTTTTGTTTTTTTGTTGTTTTCATTTTTACACTCCTTTAAATTTTTATTTTATAAAAAATATATTAACACCCGTTTTAGGTAGTGTCAACATTTGTTGAATAATGTAATAAAACTGTAATTTTGTAATGTTTATGTAATAGTTATTAGCCCCCTTGATATGTATCTATCCCTAGCTTTATATCGAAATCTAGATATGTTCCAGAGGCGCCTGTATAGCAATCCATATCTTGACCTTCAAGCCACATATACACTCTTATTTTTGTATAGCCTGGCTTTAGTGTCATTAATTTTTTTCTTTGCGTAAAAGATGTATCTGTAAATATTTCCGGTTGTACAGAAGAAAAGAAACTTGAATAATTTGCTGCTTTTGCATCGGCTAATAAAACATCATTATTTTTATTTATTTCTGTTTTTACTCCACTATAAGGAACAGGATTTGCTGCTTGCTCCTCTGCTGTATATTTAGGTGTGTCTTTTCCATCAAGTGACTTGTTTATTGCATTTGTTGTATGAGTATTAGAATTTGGTTCCCATAAATATTTACCGCAATCCGCATCCGCTTGATTATAAGTTTTATTTTGCGCAGCTTTTGATGCATCTTCCGTTTGTGATGTATCAACATTTCCCTCAACTATAAATGCTATTCTAGTTGCATTTTGTAGTCCCTTATCATCTTGATACGCTTTATTTGTATCAGCTTTTGCTTTTTCTTCATTCCATGTAACGCCAGAACCTGGTTGTAAATATAAATCTTTAGATGAAGATGCTTCTAGATTTAGAAACATATCAAACACTATATAATTTCCATTTAATCCATGCACATCTGTTTCTTTTATTGCTGTCAATATGTATTTACCATTATTAGCATCACTTGTGGAAGTCGCAACATTGCCTAAAAACATTTCTTGTTTCCCATCAGTTATTTTTCCAATAGATGATACTGGTTTTAGTATAGAAGGTATCTGGTTTATAGCTCCAGAATAATTGGTTGATGAGCCAACATATTCTGCATTTGTAAGCATTTCGTTTGTTAGTGTAGAAGTCCAATCTCTTGCATTAGATGAAATCTGAAGTCCCTCCACAGTTTCTATTTTTACATTTAAAGTAGACACCTCAGCAGTATTATTTGAAATAAACCATGCATATGTTGATCCTATCAATATTACCGCTACAATTAATAGTATTAATAATATTGCTCTTAGGCTTCTTTTCTTCTCCTTTTTTACTGTTTGCATTTTTTTCCCCCTTCTTTAAAAATTAATTCTATATAGGTTTATATTAACATAGCCATTTTTAGGTGTCAACATTTGTTGAATAATGTAATATAATTGTAATCTTTGTGCTTTTTTTGTAATATTTGTGTAATATTTTGAGTTTATTTTTGCACGTGTTCTTCGTTTATTTCTAAGTGCATTTTCATTTCTCCACCTATTATATCATTTATACAGTCTGGGTCGTCTCCTTCTACCCATACTACTATTGTATATCTATCTACATCGTTTGGATAAAAATTTTCTCTTGGTTCTATGTATACATATTGATCTGAATAAAATGGTATTGTATCTGGCTCTGGTTCTCCATTTGAATTTCTTTTTGCATAAATCTTCTTTTCTCCATTTCTAAATACCATTATTCTTACAGCTTCGTCTGCATCTCTAATTACATCATCTATTACTAATTCTGCCCAATATGTTAAATTCTCGTTTCCATTGTTTTCTATAAAAAATGTATATGCAATGTAATTATTTCCATTGTGAGCTCCCTCTGCTTCTGTATCTATATTATCTGGTATCCATCTTATAGATATATTGTCCATGAACTCTAGTTTGCCAGCCTCTAATATTCTTCTAAATTCTTTTACTGTTGAATTATCATATATTACTATACCACTTTTTTTGGCAAAGTTTTGGTCTAATGATATTGTAAATGGTCCTTGTCCATATACTACTTTTAATAAGAAAAATATTACTATTAAAAATACAGTACTTATTAATAAACCTAGTTTTAAAACTTTTATTCTGCTTTCTCTTTTGTTTATTTTTTCTGAGTTTAATTTGATTTTTTCCTTTGACATTTTTTATTTTCCTCTCCGTATTGCCTATTAAAGGCTTATACATTTAATTTAACATTTTTTGGTATTGATTTAATTTTCTTTATATGTTATTATCTATTTAGATTTAGATAAGATTCGAGGTGAACGTATGAAGAAAAATTATAGAAAGTTAATTCTTGTATTAGCAATTATTGCTCTTTGCGTATCTGCAATTTCAATTTCCGATGTTTATGCTAAGTATGTTGCTTCTGCCAATGGAGCTGTAGATATTTCTATTGCTAGATGGGATATTAAGTTAAATACTTTGGCCATAAAAAACGGTACAGACATCTCTGCTGAATTAACTCCTGTATTTGATACTAATTCAAATCTTGCTGCTAATAAACTTGCTCCTGGTGCTACTGGCTATTTTGATTTAGCACTTGATTACACAAATGTTGATGTTGGTTTTGATTATAACATTAAAATAAACAATACTGATGATGCTATTGGTTCAACTACAAGTAACCTTGCAGATTTTAAAGTTACAGGTTATTCTATAGATGGTGGTACAACTACTACACTTAATTCTGGTACTACAAATACAAAGCCAACTGTTATAACAGGAACTATTCCTTATGCAAGCACAGGTACAAAAACTAAAACTATTAGAGTTTTTATTAAATGGGTAGATGATGCCGCATCTGGTGCTACTATGACTGATGCTCAAGATTCCGAATTTACTTGGGATGAAGCAAACAGACAAATAAAGTTAAAAATTGATGCTACATTTGAGCAAAAAGTTTAATACTTATTTAAGAAGTTATATTTACATATAGCTTCTTTTTTATGTATTTACTTGTTTTGCTCCTAATTCTATTTCTAAATGTACGCATGGTGTGTCTGGATGCTCTGTAATAAATTGATATGCACTTGTGCCATATTGTGTATCTAATTCGTCTTTTCCAGTTACTTCTGATTCATATTCCCATTCTAGTTTTATTGTTACTGTTGCTGTACCAGTATGTGCTGGTAATTGTGTTGTACTTAGTGTTACTGTTGTTTTAAAAGGAAAGTCGTTTTGTAATTTGTTATATAACATTTCTGGTGTTGTTGTTGCATCTACTTGATAAACCTGCCCTAATATTTCTACTTTTCTTACAGCAAAACTAAGCTCTGCATTTGTATCTCCATTGTTGTTTACTGTTATTTGATGTGTATATATTGTCATACCTGGATATATTTTTTCAACATCTAATATTATATTTTGCGTTTCTCTTATTCCGTTAGAAATATATGCAATATCCCATGCTTCTATTTTAGCGGAAAGTGATGTGCTTACTTTAGTATTATATATAAACCAAGCATATGAGTTAAACATAAGCAAAACTATTAATAATATTAAGTTACTAATTTTTACCTTTTTCTTAATTACATAAAAAACTTTCTTAAAACTCATTTTTTATCCCTTATTATCATTTGATTTTTTCCTTGTACTTGTCTTTTGTGTTTTTGTGTTGTTTGCATTGCTCTTAGTTGTTTTTGTGTTTTTCTTTGTGGTTTTTTTAGGTTTTATTTCTTCTTCGTATTCTTCTACTTCTACTAAGCCTTTAAGTTTTAATATTGTCCAGAATATTAAAACTACTATAGGCACAAATATTCCGAAAAATACTACATAAACATTGCTTAATATTTTAGATATAAAGCTTAATATCCATATTTTATAAACCACTTTGCCAAATACTTGATTTTGATGTACAAGTGGATCTTCTAATATATTTGCAATTCCTTTTGTGTGGAATATATATTCTCCATTTTCATAATCTATTTTAATTACCTGGTGTGTAACTATTTTTTGATTAAATGTGCTTTCTTGCCCTATATATGCTATGTCATCCCCCACTTTAATATTTTGTGGTTCTATGCTTTTAACAACAAGTACATCTCCTATATTATATTTTGGAATCATACTTTCTGAAATAATATTAAATACCCTTACTCCGCCTAATGCTATAGCATTATTACTAGCTCTTTGTAATATTACAACAAATAACACTGAGGCTACTATTAGGAATAATATTACATAAACTATATTATTTATTAATTTTAAAACAGGGTTTTCTGTTATTTTTTTCAACATCTTTTGAGTTTCTCCTTATATTTTCTCTAAATATTTTTCAATTTGTTTCTTAAATACTTTTTGTATTTGTCCTAGTGTTGCTATATTTTTATTTCTAATAACTAAGTATCTATCTGCAACTAAATCTTTAACTTCACTTTCTGTTAAATTAGCATTTAGGCTTACTATTCTATCTATCATTTGATTTAATACTTGTTCTTTTACTTCTTTTTGCATTGTTTCTTCTGCATTATCTCTATCTAAGGAATTAAGAATTAAATAATTTAGTAAAAATGTTTCATCTGCTAATCTTTTTAATTCCTCATTATCTGAATAGTCTTGTTTTTCGCTTATATGTTTTGCATTGTCATCTATGTTTGTTTGTATATAGTTCCATAATTTAACCGCATATTGAAAGTTTACATTTTTTAGAATTAGGTTTGTCTTTTTTATTGGTGAAGTTACTAATGCAATGTGTTTTTTTTCTATCAATTTATACGTTTCTGACCCCATTACCATTAATAATTTTTCTTCTAGTCTCTGTATTCTTTCTAAAGGTGTTTCTCCCTTTTTTCTTTTGTTTCCATCGTCTAATTTAGTAGTTAAATTTACTGTTATACTTACATTTTCATTTAATAGTTTTGCATTACCTGTATATGAAAATCTTTTGTTGTTTTTTTCAAATAGTTTTAATCTTTCTTCTATCATTTTTTTCTTTCTCATCATGTAAAATTTCATATGTTGTATTAAGGTATAAATAAAACGATTCTCGTATGTGTCATAACTTTCTTCTTTATTGATATTTAGTATTTTAGATGGTTTAACATCTCCTGTTTTTGGGTCTACATCTTGTATTAAGTTTGTATGTTTTGCTAAGTGCTTTATACTTTCTACAGTAACCTTTCTTGCTAGCTCTATTTTTACTATTTCTTCTTCATTTATGATAAATCTATTTGGATTACGAAATATGTTATCTATGTATGGTATTGTTGTTTCCATTAAGTCTATCCATTCTGTATCTTCTATAATTTTTTCATATTCTGTTTGCAAATCCATTTTTGATGCTGTTCTTTTTTGAAATGTATCTATTGTTCCAGGATTTGTTCTTTCATATAAATTATATATTTCTAAATCGCTCATTTGTTTACCTTTCTGTGAGTAATGCCCACTTTTAGTTTAATGGAATTATGTTAGTTTTTTAAGTCTTGTTAAGTATTCTATACATTCTTTCATTTTGTCTTTTCCAAATGTTTTATTTAAAAAGTCTATGTATGGGTCTATTTCGTCTCTTATGTATGATATATTTAATTGTTCGAATTTTCTTAATACTTTTCTTGCTAAAAAGTAGTCTACGCCTTCTACTTCGTCTCCGCCACAACCTACAAATACTGGTACAAATTTCTTCATTTGCGCAACAATACGGTTACCAAAAGCTATTCTGAAGTGTTGTATAACATAGTTATCCATTATTTCTATTTTATCCAATGTATCTTTGCTTACAGCATTGTCTATCATTGCTTGTGCAAATAATTGGTCTAAATATGTATAATTTACATCCATTGGGTCTGTGTCTATTGGGTCAAATGGTTGGCCTTTATCATTTATATCTATAGGCATTGCTCTATCGTAAACCTTATCTGTTACCATAAATGTAGAGTCGTCGTTGTTGATTGTTCCTATATACCATAGGTTTGGTGGTATTTGTAGTTTTCCACCTTTTAATTTTTTAGGGTCACTTTTCCAGCTATTTGGAACAAGTTCTACTATCCATTCGTCTTTATTTGGCATTTCTAGGATAGATAACATCTCAGCAAAATAGTATTCCACACGAGAGATGTTCATTTCGTCTAGGATTATTGTATAAATATCGTTTGTATATCCTGCCATATACATTTCTTTTAATACTTCTGTTTCGTTGAATTTTTTAGTAAACTCGTTGAAGTACCCAAATAGTTCTGTTCTATCTCTCCAAGATGGTTGAACTGATGCAACACATGAATCATGTTTCAAAAACTTTCCCCAGGCATATGCCAAAGATGTTTTACCAGTACCAGATATACCTTGTAGAATAACTAATTTGGTAGAAGCTAATGAAGATACAAATAATCTCATCATGTGTGTTGTATAATACAATCTTAGCCTTGACGCTGCAAAATTTCTAAATGCTTCGCAAAATTCAGGTAATGTAAATGAATTTCCATAATCTTTAATTTTATAGTTTGCAAATTCCTCATCAATTTCGTTAAGTTTAGCAAATCTGATTCCATCATTAGCAAGATCTTCTTCTGATTGTTCAGCACCGCCTTCTGGCAAAGGCTCTAAATTAGATTCTGTTGGTTTTAAACCAAGTTGTGAAACCTTCATTGCTAATATTTCGTCTTTTTCTTTCATTAGATTCACTACTTTATTATTTAAGTGGGCAACTTCATCCAATAGTTCTTCTTGTTTAACTACTTTTGCTCTAAATCTTAAATATTTTTTTATTAAAAAGAATATTAATGCAAATCCCATACCAACAACAACTACTACCGCAATTACTGCTAGTACAACAAGTACCCATTCTGCCATTGAAAAATCGTTCTTGTAATGGTCTATTATTTTTGCATATCCTGGTATGTTAAATAATTGCCCTATTCCTTTTCCAATTCCTCCAAGTATTGTAATTAATCCCGCAAAGAATTGTGCTAAAAATTCATATAAAAATCTTGTATATGTTCCCATATTTCATTTCATTCCTTTATTTAAATTTCTATTATGTTTTGCAATCTTTTTTTTCTTGTTATTTCTTCATAATAAGGAGCATCTTTATTTATTAAAATATATTTAAACATTTTTAATTTTTCTAATTCTGCTCTATCTGTGTCTATTGTTTCATCTGCTATAAGTGCTATTTTGTACCCACTTCTTAGCATTTCATAAGCATCATCTCTATATTTTAAAAATGTTTCGTGTCTTATTTTAATACTTAATTTGTCCTGCAATGCTGAATTGTCTATAATATTTAGTAGTCTTGTTATTTTTTGTTTTTTTTCAAATAATGAATCCGCAAATTCAACTATATATTGTTTTTTAAAGTTTCCTTTTATTATGTCTTTTATTATTTGTGCACTTATCATATTATACTCTACAAATAACTTGTCTTCACTTGTTGTTCCAGTATTAAATGCTCGTTCTATTGCTGTAGCGCTAAATATTGTAGAAAATTTCATATGATATTTTAAACTTACTCTTTGTACCTCATTTGTGCTATTGTAATCTGTTAATTTTAAAGAAAAAACTTTACTATCAAATTTTTTTAAATATTCTTCTTTTTTCTTTATATCATCTTCTATTAAATCCTTTAATAATTTTCTAAATTTTTCATCTTCTTTTTTTAATATTTTAACTCTTAGTCTGCATATGTTTTTTACTAAATCATCTATTGTTTTATATGGTGTAACTTTGTCTATATACAATACATATATAAAAAACATTTCCATATTTTCTATTAGTAATTGTTTTGATTTATTATCTACTATTAATCTTTTTTTCTTTTCTTTTAAACTTTCTAATATTTCTTTTCTTAATGTTCTATGGTTTCCGCGTTCGTTTACATTATAGTATCTAACATCTATGTATGTTTTTATGTAGCTGTCACATATTTGTTTATTAAATTTTCTTTCAAAAACTAACTTTAAATATTTAGTTATAGCGTCTTGTACTATTTTTATATATTCATCCATTACACTCATATATAAATTTCTCCTTTAATGTTTTTTAAGTCCAATCAATGAATTCTACAGTTATAATAGAAGTGTTATTGTTTATTGGATATGTATAGTTTTGAGTTGGATCTTTTTTATAGAATCTAACTCTTGCACTTGATTCTGCTTTTACACCAACTTTTGAACCAACTACATATGTAACAGAGCCTTGGTTTTCTGTTCCTTGGCTGAATAGTTCTACTGTTGTATTTGCCATATCAAGAGATAGTATTTGTGGGTCATACCCAAATTGTGTAAATTTTGTTGGTTTACATTTTGCTTTTTCTGTTGCATCTAACATTGAATATGAATATATGTCCACTTTATCTCCAACAGCGTATGAGCCAAATGCTTCAATTACTATATAATAATTAGTTGTGTTTGTTATAACTAAATCACAGTATATTTGCCCTACAGCATCTTCAATTTTGTATGAATATTCATTGTTCCCTATAATAAACACAAATTTAGCAGAAATAGTTTTACTGTATGGCTCTGTAGTACTTGCTGTAACATTTATTGTTACTTGGTCTCCAACATTTAATGCTGTGTTTGGATTAATTCTAAGTGTGACCGTGTCTAAGTTGTTTGTAGTATATATGGTTCCACTTGTTTTACTTAGTTGGCATGTTATATTGCTTGAGCAACTATATGAAATTTGATAGTCTACATCATATGATAATTTTTCTAATGTGTTTTTTGCGGTACTAAGTTTTATTGGTATTGAATAGCTATTAATTCCCGTCCATTGTTCTATTCTATATGTTGGGTTGCTTTCTTTTAATTTGTCACTTTCAAAATAAAATTCTTTTGTGCTGGTGTAAAAATTGTTTGCATATTTTAATACATATCTTGCAAGTATTGTAACAAGAGACAAACAAAATATAACTAGCACTGATAAAACTAAAATTTGTTTCCTGGTGTATCTGTAATATGTGCTGTTTTTTTTCTTTTTCATCTCTTCCCCCTTGCATTTTTATTTTAGAAATTTCTTCGAATTGTGGGCGATTAAAATCGCCCCTACAATATGTTATATTTTTTGTTTTGAATCTATAATTACTTCCATACTTTCTATCATATTTTGATATTCTGGTTGATTTTTATAGGTTTCTGGAAAATATATTAACAAATAATATACATCTGTCTTTTTTGTACTGTGTGCCATTGTTTGTGTTGATGTTTTAAAGTTTTTAAAATATGTACCATCTGTATCAGCTTGCACCGTTCCAGCACTTGGAAGTATATTGGTTGGATTTGCTGATGTTGGTGTTTGATTTTTATATAGTACATATTGTAATGGCAAATTTGTGGTTGTTTTTATTGTAATATCATAATCTATGCTTGTCTGTGCAATTTTGTTATTTGAATCTGAATTTGTTACAGAAAACGTATGTTGGTATGGTTCAGCTCTTGGTACCATTTGGTCTAATTTAAAACTCATAGTTTGGTGATCTTCTTTAAATACATACATAGCAATTTCTATATCTTTTGAAGCTAAAGCTTCACTACGATATCTTGCTATAGTATTTGTTAGAGCAATGCTGCACAATACTATTATGCACACAGCAAGAATTATAAATCTTATAGCTATTACCGTTGTTCTACGACCTTTTCTCCTTCTTCTTCGAACTTGCTCTTTCATTTTTCCTCCACACACTCTTCTGTAATTTATTTTTCTTCAGCTTTTTTCTTACTTGTTTTTGTCGCAGTTGTTTTTCTTGTGCTATTTGTCTTTTTTGTTTTGTTCTCTTCTTTCGTTTTAGTTCCTTTGGTTGTTGATTTTTTTGTTTCTGTTGTAGTTCTTTTCTTTGTTGATTTTTTCTCTGGTTTTTCTATATTTTCTTCGTTGTTTTCTTCATCATTTTGTTCTATTTCTTCTGATTTTTCTTCAATTTCTTCTTGTTTTGTATGTTTTTTCTTTGTTTTGGTAGGTTCTTCTTTTACCACAACTTCTACTTTTACTTTGTCATATGAGAAGAATACCCAAAGTAATAGTAACGCCACACTTGCTGGTATTAGTACTTTTGGTGTTAAAATTATTTCTTTCCACATTCTAAAGTTTGGTATTACTTTTATAACTTTTCCTACTATTTGGTTTCTTTGTATAGGTGTGTCATTTGTATTATTTGCATCACCTTTTGTAACAATTTGGTTGCCATTTACTTCTACTATTCTATGAGTTACCAATGCTGTTCCTTGGCTATACACAACTATCTCGTCTTTATTTACAGTTTCATTTTGATCAATAAGTTTAACTAGTATAGCATCTCCTATTTCCATGGTTCCTGACATGCTTCCTGTTGATACTTCAAATGCAGAATATCCAAGCATTGTTGTATATGTATTTCCTTTAATGTTAATTTGTATATGATTATATGCCATTATTAGAGCAATACCTAATATTACAAATAATATAATATCAAATACCCATCTAAATATTTTTTTTACCACTCTCATTTTTTCATCCCATTCCATTTTATTGTTCTTTTGTTTTAGTAGTTTTTTTAGTTGTTGTTTTTGGTTTTGAAGTTGTAGTTTTTTTAGCTGTACTTGCTGATTTAGTAGTTGTAGTTTTCTTTGTTGTAGTCTTTTGTGATGTTCCTGTTGTTGTTTTTTTAGCTTTTGATGCTGTTGATGTAGTATTTTTTACAGGTGCTTTTTTCTCTACTACTTTCTCTTCTTCATCCTCATCTTCATCGTCTTCCTCTTCGTCGTCATCGTCTTCTTTAGCTGCTTTTATATTTGCTATAAATTCCCATAATTCATATAGGAATGCTAATAATGATGGGAATACTATTAGTATCAAAAATCCCCATTTAGATTCTAATATGCTTAAAATTGTTCCCAATTTTCCTATTTTTATTGAATTTTTTGTTGGGCCTATTGCTAAATCACTTGGTATTTCTTTAGATTCTAGTACATATGTGGTTTCTCCTGTTACTGAACTAACTTGTTTATCTTTTAATGTTTGAATATCTACTGTTGTTTTTCCTAACTCTGATGTTGCATGAAAAAATATATCTTCTCCCGGTTCTTGCTTTTGTGTTGTATCAACCAACACTAAGTCTCCCTTGTTAAATCCTTTTTCTTTTAGATTGTTTGTATTGATTATTAATACTGTTGTAGAGTCAAATTCTGAAACCTTAAATTGATTAAAAGATAGTAAACATATTGTTACTATTATTGCAATTAATGCATATAAAATAATTAGTGTGTTATAAAAAATTTTCTTCATTTCTTTCATCCTCCGTAAACTTTCTTTCTTCTTTATAATATAACATAGTCATTTTTTTTTATCAATACATTTTTCGATTAAAACATCTAAAAAAAACTTTTGTATTTGTTTTGTAATATACTTGTAATATTGCTGTAAAATTGTATTATTTTTTTCATATTTTTTAACGAAAAGCTTATTGAAAAAATTTTATATGATGTTATAATTATATTAAGGAATGTTAAGTTTTTAATTTTCTTTTATATTTATGTACAAAACTTTATTGTTTTGTTGGAGGAACAGATGATAAAATTAAATGATAATAAAACAAAATCAAATTTACTAAAACTTATTAATAGAGAAATTTCTTTTATAGATGCTAGTTTAGCATACCAAAGAAGTCTTAACAAAGAAGTTCTTTTGTGTATGAATTTAATTACACAAAATTCTGAAGTTATAGAAACTGCTATGGAATTTAGTAAAAATTACGAGGCCTTAAATAATGTTATGGCTCTATTAAAAAAATCTACATTTAATATAGATTCCTTGGAAGCTCTACTTAGCCAATTATATGAAATAAAAAATAATGAAAGTAATGTTGTAATGACTAATAAAATATCTAAATTTAATGAAAATTATTTAGATGTTATTGATGAGATTACCACAAATACCATGAAAATAGAGTGCTTTTTAAAAGCTGATTTTCAAGAAGTCGAAAATCAAAACAAGGCTATTGCTGAATCTGCTAAAAAGGTTAAAGTTAGAACCAAGGAAGTTAATTTATTGCCTAACACATTAATAATTTCTGAAATCGAGAAAAAAGTAGTTTTGCCTTACACCTTAACAGATATTAAAAATATTTTAAAAGCAAGTCCTGCAAAATATACATCTGCTCAAGATGTTATTAATCAATTATATACTATTCCTTTAAAATGCTATAAGAATTCTGCTATTTCACGTTTTAGAGAAGCATATAGATTAGTTAGACAGCGCGATAAAGGAACCTTATTACAGGCTGTTGATTTAGCAACAGAATTATTTTTCAATTATAATTTGCATCCTGCCATTATAACAGCTTGCAAAAACTCTAATGAATTAGATGTATACCTATCTTGTTTAGAATATAATGAGCTTGAGGATTTTACAAGTTTTAAAATTGTATTCCAAGGCTTGCCTGCGGTTTCAAAAAAAGCTTTTAAAAGAGGTCATAATTTGATGAACAAAATTAATAATGTAGAAAGTGCAAATAATTCTAGTACTACAAATCAAGAAACAAATGCAAATATAAATTCATAAATAATGGGCGATTAAAATCGCCCGTTCTTAATTTAACTTTGCTATTTCTTCTAATTTTGGATTTTCCAAAAAATATAGCCAATTTTAGTTGTTTTGTTTTCTTAGTTGGTCTATCTTTTTATTTTTTCTTCGTTTTATACTTTTCATCTTCATATCTCTGTTAAATACAAATAGTAATACAAGTATTATTATTACAAATACTGTTGTTATTTTTGATTGTAGCATTTTTACTATTAATCCTAGCAATGGAATCCTTTTTTCAAATTTTCCTTTTATTTGGTTATACTCTATTATTACATTATTGTTATGATAATTGTTGTCTCCTTTTGTTGTATAATATGAGTTTTCTCCATGTCCCTGTATTTTTGTTATTCTTTGTATTTTGGTTATTCCATTTTCATCAAAAATTATTATGTCTTGTAAGTTTAAATCGTCTGGTTGGCATTTCTTAGTTATTATTAGATCATTTGTTTTTATGGTTGGAATCATTGTTTTGTCTTCGGTTGTATACATTGTTGCTTTTCCTATTCTCAAATCCAATTTTTTGTTAAAAACTCCATATACTGTGTTTATTACATTATATATAATCATTAATATTAATATCAACCATAAAACTTTTCTTGGTAGTGCAGATATTATTTTTTTTATTTTATTTTCTCTTATCCTCAATTTTCTTTTTTTCTCTCCTCATTTTTTTCTTTTCTTCTACTCTTTTTGTATTTATGTATATTATTAATATTAAATTTAATAACAATATAATATAAACTTTATCTTCTAGTAATAATATAATGTTTCCTATACGTGGAATTTTTAATACAATTGTTCCTAAAATTTGTTCATATGATATTTCTTCTGTGTCTTTGGTTAGATTGTTATCACCTTTAGTTACATATTTCGAGCCTTTTTCTGTTTCTTCAATTCCAACTATTCTATGTGTTATTATTTGATTGTTTTGTTCAAATGTAACTATTTTATCTGTTTTAATTTTGTCTTTTTCTATTCCACTAACTATTATTATATCTCCTACATTTATTGTAGGCTCCATGCTATTTGTTGTAATTACATATGCTCTATAGCCAAACATTGATTTAGCATCTGTTTTGTCTAATGTAGATTTGGTTATAAGAAATATGTTGTATAAAAGTATTATAATAATTACAAATAATAGCTTTTTAACTATTTGCTTAGTTCTTTTTCTTTTTTCATTTTGTTTTTCTATTTGCTCTATATCGTACTCCATTATATTCCTTTCTTCTGTGTATTATTTTAGGTCAGTTTTTGCTGACCTAAAATAACCATTGTTTTTTATAAAATTGTATTTGAGCTTTAATATGCTTAAGTAACAATAAAGTAGTCATGTGCTTCGCCTATATAGGTTTCTCCATCATATAGTTCCACTACTATTTTGTATGTTCCTGTTTTTATGTCTGTTGGTAGTGTTACTATAAATGTTGGTGTTGTCGCTTGGGCTGTTATGTTTATTGTTTCATTATATGTTGTTGATAATTCTTCTGTGTAGTCTCTTCTGTAGGCTTTTACTGTAAATGTTGGTGTTGTTATGTTTGCTACGGATTTTTCCATATTTACAGTTATGCTTGTTTTTCCTTTTTCTATTATCCTATCCTCGTCTGCAATTGTTAATTTTAATCCATATTCACTATTTTTTATATTTACTGTTTTTTTGTCGTGGTGTCTTATATCATATTCATAGTACTCTCCGTCTGCTGATGCTAATGTGTCTACTACTATTGTGTAATCTCCTGTTGTTAATGTTTTATTATGTTCTGTTTTTACTGTTATATTTGATAATATATTTGCAACATTATCTGCTACTTTTATTCTTGCTGTTCCATTTATGTTTGGATAATATGTTGTTCCATTTATTTCATAAGATATTCCCATCAGCTCTTGCCCGTTTAATAATGTTTGTGCTGTGTTGTCCCATACATTTATTGTTATTCCCATTTTTTTGTCTAAATATTGAGTATCATATATTATTTTTTCATTTACTACTTGTTGGGTAAATGTTGAGGCAGCTTTTATATTAAAGCTATCGCCTAATGCAACTGTTGTTGGTATTTCTTGTATCTGCGTATTTAATAATGCATCTTTGTCTACATATATTCCATATTTTCCTGTTTCTCTTTGTGAGCCTAATACACTTGCTATTGTCCTGCCCTCACTATTTCTTAACTCCATAACTAGTGTATTTCCTGTTGATGTTTGTGTTATTGTAGTTTCCTTAAAATCCACATGGAATATAAATTTTTCTTGAACTATATTATTTGTTGTATCTTGATATGTTGCTATTGCTGCTGTTTCGTTATAGTATTGATTTGTTGTTGGCATTTCCAAAAATTCAGATAGTCTATATTCATTTTTTTCACTTGATACATCTGATGTTTTTACAATATAATAGTAATATTTGTTATTTATTAAATCTATCATTGTTATTTTTGTTCCTGCTGGCAAACTATATGCATATCCTGTTGAATCTTTAGAAATTAAAGTTCTATAACTTGTTGGATATGATGTAGCATATTTATATTCTGCAAAGTTGTTTATTGTTAAATTATAATACATAGAAAATTCACTTGATTCCGTAATATTTGTTTCTACTGTTGCAAATGGTGCTTCAAATTTTTCTCCTGGTGCAATTCCTATTGCATACCCTGCTTGTTGTTCTTTCGAAGTATATATTGATATTTTTATTCTTAATTTCGTAATTTTATATCTTATTGGAGTTTGTGGTTGCAATACATCAAAATTTATTGCAACATATCCAACAAATGTAGTCTGCGAAATATTTTGTGAATTGTAAAGATTCAATATTATACTTGGAACTTGTGTTGAATTGTCAGATAAATATTCTATATCGCCAGAGTGAGTGCCTGAAGTTGCACCTTTACTCACATAATAATCTGTAGTTTTGCTTGATACCCAACCTGATGTACCTGTTTGCATCTCTAAACCAAATGTAGTGTTTGCAATATCTTCTGTTGTTGCTGTAGCTGGTATTTGTAATTTATTCTTTATAGAAACTGTTTGCATTAAATCTGCTTCGAGATTAGAGACGTTAAATATAGTATTAGGTTCGCTATTACTTATTAATGGTAATTCAACGGTGTCTATTGTGCTATATTTATATGCTGTTAATTCTGTATCTAATTGACTTTCATCTGGAATTCTACCTATTAACCATATATAATAGTCTGCACTTGTTGGAGTTGGAATAATATACTTATGTGTACTATCTGTTTGATTAGTGTAAAAACCATCTGTTGTTATATTATGATTTGCTTTGTGTTTACCCATTACATATACATTATTGTCTCCTGTACGTGTTGTAGTTCCTATTGGATTTGCAGAACTTGTGTACATTCCTAAATATGTCATTCCATTTACATTTCCGTATGTAGTAACACCTTCATTTTGTGCTATATTTAAGTTGTTTCCTTGCAACATATACATTTTATTGTCTACATTTGTTGTTAATACTTCGCTTCCATCTATTTCTGTTGATGTATCTATTTTAGCAGTTTCTAATGTTTCAGTTCCATCTGCGTTTATCAATATACTAGAATACTCTTTTAATAAATTAGCTCCATTATCTAAATATATAGTTGAATTATTTGCTAATTTTAGGTGTCCTATATCATTGAATGCAAATTTTATAGTATTATATTGATTTACTGTATTGGTTGCTCCTGTTATATGTAATGTTGAATTATTTATAATTACTTGCGATGCTTTTTCAACTGACAATATTTTCTTTGCTAAAGATCTTGCACCATAGTTTTTAATTGATATGTTTTTACTACCACTTATATTAGAATTATCACCATTTCCAAAAATACTTTGGTTTATCATAAGTGTTTCATATCCATTACCATCAATATTTACATTAGATTCACCTGTAACTCCTATATGTGAGGCAGTTGTTGCCTTTGCTCCTCCATAAACATTTCCATCAATGGAAATACTACCTATTGTTGCAGAATTATCTCCAACAGCATCTTTTCCAAAATTTATGTTGGTATTTCCATATACTATAGAATTATAGCCTCCACCATATATATTTCCTCTTATACTACCTTTAATTATATTTATATTGGCTGTTGCATTTGCTGTTACAGAGCCTACTTTAGAGTTGCTTCCATTTCCTCCTCCATAGATGGCACTAGAAATTGTTCCTCCGTTTACAGTTATGTTAGTACTTTGTGTAATTTCTCCTGAGTTATAATTTCCACCATATATATTGCTTACTGTTCCTGAATTTACTTTTACATTTGTTTTTTCAACATTACCTCCATATGCGGATCCCCCATATATATTTGTTATGGTTGCTCCTTTGCAATTAATATTTGCATTTGTTACCTGACTTGTTGTTGTTTGTCCACCACCATATACTGTTGGTATTGTTGCACTTGAACTTGTTAATGTCACATTTGTTGTAGTAGTATTCGAGTTAGAATGTCCCGCGCCATAAACTGCTGTTATAATTTTAGTTCCCTTAATGTTTATTGTTGCAGTACCTACACTAGTAGAATTATTAGTGCTATTTCCTCCTCCATATAAATTTGTAACTTGCCCCCCTGCTCCATTTAGAATTGTATTTGTTACTGTTCCGCCATTGGTGTTTCCGCCATATGCATTAGTTATTGTGCCAGAATTTATTGTTAAATTTGCCGTACTTATATTTGAAGTATTTGTTCCACCATATACATTAGTTATTGTTGCACCACTACATATAACATTTGTAATTGTTGCTTTTGCAGTAGCCACTCTACTTCCACCATATACTGTTGGTATTGTTGCACTTGAACTTGTTAATGTTACATTTGTTGTTGTTGTTGTTGAATTTGCACCACCGGCACCACAAACCATTCCTATAATTTTTGTTCCTTTTATGTTTACGTTTGATTTTGTTGTAACACTGTTAGCATTTATGCCTCCTCCATATATATAACTAGCTTGTCCTCCTGTTGCTATTATACTAGTTTCTCTTACATTATTTTGTCCTCCTCCATATATTGTTCCATATGTTCCATTATTTATATTTACACTTGATTTTAAAGAAACTTTGCCTGTACCCTTTCCTCCACCATGTATTGCTAAATTGTTAGAAGCACTTAAATTAACATTTGTATTTCCTATTACATTTGCCGAATTTCCTCCTCCATAAACAGATTTATTTATTGTGGCATTCATGTTTATGGTTGTATTTCCTGTTAACCCAGCAGTTGTACTTAGTGCTAGTCCATTTCCTGCACCATATATTATTTTTCCCGAACCAATTGTTGGGGTTCCAGATATGGTAACCGTTGTGTTTCCTATCATTTTTGAGTTATTTGGTACAGTAGAATAATTATATCCTTTTCCACTACCATAAATATCCCCATTTATAGTTGGAGAACCATTTACTATTACATTACTGTTTCCATATAGTGCACCAGAGTCTAATTGTTGCTGTGCTTCTGTTAAATTTTCTGAATATGCATAACCTCCTCCATAAACATTTCCTTTTATTGTTCCTCCAGAAATATTTATATTGGTTGATGTTGTTACATTTGCACCATAGCTCTTGTACGCATCTGAAGAATTAGTATTATATCCCGTAGTACTTCCTACTCCTGCTCCATATATGTCACTATTTATAGTTCCTCCAGAAATTTTTATATTTATAGTTCCATAATAATATGCATCACTTTTTATTGTTGTTCCATTTACATTTCGTCCATATGATGCTCCTATTATATTTTCAATTTGTCCTCCTGTTATATTTATTGTTGAAGTTCCTATAAATGTATTTAATGGATATGCCCAAGATGTTGGTCTATTACTTGAGTCTGCATAATTTCCACCTATTATTTTTCCAACATTTCCATTTTTTATATTAATAATAGCATTACTATATATTGTACCAATTTCATTTCCGCCTGCTATTAAACCTATATCTTCCTGTTTCATTTTCCCTGTATAATCTACTGTTACAGTTCCACCAAAACTAGCAGAAGAACTACCCATAATATTGTTAGAGGTTGTGTTTTGAAGATTTGAAACAGCATTTGTTCCCATACCATTGCCCATTATAATTTTGTTGAATTGTCCACTATTTATTTCAATTGTTGGAGTATTTGTTGCAACACTATATTGTTCATTAGGTTTACGCCATCCTCCATATATATCAAAATCTGGCAATGTACCATTTTTGATATATCTGTCCATTATTATATTAGACCCAAACTTTACTTTATGTCCTTGTACATATAAATCAACAGATCCTGTACCTGTTGTATGTGCAGAACCATAAAATGTTAAATTTTCAAAGTTCGTATCTCCGCTTATAAATCTTCCTGCTGTTCCACCTGATAGTAGCAACGTTCCACCTTCATCTTGTCCGTCATATGCTCCTGTAATTGTTGCAGCTTTTTCATGTTTTGCGACTATTGATGAGCTTGTATTAAATGAGATACCTGTATAGTCTTTCATAATTACTATTATATTTGTATTTACTGTTCCAGTTGAACTTAATTTTGTGTATGCTACTGATAAAGTTTTTACTGGTGTTGTTCTTGTTAATCCGTCATTTGTATCTAAGCCTGCTGTATAATCGACATATATAACTTTCCTCTCCGCTTTATAAACAAATTTGCCTTCTCTTGTTAATTCTGCATTATTACTATTGGTTGCTATTAATTTATACTCTTGTCCCTCTACTAATTCTGTTAATATTGTTGCTGTTTCTCCCTTTATTTCTGTTGCTGTTAGTCCAGAAATATCTAAAGTATACCATTTATATGTATAATCACTTTCGTTAATTAACTCTTTTGCTGTTCCTGTTAATTCTGCTGTTACTTTATTTCTTGCTTCATCTATTGAGAAAGCTATTTTCAGTTCTAATTGTGGTATTTCAAAACTCTTTAAGAAGTAAAAGCCTTTGTTATCTTTTATAATTGAATCAACCTGATATGCCTCATCCCAGCTTGGATTTTGTGTAAATGTATTTGTTGTTGAGCTTTGAACTGTACCATTCACATACCATTTATATGTTAATGGTGTATTTGTATTTTTTGCAGTTATACTATATGTTGATTTGTTATTTGTGTCTGTTACAGTAACACTTGTATAGTTTGATGGTATTTTATAACTTTCTTCCCAGCTTAAATACTTACTTCTTGATAGTCCACTTCCATTAAGTAATGTTATATTGTCAACTCCTGTTGTAGAGTCATATGCTATTCCCTTGTTTATACCTTGTACTCTTTGAACTACTGTAGCTCCTTTGCCTACATTAAGTCCTATGTTACTTGTAGAAGACCCTGTTGTTACTGATGTGCTAAAAGATGTGCCATTTATTTTCATTGGTGATGAATATGCACTTGTCATTGTAAGATTTCCTGCATCATTTCCTTGCCAAAGTGTTGCATAATTACTTGTTGACGTATATGTTGTAGTATTTTTTAGATATCCAAATATTGGTCCTGCAAATCCATTTGATACTATTGAGCTGTTATACATACAATATTCTGGCCATACTGGTTGACCAGTTATTATTCCAACAATTCCACCTACAGCATACTGTCCTGCGCTTGCATCATTTGCGCATTTTGCCTCTATATCTAGCTCTACATCTGCAAAACAACCTTTTATACTGTATCTTGCGGCACTGCCAGGATCTGATTCTGAAATCGTAATTCCATTTCTTCCTTCTGTCATACTATTGCCAACAAATCCTGCAATTCCTCCTACTACTAGTCTAAATGTATTATCTGCTAATGTTAAAGTATTTTTACATACTATAGCAGAATTAGTTATACTGTTATTATAAATATTAGAATTTTTATACAATGTTCCTGCTACAATACCTACATGATATCCTTTTTGTGCTGTTGTAGTTGCTGTTGTTCCATTAACATTTATTTCTATATTAATAGAATCAAACATCACATTACGTATTTCTGCTTTTGTTGTTCCTCCTCCAACGCTTCCAAAAAATCCATATGAATCAATGCTTGTAGTTAATGCTGCTATTGCTATTTTTGCATTTTTTATTACATATCCAGCTCCATCAAATGTTCCTTGAAAATGATAAGTAGTTGTTCCTATTGGAATCCAATAATTGCCATTCATATCCAAATTTCTAACTAGTTGAAAATATTTTCCTGAATATGTTGTTCCAGAGTTTACACTGTTTCTTAAAAATGCCAATTCTGCACAACTTTTTATTAAATATGGTGATGCAGATGTTCCATTTCCATATGTAAAACCTGTTGCAGTACTTGTTCCATCCCATATATCTGTCAATGTGCTATCCAAATTTTTTGCAGGAACGTTTGCACGTAATGCCATATTTTGCAAATTCATTGTGTTATCTAATAATACCGCATATGTTGAAAAGCTTGAGGCATCAAATGTAACTTCATTGTCCTTAAGCTCTATCTTTTCTATTTCTTCTACCTTGTTCTCATCATTTATGTGTACAACTTTATATTTTTGATTTTCTGTATCTATTGGTTCTACACCTGTTATAGTGACCTTAACATTTTCGTCAAAGTCTGTTGGGTTATATTCTTTTTCATTTGAAAGTAATTTTATATCATATGCTATTTGATATGTAATATCATTATTTAAAATATCTTTTAATGTTTCTTTTGTTTTTTCTTCGTTTGCTGTTTTGACTGAAATGGTTGCATCTGCTGGCATATAGCCTTTAACATTTATGTTTTTGCCTTCTACAATTTGTTCTAGTTGCTTGTTATATAATTTCTCTCCGTTTTTTTCTTTTTCGTCATATTTAACTGTTAATGTTAATTTTTGCTCTTCTATTTCTGTTGCTGTTAAATATATTTTTTCTCCCGGCTTTTTTTCCATTTGTGCCACTTCAGTAGTTGTTTCGCTATTTTGCTCCAAATTTTCTTCTGATTGTGTTATTTCAGTTTCTTGTTCTTTAATTTCCTCGTTTGCTGTGGTGTTTTCGTCGCTTGTAGGAGTTTCCCCTACACTTCTAAGGTCTGCGAAATAGCTTGCAACTACTTTGTTATTTATCATGTCTGGCAAAACAATGTAGTAGCTGTTTTTTCCACTATTTATAGCATTTAATATTAAATTATCTTCTTTTAAATTTTTTCCATAATCTTTAATGGTTGTTTGTATTTCTTTTATATTATTAGCTCTAGAGAAACCTAAAATTATAATTTCTACTAATAACATTAACATTACTATTAAAATTATGGTTGTTTTCCTTTTGTTCGTTTGTCTCATTTTTATTTTCTCCATTTTACGCGGGCGATTAAATGTGCCCCTACGTCTATAAATTACTTTACATTGTCATTATTTTCTTTTGCGGGCGATTAAAATCGCCACTACGTTTTATTTGGATTTTAATATTTTTCCAAATTCACATTCGCTTTCTAATTCATCTATATTTATATTATTTTTTAATAAATTTTGATTCATTTTTATTTTTTCTAATGCATCTATTACACCATCTAGGTTATCCTTATCCAAGTCTTCTTTTGTAATATTTATTTTTAATAACTGGTATCTATCTTTTATTATAACCATAACATCTTTTTCATTTAATAAAGTTATATTATCTAGTATAGTGTAATCTGGCCAATTTACGAATTCTCTTAATTCTTTTATTAATTGTTCTATTTCTTCTTCTGTTATTTCTTTTATATTGTCTTGTATACAATAGTAAACATATGTATAATATGAGCTTGCTAATTTAAGCGCATCAAATACTGTTGAGTTTTCGTTTATTTCTTGAAATATTTTTTCTTTTATTTTATTTCTGTCTAATTCAATATATAGTTGTTTTATTTCTAGAATTAAATTGTTGGCTTCTGTATTTAATTTTTCATTTGGTTTTTTAAATAATCCTGTACCGTTTATTTTTGCATTTAATTTTACTAATTTGCTTTCTCTTGTTTGTATCTCTTTTTGTGTTTGTGCATATGCATTTTTATTTTGCTCTTTCTCTGCATATTTTTTCTTAATATCATCTATTATAAATTTAAATTTTAAATAATTTTTATATTCCCACAAACTATTTAGCAATTTTCTTAAATTTATATCTATTTCTGCTTTTTTACTTTCATCAATTTGTGCTAATGTTGTTTTAGGGATAAATTTTTCGTAACTTGCTTTTATTAATTTTTCTGTATAGTCTTTTGTGTTTAATTTTGCTGTATAGAAAGCATTTATTATATTGAACTTGTCTGCTTCTTCTTTTTCTATTAGCTCTGTCTTTATATCTTTGTGTTCTATTAAAAGCTGATCAGCTGTAACATTTCTTAGTGCTTCTTCTTGCTTTTTCTCATAATATTTATCTATATTTTTCTCGTTTTCTGTATATATATATAATATATTTAATCTAATATGAATTATTATATCTGGGCATTTCCAGTATATTTTCTCAAATTCTGTTTTTATTCTTTCTGAATTTACATTGCCTTTTTCCATTTCCTGAAAAAAAACCACCATATATTCATTAGAATATTTACTGTATGTAAAGTCTTTTGGCATTAGTGGTATACCAACTTCTTTGAATTTTTCTATAGCTTTTTGTATTGCTTCATTAACAACGTCTAAGTTTTTTCTATAGAATACATTTAAATTAAATAAGATTCTATCTAAGTCCATTTTTTCATATGAAGTTTTATATTTATTTATTACATGCAATGTTCTTTCTTTTTCTGCTACCTGCTCTTCTAGCTTTATTACTTCCTCTGATTTTTTTATTTCTTCTAATTTTTCTATTCTTTTTTTCATTTCTTCTAAAAGCTTGCTTTGAGCATCTGTAAATGTTTGTTTGTATTCTTGAATTTGAGTTAAGCATGCTTTTATATTTTTTGCATTGTTTCTAGGAAATGTATTAAGTATTTCTTTGTTTGCCTCTATTTGTTCATTTACTTCTTTTAAATTATTCATTTTTATCCCCCATTTTTTCTGTATTTTTTTCTTCTTTGTTTAAAAAAGTTATAAATTCAGATACTCTTGTATACATTTGTAATATTTCTCTAGAAGTTAACTTGTCTAATCCATTTTCCATTTTATTCACATTCCTTTCTTAATGCGTTAATTCCGTTCATTTTTTCTTCTATATTATCTTAAATTATAGCATGATGCCTTATAATACGCAAACAAATTTCCTTATTTTGTAATGGAAATTATTGCTTATTTTTCCTTGTTTTGCTTTACAGTCGAATTATTATATTTTTTGTAAATATATTATATTAATTAATAAAATTACTGTCAATAATTTAAAATTATTTTCTTTATAATTTCATAAATAATCAATTAAAAATGGACGATTAAATCGCCCATTTTTAATTTAACTTTTCTATTTCTTCTAATGTCATTCCTGTTAAACCTGCTATTATTTTTTTATCAATTTTTTGTTCTAACATTTTTTTTGCTATTGTTTCTATTCTTTCTTCCATTTCCGCTATCTTCTCTTGCAGTTCTTCTTCGCGTTTTCTTTTTCCGTCTTCCAGCCCTTTAGCATAAATTGCTTTTTCGTCCATTATTGCTTTTAGTCGTAAATCTGCTATTCTTTGCATTCTTTCGTCTTCACTTAAACTATCAAGTTTTTCTGTTGCCTCTTTTATTTCTTTGTTTTCTCTCATCTTTTCAGTCACCCTTTCCGATTTTGGATTTTCCAAAAAATATAGCCAATCTAATAGTTTATCTTTTTCCTTTTCTCTTCCCTTTATTTTTGGTAACTCTATAATATCAATTTCTAACTTATCTGTCAATATTTTACCTCCTGTTTAATTATCCATTTTGGTTATATTTAAAATTGCTTATTGTTCTCGCTTTCAAAAGTTATAAAAGAAATTTAAATTTGTTCAAATAAATTTGTTTTTTATGGTAACACTAATTTATAGAAATATTGATTTAAATTGTTGATATTTATTGTGTTTTATGTTATGCTTATATGACTATAGATGTTTTTAGCATCTAAATTAAAAAAGGAGGGAATTTATATGGATTTTAAACAATGGAGAAATTTTAACACAACAGGAGAATGGACTAAAGAAATAGATGTTAGAGGCTTTATACAGACTAACTATACTCCTTATGAGGGTGACTCTAATTTTTTAACATCTCCTACAGAAAAAACAAAGAAATTATGGAATAAGGTTTTAGACCTTTATAAAAAAGAAACAGAAAATAATGGGGTTCTTGATGTAGATGTAAAAACTCCATCTTCTATAAATGCTTATGAACCTGGATATGTTGACAAAAGCTTAGAGGAAATTGTAGGATTTCAAACAGATGCTCCTTTAAAAAGGGCTATTATGCCTAATGGTGGTATTAGAATTGTAGAGAAATCTTGCGAAAGCTATGGTTATAAAGTTGATGAAAATATAGAATACATCTATCATAATTTAAGAAGAACACATAATGACGGTGTTTTTGCCGTATATACACCTGATGTAAGAGCTGCAAGAAGTTCTCACTTAATTACTGGGCTTCCAGATGGTTATGGTCGTGGAAGAATTATTGGCGATTACAGAAGAGTAGCTTTATATGGTGTAGATGTATTAATTGAAGAAAAAAAGAGAGAATTAGATATTTTAGATAGTGATGAATTTGTTGATTCAATTATTAAAAATAGAGAAGAAGTCCATGACCAAATTCTAGCTTTAGAGGATTTAAAGAAAATGGCTTTAAAATATGGTTTTGATATTTCTGTTCCTGCCTCAAATGCTAAAGAGGCATTTCAGTGGTTATATTTTGGATATCTAGGTGCTATAAAAGACCAAAATGGTGCTGCTATGAGTTTGGGAAGAACTACTACTTTCTTAGATATATATGTAGAAAGAGATTTAAATGAAGGAACATTATCTGAATCTCTTGCACAGGAATTGATGGATCAATTTGTTATGAAATTAAGAATGGTTAGATTTTTAAGAGCACCTGAATATAATGCCTTATTTAGTGGAGACCCTGTTTGGGTTACAGAAGCTTTAGGTGGAATGGGTATTGATGGTAGAACTTTAGTTACTAAAAATTCTTTTAGAATGCTACACACATTAGTAAACTTAGGACCTGCCCCTGAACCAAACCTAACTGTTTTATGGTCAAAAAATTTACCTGAAGGATTTAAAAAATTCTGTGCAGATATTTCTATAAAAACATCTTCTATTCAATATGAAAATGATGATTTAATGAGAGCGACCTTGGGTGATGACTATGGAATAGCTTGTTGTGTTTCTGCTATGAAAATTGGTAAACAAATGCAATTCTTTGGAGCAAGAGCAAATCTTGGAAAGACTCTTTTATATGCTATTAATGGTGGTAGAGATGAAAAGAGCGGTGTTCAAATAACTCCTGAATTTGCTCCTATTACTTCTGAATATTTAAATTATGATGAAGTTATGGAAAAATTTGATAATATGATGGACTATGTTGCTAAAATATATATTAAGGCTCTAAATGCAATTCATTATATGCATGATAAATATTCTTATGAAGCCTTAGAAATGGCTTTACATGATAGTGAAAGAAATATTTTAAGGACAATGGCTTGTGGAATTGCTGGTCTTTCTGTTGTTGCAGATTCACTTTCTGCTATAAAATATGCTAAAGTTAAAGTTATTCGTGATGATACAGGTCTTGCTGTTGATTATCAAATAGACGGAGATTTTCCTAAATATGGTAATGATGATGACAGAGTTGATAGCATAGCTGTTGATGTTGTTAAAAGATTTATGAAAAAGTTAGAAAAACATCAAACTTATAGAAATTCAAGAGCTACATTATCTATTTTAACAATTACTTCTAATGTGGTATATGGAAAAGCTACTGGTGCAACTCCTGATGGCAGAGCAGCTGGAGAGCCTTTCGGACCAGGCGCAAACCCATTACATGGTAGAGATGTAAATGGTGCATTAGCTGTAATGAATACAATAGCAAAATTGCCTTATGAATATTCTGAAGACGGAATATCTTTCACATTCTCTATTACACCTAATACTTTAGGTAAAGATGAAGATACAAAGGTAAATAATTTGGTAAATATGTTAGATGGATTCTTTATGCAAACTGGTCATCATATAAATGTAAATGTTTTTGATAGAGCTTTATTAAAAGATGCTATGGAACATCCAGAAAAATATCCACAACTTACAATTCGTGTTTCTGGATATGCTGTAAACTTTACAAAATTAACAAGAGAACAACAATTAGATGTTATAAATAGAACAATTCATGAAAGAATTTAAACATTTTAATTTGTTCCTTTTAAGAAGGGAATGATATTAATTATGGATAGTAAACTTGCCAGAATACACTCTTTTGAGACTTTTGGAACAGTTGATGGACCTGGAATAAGGTTTATAATCTTTATGCAGGGTTGTTCCTTAAAGTGTAAATATTGTCAAAACAGAGATACTTGGGCATTAGATGCTGGTATGCAATATTCAGTTGATGAACTTATATCAAAAATTGGAAGGTATAAAAATTATTTTATACCTTCTGGTGGTGGTGTAACTGTTAGTGGAGGAGAACCTCTTTTACAGATGGATTTTTTAATAGAATTATTTACTAAATTGAAAAGGCAAAATATTCATACAGCAATTGATACTTCTGGCTCATTTCCTCTTACAGATAGGTTAAAAGCGCTTATTGATTTGACTGATTTATTTTTGTTAGATATAAAATGTATAAATGATGAAATTTGCAAAGATTTAACAGGAGTTTCTAATAAGTTAGAACTGGATTTTGCTAAATATCTAAGTTCAATTGGAAAAGATATGTGGATAAGACAAGTTCTTGTACCTGGATATACTGATAAAGAAGAAGATTTGCTGAATTTAAAGCAATTTTTGTCTGAATTGAAAACTGTTAGAAAAGTTGAGATTTTGCCATATCATGATATGGGTAAATATAAATGGGAACAACTTGGTTGTAAATACGAATTAGAAGGAGTACGCTTAGCAACACCTGAAGATGTAGAACGTGCAAAAGAAATTCTTAATATTTAAATAGAGGAGCTGCGAAAATAACTTTCGTAGCTCCCCTTTTGGAAGGAGGAGAACACATAGGCATGCATTAGCAACTTGATAACCCACCAGCCAGAGCTATGCCTATGATGATTACCGCAATGGCCATCCACATTAGGATGGCCAAAATCCTAAATAAGATATTTACTATTGTCATAAAGACCCGCCACATATCTTTTTCTTTCTCCTTTCTGCTTTTTTGATGTTTCCATTATATATCATATTATGTTGTATTGCAATTACTTTTATCAAATCTTTTCTGTTCTTACATATTCATATACTATTATTGCTGTTGCGACAGATGCATTTAGGCTTTCTGTCTTTCCTAACATTGGGATTTTTACTTTTGTATCTGCCATTTCTTGTATTTCCTTTGATACACCATTTGCTTCGTTTCCTATTACTATTACCTTTTTGTTATATTTTATATCATATATGCTTTTTTCTGTATCTAACGATGTTACAATAACATCAAATTTGTGCTTTTTTATTTCTTTTAATGTTGTTTCTAATTCTGCTGTTTCTATTATATTTACTCTAAATATCGCTCCCATTGTTGAACGTACAACCTTAGGATTATAGCAATCTGCTGTATCTGCAGACACTATTATTTGTTTTAAATTTGCACTATCTACTGTTCTTAATATTGTTCCTAAATTGCCTGGGTCTTGTATACCATCCAAAGCAATAATTATATCTTCTGAGTAGTCTATTTGCCCTTGTTTACAGCCTTTTTCTATTATTGCCAGTATGCCCTGTGGTGCCTTTACATCTGATATTTGGGTAAATATTTTTTCTGTTACATATATACATTCATATTTTGCTATTTCGTATAATAGGTTTTTGTCTATTGTTCCATCAACCAGGCATTCTTCGCATATTACTATTAATTTAATGTTTGCTTTTTCTATAATTGCTTCTTTTATTAATTTAATTCCTTCAATTATATATTGATTATTTATGTCTCTATATTTTTTTTCTTTTAGTTTTTTAATGTTTTTTATTAATTCATTATCTTTACTTGAAATTATATTCATTTTTCTCTCCTTCAAGATAGGCAGGCGATTAAAATCGCCCCTACACTTTGTAATTCACTTTGCTCTGCTCAAGATGGGCGGACGATTAAAATCGCCCCTACATTGAGGATGTTGTGCAATTTTGTATATATGTTAAAAATTCCTTTATCTCCTCTATTATTTTGCTTCCAATTGTTACTGTTACATATGGTTCTATTCCTGTAGAAAATCTTATATTGGTATTATATTTTTTTATTAGCTTATCCACAATTTCTGGATTAAATTTTGCTTTGTCAAAGTAAAATACAACCTTTTCTTTTCTTTGCGATATTTTTATTACATTAGCAACTCTACACAAATTTTTAATCCTTGCAATTTCAATTAAATTTTCTAATTCTGAAGGCATATGTCCATATCTATCTATAATTTCGTCTATTACGTTTTGTATATCTTCTTCTGTTCTACATAACGCAATATTTTGATATATTTCTATTTTTTGACTATTATTATCAATAAAGCTATCTGGTATATAACTTGAAACATCTATATCTATTTGTATATCTTGTTCTTCTTTTACTTCTATGCCTTGTATTTCTTTTACAACTTCATCTAGCAATCTGCAATATGTATCATAACCAACTTGCTCCATATGTCCATGTTGTATTTCTCCTAATAAACTTCCTGCTCCTCTTATTTCTAAGTCTCTCATTGCTATTTTAAAACCAGAACCAAATTCTGTAAACTCTTTTATTGCTTTTAACCTTTTATCTGCTACCTCTGATAGCAATTTTTCTCTTTTATATGTTATATATGCATATGCCTGTCTGTCGCTTCTTCCAACTCTACCCCTTATTTGATATAATTGTGCCAATCCCAATCTATCTGCATTTTCAACTATTATGGTATTTGCATTTGGTATATCTATTCCTGATTCTAATATTGTTGTACATACAAGTACATTTATTTTCTTTTGTATAAAGTCAAGCATTATTTGCTCTAATTCTTTACCTGTCATTTTTCCATGTGCAAATCCTACTTTTGCTTCTGGCACAAGTTTAGATACTTCATTTGCCTTTTTCTCTATACCTTCTACTTTATTATATAAATAAAATACCTGACCGTTTCTTTCAAGTTCCCTTGTTATAGCTTCTTTTATAACTTCATCATCATATTCTAATACATAAGTTTGAACAGGTCTTCTATTTTGTGGTGGCTCATATATTACTGACATATCTCTAATTCCCAATATAGACATATGTAATGTTCTTGGTATTGGAGTTGCTGTCATTGTTAATACATCAACACTATTTTTTAATTGCTTTATTTTTTCTTTGTCTTTTACTCCAAATCTATGCTCTTCGTCTATAATAAGTAGTCCCAAATCTTTAAATTCTACATCCTTGCTTAAAATCCTATGTGTTCCTACTACAATATCAACTTCCCCTAATTTTAATTTTTTTATAACGTCTTCCTGCTCTTTTGTTGTTCTAAATCTATTTAATAATTCCACATTTATGGCATATCCACTCATTCTGTTTTTAAATTCTTCATATTGTTGGTTTGCTAATACTGTTGTTGGTACAAGATATGCTACTTGTTTTTGATCCATAACAGCTTTAAACGCTAGCCTTATTGCTACCTCTGTTTTACCATATCCAACATCTCCACAAAGTAGCCTATCCATTGGTCTTGGCTGTTCCATATCTTTTTTTCCTTCTTCTATACATCTTAGCTGGTCATCTGTTTCTTTATATGGAAATTCGTCCTCAAATTGTTTTTGCCATTCATTATCTTTTGAAAATGCAAATCCCTGCATTTTTTGTCTTTTAGCATATAATTCTATTAAATCCCTTGCAACTTCTCTTAAATTATTTTTTACTCTACTTTTAGTATTTTCCCACTCTTTGCCACCTAGTCTATTTAGTCTTGGCTCTCTATCTCCTCCACCTATATATTTCCTGACTGTATCCAATGAATTGGTTGGCACATATAGAACGTCTTCATCTTTATATTTTATTTTAATATAATCTTTGGTTATTTTATCTGCTGTAATTGTATTTATTCCCACAAATTCCCCTATACCATACGATTTGTGAACTACGTAATCACCAGCTTTTAGATCTGCATATACTACTTTTTGCGCCTCTTTAAATGCATTTGAACTTTTTTTCTTTTTAGGTGCCTGCTCAAAACCTTCTCCCATATTTATTACTACAAGGTTTAAATCGTAATTTTCAAATCCTGCAGATACATTTCCTGTTGTAACTATTACTTCTCCATTTTCTATTTTGTTTATTTTTTCTAAATATTTATGCTGAATCAGTTTTTCATTTAGCAGATTTAATATTTTTTTACAGGTATTTTGTATACCACCTAATATTAATACCTTTTTGTTGTCAGCTATATATTTTTTTATATCTGATATTACTATGTCTACCTCTGACTTGAAAAAGTTTATCTCTCTATACCTAAACTCATATCTGTTCTGATGTGTATAAGCATTATTTTCCTGTAAATATATTGTTTGCAAATTTTTTAAATCATATTCAAATTCACTAATGTTTCTTATTGCCTCTGGGACAAACTTTTCTTTTTCTGTTAATGATTCTATCAAATTGTTATTGTCTAATATTATATTATTTTTTCTAGCTTCCACTTTGGTGTTTTCATCTATAAATAATATGTATTTATTATTTATATAATCTAAAATGGTACTTTGCTCTTCGTAAAATTCATTAAAATATTTATCTATTTTACTTATATATGAACCATTTTTTATTGTTTCTATATCTGCTAAATCATCATAAGCTTCTTGTATCCTTTTACATACCTTTACTAAATCTTCTACAATAAATTCATGAGCTGGATTTATTAGAATTTCTTGTATCATTTCTGTAGATCTTTGGGACGAGATATTAAAATATCTTATAGAATCAACTTCGTCTCCCCAAAACTCTATTCTTATACCTTGTTTTTCTGTTAAGCCTATGTCTATTATTCCGCCTCTTACACTAAATTGCCCTTTATTTTCTACTAAATCGTTTCTGTCATATCCAAGTTGTATTAAATTTTGTTTTATCTCCTCTAAATTGTATGTATTTCCTACTTTAAATTGAATTACATACTTATATAGTAATTCTTTAGAAATCATTTTTTGCATTAGTGCTTCTATTGTTGTTATTATTATTTCTGCCTTATTTTGCTTTATTTTATTTAAAACTTCTATTCTTTCATATGGTACATCCTTACTTTCAGCTTCATAGTCATATGCCACTATCTCTCTTTTAGGAAAATAATCTACATTTGTAGTAAAATATTTTAAATCATTTAATAATTTTTTTGCTTTTATTTCATTGTATGTGATAATTAAGATAGGTCTTTTATTTTCTTCTGCAGTTGCACTTATTATTTGAGCTTTTCCCACGTCAGTTAAGCCCGATAATTCTATCGGACTTATTTTATTTTTTATGTTTGTACTATATTCTATAAATTTTTTGTTGTTTCTTAATTCTTGTATTAGGTATTTCATTTTGTCAGCTCCCAATACATATATTACCATTTTTTTATCTAAAAATCAAGGGTACAGCAATCGATTATACTGTCATTTTATTTGATTCACGCAGTATTTTTTATATCTTAATGGCATAATTTTTGTACTTTTTAATATCTATGTTTTGAGGGGGAATTGTATTATGAAATCCAAAAAGTTTAATATTATATTAATTTCACTAAAAAATACAATTATTCCTATAATTTTATGTAGTTTTATGATTTTTCTTATTTTATTTTCTACTTCTAATATAATAGCTGCTAAAAATGGACTTGAACTTTGGGCTACTACTGTTGTTCCTTCTCTTTTTCCTTTTTTATTTGCTACTGAATTATTAGGTAAAACCAAAATTGTACAATATTTAGGTAAAACCTTAAATAAAATTATGAGACCACTTTTTAATGTTCCTGGTGAAGGCTCTTTTGCATTTATTATGGGACTTATTAGTGGATATCCTGTAGGTGCTAAAATTGTAACAGATTTTAGAAATAATGGTATTTGCACTAAAGATGAGGGTAATAGACTGCTTGCATTTACAAATAATTCTGGGCCTTTATTTATTATTGGGACTGTTGGAATTGGTTTATTTGCTAATAAAAGTATTGGCTTATTACTTTTTATTACTCATTTTATGGCATGTATTACTGTTGGAGTTATTTTCAAGTTCTTTAGTAAGAATGATTTGCAGAATCTACCCCATAGTTCATATAAACCAAGTGTCAGTTCTTCTAACTCTATCTCAACTATACTTATGATAGGTTCATATGTGGTAATATTTTCTGTTGTTATTTCCATATTAAATCAATTACATATTTTAGATTTATTTTCTGTTGTGATTTCTCCATTGCTTTGCTTCTTTAATATAAATCTTTCGTTTGCTGTGCCTATATTATCTGGAATAATTGAACTTACAAATGGTATTAATTTAGTTTCTTTAGTACATGTAAAAGACATATCTACTAATATTGCTATTTGTGCATTTCTTCTTGGATTTGGTGGCATTTCTGTATGTCTACAAGTATATAGTATTATTTCTAAATCTGATTTATCTATAAAGAAATATATTATTGGTAAGTTTTTTCAAGGAGTTTTTGCTAGTATTTACACATTATTAGCTTTAAAATATATTCCTATTTTAAATTTGGATATTAAAGCTACTTTTGCTCCAATTTCTACTTGTGTAACATATCCTATTAGTATTTTAGGTTTTAACAATTATTTTGTTTTGTTTGGTGTTTTATGTATTATTGTATGTTTTGTATTTTCTATTCCGTCTAAAAAAAGTAATAATTGTTAAATTGCAGAATATTAATTATTAGGAGTGATGTTTATGGATAAAAATATGGAAAATAATTTTTCTCCTTATATGAATTTTGATATTGGAGCTGATCCCCTTTTAGGCGAAAATCCTATGTTTAATCCCATTATGCAATATGAGCAAACTTATATGTACTACAGATGTTTATGTCAGCAAATGGATTACAAAATAAAATGTAAGGAATATGAAAAATTGTGCGGAAATTCTCGTAACGAAAGAAGAGTAGAATAAACATTAATGGAGATGAATTAACATCTCCATTAGTATTTGCTTAAATTATCCCAATCTTTCTAGCATATTGTTTGCCTTTTTTTATCATCCTTTTTTTGCTCATATTCATGTTTTCATTGCATAACATTATTATACCTACTGAAACCATGCTACCTATTAACATTCCTTTTACAAATTTCATATTAAATATATCCTTTCCTATTTGTTTATTTTTAATATTTATTATGCTCTTTTTTTCTTTTTATATACGTTATATACCATTGATATGTTTCGTAAATTGATATAAGTAAAAGAAATACTCCAAATGCTTTTTTTAATATTTTAACATTCAAATTACTTGAAGTTATTGCTCCTATTGTGGCTCCTATAATACCTGATATAATTATTATAATAGATAATTTAAAATCAATTATTTTTTGCTTTAAATTTATTATTATTGCAGATATTGATGTAGGTATAAAAAATATCAAATTTGTAGCTTGTGCTTCATGTTGATTTGTTCCTATTATTAATGTAAGGAGGAGAATTAATATTGTTCCTCCTCCCATTCCTGTTCCTGTTACTATACCAGAAACTAGACCTATTAAACTTTCTATCATACGCTTCCTTTTATTTAATAATTGTAGTTATTGATGCATATATTAAAAATAATATAAATGCAAATTTTAAATATTTATTCGGTATTTTTATTAATAGCTTTGAGCCTATTATGCCTCCTAATATTCCTCCTATAGCACATTTTATTCCTAAGTTCCACTGTATATAATTATTTTTGTTATAAAAAAATGCTGTTACTATTACCATTGGCATTATGCAAAATACAGAGGTGGCTCTTGCCTTTTTCTCATCAGTATTTAACATGTTAACAAATGCCGGTACTAATATTAGCCCTCCTCCAGCTCCAAAAAGTCCACTTATTATACCTGCTAGTATTCCTATTATTATTTTTTTTAACATAACCATCACATATACCTTTATTAGATATTATGCTCATTTTTTCCTTTTTTATAACCTTCATTATATTTTTCTAAAAATTTTTGTTCCGCAAGCTCTGTTAACACTTTGTCACATATTAACATTCTAGCTATTATTTCTCTCCTTAATTGTTCATCTTTGATAGAATCTGTTCTATCTAAAAAACGCTCTAATTCCATTATATACTCTTGATTTTTTTCTTTCCATTCTCTGTCTACTGGTAAATCCTGCCTTCTTTTCTTTTTAAACAGCATATATCCTCCTTTACTTTTAGATGCATTTTTATTACTCTTAGCGTTATATTTCTTTGCTAATATATAATTTTAATACATCTCGTGATAAAATACAAGCATCAGACATAATATGACATAATTAGATAAAAATCACGGTTATGTTTTAATTGTCTCTCTGCAAATAACATTAGGAAGGTTGAAAACATATGATTAGAATAAAATTATCTGATTTACTTGGCAAACACAAAATGAGTCAAAAAGCTTTATCTAATTTAACTAATATAAGGCCAGCAACCATATCAAAGATGTATTACGAAGAAAGTAAAAGATTAGATATTGAACAACTCAACAGTATTTGCAATGTTTTTAAATGCGAAATCTCTGACTTATTAGAGTTTATCCCAGATGAAAATAAACCAGATTAATCATATTTAATTAATAAGTTAAGTAGATTATATAAAAATACTAGCAAAAATGCTAGTATTTTATTATATTTTATTTATTTTTTTATTTACAATTTCTACTAGTGCATTTATCAAGTAATCTACTTCTTCTTTTGTATTATTCATTCCTATAGTTACTCTTAATGTTCCATTTGCCCATTCTGGTGGTAGTCCTATTGCTGTTAATACGTGTGATGGGCTTGTAGAACCACTGCTACATGCAGAACCGGCTGATGCACAAATACCCTTATCATCAAGTTCAAACAGTAACTCTTCTGCATTTATATTTTTAAAAGACATATTTGCATTTCCTGGAAGCCTATTTATTCTGTCTCCATTTAATTTACTGTCTACTATATTACTCTGTATTTTTTCTATATAATAATCTCTTAGTTCTTTAATTTTATTATTATGATTTTCAAAATTCTTATATATTAATTCAAGAGCTTTACTCATTCCAACAATTTCTGCCAAATTTTCTGTACCTGCTCTTTTATTTTTTTCTTGATGTCCACCATTTTGTATTTGCTTAAAGTTTACATCTTCTCCTACATACAACGCCCCTATTCCTTTAGGTGCATAAAATTTATGTGCCGACATTGAAAGTGCATTTATATTTAATTTTTTTACATCTATTTTTAAATTTCCCATTGCTTGAACTGCGTCTGTATGAAATATTATATTATTTTCTTTTGCAATTTTTCCTATTTCTTCTATTGGCTGAATCGTTCCAATTTCGTTGTTTGCAAACATAATTGTTATTAATATTGTGTCTGTTTTTATTGAAGCTTTTAGTTGTTCAACGTTTACTATTCCATTTTGGTTTACATCCAGATAGGTAACTTTATATCCTTGTTCTTCTAATTCTTTACAAGTATTTAGCACAGCTGGATGTTCTATTTTACTTGTTATTATATGTTTGCCTTTTTCTTTATTGGCATATGCTATTCCTTTTATTGCCAAATTATCGCTTTCAGTTCCGCATGATGTAAAATATATTTCATTTGGTTTGCAATTTATAATATTTGCTATTTTTCGCCTTGCTTCTTCTAATGCTCTTTTTGCTCTTCTTCCTATACTATATAATGATGATGGATTTCCATATTCTATGCTAAAGTATGGCAACATTTCTTTTATAACATCTTGGTTGACTTGGGTAGTTGCTGCATTATCAAAATATTTTATCTTCACTTTAATCCCTCTTATCTATCACTTTATATAGATATTATATGTATATTAGCGAATTTTATTTACAAATTTATTTTGTTTCTGAGCCCCATCTTGCTACTCTTATGTCTTTATATGTATTAAGTACCTGTGAATATTTTCTATATTCATCTTCCCACACTAATGTTGGAATTTTGTCAAATGCTTCAAATACTTTTTCTGCTTCCATTAGAAACACAAGTTGTTCTTGTGTGTTTAAATTATCACATTTTCTTGAAATTCTATATAAGCTATCCAACAGTTGATTTGCTTGTATAAAACTCATAAAATCTTTTACTTTTATTCCTGCTAGTTTAATTTGCATTACTGCAAAAACTACTAGTCCAATTATTATCAATATTAGCATATATATACAAATAATCATTACTTCCATTTGTGCACCTTCTTTTAATACGCTTTTGTTTTCTTCACAAAAATATTATAGCATTTATCAAATATTTGTCAATATTTTGTTGATTTGTCTACTAAATGTTGTTATAATTTCTTTTAGAAAAGGAGGAACTTATGAATAGAAAAAATAGCATTAAACGTGCTGGTATCTTTGGAATTGCAGGAAATCTGTTTTTACTTATAATTAAAGGAACCGTTGGCTTTATTACACATAGTCAAGCTATGATTGCTGATGCAGCTAATAGTGCAGGAGATATTTTTGCCTCTCTTATGACTTTTATAGGTAATAAAATTGCTTCTGTTCCTCAAGATGCTGACCACAATTTTGGACACGGAAAGGCAGAGTATATTTTTTCGTTATTTATAAGTTTATCTATGATTGGTATTTCACTAAAACTTTTATATGATTCTTTAATTTCTTTAATTTATGGATTTAAATTTGAGTTTTCTTGGTTTTTAGTAATTGTTTGTATTGCTACTATTATTGTTAAACTATGTTTATATTTTTATACAAAAATTTTAGCTCATAAATTTGATAGTATATTACTAGAGGCAAACAAAGAAGACCATAGAAATGATTGTATTATTACTACTTTTACTCTTATTTCTATTCTATTAGGTTTGCTAAAAATATATTGGTTTGACGGAATTGTTGGAATTGGAATATCTGCTTGGATTTGCATAACAGGAGTTAAGATTTTTATAGAAAGTTATAATATTTTAATTGATACTTCTATTGATTCAACTACCCAAGACATAATTTTAAACTTAGCACAAAAATACACAAATATTAAAAAAATAGACAATATTTCATCTTCGCCAGTTGGATATAAATATGTTGTATTTATTACTATTTGCGTTGATGGAAATATGTCTACATTTGACAGCCATAAATTGGCCGATAATCTCGAAAAAGATATTTGTGGACTTGACAAAGTTTATAAAGCAATTGTACATGTTAATCCTATCTAACTTGTAAAGCGGGCGATTAAAATCGCCCCTCTATTTTGGTTCTAGCTTTTTTCCTGCTAGCATATGAAAATGTATATGCATTACTTCTTGTCCAGAGTCTCTTCCGCAGTTTGCAACTACTCTAAATCCATCTTTCTCTATTCCTAAGTCTTTTGCTATTTTATTTATTGTCATATATATTTTTGCTATAAGTTTGCTATCTTCTTCAGTCACTTCTAGCAACGTTTCTATATGTTTTTTTGGTATTACCAATATATGAATTGGTGCAACTGGATTAATGTCTTTAAATGCAAATATTTCGTCGTCTTCATATACTTTTTCTGAAGGAATTTTTCCTTTTATAATTTTACAAAAAACACAATTTTCCATCTCGGTTGTTCCCTTCTTTTTTATTCTAATATTGCTTTTATACGTCTTATTCCTGCTGAACTTGATTCTTCTTTTTTTATTTTAAAATGTCCTAACTCTCCTGTATGCTTTACATGTGGTCCTCCACATATTTCTTTGCTAAAATCTCCTATTGTGTATACTTTTACTGTATCCCCATATTTGTTTTCAAATAGTCCTATTGCTCCACTCTTTTTTGCTTCTTCTAAAGGCATTTCTTCTGATACAACATTTAAGTCTCTTTTTATTTGTTCATTTACTATGTCTTCAACTTGTTTTATTTGTTCTGGAGTCATTTTTTCTGGATGGGAGAAGTCGAATCTTAGTCTCTCTGTTGTTATATTTGAACCACTTTGTTTTACATGGTCTCCTAAAACATTTCTTAATGCTTGATGTAATAAGTGAGTAGCTGTATGGTATGCTGTTGTTATTTCATTTTGTTCTGCCAACCCACCTTTAAATTTTTGTTCACTCCCTAATCTTGATTTTTCTTGATGTTCTTTAAACAATTTATCAAATTCTGTTAAATCTATTTTATATCCTTTTTCCTGCGCTAAATCAGCTGTTATTTCTGGTGGAAAGCCATATGTTTCATATAATTTGAAAATAGTTTTTCCATCTATTACGTTTTTATTTTCTTGCTCTAGCTTATTTATTACTTTCTCAAATTCTTTTTCTCCATGTCCTAATGTCTTTATAAATTTGTCTTTTTCTTCTATGATTACATTTTTTATTATATCTCTTTTTGTTTGCAGTTCTGGATACATTTCATTTAAATTGTTTATTGTTAAATCTATTAAATCTGAAATATTTTCAAGGTCTATTTGAAGTTTGCTCATATGTCTTGTCATTCTTCTAATTAGTCTTCTTAATACATATCCTCTGTCTATATTGCTTGGTCTACCACCATCTGCAATAATCATTATGCTTGAACGTAAATGCTCTGCAACAATTCTTCTGCTTTTTATATCATCTATTTTTTCAAGTTTTTCTAATTCTTCCATCACTGGTTTAAATAATTCTGTGTCAAAAGGTGTTTCTACTTTCTGCAATAACATTGCCATTCTCTCTAATCCTAGACCTGTATCAACATTTTTTTGTTCTAATTTTTTTATACCATCTTTTGATTTATAATATTCCATAAAAACATTGTTCCATATCTCTACATATTTACCACAGTTGCAAGATGGTTGACAATTTTCGCTACATGCCGGTTTACCCGTATCTAAAAACATTTCTGTATCTGGTCCGCAAGGTCCTTCTTCCCCTGCAATCCACCAATTATCTTCTTTTCCGTAAAAATATATTCTTTCTTCTGGTATACCCGCATTTTTCCAAGCTTCGAAAGCTTCTATGTCTTTTGGTGCATCTGCATCACCTGCAAAACAAGTTACAGATAATTTCTCTGGGTCTATTCCTAGTTCTTCTGTTAAAAATTTGTAGCTCATTGCAATAGCGTCTTTTTTAAAGTAATCCCCTAATGACCAGTTACCCAACATTTCAAAATATGTTAAATGTCTATTATCTCCTACTGAATCTATATCTACTGTTCTAACACATTTTTGATAGTCTGCTATTCTTTTACCACCAGGGTGTTTCTCTCCCAACAAATATGGTACCAATGGTTGCATTCCCGCTGTAGTAAATAATACAGAAGGATCGTTTTCTGGTATTAGTGGTGCACTTGGAATAATAGTATGATTATGTTTTTTAAAAAATTCCAAAAATTTATTTCTTATTTCTATTGCTTTCATTGTCTATCTCCTCTTTTCTTGATTACTAAATTATATAGTATTTTACCAAAAATTGCAAGATTTTGGCAAAAAAATAACTGACTTTTACAGCCAGTTATTTTATGTAATTACGGGGTTAATTTATTTATAATTTTCCTATAGGCACCACATTCTTTCTATATTTTTTTATATATTTATTCAATTTTATTTTTTAACTTATATAGCATTCCTCCTTTTTTGTTTAGTCCGCTATTCTATTTTTTTTAACATTTTTTCTATATTTCCTCCTTTCTATGGTTTTATTTTAACGTTATTATATGTCTATTTTGTGAATACAATTTGAAGTATTAGTAAATATATCTTTAGTCTGATATGTCCATGTCAAAGTAGAATTCTACACCATTCTTTTTATTTTTTACTCCATATTCGTTTTGATAGTTGTTCATTATTGCCTTTACCAATGCTAGTCCTATTCCGCTTCCACCATCTTGCCTATTTCTAGAAGAATCAAGTTTATAAAATCTGCCCCATATTCTTTGTAAGTCTTCTTCTGGTATATTCTCTCCTGTATTGAATACACTAACCCTTATTTTATTACTTACCTTTTCTACCTTTATTTCAATTTTAGTTTCTTTTTCAACTTCTTCTGCATGTTTTATTGCATTTGTTAAATAGTTTGTTATAATTTGATCCATGTAAAATTCGTCTGCATATACATAAATTGGTTCTTTATTTTCAAAATAAACCTTTATATTTTTTTCATTTATCATGACACTACATTTTCTTAAAACTTCATTTATTAATTCATTTATATTAAATTTTTCATTATCAAACTCTCTTTTTCCATATTCTAGTTTCATTAATTCTAATAATTGTTTTACTAGTTTATCCATCTTGTTGGTTTCATCTAGTATTACCTCTGCATAAAATTTCCTTGATTCTTCGTCTGAATTAACATTTTCTATTAGTCCTTCTGCGTAGCCTTGTATTAATGCTATTGGTGTTTTTAATTCATGTGATACATCTGAAATAAATTGTTTTCTCATTTCATCTATTTTTGACTTTTCCTCAATATCTTTTTCTAATTCTATATTGTTTTTTTGTAATTCTTTTATTGTTGCTTCTAGTTTGTCCGACATTGTGTTAATACTTCTTCCCAGTTCATTTATTTCGTCTTCCGTATCTGTTATTCTATATTTTTTGCTAAAGTCTAACTTAGCCATTTTATTTGCTATATCATTTAATTGTAAAATAGGATTAGTAAATTTTCTTGATATAAATGATGCTATAATTCCTGCAACCACAAGTGTTATTCCACCTATCATTAGCAACACTGTATTAGATATCTTTACACTTTCTTCTATTGGTGATATTGGCATTCTAATATATAATACATATCCATTATCTAGTATTCCTGTTAAAAACATGTAACTTATATTGTTTACTTCGTCTGTAGTAACTTTTACATTTATTTTGGTTTCGTTTTCTTCTATGCTTTTAGATTTTATTTCGTTTATATCTTTTAATATATAAGTTGAAGATAAAAATTCTCTATCTGATGTAAATATTATTAAATTTGTATCTGTTTTTATTAATATATCAAAATTATTTTTATAGGCTATTTTCTTTAATTCTGTTTCCAAATCCACATTAGTGTTTTCTGTATTGTAATAATCGTTCACTTTTTGATAGACCTGCTTTATTGTAGCTGTTTTAGAATATATATAAAAGTTTTCTAATACTATACTATTTATTAATACTAAAGAAAGTATTATAACTAATATTACAACACACATTGTAAAAAATAACTTAAATCTTACCGATTTAAATTTTAGTTTAATTTCTTCCATGTTTTCCCCAACTTTCTATTTTACTTCAAACTTATATCCTATTCCTCTTATAGTTTGTATATATTTTCCTTTTTTCCCAAGTTTATGTCTTATCTTTTTTATATGGCTGTCTATCGTTCTTGAATCCCCATAATAATCGTAGTTCCATACATTATTTAATATCTTGTCTCTGCTTAATGCTATTCCCTTATTATCTACCAAATATTTCAATAATTCATACTCCCTTAGACTCATTTCTATTTGCTTACCATCTACAGTAACAGTTCTACCTTTTGAATCTATTATTATTCCTCCGTAATCTTTCGTGCCATTTTCTTCTGCTCTTGTCCTTTTTAATAATGCTTCTACTCTTGCTACTAATATTTTAGGACTAAATGGTTTTGAAATATATTCATCAACGCCTAATTCGAATCCAAAAAGTTCGTCTTGTTCTTCTCCTCTTGCTGTAAGCATTATAATTGGAACTTTTGAAGTCTGCCTTATTTGGCGTAATACAGACCAACCATCTAATTTTGGCATCATTACATCTAACAGGATAACGCTTATTTTCTCTTCATTTTCCTGAAATATTCTTAATGCTTCTTCTCCATCTTCCGCTTCTAATATTTTATAATTTTTTTGCATTAAAAAGTCTTTTATTAGTTTTCTCATCCTAGATTCATCATCTACTATAAGTACAGTTATATCATTCATGCTCCTTCATTTCCTTCCATATGGTTTTCAATTATTATATATTATATAAGGTAATTATGTCTATAGTGTGAAAAAAGTTGAAAACTTAAATTAGCACATATATAAAAAGCAAAGATTTCAAGGTTATCTTTGCTTTTATATACTTTTTATTTCATTAAAATTCTTGAATTATAAGTTGTTTTTCATCATTAATTAGTAATTACTCTTGCTATTAATGCTTTTATTTTTATTCCTTGCTCTGTAAACATATCTTCATGTTCTGTTTTTATATTATCCCAAAATTCTGGTTCGTCTTGCAAATCATATGTATTTTTTATAATTTCAAACCCTGAAGATTTAAAGTAGCTTATACTATCATTAAATAGGTTATCATCATCTGTTTTAAAATATATTTCTCCATTTTCTTTTAAAAATTGTTTATATTTTTCAAGCTGTCTTGTATGTGTTAGCCTTTTTTTATGGTGCTTGCCTCTTGGCCATGGGTTGCAAAAATTAATGTATATTCTTTCTATTTTATCATCTCTTCCAAAAATATTTGCTATTCTTTCAATATCATATCTTGTTAAATATATGTTATTTATTTCCTTGTTGTTTTGATTATACTCTTCTTCAACTTTTCTTTTAGCCAAACCAAGCATCGCATCTACCAAATCTATGGCAATATAATTTATATCTGGATTTTTGACTGATATTTTAGAAATAAATCCACCTTTCCCGCATCCTAATTCTAAATGAATAGGATTATTATTATTAAATAACTCTTGCCATTTACATTTATAACTTTCTGGATTATCTATGTAAAATTTGCTTGCTTCTAGTTCTGTCCTAGCCCATGGTTTAAATCTTATTCTCATTACTGTTCCTCTCTTTGCTCTAAATCTATTTTCAAACCCAATTATACCATGATTAATTATATTTATCAAATTTTGCTAGTTATGAATTTTATATATTTATATAGTTTTCTTTTTTGTACCATTTTGCAAATTCTCTCATAGCATCTATATCTTCATATTTAACTCTGCTTTTTCTTTCTTCTTCTGACATTTGAGCTAATGTCTTGTCATAGCCAAAAGGTTTAAAAATATACCATAAATCAGACCATTTCTTTTCTGTATTATTTCCTAATGCTTCTTTAGACAATGAACCTTCATTTTTTCCCATAAATTGATGTAAATTATTTCCGTCATAATAAGATAAGCATTCTGTAAACCTGCAATTTCTATTTTCTTTGTTTTCCATTAATTTTAGCATTCCATCAATTCCAATAGTATTTAATGCAAAATTAACAAAAGCTCTAGGAAATCCATTTAATTCGTCTATCCAAAATCCACAATCTAAAGCTATACATGGTTTATTTACTAATCTATATGCCTCCATAACTTTGTATTTTGATATATATTTTATATCATCGCTTCTTGGTTCTTCTAAGTCATATTCAAATACTTTAAAATTTACTCCTTCTAGTTGTCTACTAGCAGATGCTATTTTCCCCTTATTATGTGTTACAAAAACTATTTCGTTCATTGCAATACCCCTTCTATAAAAAATCTTTTAACTCTATTAAATCCTCAATTTCATAAGTTGGTTTATATTCAGTATTATTTTTTGTTTTTTTATAATATCATTTTCTTTCATTTTTATCAATATTTTATGTTGATAAAATCAATTTTTATAGTTGTCGCTCTTCAGTAGAATTTATTTGTCCTACTTCACTTTCAGTCGAAAATCCTCCATTTTTATATAAATAGCGAACTATTACATCTTACATTTTGACAATATATATCATCTTTTCGTTTATTATGACACAGATTCACCAGAAATGTTACATTTTTTTATATATTTTTTATTTTTCAGATTAAAGAGGGCTAGATGTCTAGCCCTCTTTATTAATAATTATTCTATTAAATCAATTGCATTATCTTTTGAAATTCCTTCTAAATTATAATATGTTGATGGGATTTCCCCTATTATTACTCCTTCTGCTAATAATACTTGTGTTGAAATTTCTTCTTGTAGATTATTTATTGGTGTTAATATTACTACATTTGTTTTTAATTCTAGATAAATTCTATGTATTGTCTGATTAATTCCTGCTGCTTTGAATTCGGATTTTAGTTCAGCTTGCACATCTCCTATTCCAAATATAATTATCTCAACTTTTGGACCTCTTCCTGCTAACATTTTACTTCCTGTAAATGTACCCAATCTTATGTACATTTTGGTATTTTCTACTTCATCTAGTTCTTTTTGTATTTTTGTTGATATATCTGCTATCATTTTATTTACTGTTGTAACATTTGCACTTATCATTGTTATATTGCCATTACTATCTTTTGTTATATTTACTAAATCTTCATATTGATATTTTTCCATAACCTTTTTTGATTGTTCATTTGTTATTCTTGTTGCTACTGATTTTGCCATAATAACACTTTGTAAATCAATTATTGGCTCTATTATATTTATAACAGAATTTACAATCATAAAAGCAATTGTTAAAACTATTATTATTTTTAATATCTTTTTTATCTTTTGTTTATCATTGTTGTCTTCATTATTGCCTTTAAAATATTTTATTCTTGGTATTCTTCTACTATATATTTTTTGAATTTTACCTTTATCCATTGTATCTAGGAATAAATAATTGCTGTCCCACTTCTATTTTATCAACATCTTCTATTCCATTAACCTTTGCTATATTATCTACTGTACTTCTAAACTTCTTTGCTATTTTCCATAAACTATCTCCTGGTTTTGCAAAATATATTGTCATACTATATGGATTTGACGTTCTATTTTCTCCTGATTGAATATTTTGAATTACATTTATTTCTAAATTTTTTGAATACTCTACTGTGAAGTTTAAGTCTATTTTTATATCTATACTTTCATCTGGCATTATTATAAAATCTTGCATTCCAACCTCTATTGCTGTATTTACATTTGTTGTTGTATTTATGCCTGTTGTCTCCATGTTAAAATTAAATGGTATATTAACTCTCTTTGTATCTATTCCCCCTGTAGCAGATGATGCAAATATAAAATTCAGCATCACTTCCCCTTCATACATAATTCTATCATTCAAAATGTTTTGACTATTTATTATTGGTGTAATCTCTACATCATATAATTTATTGCTTCCAATTTCTTCTATAACTTGTTTTTCTCTTATATTAAATGTTTCTTGCATACATTCTATTTTCTGCATAGCTCTTATTCTTTTTTGCTCAAATGTTAAATCTACCGTTGGACTATATAAATCTTGTATTACTGCTAACTGCTTATTTTCATATGCTTGACAATATACATCTAGCTCTACTTCAATATAAACAGAATGTTCCTCTACATTATTTGGCTTTATTAACACATTTTTTATCTCGTATTTTATGTTACATACACTGTCATCATTTATGTCCTTTATATCAATGAATCCCATTATTGGTATTGTTTTTTGCAATGTATTTATTCTATTGTCTTCTGTTAAGTAAAGTAGTTTTACTTCCAAGTCTGCTTTTATTAATATTTTATTATAGCTTATCTTGCTTTCCTTGTTTATAATTCTTATATTACTTTTCATTATCTCTGCTAAGTTATCTATATTATCTATCGAAAGTGTATCTTTTGCGTAAATTTTTGTATTACCTTCTCCCATTAGCGTATTTATATTTATATTATCATTCAATGTTTGAACATCTTTTAAATCTTCTATTCCATTCACTATATCTATATTTTCGCTATTAAGTATTTTTGTCTCTGTTTCTATAATTGCTTTTATATTAACTTTTCTGCCATTTAAAACTTTGCATTCTATTTCTTTTAGAGTAAATGTATTTTCAATTTTCATATTGCTTTTTGCTTTTTCCATATTTATTGTTTGTGTAAAGTCTAAATTTGTGTTAATGCTTCTTATATTATTTGTTTCACTATCTGCTAAATACATTATATATGTATTTATTGTTCCATCAATTTTTATTTTTCCATTCTGTATTTCTTTTTTATATATGCAAATTGTGCCACTTGTACTTATTGTACTTAGTATATCAGGTTTAATATCAGGAATAATTGCATCCCCTTCTATTATAAAATTATCTTTTCTTTGTTCTATTATTTGATTTATGCATATATTATCTCTTGTAGTCTCTATTGTCATATTTAATCACATTCCTTTCTAATATAATCTAGCCATATTGCTTTTAGTTATATATATTTATGGACAATAAAAAAAATTCCTATTTCTAGGAATTTTTTAATTTTTATATTATGCCGGTTGTACATTAATGTTGTCTAATTGTACTTTTCTGCCTCTTTTACTTTTTTCTTTTTGATATGGAGGTATTAATGGACTATATCCTACTCCATCAAATACTTCTACTTCTACAGTTCTTGTTAATATATCTGTATAACTGTATGTTACATTTCTATCATCTTCCTCATATTTTATTACAAAAATATTAGGATATGTTTTTTCTATTGTAGCCTCCTTTTCAAATGATTTAGTTCTTCCTAATGAACCTTTTACAATTATCTTTTGTCCTATTTTTTCTGTAATGTCTGTCTTTAAGTCTAAGATTTCATTTTTGTAAATCATTTAATCACCTACTCCCTTCGGATATTCGAATTATATCACAGGGAATAATCTATGTCAAAAAAGGATTTTACGTGTCGAATTCCGCTTTTAGTTGATTTTCCAACGTTTTTTCATATTGTTACTTTAATGTTACATTTTCATTACATTTATATTACAATTCTATGTTGTCAGTGTTTTCTTCTTTCCTCTTGCCCCAATTCCATTAATACCTTTTCTTCCATCTCGTAGTTCATCTTCTATATCTTTTATTGTTAAAAATTTTTTTTCATCTGTAATTGCTACCTTTTCCGCAACAAAAAGTGGATCTATAAAATCTATTAAAATTCTCGCTGGTGATGATGCAAAATTAGCCCCTGCCAGTATAAGTCCTTCATAATAGCTTTGACATGCTCCAGCAAAAATAACTAGGTCTTTTTGTAATGCTTTGTATGTCCTTGCTTGCTCTACACATTCTATAAAATAAGCAGAATTCCTGTAATTTCGTATATCATTGTACTTGGTTCCCTTTTTTATCATTCCGTCATGTCCTGTTATTACAAGTATGTCTGGTTTATACCTTGCAATCAATTCAACAACTACTATCGGTTGTCTATTTTCTGGAACGTTTTTCACTATTGCCTTTAACCCAATTTTCTTATAATAATTATTTGCTTTTATACTATATTTTTTGTCACCATCTAAATGCAATATTCTACCTGTATATATTATTTCTTTTTCTCTATTTTCTTTATTGTTTCCATATATTTGTATACATCTTTGTATTCTTTCTTGAAATCGTTTTTCCAGATTTTCTTCATAATTTTGTATTAGCTCTTTAGATAATATCTCTAAATCCTCTACCGGACTATCAGCCTTTATTCTGATAGTCAATCCTTTTAATATGGCTATTTCTTTTTTATTTAAATTAATTATATCTTCAACTATAAAAAATATATCTTTTCCATAAGATATACGCCCTACTATATCACCTTTTTTTATTTTTCGCATACTATTCACTCCATAAATACTTTACTTTGTAATATAATATGTCGAATTTTGTAATCTGTGCTAGTAATAAAAGGGGGTCCCTAATTGTGCTAATTGACTAATATTATTGTTATATGCTATTATATTCATTATAGGAGGGTTTTTTAATGGAGAATGTTATTTTAAATTGCCAAAATTTATATAAACATTTTGGTAAAAAGGAGATTTTAAAGGGTATTTCTTTTGAAATTTGTTCTGGAGATATTCTTGGTTTTATTGGTCCTAATGGTTCTGGTAAAACTACTACTATTAAATTAATTTTGGGATTGCAAAGTATTGATAATGGCTCTGTAGAAATTAACGGATTTAATGTTGTAAAAAATTTTGAAAAGGCTATTGAAAAGGTTGGAGCTATTGTTGAAAATCCGGATTTATATATGTATCTTTCTGGATATGATAATCTAAAATTGGTTGCCAATTTATATAAAGGAATTGATTCTAAACGTATAGATGAAGTAATAAAATTAGTAGGTTTGGAAAATAGAATTAATGATAAAGTTTCTAAATATTCACTTGGCATGAGGCAAAGGTTAGGTCTAGCTCAAGCTATTCTTCATAAACCTAATTTACTAATTTTAGATGAACCTACTAATGGTTTAGACCCTGAAGGTATCAAAGATTTAAGAGAGCTTTTAGTCAAACTTGCTACTACAGAACATATGGGCATTCTAATTTCTAGCCATAATTTGGCAGAACTTGAGAGTTTTTGTACTAAAGTATGTATTATTAAGAATGGCGTAATTATTGAAAGCAGTGAGATTGACGTTGTTAAAAGCAAATGTTCTGATAGTTATTATATTTTCGATGTTGATGATAGTAAAAAAGCGCAACAATTACTGGGCGAAAATGCTTTGCTTATTAATCCAAACGAGGTAAAAGTATTGGTAGAAAGAAACAATGTACCAAATTTAGTTAAAAAACTAGTTGATAATAATATTAAAATTTATTCTGTCAAAAAAGATAATATTTCTTTAGAAGATGCATTTTTGAAAAAGACTGGGGGTAATGTAATTGATTAATCTAATAAAAAATGAATTTATAAAATTAATGAAAAAGAAAAGCACATATATTTTTTTAATTATTACTTTTTTGTTTATAATTTTAACTAATATTTTATATAAGCATTTCTATAATGGTATTAGTTATTCTGGGTATTATAAAGACGATGCTGAATTTTATTCTACAGTTCTGAGACAATTAGACCCTAACAATTCTGAACAAGTAGAAGAATATGTTGAAATTAAAACTCAACTGGACGTTATAAATTTAATATCAAAATATGGATTTGACTCATGGCAAGCAAATATAATCCCCGGCCAAGTTAGTAGTATTATAGGACTTATAAATCGTTATACATATATTGAAAAAGACGAATTTGCACTTACTGATGCAAAGAAGAAATACGATACATTTATAAATGCCTTAGATTCTGACAATTGGAGGTATTTTGCAGAACTTGAACTTGAAGAAGTAAACCTACTTTTAAGTGAAAAACAACAATTTTCTATTGATAATAATTTGAACTCTGAAGGTTCTACTTATGATTTTAAAATATATGAAATTGATAAACAGATTCTTGAGTGGAGATTAGAAAAAGACATATCATATGCTAATACTTTTTTAAATACTGCATTACAAAACTATTCACGTTCTTCACGAAATATAATTTATTATGAAGCAGAAAGCAATCATTCATACTCTGATAAATTGGATTATTATGACAGTTTAAAAGAAGCAAATATTAATAAATATTATATTGAAAATAATATAAGAAATATAAAGGATTATGATAATAGATATATTTTAGTTAATTTACTAAATGAATATGAATTGTTTATTTTAATATTTATAATAATGATATCTGGTTCTATTGTAAGTGATGAGTTTAACAAGGGAACAATAAAATTACTTTTAATTCGCCCTTATAGTAGACTAAAAATATTACTAGCTAAGTTTTTAACTTGTTTATGTATGTTTATATTATTTATTGTTTTTATATTCATCAGTCAGCTGTTAGTAGGCGGTATAATTCAAGGTTTTGGTAGCTTAAATGTTCCTGCTGTTATATACAATTACAATACACATAATATAGAAACAATGAGCATTATAAAATATTTAATTATAAACATTTGTGCAAAATCACCTATGTTTTTGCTGCTTATTACTTTAGCATTTACTATTAGCACATTGTTTACCAATTCAGCTTTAGCTATAGCATTACCATTGCTAGGATACATGGTATCTTCTATTATTAACCAATTAATAGCTCATGCTTTATTAAAAGATATAAAAGCTCCTTTGTATTTTGTAACACCTAACTGGGATTTGACTTCTTATTTATTTGGTGGATTGCCTAGTTTTGAACCAATAAATCTAAGGTTCTCTATATTAGTATGTTTATCATATTTTTTAATAATGATATTTATTTCTTGTTATGTATTTAAAAAAAGAAATATAAAAAATGTTTAAGTCAAAACCCTCAATTTAAATAATTTAATTGAGGGTTTTTTATTTTTATAACAATTTATTAACTGTATTTATTCCTACAATTCCATCAACATCTATTCCTGTTTTTTGTTGATGTTCTTTTACTTTTCCTTCTGTTTCGCCTCCATATTTACCATCCACTCCAAATTCATTTAGACTATATCCTTTTGCAATTAGTCTTTCTTGAACCCATCTAGCAAATTCACTAACACTAAAGTTTCTTACCATATTATTGTTTATTGCTCTTGTTGTTAGCGGTCCTATTATTCCATCTATATCTAGTCCGCTGTTATTATCTTTATTAAGAGCCTTTTGCAATTCTTTCACAACATTTTCATTACTGTCATCTTCTATATTATATGAACCACTTTCTCTTAATTCATCCATTGGGAAATTATTTCCCGGACATTCAGAAGTATCTACATTCTTATGCCCTACTATTTTAGATATATTATACTTTTCTTTTAAATATGCAATTAACTCTTTACCAGCATTCAATTGTTCCTCTGACATCTTTTCCTTTGAAAAGTTTCCTTCAAAACAAATACCTATTGAATTGTAGTTTGCTCCTACCGCATGTGCACCTACTGTATTCTCTGGACGTCCTCTATATATAGAACCGTCTTTTCTAACATAAAAATGATACCCAATTCCTGCCCAACCTTTTGTATTTTTATGATAGTCATGTATTATTTCTACACTTTGTAAAACAGTTACTCCACTATGGTGACATACAATTTGTTCTGTTGTATTTCTTATATCCATTGTACCAAACTTAAAATTATTTTCTACTATCTTCATAATGTTCCTCCTCATATTTCTTGTTATATAAGTATTTTTATGATATTAATAGAAATAATGTTAATGTTTTTGTAATATTTATACAAATTAAGGGGTGTCCCAAATTGTGCAAACGGGATAATTGGGGACTGTCCCTAATTAAGCAAAGTTGCTTTTATTAGTTTTGTAAATAGTGGATGTGGTTTGTCTGGTCTTGATTTGAATTCTGGGTGAAATTGTGTTGCTATAAAGTAAGGATGATTTTTTATTTCTACTATTTCTACTAATTTTCCATCTGGTGATGTTCCTGAACAAATAAGCCCTTTTGCTTCTAATTTTCCTTTATATTCATTATTATATTCGTATCTATGTCTATGCCTTTCTTCTATTTTGTCTTGTCCATATATTTCATATGCCAAGCTGTCTTTTCTTAAAATACATGGATATGCTCCAAGTCTCATTGTTCCACCTTTTTTATCTATTTTCGTTTGTTCTTCCATTATATGTATTACTTTTGTTTTTGTTATATTGTCAAATTCCTCTGAATTTGCATTTGTATATCCTAATACGTCTCTTGCAAATTCTACAACTGCCATTTGCATTCCCAAACATATTCCTAAAAACGGTATTTTATTTTCTCTGGCATATTTTATTGTTGCTATTTTACCATCTATTCCTCTATTGCCAAATCCACCTGGAACTATTATTCCATTATATTTTCCTAGAACATCTTTTGCATTTTCATTATTGATATTTTCACAATTTACTATTTCTATATTTACTTTTGCGTTATTGGCAAATCCTCCATGTTTTACTGCTTCTATCACAGAAATATATGAATCTTCTAATTTTACATACTTTCCTACTATCGCTATGTTTATGTCCTTGTCTATAACGTTTTTTACGCTAAATATCATTTTTTCCCATTCTTCATTTTTAGGCTCTATGTTTTCTAACTTTAATTTTTCACACGTTCTAAGCGCTAGTCCTTCTTTTTCTAGCATTAATGGCACTTCATATAATATCTTTACTGTTTTATTTTGTATTACATCTTCTTTTCTAACGTTACAAAATAGCGCTATTTTTTCTTTCATAGATTCATCTATTTCTTTTTCTGCTCTACATACTAATATGTCTGGCTTTATTCCTAATGATTGGAGTTCTTTTACAGAATGCTGTGTTGGCTTTGATTTTAATTCATTAGAACCATAAATATATGGTAATAATGTAACATGGATAAACAATACATCTTCTTGCTTTTGTTCTATACCTATTTGTCTAATGGCTTCTAAAAATGGTAGACTTTCAATATCCCCTACCGTTCCACCTATTTCTGTAATAACTATATCTGCACTTTCTTTTAATCTATATACTTTGTCTTTTATGGCATTTGTTATATGTGGTATTACTTGTACAGTTTTTCCTAAGTAATCCCCTTTTCTTTCTCTTTCTATTACCTCTGAATATATTTTTCCTGTTGTTACAGAGCAATATTTGTTTAGATTTTCATCTATAAATCTTTCATAATGTCCTAAGTCTAAATCTGTTTCTGCACCATCTTCTGTAACAAAAACTTCTCCATGTTCGCTAGGGTTCATCGTACCAGGATCTACATTTATGTATGGGTCAAATTTTTGGTTTATTACTTTATAACCTCTATTTTTTAAAAGTCTTCCCAAAGATGCTGCTGTTATTCCTTTTCCTAATCCTGATACTACTCCCCCTGTTACAAAAATATATTTAGTGTTCATTAGAAATTCCTCCTTTAAATACAAAAAAGATTTAAAAATCAACCCCAAATGCGGTTTTTTTTAAATCTATTATTTATTTTAACATTATTTTTTATTTTTTTCAATGACTTGTTAAATTTATTTTATTTATATATAATATTGTTATATTTATTTTAAGGAGGATTTTTAATGCCAATTCATTGTAACGCCAAAAAGCAAGATATTGCAAAAACTGTATTAATGCCTGGAGATCCACTTCGTGCAAAATATATTGCAGAAACTTTTTTAGAAAACGCAAGACTTGTTAATACTGTTAGAAATATGTTTGCATATACCGGAACCTATAAAGGAAAAGAAATAACTGTATTTTCTCATGGAATGGGAATGCCAAGTATGGGCATTTATGCCTGTGAGTTATTTAAGTTCTACGATGTTGATACTATTATTCGTATTGGATCTTGTGGTGCTTATTCCAGTGACTTAAATATTTTTGATACTATTTTAGTAGATAATTCTTATACGGAGGGAAATTTTGCATATGAGTGGAACGAAAATGACTGCCATATTATCAACTCTAGTGAAGAATTAAACTCTATTATTGAAAAAACTGCAAATTCTATAGGTATTAACTATATAAAAGGAAATACTTTGTGTAATGACTGTTTTGATGGATACTTAGATAATATTCCAGCTTTCATAAATAGATTCCCAAAAGATTTAAACATTATTGCTTGCGAAATGGAAGCTTTTGCTTTATTTTATTTAGCTAAATATTTTAACAAAAAAGCTTCTTGTTTACTAACAGTTGTGGATTCTTATTATAAACAACAAGAAATTTCTTCTGAAGAAAGGGAAAAGTCTTTAAATAGTATGATTAAATTAGGCTTAGAAAGTGCCTTGTTTACTTTATAAGATAATTGAATAATACTTGCAAAAATGCTTGAACCTATGTTCAAGCATTTTTTGGGGATAATTGGAGATTGCCTCAAATTGTCCTTAGTCCTTATTTACTTCTTTTAATAATTCCAATTGTGAAATTAGTAGTGATTCCATTTTTGCTTTGTATACATCAAATTGTTTTTCTAAATCTTCTAATTCTTTTTTCTTCATTACTATTGATTGTTCTATTTCTACTACTTCTTGTTTTGCTGTTCCTTGTGCTTCTTTAATTATTTGCTCCGCTTGTTGTTTTGCTAATTCTTTTATTTCATCTGCAGTTGTTTGTGCCATTACCAATGTATTTTGTAATGTATTTTCTATGTTTTTATACTTTTGCAATTCTTCTTCCATATCTGCAATTTTCTTTGTTGCTTCGCCAGATTGTTTATATATTTTTTCGTAATCTATTGTTAATTCATCTAGGAAATCATCAACTTCTTCTACGTTATATCCATTAACCATTTGTTTCGCAAATTTCTTGTTTTCGATATCTAATGGTGTATACATATTTTTCCTCCTATTTTGTAAAATTATTTTATAGTGTTATTTCCGTTTCTTAACCAAGATACTGAAATTTTGCTTCTCATTTCTTCTCTTACCATTTCATTTTCTATATCATAATTAAATGGCGCAATTAAAAATATTGCGTTTGAAACTTTTTGCATATGTCCATCTAATGCGTGAACAGCACCACTAACAACATCTATAATTCTTCTTGCAACATCCTTGTTTACATATTCCAAGTTTACAATTACAGATTTTTTTTCTTTTAACAAATCACATATTGCTTCTGATTGTTCAAATGTTGTTGGTTGACTTATAACCATCTTAATTTGTTGTGTTTGCGGCATATTTACCACTTTATTGTTTCTTTTTCCAAAGAATCTTCTTTCTTCTCCACTCTCTTCATCTTCTTTTTCATCTTTATCTAATACTTCATCATAATCTACTGCATCTTCATCATCTTTGTCTTCTGCTGGCATTTTAAATAAATCCCAAACTTTGTTCATAATTGCTCCTGACATTTAAACAACCTCCTAAAATTTCTTGTCTCTAGTAAAATTTTCTATTTATAGTATCTAACTTTTCTACAATATTGTCAATACTTTTCAAGTTTGTAATTATAATTTAATATTTTTGTAATATTTTTGTAATATTACTTCGCATTTTTTAATATCTCATCATATAGTCCAATAGTTTTTCTATCTTCTATCTCTTCTGCCGTATATCCTAATTTTTTTAGTTCATCACTTTTATAATTATCTACAATAGCATATTTTTCGTTTTGTTTTAAAATTTTTATATTCACTTTATTAGTGTATCCGGCTACAGTCTTAATTACATATGGAATTTGTTCTCCATTTTTTTCTTCATATTCAATAGCTGTGTTTGGTACTTTTTTCCCGGTTTCACTCCACCATATTGCATCTAATGATATCTTTCTGTATCCTATTAATTCTTGAACCGCCTTATCAATCTTAAATACTATTATTCTATCTTCACCAGCTTCCGAAATATATTCTATTGTTGTATCAACTTCTCTTCCACTTGGTAGTCTTAATTTTAACTCGTCTCCGTATTTTGGCTTGTTTCGATTCATTTGAATTTAATACACATGCTATATAACATTTAAAATTGTCTATAATTTTTCCACTCTCTTGACCTGTTGCAATAACTTGTCCAACTTTTAGTTTTAAGCTTTTTAAAAAGTCTTTATTTAAATAATTAAAATTTGCTGTTGTTAATATATTCTCATATCCATCAACCTTATATGAAACTACTCCGCTTTCAGGTGAAGTTACATATTCTGCACCTGAATTTAACTCATTTTCGTATTTGCTTCTTTCATCTATAAGTTTTTTTAAATATGAGCCTGCAGGACTCTTTTCTCCTGCTATTTTTGCTTTTTTGGTAATATATGTATTTATATCCTTTTTATTTTCTTTTATTATTTCCAAATCATTTACATTATATATACTATCTAGTTTTTCTTCTATTTGATTTTCTAGTATTTTTAAATCGCTCGCAGGTAAAGTACTTTGATTGGCCATTGCTTCATCAATTTTTGTATCAAGTTCTTCTATTTTTTTTGTTAAATTATCTTCTTTATTTGAATAATATCTAAATATAGCTTCTCCTTTTGCAACTTTTTCTCCCTCTGCCTTTATTTGCAGTATTCCATTTTTATAGTTTTCTCCTTTTACAACTTTTTCATCTCTTATAATATATCCAATTGCATTCTCTTCTTCATATATTTTTCCTTTTTCTATAAAAAATGTATCTGATGGATTTTTTATAAGGTTTATAACCTTATATGTTACATATATTGCCACAATCAATATAATTCCAATAACTGCAGTTTGCTTTTTTCCCAACCTAATTTTACCCAAATTGATGCCTTTGAGCGTTTTCCTATTATTTAATTGTTTTTTTTCTTTATTATTTTTTGTAATAATATTTGTATTTTTTTTCACTTGTACTCCTCTAAAATAATTTTCAAATTATTTTGTATATCATCCAATCCATTTAACCATATAGTTTGTTTATTTTTTCTAAACCATGTCAGTTGTCTTTTAGCATATTTTCTTGTTTCGCCTTTTATTTTTTCTATCATTTCTTCTTTAGTAATATGTCCATTTATATATTCTATTACTTCTTTATATCCTAAACCTTGCATTGCTGTAGGAAATTCCTTATATTTTTTTAAAAGTAATTCAACTTCTTCTATAAGTCCTTCTTCTAACATAATATTTACTCTTCTGTTTATTCTATCATACAGTTTTTCTCTATCCATATTTATTGCAAATACTATATAATTATATGGAACTTCATTTTTTCTTGATTCTATTTCTTGTTCTGTTTTTGTTTTTCCTGTTGAATGATATATCTCTAAAATTCTTATAATTCTTTTCTTATCATTACAGCTTATTGCTAATGTTGCCTTTTCATCTATTTTTTTTGCCATTTCATATAGTCTATCTAAACCTTCTGTATTGGCTATTTTTTCCAACTTTTTTCTATATTCTAGGTCTGTTTCTATTTCTGCATAATCTATGTTATATATTAAAGAATCAACATATAAGCCAGTTCCTCCAACAACTATCGGCACTTTTCCCTTTTTCAATATTTCTTCTATTGCATTTGTCGCATCTTTTTTATAATTTGCTACACTATACCTTTGGTCTGGAGAAATAAAGTCTACTAAATAATGCTTTACGCCCTGTGCCTCTTCTTTGGTCACTTTTGCAGTCCCTATATTCATATCTTTATAAATTTGCATTGAATCACAGCTTACTATTTCTCCATCTATAGTTTTTGCTAGTTCTATAGAAAGTTTTGTTTTTCCTGAAGCTGTTGGTCCACATATTACTATTACTTTTGGTTTTTTCATTTTATTCATTCCTATCTTCTAGAAAATTTCTTTTCTATATCATTTTTGGTTAAGTGTATTGCTGTTGGTCTTCCATGTGGACATGTAAATGGATTTGGCAATACTAATAGTTGATTCATTAAATTGTCCACTTCTTCTTTTGTTAAAATCATATTTGCTTTTACTGCTGATTTGCAGGCAAGTGTAGCTATAAACTTTTCCTCTATTTCCTGTTTTGCTGTTCTTGCAACTGTGTTTATTTCGTCCAATGTCTCTAGGAATAATTCCTTTGTATCTAAATCAATACATATGTTAGGTACTCCTGTTAATTTTATTGTATTTTCCCCAAATTGTTCTAACATAAAACCAGCTTTTTCGAATATTGGTATGTTTTCTTTTGCAATATCCATTTCTTTATGTGTTAAATTAATTATATCTGGTAACAACATTAATTGAGAATCCTTTTCTCCTTCACTATAAAAGTTCTTTTTTATTTTTTCATACATAATTCTTTCATGTGCCGCATGTTGATCTATTATATATAATTCACTATCAAATTCTATTATTATATATGTTGCAAATGCAATCCCTATAAATTTATATTTTGGTATTGCTTTGTTATCCATATTATCAAATACTGATATCTTTTCTGTTGTTTCTAATTCCTCTTTTTTTACTTTTGTTTCATCTACTGGTTCTTCTGATACAACCTGTTTTGGTAAATTTCCAAAAGTCTTAACATACATCTCCTCAAAGTTATCATTGTTAGATTCCATTTTTATCTTGTTAAGATTATTTATTGGCTCTAATATTTTTTTATTAATCTCTTTAGAATCTATAATTTGAGTATCCATTTTAGATATTTTATCATTTTCTGGTAAGTCAGTTCGCAAATTATATTTTTCTTTATCTTCTTTAATTTCATGTCTATTACTATATATTTGCTCTATTACATTGCTTTTATATTCAAATTGGGGTTCTTCATCTTTCTCTTTTTTGGCAGACATTTTTTGTAGTAAATCGCTAAACTTTATTGTCTCTTTTCTTTCTTCTGTTGTTGGTTCTGGTGTTTCTTCTATTTGTTTTTTTATTTCTACTGGCCTATCTTCAGGAACCAATTCTCCTTTTAGCAATGTTTCTTTTATTGCATGATAAACAGCTTTAAATATAGTATTTTCATCCTGGAACCTTACTTCTAATTTAGCAGGATGCACATTAACATCTACTTTACTAGGATTCATTTCTATATTTAAAATTAAAAATCCATATTTTCCTATTGTAAGTAGTCCCTTAAAGGCTTGTTCTGTAGCACTTGTCAATGTTTTGTCTTTAATAAATCTCTTATTAACAAAAAACATTTGATTTCCTCTATTTGAACGTGCTATTGCTGGCTTGCCCACTACTCCGGTTATTTTAATATCCTCATATTCATAATTTGTTTCTATTATATTGTCTGCTATATCTTTTCCATAAATATTATATACTATTGATTTTATATCTCCATTGCCTGATGTTTGAATAATAGTTTTTCCAGAGCTTATTAGTTTTATTGCTATTTCTGGATGTATTAATGCTATTCTTGTCATCACATCTTCTATATAGCCTGCTTCTGTAAAATCCTTTTTGAGGAATTTATATCTAACAGGAGTATTAAAGAACAAATCTGTTACAGTTATTGTAGTTCCTTTGGAACAGCCTTTTTCTTCTTTATCTATTATTTTTCCTGCTTGTACATTTATTTTATATCCAACATCATTATCTGCTGTTTTAGATATCATTTCTATTTTGCTAATTGCTGCTACACTAGCTAATGCTTCACCTCTAAAGCCCATAGATTTTACTGTTTCCAAATCAGATGCACTTCTTATTTTACTTGTTGCATGTCTTTCAAACGCTATTTCCATGTCATCTGGCATAATCCCTTTTCCATTATCTGTAATTCTTATATAAGAAATGCCCCCGTTTTTTATTTCTACATTTATATTTGTTGCTCCTGCATCTATTGAGTTTTCTACTAATTCTTTTACTACTGATGCAGGTCTTTCTATTACTTCTCCCGCTGCGATTTTATTTATTGTTAAATCATCTAATAAAACTATATTTCCCATTTTATACGACCTTTCTTATGTACTTTTCATTTATAAATTATACCATTAATGCATATTTTTTGTAAATGTATAATTTTAATTTGTAACACTTTTTTATAGTTAGAATACTATATACCATACGAAAGAGCAAAACAAAAAAATCTTTAAGGAGGTATGTTATATGGGAGGATGTTGTGGTAATAACGGTGATTGCTTTTGGATTATAATCCTATTCTTATTACTTTTCTGTTGTGGTGGCTGCAATAATAACAATAATTCTTGTGGCTGTAATAACAACTGTAATTGCAACTCAGGTTGTGGTTGCTAGTACACAAACAATTATTTATTAATTTAATAAATAATTAATATTTAATTTTTGAAGGGAGGGAATAATATGCCTGAAAATAGAGGATGTGGATGTGGTTTTGGTTTTGGTGATGATTGCATCTGTATAATAATAATTCTTATATTAATATGCTGCTGTTGTGGCGGAGGTAGAGGTGGATGTTGCTAATTAGTTAAACATCAAACAAAAAAGACTGTAGACTTTTTGTCTACAGCCTTTTTTGTTAATCTTATTTTTTCTTTTTTGAATTAACTTTGTTCTTTTCAATCTGAATTTCTTTTCTTCTATCTTTTTCGACATTTTTATTACTTTTTCTTCTATCTTCAAAAATCTTTCCCTTATTATCTACTATCATTGGTATCCCTCCTATCATTATTAAATCTATAATAACATTTTTTTTATTAATCTGCAATCATTTTTAAGTCTGACTTATAACTTTTTGGTGTTACTAAGTATAATGGGCGATTAAAATCGCCCCTACACAAATATTCTAATTGAAATAAACTACCTTAAAGGCTGTCCCTAATTGAGGAAAATTTTTTTTATAAAATCATTGCTTTTTTTTTGCTTTTATGCTAATATTAAAAAGTACTATTTATAGGGGTATAGTGTTAATGGTAGCACATCGGTCTCCAAAACCGCCTGTGAGGGTTCGAGTCCTTCTACCCCTGCCAATATTAGGAGAAACAAATGGATTGCTTAAAAGCACTATTCAAAAAATTTTGTAACAAAGAAATTATTTTTTATCTTATATTTGGAGTATTAACAACTCTTGTTTCTCTAATTGTATATTATTTTTGTACTCTTGCTTTTTTAAATCCCCAAAACGCTGTTCAATTGCAAATTGCCAACATTATATCTTGGGTTTTATCAGTTGCTTTTGCATATGTTACAAATAGAAGATTTGTATTTGAAAGCAAAAATCCAAATAAATTAGAAGAAATAATAAAATTTGTAAGTGCAAGATTACTTACATTGTTATTAGATATGTTTATTATGTTTGTTTGTGTTACTATTTTGAAATTCAATGATAAAATAAGCAAATTGCTTTCTCAGGTCATTGTAATTATTTCTAATTATATTTTTAGTAAAATATTTGTATTCAAAAAATAATTTGTATTTTATATCTTTAAGGAGTCTTTATGTCCTATTTTTTTAAACTTTTTATTTTTTTATTCATTCTTGTTTTTATCATTTCCACTTTTTTTATTCCCATTCTTCCAAATTTAGATACTAACATAGATTTGTCTCAATTAGACTTATCCTCTAATTTTCTCTGGCCAACACCTGGCTATACTGGAATAAACTCATATTTTGGAAAAAGAGTATCTCCTACTGCAGGTGCGTCTTCTTTTCATAAAGGAGTTGATATTGCTGCACCAGAGGGCACCAAATTATTAGCTGTTGCAAATGGTAAAATAACTTTTACCGGTTTCCTAGGTGGTGGAGGATATACAATAACTCTATCATTTGGAAATTATAAAATCTCCTATTGCCATGTTTCGCCTTTAATCCTTGTCAATACAGGTGATTCTGTTCTTAAAGGGCAAATTCTAGGTTATGTTGGTCCTAAAAATGTCTATGGTGTTACCGGAAATACATATAAAGATGAGAACCGGTAATCCCACAAACGGAGCAACTACCGGTCCTCATCTTCATTTAGGTGTTAGATACAATGATGAATATATAAACCCTTTATCGTTATTTAATTAACTACATATTATCTTCCTCATTGTCTTTTTTATCTTGATTATATTCTTCGCCATCTTCTCTTACGCAATTACTTTTGCAGTCAGAACATTCATGTGAACATTCTCCTTCATTCCAATCCAGTTCAATAACATTATGGCACTCTGGGCATTCTACTTCTTCATTTATTTCGCTATCTATATCTGTTACAAACTGATAATTGCAATATGGACATATAATTTCAAATTCACAGTTTTCATCATCTGCATAAATGTCATTTTCTATATTGTTTACTACTGACTGTACTTTAGAAATTTTATTATCTATTTCTCTTTGGCTTTCTTCTATCTCGTTTAACCTAGCATTTGTTATTGATGTCAATTTGTCTATTATATCTATAAAAAATACTGATAATTCTGTAAATTTTTCTTTTACGAAGTCCAAATCTTCTTTGTTTTTTATTTTGTCTTCTATTTCGTCTATGATATTTTTATATTTATTATTTATATTTGACATAATAAATTCCTTTCTGTTTTATACTCTTTCCATATATTCGCCAGTTCTTGTATCTATCTTTATAACATCTCCTATATTAACAAACATTGGAACTGATATTTCATATCCATTTTCTAATGTTGCTGGCTTTCCTGATGTTGTTGTTGTATTTCCTGCAAATCCTGGTTCTGTATATGTAACTTCTAACTCTACAAACATTGGTGGTTCAACTGAAAATACATTACCTTTATATGATAACACTTTTACATTCATATTTTCTTTTATAAATTTTAAGCCATCTCCTATTTGTTCTTTATTTAAAGGTAATTGCTCATATGTTTCATTGTCCATAAAATAATATAAATCTTCATCATTATATAAATATTGCATTTCTCTTTTTTCAATTTCTGCACCTGGATATTTTTCAGATGGATTAAATGTTTTTTCTAATACAGCTCCTGTTATTACATTTTTTAATTTTGTTCTAACAAATGCTGCTCCTTTTCCTGGTTTTACATGTTGAAATTCTACTACTTTGAATACGTTTCCATCCATTTCAAATGTAGTTCCATTTCTAAAATCTCCTGCCATATATACTTCTGCCATTTTTATTTCCCCTTTCTATTTTCTCTAACTAAAATCTAATCTATTATATACCTTTTTTGCTTAAAAATCAATACTTTTTCACTTTTCATCCACGATTACATAATTTTTGTTTGATTTTGTTAAATTTATACAACCAGACTTTGTAATTAAAACTGTATCTTCAATTCTTACTCCATAGCTATTTGGTAAATATATTCCTGGTTCATTTGTTATTACCATATTTGCTTTTAGTTGATTATCATTTTTAGCACTAATGTATGGAAGCTCATGTATCTCAAGCCCTACACCATGGCCTAATGCATGTATTAAATCATATCCGTTTATTTTAAAGTCATTTTCTACATTTCTGCTAATAATTCTAATATTAGCACCTTCTTTTAAGTCTTTTTGTGTTTGTAATTGATTTTTCAAAACTAAATCATATATGGTTCTTATGCTTCCCGGAACACATCCTGCAAACACTGTTCTTGTCATATCTGAGCAATACCCTTTATATTTGCATCCCATATCTATTGTTATAGGATCTCCCATTTCAATTTTTTTGTCTGTGGTCTTTGCATGTGGTTTTGATGAATTCCTACCAGAAGCAACTATTGTTTCAAATGCAAGCTCATCTGCTCCACTTTCTATAAAAAATCTTTCTATTTCACACGCTATTTCCTTTTCTGTTTTTCCTATTTTTATATATTCAATTATATGCTCAAAGCACCTATCTGTAATTTCACATGCTTTTGTTATTTTTGCAATTTCTTCTTCATCTTTAATCATACGTTGTTTTTCTATTATATAATCTGTTTCTTCAAAATTGTGCACTTTATATTTCTGCATATAATCTTTATATTGTGCATAAGTAATATAATTTTCTTCAAACCCCACATTTTCGCAAAATATAAAAAATGTTTCATAGTCTTCTCTACTCATTTTTGATATATCAGTAACCACAATCTCATCATCTATTGTTAATACAGATTTAGCCGTCTCTAAATATCTACCATCTGTTAGAAAAAAATTCTCTTTTCTTGCTATAATTAATGTTCCTTCTGCTTTTATCCCTGTTAAATATTTAATGTTATATGGGTTTGATATTATTATAGCTTGCATATTTTGCATTTTGATTTTTTCTCTTAGCCATTTAATTTTTGTATTCATAGTATCCCCTACCTTACTGATATTTTAACTTATTCTCAAAATTTTTGAAAGCATTGTTATAAACACATCATTTGGCATATATATAATTACAGCAGTCGCCAAAACTATAAATGGTCCAAATGCAATATATTCCGTCATATTTTGTTTTTTTATTTTTGATTTTATAAGCATTGCTATACTAACTAATGCTGCTATTATAAAAGCAATTACAAATATAATAATTATATTATTTTTTCCAAAAAATAATCCAAGTACAGCCATTAATTTTGCATCACCAAAACCCATAGCTTCCTTTTGAGAAAATAGTTTTCCAACAAGATTTATTATTAAAAAAATACCTCCACCAATAAGCATACCTAACAAACTATTTAAAAAAGTATTTATTCCAGTATTTGTATTTATTATAACCTGCATAGATATAAATATTAATCCTATTTCGAAGATTGTTAATGTAAGTCTATTGGGTATAATTTGTTTTTTGCAATCTATTACAAAAACATTTATTAGCATTGGAATTAATATTACATATTTTAAAGTATCTACTGTAAGTCCATTAAAGTATAATACCAATACATATGAAATAGCTGTTATACTCATAAGCAAGTATTGGGGAGTTGCATTTGATAAATATTGTGTAAAAAAATCTTTTGATAATACTTTTTCATATTTAGCCAATCTATTATTACACCAATCTATTAACTGACCCACTATTAGTCCTATTACTCCTATTGATAGGTAAAATAATATATGAATATCATTTATGTACATTTTTATTATTCTCCTCTTTTTTCAAATGTTTTTTTATAATTTTATCTTCTATAGGTCTTTTTATTTTTGTAACCCATATATCTTTTTCATCAATTGGTTTTACTAGTATTGCAAACATCTTGCATCTATTTGCACCTATTACATCTGTAAAAATTTGGTCTCCTACTACTGCAATGTTTTCTGAACTTAGTTTTAATATTTCCTTTACTCTATTAAATCCAGATTTAAATGGTTTTTTCGCAAAATAACTATATTCTATATTTAGCTTATTAGCTATATATGAAACTTTATCTTTTTTATTACTGTTAGATAAAATATATAATTTTATATTGTTTTGTTTCATATGTTCTGCCCATTTTTCCAAACCATTTAACATATTCCTATTATAATCTATTAATGTATTGTCAACGTCTAAAATTAAACCTTTTATCTTATTTTCATTTAAAAAATCTATAGTAATTTCTAATACGTTTTTAAAATACGCATTTGGATATAATATATTTTTATTCATAATTTATATTACCTTTTCTTTGTTTTCTATATATTATCAATATGGCTGTTTTTTGTCAAGTAAAGGGCAAAACAACTTTTATTTATCAATAATTTATAATGTATATTTTTTTTAGTTTTGGAGAAAATATGCATTATATTTTAATGGAGGGAATTTTATGGGAAACTTAAAAAATTTAATAAGAAAAATATTTATGCCTTCTATTAATTCACAATATGAATTTACTTTACCTATAAAAAGTGAATCCGACTCAGATATTGAAAATGTTGAAAACGTTGGTAATATTGAAAAAATTTTTTCAAATATTGCCTCTAATTTAGAATATGTAAAGGTTCAGTATAAGACTCTTCTAAACAGTGATATTGTTGTTAGAGAATTTTTGCTTAATGCAAGAAATAAAAAATTTAAAGCATTTATTCTTTTTATTGATGGAATGGTTAATTCTGCTCTTATAAATGATAATATTTTAACTCCCCTAATGCTTAGAAATAGAGCAAATACTTTTGAAGGTACTCAAAATTTTATTGATTATGACCAAAAAACTAATAATGCCATTGTAAGAAAAATAAAAAAATTTGATATTAAAGATTATATAAATACTTGCCTATTACCACAAAACTCTGTACAAATCATTTCAGATTTTTCTGAAGTTTTTGATGGCGTAAATTCTGGCAATTGCGTATTATTTGTGGATGGCTTGGCTTCTGCCTTTGACATAGAAGTTAAAGGCTTTAAACAAAGAGGAGTTGAATCTCCAAATAACGAAATTGTAATTAGAGGTGCTCAACAAGCATTTAATGAGTCCATTAGAGTTAATACTTCTCTTGTAAGAAGATTAGTAAACAACGAAAATTTAATTATAGAAAATATACCTGTGGGTAATATAAGTAAAACCAAATGTGCTGTTTGTTATATTAATAATATAGTAAATGACAACTTAGTTGCAGAGGTCAAATACAGATTAAACAATATTAACGTTGATTATGTTTTGTCTTCTGGGCAGTTAGAACAATTAATTGAAGATAATGGAAATTATAGTGTTCCCGAGTTAATTGCTACTGAAAGGCCTGATAGAGTTGCTGGATATCTTTTAGAAGGTCGAGTTGCAATTATTGTTAATGGAAATCCATATGTTCTTATTGCTCCTGCTATTATGTTAGACTTTTTGTCTTCGCCAGAAGATGCAAACCTAAAATATCAATATTCGAATTTATTAAAATTTATACGTATATTAGCACTATTTTTAACATTGTTTTTACCTGCCCTTTACATTGCAATTACAAGTTTTCATCAGGAGTTAATCCCAACTGAATTATTATTTGCAATAGTGTCCTCAAGAGAGTCTGTTCCATTTCCTATTATTATAGAGCTTTTGATAATGGAAATATCTTTTGAACTTATTAGAGAAGGCGGATTGCGTATTCCTTCTGCCATAGGTCCAACAATTGGTATTGTTGGTGCTCTAATACTTGGTCAAGCAGCTGTTGAAGCAAGTATAGTAAGCCCTATTTTAATAATTATTGTTTCTATTACAGGTCTTGCTTCTTTTGCAATTCCAGATTTCTCTTTAAGTTTTCATTGTAGAATTGTTAGATTTGTTTACACGTTTTTAGGATATCTATGTGGATTTTTGGGTATAGCAATGGGATTTTTTATTCATCTATTCATTCTATCATCTATTGAATCATTTGGAGTTGCTTATCTATCTCCATATATTCCATTCGAGGAAAAATATAAAAAAGGACTATTTGTTACTCCTATTTGGAAGCGAGAAAAACGTCCAGATTTTTTAGATGCTAAAAAAGGAAAAAAACAACCAAATATTAGTATGAAATGGAAATATACAAAATAGGAAAGGAATTTTTTAAATATGAATGTAACAAAGATAGGAAGTTTTGAAGCAATTGCTTTATTATTAATTGTATCCATTAATCATTTATTATTAAATATGCCTCAAACCATTATAGACACTTGTGGCTCTGCCTCATTGTTGAATACGGTTTATACAACAATTTTAGCCTTTATAATAGCATATTTAATACTCTTTTTACTATTTAAAAAATTTCCTTCTTGCGATATTTTAGACGTTTCTAATTATTTAGGAGGTAAGGTTTTAAAAAATATTATTGGAATTCTTTGTGAAATATATATGCTTACCTTATCAAGTGTATTTTTAAGAAATTTTGCGGAAGGATTAAAGTTAATTTATTTTTTTGATGCACCAATAACATATATATTAATGTTCTTCTTGTTTGTTTGTGCAATTGCCAATTATTTTGGCCCTAAAGCAATTATAAGAACAAATTTATTCATTGTTCCTATTGTTTTAATAAGTATTGTTATTGTTTTTATTTTTACTATTCCCAATATGAAAATAGAAAGAATTTTTCCGGTTTTAGGATATGGAGTTAAAGAAACATTTTTAACTGGTATTACTAATACTTTTGCTTTTAATGGTTTATTTCTTGTTTTCTTTTTAAGACCTTTATTATATCAAACTGGCAAATTCAAAAATATAGTAGTTACTTCTATAGTAATAACTTCTATATTTATTTTATGTGCCGTTGGAGCATTATTATTAGCATTTCCTTTTATATTTTCAATACAAGAAATATCTCCAATTTATTTTATAATAAGAAATATAGAATTTGGCAAGTTCTTTCAAAGACCAGAAGCACTATTTATGCTCACATGGATTTTTGGAGTTATGTCATATTTAAATTGTATACTTTTTGTAGTTCTAAAAATATTTAAAGATTTAACAAATGTTAAAAATATAAAAAATCTATCTTTTCCATTCACTTGTTTAATACTTTTTGTTGCCTTATTGCCTAAAGACATGGCACAAATTAGGTGGCTAGAAGATGTCATTTACAAATATGATACTATAATTATAGCTTTTGTTATTTTGGTGATTGTTTTAGTTTTAGCCAATATCAAATATTTTATAAAACATAAAAACACTAAAATGGAGGTAAATTTAAGAAATGAATAATTCTTACATTAAATATGTATATATAATTCTTTTAATCATATTTTTATGCTTTTCTTTTACCATACATTCTGGCAAAGATTTAAATGAGATAGCATATGTTATAGCCATTGGGCTTGATGTTGGAGAAGCAAATAAATTAAAATTAAGCTTGCAAATTTCTAATCCTTCGGCATCTGAAAAAAGCAAACTTGGTAGCAATTCCTCGCAATCTTCTGATTCAATTATAGAATCTATTGAATGTTCTTCTTTAAATTCCGGATTTAATTTATTTAACTCCTTTTTAAGTAAAGAACTAAACTTGTCACATTGCAAAGTTCTTGTAATATCAGAAAATTTAGCTAATACAGATATTTCGGAATATTTATATACTTTAATGAACAATATTGAATTTAGGTCAGATGCCAATATTGTTGTTTGCAAAAATTCGACAGAAATGTTTTTAAAATCCTCTAAACCCAGCCTTGAGCAACTATCTGCCAGATATTATGAAAGTATTCCTACTTCCAGTGAATATACTGGTTATACAGCTAATATTACATTTGGCGATTTTTTCTCGGCATATACAGACAGTTTTACAGATCCTGTTGCTATTTTGGCTGCTATTAATTCTAAATCCTCGCAAAATGTTCTTACAGATGTTAATAGTAATTCTAATTTAAATGTATCTGGAGAATCTACAGAAAAAAACTTTTCCATTTTTAGTAGTCCTGCAAAAGATTCCTCTTATTTAGCCGGTCAAATGCCCTTAAATTCACAAGATACAACCGAAAATATTGGACTTGCGGTTTTTAATAATGGAAAAATAGTTGGAGAATTAAATGGGTTAGAAACAATGATTTACTTACTTATGGATAATAAGTTAAAATCTGCTCAAATTAGTATTCCTAACCCCTATTATCCTGCTGAAACTATGGATATAAAAATAAAGCCTAACTCTAATACAAAATGTTCTGTAGACTTAGTTAATGGTACTCCATATATAAAAATTAATATTGACGTTCTTACCAGATTAATGACTATGGATACTGGAACTGACACCTTGAATGAAGAAAGAGTAAAAAAAGTAGAAGAATATACTAATAAATATTTAAAAGAACACATTTTATCCTACTTATATAGAGTTTCTAAAGATTTTAAAACTGACATAAATGGTTTTGGAAGGTTTGCTTGTAAAAATTTTCTGGTTTGGGATGATTGGTTAAATTACAATTGGCTACACAAATTTGAGAGTGCAACTTTTAATGTTACTGTTGACTCAAATTTCAAGTCTTCTTATTTATTAATGGAAAGCTAAATTTTAAAAGGAGAATTTTCATGGAAATAGTTATTTTGTTAATTACAATTTACGTTTTTATTAAAACTTTAATTTATGGTATTATCGAAATAAAACAAGAACATAATATTTATGGAGGCAGTGCTACAATACTAATTGGTGTATTAGCACTTATCCTCCCTAATATTATTATACGTTTTAGATAGCTTTAAAATTAATTCTTCTTAACTGTTTATTTGCATATATTACTTTAATTTTTATTTTATCTCCTATTTTATAAACCTTTTTAGAATTTTCTCCTACTAAGGTTTTATTTTCATCATTATATATAAAATACTCATTTCCTAAATCCTCAAATTTTATTAATCCCTCTACAGTATTTTCTAGTTCCACAAACATTCCAAATGCTGTAATACCAGAGACAATTCCCTCATACTCTTTGCCAATTTTATTTTGCATATATTCTGCTTTCTTTATAGCTATGGCTTCTCTTTCTACTTTTTGAGCAATCTTTTCTCTTTCTGATGATGTTTGTGAGTATTTAGTTGCCTGTTCTTTGTATTTTTCCAGATTTTTTTCATTTAGTATATAACTATTATCTATATATTTTGAAATAATTCTGTGTATAAATAAATCTGGATATCTTCTAATTGGTGAAGTAAAATGGCAATAATATTTACTTGCAATTCCAAAATGCCCTTTATTTTCGCTTTCATATCTTGCTACTTTTAAGGTTCTTAATATTAAATTAGAAACTACCATTTCCTCCTCTCTTCCTTTTACCTTTTCAAGTACTTCGGCAAAAGCTTTTGGATAAACCTTTTCTTTGTTGCTTTTAATTTTATACCCAAAATTAAATAAGAATTTATTAAGAGCATTTACTTTTTCCGTGTCAGGTTCTTCATGTACTCTATAGATAAACGGTGCTTCAAGCCAATAAAATTTTTCTGCTACAATTTCATTAGCAGTAAGCATAAATTGTTCTATTATTTCATTTGCAAAATAAATTTTATATTTTTCTATATCAATTGCAAACCCGTTTTTGTCTAAAATTACTTTACTCTCTGGGATGTCTAAATCTAAACTTCCAGCACCTTCTCTTTTTTGTTTTAATATTTTAGCTAGTTCTTCCATCAATTTAAAGTCTTCAATATATTTTTCATACCTTTTTAAAACTTCTTTATTTTTCCCATCTAATATTTTTTGTACATCTGCATATGACATTCTTTCTTTTACATTTATAACTGCTTTTCGTATATCTGAAGAGACAATTTCTCCATCTGGCGTAATCTCGCTAATTACCGATAAACACAGTCTATCTTCATTTACATTTAAACTGCATATTCCATTAGATAACTCCTTGGGCAACATTGGTATTACTCTGTCCAACATATATATACTTGTACCTCTTATAATTGCTTCTTGGTCTAATTTAGAGTTTTCTGCAACATAGTGGCTTACATCTGCAATGCTTACACCTAACTCATAATTTTCATTTTCCAATTTTGTTACATAGATTGCATCATCTAAGTCTTTTGCATCTTCTCCATCTATGGTAAAAATATTTTTACTTCTTAAATCTAGTCTATTTTGTAAATCTTTTTTTGTAATTTTGTTTTCCACTTTTTTGGCTTCTAAAATAACATCATCTGGAAATTCATATGGTAAATTGTATTCCTTTATTAAGGACAACATATCTACTCCAGCTTCGTTAATTCCACCTATAATCTCTGTTATCTCTCCCTCTGCACTTTTATTGCCTTGTGGAAATTTTGTAATTTTAACTACAACTTTTTGATTATTTTTAGCCTTATTAAAACTTTTTTTTGATATAAATATATCTGTATTAAATTCTCTATCATCTGGCACTACAAATCCAAAATTTTTTCTCTTGGTAAATGTTCCAACTATTTCATTCCTCTTGTGGTTTATAGTTTTTACAATCTTGCCTTCTTTTCTGTTTCCCTCTACAGTATCATCTATTATTTTTATTAATACTTCATCTCCATTTACTGCATCTTTGGTATTACCTCTTGATATATATATTTCCTCATCCTGACCATCTATTTTTACAAATCCGAATCCCTTTTCATTACCTCTAAATATACCTTTTATACAATTTTCTAAATTTTCTTTTTTCTTTTTTAACATTGTTTAATTTATTCCTTCCATTTTTTAAGCGGTAGATGTTATCTACCGCTTAAACCTCAAAATTATATTATACAACAAATAAAATTCCTAATACTATTGATAATACTCCAAATAATATTCCCAAAATTATAGTCCATTTTTTTAATTTGCCTTCTCTTGTTCTTCCCTTATTTTGGTCAAAGAAATTATTTGTAGAAGAACCTGTTATCGTTCCAGAAACGCCTTTATCATCACTTGTTTGTATTGTTGTTAAAATTATTAATCCTATACAAACTATAGCATAAATTGCCAAAACTATATATTTTACTACTTCCATTTGTTACACTCTCCTAATTTTTTAGTCTTTTTTAAATAACAGTATAATTTTACCATAGTTAATCCAAAAATGCAACTATTTTTTACGGTTCCAATTGTAAAAAATATCAATACTAATTCTTTATTGCAGAATTTGTGTAGGGGCGATTTTAATCGCCCGATTAAATCGCCCCACATTTTTTATATCATATTCAATTTTCCATAAAAATAATTATCCTATTTCGTCGTCATCCTATTCTCTTTCATTTTCATAAGCTATATCTGTTTTATTTTTATTCTTAACTATATGTCCAGAAATATGTTGTTCATTCTTAAAATTTTCTTCTGAAGCCCTATGTTGTTTACCTCTATTTACTACATTTACTGCACAATTGTCTGCCGAGTTATATTGTAATGCTTTATATCGCTCGTCCATACCTCTATTGTTTATTTCGTTTTGAAATCCCTTATCTGTAAATTTATAATCCACAACATCAATTCCCAAGTTGTTCCAAAAATTTTTTAATTTACTCCAAAATTTTTTTAATATTCCTTCTTTTTTATTTTCCATATTACCTTCTTAAATCTCTTTAAGAATTTTCACCTCCATTAGGTATTTACACATTATTATCATAAGTTTACCATATTATGTGAATAATGTCAAGACCTATGGCTTAATTCATATAATCTTTAAGCTTTTTGCTTCTACTTGGATGTCTTAATTTTCTTAACGCCTTTGCTTCTATTTGTCTTATTCTCTCACGAGTAACCATAAATTCTTTTCCAACTTCTTCTAATGTTCTCGCTTTTCCATCTTCTAATCCAAATCTTAGTCTTAATACTTTTTCTTCTCTTGGTGTTAAAGTTCCCATAACTTCTGCCAATTGCTCTTTTAATAATGTATATGCAGCTGAATCTTGTGGAGCCGGACTATCTTCGTCTTGTATAAAATCTCCTAAATGGCTATCATCTTCTTCTCCTATTGGAGTTTCCAAAGATACTGGATCTTGTGCTATTTTTTGTATCTCCATTACTCTTTCTACAGGTAATTCCATTTCTGCTGCAATTTCTTCTGGCGTTGGTTCCCTGCCCATTTGTTGTAATAAATGTCTTGATGTTCTTATTAATTTGTTAATTGTTTCTACCATGTGAACTGGAATTCTTATAGTTCTTGCTTGGTCTGCTATTGCTCTTGTTATTGCTTGTCTTATCCACCATGTTGCATAAGTACTAAACTTGTACCCTTTTCTGTAGTCAAATTTTTCTACAGCTTTTATTAAGCCCATATTTCCTTCTTGTATTAAATCTAAAAATAGCATACCTCTTCCAACATATTTTTTTGCTATACTAACAACTAATCTAAGGTTACATTCTGCTAATCTTTTTTTAGCGTCTTCATCTCCATCTAATACTTTTTTTGCCAATTCTATTTCTTCTTCATATGATAGTAAAGGTATTTTTCCTATTTCTCTTAGATACATTCTTACTGGGTCATCTACACTTATTCCGTCCATGTTGCCTATATCTATATCTTCTACTTTGACTTCCTCAACCTCTTGTAAATCCTCAAAATCTGGTTCTTCTGAATCTTCTTTTAAAATGTCTACTCCCAAATCTTCAAATGCATCAAATACTTTATCTATATTTTCTGGATTTGTGTCATCTAGTTCATTTGCAAGTTCTGCATAGGTAATTTTTCCTTTTTGCTTTGCCTTTTCTACAATATCTAATGCTTTCTTTTTTGCTGCTTCATCTACTGTTTTTTTAGTTATTTCTGTATCTTTTTCATCCATTTCTATTTCTTTCCTTTCTCAAGGCATTTGCCTTTACTATTTTTTTAACTTTATAACTATATTGCTTAATTCATCTTCTAAATTATTTAATTCTTCTTCTGAAAAACCTTGCCCATTTTTAATAATGTCTAATATTTCCTGTCTTCTGTTTATAAGTTTATCTTTTTCATATGTATTTACCACATCTTCTATACATTTGTTTAAATCTGATATTTCAAAATCATATGACATTATTCCAGAGATATGATCTATTATGTTTTGTTCTTCAAAATAATTTAATATATCTATATTAATATTTCCTTTTTCTATTTCTTCATACATTTTTTTTAATATCTTCTGGTTTTCTTCTAATTTCATATCATTTTCAGATATTACACTTTTTATTTTTTTATAGCTTTCCTGTGGATAATTTATTAATAGGTAAATTATAAGGTTTTCCCTTTTTGTTGTTGAACTATCTATTTCTTGTTTTTCTTTTTTTATTTCCTTTTTAACTATTGGTTTTTCTAGTGTTTTTTCGCCTGTATTTTTAGTATAAATTAATTTGTTTACTTCTCCATATATTGCTTCTTTTGACACATTATATTCATTTGCTATCTTTTCAACATATAGCTCTCTTTCTATACTATTTGTAACATTTGAAAGAATTTTGGCAACCTGATTTAAAAACTTAATCTTATCATTTATATTGTCCAGATTTAGTGATTGTTTTAACATTTTTACCTTAAATTCCACAAGCGAAATTGCCTGTTCTACGCATTTTAAAAATCTTTCTGGTCCGTATTTTATTACATATTCGTCTGGGTCTTTTGCACCTGATATTTGCAATATCCTAACGTCACAACCAATGTTTTGCAATATTTCTAATCCTCTTAATGTAGCTGCTTGACCTGCCCCATCAGAATCATATCCTATTGTAACTCTTTCACTATATCTTCTTAATAAACGTCCTTGCGCCTCTGTTAAAGCTGTCCCAAGTGAGGCAACTACATTTGTAATTCCTCTTTGATATAAAGAAATTGCGTCCATATAGCCTTCTACTATTATAATATTTTTTAATTCTCCTCTTTTAGCTACATTAAGTCCAAAAAGATGTCTACCTTTACTGTACACTATGTTTTCTGGTGAATTTATATATTTAGGCTTACTGTCATCTGTTACCCTACCGCCAAAAGCAATTACTTTATTTCTTGTGTCTTGTATAGGAAACATTACCCTTTTTCTAAATCTATCTATATATTTTCCGTCATCTTTTTTATTTACTAAACTTGATGCCAGTATTTCTTCCTCTGTAAATCCCTTTTGTTTTAAAATTCTATATAATTCATCAAAATTACCAGAATACCCTATCAAAAAAGATTTTAATGTTCTATTATCTAATTTTCTTTTTTTTATGTACTCTTGTCCAATCTTGGACGTTGGCTTATATAGGTTTTGATGATAAAACTCAGCAGCTATTTGATTTATCTCATACACTTTGCTTTTTAATAATGCTGTTTTATTGTCTTCATAATTATTTAATGTTGGTAATTCTATTCCAGCCCTATTAGCTAATATTCCTATTGCTTCCTTAAAATCAGCGTTTTCTATTTTACTAATAAAGTGTATCACATTTCCACCTGCTCCACAACCAAAGCAGTGAAATATCTGTTTATCTGGCGATACAGAAAAAGAAGGTGATTTTTCTTTATGAAAAGGACATAACCCAAAGAAATTTCTACCGCTTCTTTTTAAATTAACATATTGTGATATTACATCTACTATATCATTGCTGTTTTTAATTTCTTCTATCAATTCTTCACTATAACGTACCAATTTTTTCTTACCTTTCCTTTATATATTATTCGACATAAAATAGGTTAATCCTTCCTTTATTTATATATTATTGTTCTTATACCCTTTTATATATTTATTTTTTTTAGCCATAATACTATATTGCTATCACGCAAAAGAAGACGATTTTACGTCTTCTTTCTTATGTTTTATTCTAATATTCAATTAATTAAACATTTGTTGAACTATCATCAAATGGTATAAATTTGCTTACTACATTTTTATTTAAGTCAACTTCTTCTTGTGGTAATTTATTTTCCTCAAATGATAATTCTATTTTATTGTTTACTAAATTTTCAATTTCATCTTGTGAAGCTTGTTCTGCTAAAACTAATTCACTAACTAATATTTGTTTAGCATTACTTAGCATTTTCTTTTCTCCTGTTGATAGGCCTTTTTCTTTTTGTTTAAAACTCAAATTTCTAACAACATCTGCTACTTCATATATGTCTCCACTTTTCATTTTATCCATATTGTCTCTATATCTTTTGTTCCATTTGTCTGACATTGCAGTTTCGTTTTCTTCTAGAACTGCCATAACTTTTCCTGCTTCTTCTTTATCTATAATATTTCTAACTCCAATTTGCTCTGCTTTATCTATTGGTACCATAACCTTTACCTCTCCAGGCATTTTTAGTATGTAATATGATTGATTCTCTCCTAATATGTTCTTTTCCTCTATTGCATCAATTCTTCCTGCTCCGTGCATAGGATATACTATTTTATCGCCTACATTAAACATGTATAATTCTCTCCTTTCTGAAGTTAATAAAGGATTTAGAGTCTCTTATTGAACTACAATACTATTATACAACAAAAAATGGTAAAAGTCAAAACTTTTACCATTTATTTTTTCTATTTGCTTGTTGAGCCAAATCCTCCAATTCTATCTCCCTCTGCGTTATCATTGTCTACTATTAAATATTTTTGAAATATGGCTTGTCCTATTACATCACCTTTTTTTATTATTGTATCCTCTGCTTTTACATTGAAAAATGCAAACATTATATGTCCATCATTGTCTGGATTTTCGTAATAATCACTGTCTACTATTCCTATACTGTTTGCTAGGATTAATCCTTTTTTCTTTGGGTTTGAACTTCTGTTACAAAGCATTAAATATTCATCATCTGGCATATATGCTTTTAATCCTGTTTTTATTAAGGTTGGAGCTTGTCCTAATTTAAAAGATGGTATTATACAATCTTCTGCTGCTTCTATATCATATCCTGCAGAATTTTTTGTTTTTCTTTCTGGTAGGTTTATTCCCTCTTTTTCAAATCCTTTTGCTATTTCAAAACCTCTTATTTTTTTCATTTCTTCCTCCTTGTAAAGTTTATTTGTATTTCTATTTTATCCTATTTGTAAATATGTTTTCAATATAAAAGAGAAAAATTTTTTTATTTAATGTATGGTGGGCGATTAAAATCGCCCCTACATAAAATCTGTTTTGAATGTTGGAATTTTTTAGTCTTGTACTGCATAATTATTGCATAATATTTTATCATTTTTTGTGTTTTCGTCTTTATTACTATATATCTCTAACTGTTGGCTAAATAGTTTTCCTTTGGTTGTAAATAAATTTAGGTTTTTACTTTTATTTAACATTCTTCTTACATTCCATAAACCTAAGCCATGGTCATTGCTTTTTTCTTTTTTGCTTGTATATCCTTTTTCAAACATTTCATTAATATCTACATCAATGTTTATATAGCTGTTTTCTATTATGACTAAATCTCTATTCATTCTAAAGTCTCTTAGCATTCTAACATTAACTATTTTTTCTTCTGTTTGTTTTGCCGCTTCTATTGCATTATCTAATAATATAGCAAGTATTTTGCATAATTCATAACTCGTTATTTCCATTTTAGTTAAATCGGTCATAACCTCTATATTCATTTTTATATAAATTTCTTGTGCCATATAATATTTGGTTGTCAATATACTATATACTCCCGGATCATTTATAATGTTTGGGTCTAATATTCCCATTTCATTTACTTCTACACACTCATCTAGCATAGTATCACACACTGTTTTTATTTTATCAATTTCTCCTGTTAATACATAACCTGATAATGCTTGTAACATATTTGCATAATCATGTTTAAATCCTCTTATACTATCGTACATAATAGATAATGTTTTATTGTATGCTTCTAAATTATGAATTCTTGTTGCTTGTTTTTCTAATTTTACCATCTTAGAAAGGTTGCTTATGCTTATATAAAAATATGCGATTAATGCTATAATATCCATTATAAATATCTCGTATGGAAAGTTTGATATAAATATTGTCATTTCTATTACATTAAAGTAAATAACTATTTCTCCTATAATAGATATTGCTATTAGTGTTGCTCTTTCTCTTTTGTTTAAGTCTTCTCTTATTTTTACCTTTATATTCTTTTTATTTACTATATAGTAAACAATTATTCTACTTATTACTATAAGTATAAAAAGACTAAATTTGTATTTGTAATTATATATACCTTCCATATATATTTTTATATTCTCATAAGTTAAACATAAGATTTTAGAAAATATAGCTTCTGAGAATACTATAATAATAGAATTTATTGTTGCTCCTAATATACATTTTTCAATTTTCTGTTTAAAATATATTTTATAAATTGCTATTTCTGTTAATAAGCATACTATTCTATATGCGTAAATTGGAATTGTCATAGAATATATACATTTGAAAAAAGCTTCTATTATAGTAACTATTGCAATATTCTTTTTGTTTTTAACTTCTACACTAAACAGTTTAATATATATTAATGTATTTGTTAATGCTATTGCTAAAGAAGTAATTATTGTAACTATTAACCATTTTATGAATTCTCCATTTTCTATTATTTTATAAATATCTTGTACTAGTTGCATATAATCCCCCCTTACTGTCTCTGATTTTATCACTGTATCTGCCAATAAGCAACAAAAATCGCTCTCCTTATTTAGAGCTTTGCCTACATTTTTCGACATTTAAGGGGGGATGTTATTTATATTTTTCCTATTAAATCATATTCTTTTACATCTGTAATCTCGCAATTTGTAAATTGCCCTATTTCTAATTCTTGTGTATTTTTTATGTATATCACTTCATCTGTTTCTGGTGCTTCCATATAGCTTCTTGCTACATAATATTTAGAATCAAATGTTTTATTTTCTATTAAAACTTCTAGTTTCTTTCCTATATACTTTTTTAATTTTTGTTCTATTAATTCTTTTTGTAACTGCATTATTTTATTATACCTGCTTTTTTTAGTTGCTGGATGGATTTGCTCTTTTAATTTTTCAGCAGGTGTATTTTCTTCTTTAGAATAGCTAAAAGCTCCCATTTTGTCGAATTTGGTTTCTTGTATAAACTCATATAATTCGTCAAAATCTTCCGTTGTTTCTCCAGGAAAACCTACCATAACAGTTGTTCTTATTATAACTTCTGGTATCTCTTTTCTCAACTTTTCTATCAATTTTCTTATGCCTTCCCCATTGCTTTTTCTATTCATTCTTTTTAAAACATTGTTAGAGATGTGTTGTATTGGTATATCAAAATATTTGCATACTTTTTCATTTTCTTTTACTACTTTTATTAGTTCATCATCAATTGTTTCTGGATAAGAATATAGAAATCTAATCCATTTTATTTCTTTTATTTTAGATATTTCTGTTAGTAATTCTGCCAGTCTTGATTTTCCATAAATATCTGTACCATATTTTGTTGTATCTTGGGCTGTTAGTATTATTTCTTTATATCCGCGTTTTGCTAGTTTTTTTGCTTCTTCTATTATTTCTTCAAATTTTCTGCTTTTTAAAGGTCCACGAATATATGGAATAGCACAATAGGTGCATCTGTTACTGCAACCGTCTGCAATTTTTAAATATGCTGTTGTTTCTCCTGTTGTAATAACTCTGTCCTGCCACTCTTCAAAGTTTACATTTTCTTCTCTTTTTTTTATTAATTCTTGAACTTTGCTCCATAGTGTTTTATATTCACTATATTTTATAAATAAGTCTACCTCTGGAATTTCTTTTTCTAATTCTTGTTTATATCTTTCTACCAAGCATCCCATTACTATTAAATATCTGCATCCTTGTTTTTTATATTCTGCCATTTCTAATATTGTATTTATTGCTTCTTCCTTTGCTGGTTGTATAAATCCGCATGTGTTTATTACTATAATGTCTGCTTTCTTTGGATTGTTTACTATTTCATAATTGTTCTCCTTGAATATACTTATTGTTTTTTCTGTATCAACTAAATTTTTATTACAACCTAATGATATAAATCCTACTTTCATTATTGCTCCTTTTTATTAATCATTGCTCCACATATGTTTTCTTGTCATTTCAAGTAAGTCTAATGGTGTAAATCCTATTACTTGAGTTTTAGATCTATCCTTTTTTAAATTTTCTTCTAGTTCTTTTAATATTTTTTCTTTATCATCTTTATTTTCCATATCTATGTAATCAATTATTATTATTCCACCTATATCTCTTAACCTTACTTGTTTTGCTATTTCTACTGTAGCTTCTTTGTTTACCGTAAATATTGTTTTTGCTAAATCTTTTGTTCCTACATATTTTCCAGAATTTACATCTATTGCTGTTAATGCTTCTGTTTTATCTATTGTTATAAATCCACCACATTTTAGCCATACTTTTCTATTGTCTGCTTTTTCTAATTGAGTTTCTAAATCATATATGTCTAATACTGTTTCTCCTTTTTTCAGTTCTAATTTTATATCAGAATCTAACTGCATATTTTTAATATCTTTTTCAATTTCTGCATATGTTGTTTCATCATTAGCTATTATTCTTGTTAATTCTTTATCTACTAAATCTAATATTAATTTTTCTATTATTCCTTGATTTTTATATATTATTTTAGGTATAAATGTTTTTTGTTTTTTTAAATTATTATATTTTTCTAAAATATTTTGCCATTTTTTTATTAGTTTATCTAGGTCTTCTTTTATTTCTGTTTCATTTTTTCCTTCTGCCGATGTCCTTATTATTATTCCATATCCTTTTGGAACAATGGGTTTAACTATATTTAATAATCTATTTTTTTCTTTTATGTCTTCTATTTTTTTTGAGACTGTTATAAACTCCGAATTAGGCATAAGCACAATATATCTACCCGATATATTCATATGTGTGGAAACTCTTGCACCTTTTTTGCTAGTAGAATCTTTTTTTACTTGAACCAATATTGGCATTTCTGTTCTTATATAGTCTTTTATGTTGTATTTGTTTAATGGTTCATTCTTATTTCCTGTTTCGTTACTTGCTTTAGGCATAACATCTCTTATATGTATAAATGTATTTTTTTCTTTTCCTATATCTACAAATGCTGCTTGCATTCCCAATAATACATTTTGTACCTTACCTATATATATGTTTCCCTCTAGTCTTTCTGCTCCGTCATTTTCTTGATATTTTTCTACTAATCTTCCATTTTCTACTACAACTATAGTTTTATTCCTTTGTTTGTCTACATTAACTAAAATTTCCTGCATTTTTTACAATATTCCCTTCTTATGCTTATTTTTTATTAATTGAATTTATTCATTGCTTTATCTATTCCGTTTTTTAAATATTCTATAATTGCATCTTTTGCTTTTTCTATTCCTATTTCTAATTGTTTATATTCTTGTTCATCTTGTATTGGTGTTATTACATAGTCTATTATTTCATCATTGTCTATTGGTCTTCCTATTCCAACTCGTATTCTTGCAAACTGTTCACTTTGTAGTTCATGTACAACTGATTTTGCGCCATTGTGAGTTCCTGGACCTCCCATTTTTCTTATTTTTATTTTTCCCTTTTCTGTATCCATATCATCAAATACTACTAATATATTTTCTAATGGTATTTTATAAAAGTCTATATATTTTTTTATTGATTGTCCACTCAAATTCATATATGTTTGTGGTTTTAACAAGATTACTTTTTCATTTTCTATTATGCCTGTACCGTATATTCCTTCAAAATTACTCCTTGACAATTCTATTTCATATTGTTTTGCTAATTTATTTATTACATCAAATCCCATATTGTGCCTTGTTTTTGAGTATTCTGGTTCAGGATTTCCAAGTCCAACTATTAAATACATTTTTCCTCCTAATTTTTCTACTCTTTTCAATACTTTAACCACTTTATTATACTACATCTACATACTTGTGTCAATTTATCAAAACTGCACGTCTTTAGAAACTGCAGCCATTATAAAATATTACAATCAAAAAATAAATTCTTTTATTTACTTGAAATGCTTTTTTTTAAAGTTTAGTCACAAACCTATAATTTTCAGTCTTTTTTTAAATAAAATAATCATATTATATTAAAATTATGCTCTATAGTTTAAAATATATTTTAAAAATCCACTTAGAATTTATATAACATGGTAGTACACTTCTGTCATAAAATTAATATAATAAAAATAAGACATAAACTTATGTCTTTAAAAATATATATTGGTAGAGTCGGTTGGATTTACACCAGCTTTTGCTAACATTTCAAATATTAGCCGTTTTATTTTATATGACTACGACCCCATACATTCCTACAATAGCTTCACTTGAAGCAATAACTTTTGAACATTCTTCAATTTTTTCTGAACTCCATCCAAATAATTTATAAAATTTTTTCCTCTTTCAATAATTCGTTTTAAAACAATCTCATCAACAGGCAATGGTTCTATCACAATCCCATGATATCCTATAATATCAATTAATTCTGGAAACTCTTTACTTAATAAAGAAAACTCCATATTTTCCGGAACATTTTTCAAGTCATCAAAATTTTCTTTTGGTATTTTTTCACTATTTAAAAATTCATTTATTTTACTATTTAAATTGCTAATCATAAACATTTCCTTTTTTAATACATTATTCTATAACTTTGGGCATTGGTAAATCAAACTTTACGTGTTTAAATATTTCTATATTTTGTTGTTTGCATAATTCTGTATATTTATCATCCCAAGATAATCTAAATGCATCTTCTTGTTTTAATCCTAATCTTTTTACCCAAAATAATACTGTTTCTTCTGCAGTCTTTAATTTGCTTTTGTTCTCTATTTCTAGTGCTATTCCAAAAGGATATTTATCAACAACAATCTCTATATCTTCATTATGAAAAACATTTCTATATCTTTCATATGATTCAATATTTTTCATCTTTATAACATTTTCTAATAAAAACACTAATTTGTCAAATTCTTCGAATTGAAAGTTCACTTCAACTTCTTCCTCTTTATTAACTAAGCCATTTGAAGTATTATTTGTTCTTTTCTTCCAACTAATTTTTGACTTAGATTGTTTTGTTTTAATGTTCTTAGAACATCTTACTCTAAATCTTCCATCAATTTTTTTATTATAAAACGAATCTTCTATGCAAGGATGGTCATATTGAGTAGTTAATTCATAAAAACATCCATCATACTTTAATTCATTATATTTTTTCAATTTTTCAATTAATGTTTCATACTTATCAAAGCCATAATAATATCTTAATTCCTCTTCCATTATTTATCCTCCTCATTTAACAAATTAAATATAGCTAACTCTTCATCAACAGCTGTTTTTTCATCTGCAAAGCTTAAATTATAGTCATAATCATCATCTTCTAACTGAATATTAGAAATCATGCTTAACATAGTTTTGTCAGATATATTTGTTATCTTTTTTATGAATTGAAATTTGAATAATATATCATATCAGTGCAAACTAATTCTCCATCATTTATTTCTTCTTCATAATTATCAATAAAGAAATTTTTTATTGTTTTTTCGTATTTATAACTTATATTCTTTTTCTAATTTACTGTTTAAATATAATTTGCTTATTACTTTTAATTGTGTTATATTTTCTTCTGAAATATTAAAAGAAAATATTTTTTTTGCTGGTGCCATTACTATATATTTTATTGCGTTTTCTGTTGTTTTTGAGACTTCAATTGCTCCTTTATCTTGTTTACCACAAGCACTACATTTAAATCCGTTATCTTTTAGCGAAAAATATTTTAATTCTTCTTTCTCCCCACAATTTACGCATTTATCTATCACTGGCATAAATCCTAATAGGCATAAAAGTTTTATTTCAAAAATGGATAGTATTAAGTCTAAATTTTTATCTGTTTCGGAAATCATATATAATGTATTTAAAAATAGTTGCAATATTTTATATGTGTTTTGGTTTTCGTCTGTTACATCATTTATTATTTTGGTTATAAGTGCTGCATATTTTAATTTTTCAAAGTCTGTTCTTATATTGTAAAATATTTCTATAATATCACAAGAATTTATATTGTAATTTTGCGAATTATTATACAACATATATTCTCCAAAGCACAAAAATTGAGTTGCTGCCATAAGCACACTTTTTGGTCTTCTTGCTCCTTTGGCAGCACACCCAATTTTTCCATTTGGTGTTAAAATTGTAAGCATTTTATCAAAGTCGTTCATATTGCTTTCTGCTATTATTATCCCCTTTGTCTTCAATATTCCCATATTGATTACCTTCCATGTTTTTTTGTATATTTTCTATTTCTATTAATTCAATAAAAGTATTTACATTTCCTGTGTGCTTAAATGTATTCCAAGCCATTTGTCTTAGCATAAAATCATCTCCTTCGAGTTTATCTTTTGCATTTTTTTATAATTTTATACTTCTACATTTTAAATTTATTTACAATAGAATCTTTATTTATCCAGTCTTCTTTTACTTTTACCCATACTTTTAAATTAATTTTTGTATTTAACATTTTTTCTAAATCTTGTCTTGCATATGTACTAATTCTTTTTAGCATTTCTCCATCTTTTCCAATTATTATACCCTTATGTGATTCTCTTATACAATATATGGTAGCTTCTATGTTGTATATTGGCTCGCCTTTCATTGTTTTTCTTCTTTTCATTCGCTCTACTTCTACCAATATTCCATGTGGTACTTCATCTCTTAATAGTTTTAATGCTTTTTCTCTTATCATTTCTTCTGCTAATTGTTGCATTGTTTGGTCTGTATATTCTTCTGTATCATAGTATAATGGTCCTTCTGATAAGTTTGTTTCTATTTCATCTAATAGTATTTCTGAATCTTCTTGTTTAGAGGCAACCATTGGTACTATTGTTATAAATTCATATTCATTTTTATATAGTTCCATTGCTCTTGCAACTTGTGCTATGCTTGCTAAATCCATTTTATTTATAACTAATATTGTTTTCTTTTTGGCTTTTTTTATTTTTTCTAATATTATTTTTTCTTCTTCTGATATTTCTTTTGCAAAGGCTTCTACTACAAATACTATTAAGTCAACATCTTGTATAGAAGTTAGTGATGTTTCTATCATTGCATCACTTAATTTACTTTGTGGTTTATGTATTCCTGGTGTATCTATAAATATAATTTGTGAATCTGGTCTATTTACAATGGCTTTTATTGCTTTGCGTGTTGTTTGCGGTCTATTTGCTATTGCTGCTACCTTTTCTCCTACTAATGAATTTATTATGCTGGATTTTCCGACATTTGTCTTTCCTACTATTGATACAAAACCTGACTTCATTTTTTTACCTCCTTGGTCTTTGTCGCGGGCGATTAAAATCGCCCTCTACATTATTATGTTTCAATTTTTACTTATTAGTAAATATCAATTTTCTATACTATTATACACCTATTTTTTTAAAAAGTTTGTCGAATTTTGTAAATAAATCAATTTTTTTCTCTAAATATTATATTTTTCTTTTCTACTGTATGTTGTATGTAAAAGCTCATGTGCTTTATGTCCACCTGGAACACCTATATATTCACTATATATTTGTTTTAAAATTGGATTTTCATGTGATTTTCTTATTTTGCTTTTTTCGTCTATAGAATACATTGCTTCTGCTCTTTTTCTCCTTACATCTATTGTTCCTCTAATTTTGGAATTTTTAATAGGTTGTCCCCCTCCCATAATGCAACCTCCTGGACAGGCCATTATTTCTACAAATTGATAATCTGCTTTTCCAGATTTTATTTCTTCCATTATTGTTTGGGCATTTCCCAGTCCATGCGCAACAACTACTTTTATATCTCTTTCTCCTAATTTTAGGCTTGCTCTTTTTATGCCTTGTTCTCCTCTTATTTCTTTAAATTCTATTTTTTCCAATTCTTCTCCTGTTAATATTTCTGATACACTTCTAAGTGCGGCTTCCATTACACCACCTGTAACTCCAAATATTGCTGCAGCTCCTGTTGCTTCTCCCATAGGACTATCAAATTCTTTTTCTTCTAGTTGTTCAAATTCTATATTGGCTTGTTTTATCATTCTTGCTAATTCTCTTGTAGTTAATACACAATCCACATCATACATTCCATTGTTTTTCAATTCTGTTCTTTGCCTTTCATATTTTTTTGCAATACATGGCATAACAGATACAACATATATTTTTTCTGCTGGTATGTTATTTTTTTCTGCATAATATGTCTTTAAAAGTGCCCCAAACATTTCATGTGGTGATTTGCAACTTGATAAATACTTTATATTTTCTGGGTAATTAGCTTCTACATATCTTACCCAGCCTGGACTGCATGATGTAATCATTGGCAGGTTCTTATTTTCGTCTAGTCTTTGAATAAATTCTGTTCCTTCCTCCATTATAGTAAAGTCTGCTCCTGTATTTGTGTCAAATACTTTATCAAATCCTAGTCTTTTTAGTGCTGAAACCATTTTTCCTGTTACATTTGTCCCTATGGGCATTCCAAATTCTTCTCCTAATGCTACTCTAACTGCTGGCGCAGTTTGTACTATTACATAGGTTTCTGGATCTTTTAATTTTTCCCATGCCTCTTGTGTTGAATCTTTCTCTTTTAAAGCTCCTACAGGACATGCTTCTATGCATTGTCCGCAAAATGTGCAATTAACATCATTTAAGCTATGGTCTCCTATTGTTGATATGCAGGACTCAAAACCTCTATTTATACAATCAATTGCACCTATTTTTTGTACTTTTTTACATACTGAAACACATCTTCTACATAAAATGCATTTATTAAAATCTCTAACTATTGATGGAGATAAATCATCTATTTTGTGTTTGTTTTTTTCTCCTTCATATTCTACTCCTGTTACATTAAATTTTACAGCCAGATTTTGCAACTCACAATTTCCATTTCTTGTACATGTTAGGCAATCACGCTGATGGTTTGACAATATTAAGTCTAATATCACTTTTCTAGCTTCTATAACTTCTTTTGAATGTGTTCTTACATTCATTCCTTCTTCTACTTTTTGTATACAAGATGTAGCAAAACCTCTTCTTCCGTCCACTTGTACAATACACATTCTGCAATCGCCAATTTCATTTATATCTTTTAAAAAACATAATGTAGGAATATCTATTCCAACTTGCCTAGCAGCCTGTAATATTGTGGTACCTTCTTCAACTTGTACTTCTTTATCATCTATCTTTAGATTAATCATCTTAATTTACAATCCTTTCTACTATTATTCTAAATTCAAATTATCAACCGATTGCATGAAATGGGCAGTTGGCTACACAAGTTCCACATTTAATACAAATGTCTTTATCTATTATATGTACTTGTTTTGGCTCCCCTGAAATCGCATTAACTGGGCAATTTCTTTTACATATTCCACATCCTTTGCATTTTTGTGGATTTATAGAAATATTTGTTAGTGCTTTACATTCTCCAACTTTGCAAGTTTTATGTTTTATATGGTCTAAATATTCTTCTCTAAAATACTTTAATGTTGACAAAACTGGATTTGGCGCTGTTTGTCCTAACCCGCACACTGCAGTTCTACAAATATTTATTGCTAATTGTTCCAATTTTTCTAAATCTTGTATGTCCGCCTTTCCATCACATATTTTAGTTAATATTTCTAACATTCTTTTTGTTCCTATTCTACAAGGTGTACATTTTCCACAAGATTCGTCTACTGTAAAGTCCAAATAAAACTTTGCTAAATTAACCATACACTTTGAGTCATCCATTACTATTAGTCCACCAGACCCCATCATTGAACCTATTGTTTTTAATGATTCATAGTCTATTGGTGTATCTAAGTGTTCTTTTGGTATACAACCTCCTGATGGGCCTCCCGTTTGTGCTGCCTTAAAGTCTCTTCCATTTGGAATTCCTCCGCCTATGTCATATACTATTTCCCTTAATGTTGTTCCCATTGGCACTTCTACTAATCCTACATTAACTACATTTCCGCCTAATGCAAATACCTTTGTTCCTTTTGAATTTTCTGTTCCTATGTTTGAATACCAATCTGCTCCATTTAGTATTATTCTAGTTATATTTGCATATGTTTCTACATTGTTTATTAAAGTTGGTTTTCCCCATAGTCCTTCATTTGCTGGATATGGAGGTTTTAATCTTGGTTGTCCTCTTCTTCCTTCTATTGATTCTAACAAGGCTGTTTCTTCTCCGCAAACAAAAGCACCGGCTCCTAATCTTATTTCTATGTCAAAACTAAATTCTGTTCCAAATATGTTATTACCTAGTAGTCCATATTGCCTTGCTTGTTTTATAGCAATATCAAATCTATGTACTGCAATTGGATATTCTGCTCTTACATATATATATCCTTTATTTGCACCTATACTATATCCTGCTATTATCATTGCTTCTACAACAGAATGTGGATCCCCCTCTAATATACTTCTATCCATAAATGCTCCTGGGTCGCCTTCATCTGCATTGCATACAACATATTTTTGCTTTTCCTTTGCAACTCTTGTTAGTTCCCATTTTTTACCTGTTGGAAAACCTGCTCCACCTCTTCCTCTTAATCCGGAGTTTTTTACTTCTTCTATTACACTTTCTGGGGTCATTTCAAATAACACCTTTTCTAAAGCCTTATATCCATCAAATGCTATGTATTCATCTATATCTTCTGGATTTATTACTCCACAATTTTTTAGTGCTATTCTTTTTTGTTTTTTATAGAATTGTAAATCATCCAATTTTTTTACAATGCTTCCATCTATATCTTTGCATAATAATCTTTCTACTATTTTTCCTTCTAATATATGTGAATTTATAATTTCTTCACAATCTTCTGGCTTGCAATTAGCATAAAAAGTATCTTCTGGTCTTATTATTACTATTGGTCCTTTAGCACATAACCCAAAACAACCTGTTTGTATAACTCTTACATTTTGTATATTTTTTTCTTCTATTATTTTTTTAAAGTTTTCTATTATTTCTGGGGATTTTGAAGATGTACAACCTGTTCCTCTACATACTAATATATGCTTTTCTCTTGTTGCAGAGTTTAAATTTACTCTTAGGTCTAATTCTTCTCTTTTTTGTTTTCTTATTTGTTCTATTTCTTCTACAGATTTCATATTTTTCTCCTTTTCATTCGTGCACTACACGTTTTTATTTACTCATTAATTCATCTAACACTTCATCCAATTTTTTTACTGTTGCTTTACCATGTACTTCGTTATTTACTGTAAATACAGGAGCTAGTCCACATGCACCCACACATCTTGTAGCATCTATAGAAAATTTTCCATCTGCTGTTGTTTGCCCTACATCTATTTTCAGCCTATCTTTTAATCTGTTTAATATTTGTTCTGAGCCTTTTACAAAACATGCGGTTCCTAAACATACTGATATTGCGTATTTTCCTTTTGGTTCTAATGTAAACCTTGAATAAAAAGTTATTACTCCATACACTTCTGCCATTGGTATATTTAAGTATTTAGATATTTCCAATTGTGATGTTTTAGGGATGTACCCAAATTTTTCTTGTGTTTCGTTTAATATTTGTATTAAATTATCTCTATCTGTAGTATATTTTTCTAATATTTGTACCATATCCTCTTTTATTTGATTTTCTATACATTGGCAATTTTCATTTTCCATATATTTTCCTCTTTTCTTAAATCAAAAAGCAGGATTTATTCTCCTGCCCTTTTTTGTTATTTTTCTGTTGTTTTAGTATTTCCTTCTATCTTTACATTTGCATTTAATGGGCAAATTTGTATAAATGTTTTACCATCATTTACTTTTATTTCGTTACCTTGTAAATCTTTGTATACGGTTTGCGTTGTTCTTGAGGTTTTTTCACATGTTATTTCTATTGCTTTTCCATTTGTAATATAATATCCTTTTAACTTTCCTATATTTTCAAGTCCTTGTCTGCCTTTGCCCGAACCATCATTTAAACTATAGTTTTCTGCAAATGTTACTATTATATTTTTTGTTGTTATTGTTGTGTCTGTATTCCAATCTACTTGTTTTTTTCCTCTTGAATATCTAACATATTCTTTTTTATCTTCATTATATGTGTATTTTACAGTATTATAATCTGAATATGGAATTGTAATTGTTTCAGCTTCTTTGCCATCTTCTAGTTCAATTTCATCTGCTACATAATTCAACACAGGTTTTTGTTCTGATGTTGTTCTATATTCATTGTTTTCTGCAACCTTTAATATATTTTTTGTACTTATTACCGCATTATGTGGTGCATATTTTTCGCTTACTCTCCAAAAATATGAGCCATCATAATATAGTCCATTTATGTTATTTACTCCCATTGTAGATATATCACTTTCTGCTTGTGGACTCCAACCAAAATGAACATATATTGCATCATTTTCTAATGCATAGTCTAGAAAATAGTGTCTTGAACTTCTAACAGGTCCTATTTTTTCAACATCTTTTCCTTTTAGGACTGCCATCATTCTTGTTTCTCCTCCTTCAACTATTATTTCATAAACCAAATCCGCTTCTAGTAATCCTGCCTGTGGCATTGCATTTATATTATTATCTATCATTACAGCAATTGGTCTATCTTTTCCAGCAAAAGTTGTTGGTAATTTTATTACTTCTTTTTCTGGCTCTTTGTTTTCTTCTACTCCCGCACTTGTTTGAGTTTGTTTAATTTTGTTACCCTGTATAAATTTTATTGCTACTAATACTCCTGCTACTATCATTAATAATATTAACAAAACTATTAATATCCTAATTCCATTACTACTTTTTTTTCTTTCTTCCATGTTTAATCTTATTCCTTTCCTAAAACTTTAATAAATTTATGCTTATACTATATATTATAAGAACAATTAAAATGCCCATACAAGCACTAAATATTACTTCAGAAAGTTTATGCTCCTTTGCTTGTATTCTACTTTCCGCTATTAATATTGCCATTACAAGAGATAGTATTAATATTACTGGATTTTGTGTTGTTATCCATATTATTGTATTTGCTGCAAATGCAATTGTAGCATGACCGCTCGGTACAAATTTCTCATTAAATACTTTATGCTTGTTTGTTTTAGAGTATGCTATTATTGCTAAAGTAGCTATCATAGTAATTACTATTGTTGCAAAAGCTAAATGTATAGGGGAATTTGCAACATTTTGTATAAATGCAATACCCATATCGCTTATTTTATCAAAGAACAAAAAATACGCTACTATTATTGCATTTATTGCTGTTATTACTACTCCTCCTGCTGCTACATCTTTTGCAATTTTTGCTTTTGGATGATATACATCTACATATAAATCCACAACAGTTTCTATTGCTGTATTTACCATTTCTGCAAATATTATTAAAATTATTGTAAATAAAAATATTAAAAATTCTGCTTTATTCAAATTAAAAAACAAGCTTATTATTACTACTGCCACAGCTATTATTAATTGCTTTTTTATATTTCCTTGGGTTGTAGTAGCATATATGATACCATTTATTGCATTTTTCCATGCATCTATAAAATTACTGTTTTTAATTTTTTTCTCTTCGGTATTGTTATTTTCTTTATGCTTCGGTTTCATTGCTTGTCCTTTCTTATTTAGTTTATTATATTTAATTTGTTTAGTATGTTTTCTTCTTTTTCTCTCATTTCTTTCTTCTCGTCCTCATTCATATGGTCAAGCCCCATTAAATGATAAAACCCATGAACTACCATATATGCTAGTTCTCTTTTAAAACTGTGTTCATATTCTATTGCTTGTTCTTGTACCTTAGGTATAGATATTAATATATCGCCTAATATTGTTTCATATTTCTGTTTTTTTATTGTTGAAATTTCATCTCTTTCATACATTGGAAAAGATAACACATCTGTAGGATTATCTACATTTCTGTACTTTCTATTTATGCTTTTTATATATTCTGGGTTTGTTAATGTTATTGTTATGCTTATATGTTTTCCCAATTCTTCTTCTTTAAAGCATTGTTTTAATACTGTTTTAATAATTTCTTTGTATTCTTCTTTTTCTTCTATTCCTTCTGTAAGAATTTCTATCTGTTCCATTTTACTTCCTCATTTTTATTATTTTCTACACAACTTCTTTGATGTAGAATGTAAATTAATATTTGAACTAAAACTATTTTTTAAATTTTTCATTACCCCTAATTCAACTAGTTTATTTTTATAAAATTTAATTATTTTGTAGTATTTATTTTCATTTAAACTTACTTTTTTCAAATCATTAGTAATAAATAAAATTTCTAATTGTTCATTATATTCTGCATTATTTATACCTTTTAGCTCACTAATTTCTTGATATTTTTTCCAGAACTCTTTGTACTCTTCTCTGTCTGATGGTTTATCCCAATATATTTTGGTTGATAATAACTTTATATTGTATTCTTCTATTAATCTTATCAATAATGAGTATGCTTTTTCTTGTTTTCTGATAACTTTAGTATCCACTATTAAGCTTCTTATATCTTTTAATAATTTAATGTAACATTGTTCTGCTACGATTAATGGTAAACTATGTGTAAATAATTTTCTGCTTATGCTTAAAAGTATCATGTTTTTTTCTATATTATCATTTTGATCTAGCTTTCCTACTGCAAATTTCTCGTAATTATTATAGTCCTCTAATATTTGCGCATATTCTTTTGATTTATCCTGTTCAAATTTTAAAGGCATAACATTTGATATGTATTCTTCTACTGTTGAGAAAATTTTATTATATGTTTCTTCTTTTGTTCCATATGTTAGGTTGTCTGCTAACTTTATGGAATAATGCTTTAATAATCCTTTATATAAAACTTCCATTTCTTTTAGATAGAATTTTTTATATTTTTCTAATAGTTTTGGTTTTTCACTTCTTTTTATTGATTGATAATCTAGTTCCAATAAATATATTTGTTTTCTATATTTATATTCTAAATATTCACTATCTTTTAAATGTATTACTGTATAGTATTTTGATAAAGCATTTTTTTCAAAATCTGTTGCCGTATCATTTTTAACTTTTTTATATATTGAATCCATTATATGTTTATCTACTGCTTCTAAATATAATGCATATACGTCTTCAAACTTTTTCTTTATTGCTTCTTTTTTTTCTACGTTCTCTATATCTTCTAATGTGTTTTCATATGTTTTTAGTACATTATTTCTTTTAATAGAAATAAGCATACTATTTATTCCTACTTGTGTTGGTATAATTATTTTTGTTAATGTATTTGTTAGCTTTGAGAAAAATGTTTTCTCCGAATCATAAACTCTTAAGCTTCTTTCTTCCATATTGTGTTCCTCCTTTTAAAATACTATTTTTTCTTTTGTCCCAATATCTTCAAGCACCTCATATGTAACTTCTACTTCTATATATTCATTTGTAGTATTTGTATTAATTTGTGTGCTTAATATATTATTCAAGTCTTCTATTTGTTCATTTAATTTGTTTTTTGCGTTTTCTATGCCTATGTTTTTTGCTTCTTCCATACTATAAGTTATATCTGTTATATTTACTTCTGTATTGGTGGTTTTTATTAACTCTATTGGCAAGTAGAAATTGGCAAATAGTTTTAATTTTTTATTCGTCTCTATTGTATCATAATTTTTAAATTTTGAAACCCTTTTATTAAAATTTATTTTAAATTTATTTAAGTTTAGGGAATATCTATTTTCAACCTTCCCTGTCTGTTCTTTTTTTTGTTGATTGAAATATACTTTTTCTCTTTGTGTATACCATACTTTTCCTTTAACAGTGCCTGTTGCGTGTACATATCTTGTTCCTGTAAATTTTCCCTCTAACCAACCTTCTATTAATACAGTACCTTTTTTTACTAGGTCTCCTTCTTTTACTACGGGAGTACCATTTTGGGCACTTATTTTTTCTATAACTGCCTCTTTTGTTGCAATAATATTACAAAATTCTTCTTCATTTATAATATCTGGCTTAGGAGTTGCTTCTATTATTTTTATAAGTGCATTAGTACCTTTTAGTTCTATGCCCACCCAGGCTAAATCATTTCTTTCCAATCTTAATTTATTTATTATTTTTTTTGTATCTATTTTATTTTTTAGTTCTCCTACTTTCAATCCATTTTCGTTTGCAATTATCATTATTTCTTCTACATTAATTTTTTCATTTCCAACTATTTCTACATTCCATACAAATTTTGACAAAGCAATTACTGATATTATTACTATTGCCAAACCAACTGCAAATATCTTTCTCTTTTTGTATTTATTAAAAATAAAAGGCAAACCTTTTTTACCTTCTATTTTTATTTTACATTTTGTTTTCTTACATATTGCTTTTAGTTTTTTGAAATCTCTTATCCCTACATTTGCATAAATAATAGTTGTTTTATCTCTTTTTAAATTCCATAAAAGTATTTTTTGTTTATTACATATATTTATAAATTTTTCTATAAAGTATCCTTCTACAAAAATATTTACATATCCAACTATATAATAAAAAATAATTTTAAAGTACACTAAGTTTTCCCCCTATTCATCTACCATTCTTTCTAAATCTATACTTTCAATCTTACCTGTAACCAATAATTCGTCTGGCGTCATTTCATTTAATTCTAGTTCAAATCCATTTACATTTATTATGCCAATTTGCGTACCAATTCTTATAAAAAAGTCCTGATATTCTAGTATTATTTTATAGTTTTCTATAAGCATTTTATTAAACCCCATATTTACTATTCTTGGCTCATTTGTCGAAATTTCCTTAGGTATTTCTAGTAATCTGTTTAATCTACTCTCTTTTTTTAATTGCTTTTTTCTCACTTGAAAACTCATTCCTCTCCACTGTATAATTATTATCTTTCAAATTCATCCAAACTTTTAAATTCATATCCCATCTTCTTTATTTCTTTTATGCAATAATCCAAAACATTAACATTATCTTTAGAATTACCATGTAATAATATTACAGCACCATTATGAATATTCTTAAGTATTTTTTCTTTTGCATATTCTTCTCTTCCTTGTTTCTTTTCGTCCCAATCATCATATGCAAAAGACCACATTACTGTCTTATACCCTAAAGTGTTAGTGAAATTTACCGTTCTTTCACTATATTCTCCTTTAGGTGGCCTTATATATTTCATTTCATAGCCATATTTTTCATATATTGTTGTATGTAAGTTCATAACCTCTGATTTAATTTGTTCATCTGTTAAATCTGGCATACTTTTATGGTTTACTGTATGATTACCAATAATATGACCATTATCTATCATTTTTTTTACCAATTCAGGTTGTGTATTCACATAATGAGCAGTTATAAAAAATGTAGCACTAACCTCATTCTTTTTTAGAACTTCTAAAAATTTTTCTGTATATCCTGCCTCATATCCTTCATCAAATGTCAAATACACATATGGCTTGCTTGCATTGCCCATACAAATTCCTTCATATTTTTCTAGGATTCTTTTATTATTAGCTCCTAAATCTGGCTGTTCGTGATTATCATTTCTTCTTATTCCCCACCCAATCTTTATATTGCTTAAAATTTCTGCATTTGTAACCACACTTGACTTTTCATCTTTAGTTTTTATGACAGCAAAAGCAAATATTAATACAAATAATATACTTAATGCTTTATATATAATATTTTTATTTTTTATCATTTGGATTACTCCTCTCTTTTTTAGTAATTTCTTCGAAGTGCAGGCGATTAAAATCGCCCCTACATTTTTCATAGATTACTTTACACTATCCTCTCGCAATTTTGCACTTATTATTTAATCTTATGAATAAAATCAAAAATTATTCTTTTAAGTTTTCACAACAGCAAAAATCGTATTTTGTGTATTATAATTAATAATAAGGTTTAATACTATTGAGATAAGTAACAAAAAAATAACTAAAGATTTTTGTTCTTTAGTTACCTCTACTATCCATTTTAATTTTTCTTCCACATGCGCTTTATATTAATTCTCTCTTTTTTTACTAGTGAATCAAATATATTTATATTTAACTTGCCTCATTATAACTTCCAGACCACTCGTTTCTATTTACATTATAATATCTTGAACTATTAGTGTTAAGATCCCTATATTCAACATTGATTACAACAAGATCTGTGTTTATATTGTTTTGCTTTATGAAGTCTTTCCATCTCTCAGTTGTTGTTTTTTCTTCATATGTGTTTGTGTTTATTTTTTTGTTAATCATAACTTTAATAGTATTATTATAACTTATATTAATTTTATCATTATCATAATAACTTATATTAAATTTATCATTATCATAGTATTTATAAAGCTGTTGTTGTATTTTTACTTTTATATTTTCTAATACTTCTTTTGAGACACCATTTATATAGTAATCTAAATAAAAGTTTTCTATATCAAGTGATACAAAAGGATTTTCCATATTTTCAAAATAATATTTAACTTTAACTTTATATGGAAAATTCGAAAAAGCTTTTGTACTTTTTATCTTCTTCCATTTAGCTATTTCTCCACCATAATCAGATTGATTTCCATAATTGAACACCGGTTGATTTTCAAATTTGTATCCACCTAGCTTTACAATAGCATAATTATAATACCAATAAAATTCTGCATCAGGGTAAACTTTACGAATTTCATAACCAATAGAATTGCTAATATATTCATCTTTTTGTTTGATTTCTTTCTTTTCTTCATTATTTTTATAAAATGATATTCCAATTGGCACACTTGCAACACCAACTGTTAATATTAAATACCCAATAACTACAAATTTAGCAATTGGTTTTAACATTATATTTATATGAATAATACTACCAATTACCATAACAGGAAAAAATACATAAATTGAACAAAACATTAACATCGCCCCAATTATGCCGAGCCTTTAGATCACCTTGCAAGTATGCTAAATATCCTAATAGTATTGGAATTCCTACTACTAAATATGTAATTCCCGCAATCTTCCATGTTTGTTTTGAAAATATCTTTTTAATGTTAATCCATCTCCTTCATCTTATTTTTCTTGTAATCTAGTATGTTTTTCATCAGTAAGAATAGGTTTGTCCCTACACATTATTTGTATAGAATTAATACCTACATTTTTCTCTTATTAACTCATATTATATAATAAAATTCAAAATTTTTCAATATTTCTACTTATTTGTATTTTATGTGTTATAATTAATAATATTGTTAGGAGGAGATAGATTTGTTAAATTGGTTAGCTCGCACTGAATTGTTAATTGGTAAAGATAATATAAATAAATTAAAAGATTCTACTGTTGCCATATTTGGGTGTGGTGGCGTTGGTTCTTATGTTGCGGAAGGCTTGGTTAGAAGTGGAGTTGGTAATATTGTTTTAATAGATAGTGATATGGTTGATATTACTAATATTAATAGACAATTAATTGCTGATACAACTACTATTGGAATGGCTAAAGTTGAAGTAGCTAAGAAAAGATTATTAAACATAAATCCAGATTTAAATATTAATGTTTTTGAAGAATTTTATAATTCTTCAACTAACGACTTTTTAGTAAAAAATTATGACTATATAGTTGATGCAATAGATACTGTCACTTCTAAGATTTTGTTAGTAGAAACAGCAAAAAGCAAAAATATTCCCATTATTTCCTCAATGGGAACAGGAAACAAGCTTGACCCTACTAGATTTGAAGTGTCTGATATTTCTAAGACTTCTGTATGTCCTTTAGCTAAAGTAATGAGAAAAGAACTTGGTATTCGAGGAATAAAACATTTAAAAGTTGTTTATTCTAAAGAAATCCCTAACAGATTTAATAAAGACGAAAGCTTAAAAAGAACACCTGCAAGCATTGCTTTTGTACCATCTGTTGCGGGACTAATTATTGCAGGAGAAGTAGTAAAAGATTTACTTGGCCCAATTGGGGACAGTCCCTAATTGGGAAAACGGGACATTTGGGGACTGTCCCTAATTGGGTCAAGTCGGAGTGGGAGAGATTATGAAAGAATTAGTTGTTGAAAATAAGTATAATTGTAAAAAATTAGTTCCTTTTTTGTTAGATAATTTTGATGGTTTATGTACTAACACCATATATAAAGCTTTACGAAAAAAAGATATTCGTATTAATGATATAAAAGTAAACTCTAATGTATTTTTACAGACTGGTGATTCTGTTAAAATATTCATTTCTGATGAATTTCTTTTTAAGCAAAATCATTGTAATTTCAACAAAGTATATGAAGATGATAATATTCTAATTATAGATAAACCTGCCGAAATAGAAGTTACTGGCTCTGATTCTATAACTTCTATTTTAAAAAGGCAGTATGCCTATATTGAACCTTGTCATAGGTTAGATAGAAATACTACTGGTTTATTAATCTTCGCTAAGAACAAAGATGCTTTAGATATTTTATTACAGAAATTTAAAAATAGAGAGATTGAAAAGCATTATAAAGCAATGGTATATGGAATACCTAATATTAAAAGTCAAACATTAGAGGCTTACCTGTTTAAAGATAATAAAAAAGCTCTAGTATACATTTCTGACACACCTCAAAAAGGATATGTAAAAATAGTAACGTCTTATAAAGTATTGGAAAAAAATATTGAAAAAAATTATTGTATTTTAGACATACAATTGCATACTGGGAAAACACACCAAATACGTGCACATTTAGCTCATATTGGTTATCCCATAATTGGAGATGGAAAATATGGAATAAACAAAATTAACAAGCAGTTTGGATATAAAACACAACAGCTTTGCAGTAGTTATATTAAATTTAATTTTAAAACAGATGCTAAAATTCTAAACTACCTAAGTAATAAAGATGTGTCACTTTTGGACCGTACCTAAAGTGACACTAAAATACGTTTACTATTTTTAATGAATTTTTTTCTTTTATATGTTCTAGAATAAATGTGCATCTTTCTAGGTTTTCTATTGCCATTGCATAGTTCTGGACTTCTATATCTGCTTTTGCTTTTACTATTTCTGTATCAACTTTTTCTAATTCATTATGTTCTATATAATATGCTAATTTTTCACTATATTTTTCCCATGCTTTTTCTATATTGTTTAATTTTTGTTGAATATCATCCTTGTTATTTTTTACGCTTTCTGTTAACAAAAATATTTCTCTGCTAATTTCTGCTACAGTTTTTGTAGTAAATTTGTGTGTTAATATATCTCCTATTATAATTAATAATATTATCAATACTATTATTACTGCCTCTCTATACATTATTTTTTGCCTCCCTTACTTTTGCCTTGGCAAAACATTTGCCCTTTTCCGTCCAATGTTACTAGTAACGCTTCTTCTGGTTTTATATTAAATTTGCTTACCTGTTTTCTTAGCCATTCGTAGTTTTTACCTATTATTTTTAGATTTTCATGCATTACTTTACCATCTATTACCAAATCATACGGTATTCCTTCATAATCTGGCTGAATGTTAAAATCTGCTGGTGTTGTGTTCCTTTTTTCTGGTTTTTGTATTACAGTTACTTGTCCACTTGTTTCTAATATTGCATATTCAATATCACCTATATTTACTATGTTATTGCCTCTTAGTCTTTCTTCTAATTCGTTTACCGTAAATCTTTCTTTTCTCAAAACTTTTTCATCTATTTTACCTCTATATATTAAAATTGATGGTCTTCCACATATTATTTCTCTTCCTCTTATGCTTTTAATATTTATAATTGATATTACTAAATGCATAACTAACAACCCTAATATAGGAATTATTCCATTTGTTATTGGTATTCCTGTATCTGCCATTGGTATTGATGCTAAATCGGCTATCATTATAGATATTGCCAATTCAAATGGTTGCAATTGGCCTATTTCTCTTTTTCCCATAAGTCTCATAACAACTAATACAATTATGTATAAAATAATTGATCTTATAAATGTAATTATCATTTTAATTTTTTCCTTTTTTCAAATTTGTTTATTTTACTAATATTTTTAACCAAAAAAAATATATTATTCGCATTTTTGAATAATATTTTTTTTTTAGTTAATAATAAAATTATAAAACCATAAAATTGGTAAGATTTTAATAGGAGGTTTTAGTATGTCAACAAATAATGCAAACGTTAATACTCAGAATGGCACAAGTACTGCTTGGCAAATAATAGGTAGATTGATTACTGCTGGTGTAGTTCTTGCAATTACTGCATTTTTTACGCCTGGTTTTAGAATTAATAGTTTTTGGGCTTTAGCCACTGCTGCAATAGTTCTTACTATTATTGATTATTTAATAACAAAATTTACAGGACTACATGCTAGTTCATTTGGAAAAGGTTTTGTTGGATTTGTGCTTTCAGCAGTAGTTTTATATGTTACACAATACTTTGTCGCTGGTTATACAGTTTCTTGGATGGCCGCAATAATAGGTGCTATAGTTTACGGAGTAGTTGATTATTTATTGCCTGGAGATCAACAATAAGAAAAGTGGCTTTGTTAAATGTGCATTTTGCTTTGCCACATACGCATTTTTAAAGGATGCCATTCACATTATAGTTGGCATCCTTTTTTCTATTTTTTCCAATTTTCTTTATTTGTTTGTCTTTCTCTTGCAATTCCCAATGCATTGTCTGGAACATCTTGTGTAATTGTTGAACCTGCTCCTATCACTACATTACTTCCCACTTTGACTGGCGCAACAAAGTTTACATTAGAGCCTATAAAACTGTTATCTCCAATTATTGTTTTATGTTTGTTTACCCCGTCATAGTTACAAGTAATTGTACCACATCCTATATTACATTTTGTGCCTATTTCGCAATCACCCATATATGATAAATGTGGAACTTTGGTGCCTTCTGCTATTATTGCTTTTTTTATTTCAACAAAGCTTCCTATTTTTACTTTGTTTGCCAATTTACATCCTTCTCTTATATATGCATTAGGTCCTATGTCGCAGTTCTCCCCTATTGTAACTCCTGATTTTATAGTAGTGTTTGGATGTATTATTGTATCCATTCCTATTTCTACATCATCATATATATATGTAGTATTCATATCTTCTATTGTTACACCATTATTCATGTGCATTGTGTTAATTCTTATTTTTAGTATTCTGGTTAACATCTCTAATTGTAATTTTGTATGCAAACTTAAAATTTCTGTATTATCCTCTACTAATACTCCTCCAGTTTTTAGTCCTTTTGTGTTCATCATTTTTATAACATCAGTAATATAATATAATCCCATGCTACTTTTTTGCAATTTTCCTAATATTTCTAATAATTCATTTATTTTAAAGCAATACACTCCTGCATTAACTTCTAATATACCTTTTTGTACCTCTTCCAAATCCGTTTCTTCTATTACTTCATATATTTTATTTTCTTTTCTTATTACCCTGCCATATCCCTTTGGCTCACTTATAATGCCTGTTAGTATTGTAGCTACTTCATCTTCTTTTATAGATTTATCCACAATTTTTTGTATAGTTTGCTCTGTAATTAATGGGATATTTCCATTTAATATTAAAACTCTACCCGATTTTTCTTCTAAATATGGTATTGCTTGCATTATTGCATGACCTGTTCCTAAACATTGTTCTTGATATATGTATTTTACTTCATCTTTTAATATTGATTCTATTTCTTCTTTATTTTCTCCTACTATTACACCAACCTCTTCTATACCAGCTTTTTTTACTGAATTAACAACTCTTTTTATTACTTCTTTTCCATATATAGTTTGTGCTAACTTTGATTTTTTAGATTTCATTTTATCATCTGTACCTGCTGCCATTATTAATGCTGTTATATTATTCATTTCTTAATCTTCCTTTCATTTTATTATTATATAATTTTGTAGCTGTTTCTGGGCTGTCTACACCTTGCGCATTTTTTATTGGTGCAAATTCTTCTTCTCTTTTAACCCTTAAAACAGTCATATTCTCATATCTTTCAAATGCATCAAATATAAATGCTTCAAACTTGTATGCATTTGGTTCTACTGGTTCAATATAATTGTTTTCTTCATCTAAATAAGATGCTTTTTTTAGTGCAGTATGATATGGTAACTTTACATTTGACAAATCTTCTAATACTTTTATATTAAACAAATGATTTAATATATTTGCATCTCCAAATATTAAATTTCCATTTTCATCTACTTTTTCTGCCATTTCCTTTGGTAATTCTGTATACTCTATTACTTTTGTTTTTCCATTTACTTTTCCAAATACACCTACCTTTTCTTGTGCATTTGCTTTTACAACAGATTTTGATCCTATTAGATTATTTTGTTTAATAGTAAGTCCTATTAATATTGGATCTGCTATATTTAACAATACATTATCTATTCCTCCTACAGAAATCCATTCTACTCCTTTTTGCTTCATGTCTGCTAAAATACCATTTTTATTTATTGCTTCATATATTCCGCCATTTCCATCTGATGCTTCTTTTATGCAACCATCTTTGTCTAGTAAAATTTTACCCTCTGTTGATATTAATGGAAGCTCTCCTTGCATAAATAGTTTTATGTCTTTACTTGGGTATCCAAAATAATTATGCTTTTCTAGAAATTCTTTTGTTTGATTGTTGTTTTCCCTACTTGTCATTACATACCACGGAATAGTAACTCCATATTTTTGTTTTATTTCTTTTAGCGAATCTACAAGAATTTCAAATAAATATTTTTCTCCTATTTCTAAGTTTAATTTGTATGTACCTTTTGGTCCTATATGTCCTAGTCTTGTTCCTTGTCCTCCTGCCATTGTTACTACTGCATATTTACCGTTTTTTATAACATCATTTCCTATTTTTTCTAGCTCGCCATATTCTTCCATAGATAGTTTATCTTTTTCAACATATCCTATTCCTTCAAAATATTTTTCTAGTATAGGAGTATTTTTCTTTGTGCCTTTGTATAATTTCATTATTTCATCAAAATCAATTTTGCATATCTGTCCTCGCAAATTTTCATTGTTGTCCAGCCTTTTTGTTATATGTTGCTGCCCCATTTGATTTAACTTTTCTATTATTTTATCTTCCATATGCACCATCCTTTATATAAGATATTCATATTTTATCACATTGGTTATTTTCTTGCAAATTTTTTTGCATTTTAGTCATAACTTAAAAATATTCTAATATAAATTAAATAAAGTTATTTTGTACAAACATTTTTAAGGGGGTTAATTAATTAATGGAAGATAATTTAAAATTGTATCAAGATATAGCTAACCGTACAGATGGAGATATTTATGTTGGTGTTGTTGGACCTGTTAGAACTGGCAAATCTACTTTTATTAAAAATTTTATGGACTTATTAGTAATACCAAATATAAATAATGAATACAAAAGAGAACGTGCAAGAGATGAATTACCTCAAAGTGCTGCTGGCAAAACAATAATGACAACTGAACCCAAATTTATTCCAAATGAGGCTGTTGAGATAACTGTTGGGGATAACCTAAAATTAAAAACTCGTTTAGTAGACTGTGTTGGTTATCTTGTGAATAACGCAATTGGTTATTTGGAAGATGATATGCCTAGAATGGTAAAAACACCTTGGTCTAACGAAGAAATTCCTTTTGAGCAAGCTGCAGAAATAGGAACTAGAAAAGTTATCCAAGAACATTCTACCATAGGAATTTTAATAACTACTGATGGCACAATTACAGATATTCCTCGTCAAGATTATATTGAAGCAGAAGAGCGAGTTGTAAGAGAACTGAAAGAAATTAACAAACCTTTTGTTATTGTTCTTAATACAGATGATCCTTCTTCTGATTATACTAGAGAATTGGCTCAAAAATTGGAAAAGAAATATGAAACACCAGTATTGCCTACTGATTGTTCTCGTTTAAATTTAGATGATATTAATAATATTTTCGGCAAAATATTATATGAATTTCCTATTGAAACATTAAATATTACTTTTCCTAAATGGGTAGATGGTTTAAATAGCGAACACTGGCTAAAAGCAGAATTATATAAGGAAATAAAAGAAGCATTTGCAAATATTAGTGTGTTAAAGCAAATAAATAGTGGTATTGATAAATTGCAAAATACTGAAATAATAACAAGAACTATATTAGACGAAATTAAATTAGGAGATGGCAGTGTAAATATTTCCATAAATTTAATGGATGAATTGTTCTATAAGGTCCTAACAGAAATTTCCGGAGTTGATATTTCAAATGAAGGTGATTTATTCTCTACAATAACCGAATTTGCCAATACTAAAAAAGAATATGATAAAATTGCATATGCCTTAGAAGAAGTCAAAGCAAAAGGATATGGTATTGTAACACCTTCCATAGATGAATTAATTTTAGAGGAGCCAGAAATGGTAAAACAGGGTTCAAGATTTGGCGTAAAATTAAAGGCAAAAGCACCTTCTATTCACATGATTCAAGCAAACATAGAAACCGAGGTTTCTCCTATTGTAGGAAGTGAAAAACAATCTGAAGATTTAGTAAATTATCTACTTTCTGAATTTGAAAATGACCCTAAAAAGATATGGGAATCCAATATATTCGGAAAAAGTCTACATGAACTTGTTAATGAAGGTTTGCAAAATAAATTATCTAAAATGCCAGAAGAAGCGCAAGGTAAACTTCAAGAAACTCTTGAACGTATAGTAAATGAAGGTAGTGGCGGATTAATCTGCATAATACTTTAAAAAGAGCTCTTCAATAGCACTTTGGTGTTATTGAAGAGTTTTTGTAATCCTTTTGCATTATAGTAAATAATTATTTTATGCTGTGCCTCTTGGTTGATAATTTGTTGCAAAATGTTATGCTTCTATTTACAAAATCTATGCTTTCCAATTGTTACTGTCATTGGTCTTGACCATATCCATTTATTTGTTGCTGTATTTGGGTTAAAGTAATATATTGCTCCATATGATGGATCCCAACCGTTTAGTGCATCTTGTGCTGCTTTTTTTGCTGTACTATTAGGCGATAAATTTATTTGCCCATCATCAACAACATTAAATGCCCCTCTTTGATATATTACTCCTGCTATTGTGTTTGGAAATGAGCTACTTTTAACTCTATTTAACACTACTGCTGCAACAGCCACTTGTCCCGCATATGGTTCTCCTCTTGCTTCTCCATATACCAACCTTGCAAGTAAGTTAACATCATTTGAATTCGTACTAGAACTTCCTGTTCCTGTATTGCTATAGATCCCCATTGCTCGCAAAGTTTTAGTTCCTGCTATTCCATCTGCTGTAAGCCCATTTTTTGATTGAAACCATTTTACCGCAGCCAATGTTTTGCTACCATATACACCATCTACTGCCCCTTTATAATATCCCCATCTTTTTAATTTTGTTTGAATTTGTGTTACTTCTGAGCCTGTAGATCCGTATCTTGAAGTTGCCTGTACATTAGTCGTTCTAAAAAATACATTATACGAAATAAACATTGTCATAACAAAAATTATTGCTATTATTGATAATATCTTTCTTTTATTTTTCAACATAAAAACACCACTTTTAAAAATAATTTACTTTAAAATTATTTTGTCCTAAAAATGGTGGTTTATTCATAATTATTTAAAATATTCCTATTATGTTGCCATTTTTATCAATATCTATATTTTCTGCCGCAGGAATTCTTGGTAATCCTGGCATTGTCATTATTTTACCTGTTATTATTACTATAAATTCAGCTCCTGCTTTTAATACTACATCTTTGATATGTATATTAAATGGGTGTATACATTCTAAGTTTTTTGGATCATCTGAAAATGAATATTGCGTTTTAGCAATACATATTGGTAAGTTTCCATATCCCATTTTTTCTATCTTTTCTATTTTTTCCTCCGTATTTTCTAAATACTCTATTTTAGAAGCTCCATATATTTTTTGTGCTATTGCTTCTATTTTTTCTTTTACCGTCATATTTAATTCGTATGCATAGTTGAAATTGCTTTCTTTCAGCGTTAAATCAGCTATCTTATTTGCTAAATCAACTGCTCCTTCTCCACCTTTTTCCCAACTCTCAACTAAACTTAATTCTATTCCTTTTTCTTGTAATTTTCGTTTTAGGAATTCTATCTCTTTTATTGTATCATGGTTATATTTATTTATTGCTACAATTACATTTACTCCAAAAACATTTTTCAAATTTTCTATATGTCTATATAAATTATTAAGTCCTTTTTCTAAATATTCTATACTTTCGTTCTTTATATTTTCTTTATCCATTCCACCATGATATTTTATTGCCTTTATTGTTGCCACACATACCACAGCATCTGGTTTAATATTGGCATTTCTACATTTTATATCTAAAAACTTTTCTGCACCTAAATCTGCTCCAAATCCTGCCTCTGTTATTACATAATCTCCTAATTTTAGCGCCAACTTGGTAGCAATTATGCTATTACATCCATGTGCAATATTAGCAAAAGGTCCCCCATGAACTATTGCTGGTGTTCCTTCTATAGTTTGCACTAGGTTAGGTTTTATTGCATCTTTTAATAAAACTGTTAGCGCACCATCTGCTTTTAAATCCCTTGCAAAAATCGGGTTATTCTGTTTGTTATATCCTATTATTATATTTCCAATTCTTCTTTTCAAGTCATTTATATCAGATGCCAAACATAAAATAGCCATAATTTCTGAGGCAACAGATATATCAAATCCATCTTCTCTTGGTATTATGTTTTTCTCTTTTGATAGTCCTGTTTCAATTTTTCTTAATTGTCTGTCGTTTAAGTCCATACATCTTTTCCATACTACTTTTTCAAATTCCAACTCATTGCCATAGTAAATATGGTTATCTATCATTGCAGACAATAAATTATTTGCAGATGTTATTGCATGTATATCTCCTGTAAAATGCAAGTTTATATCTTCCATAGGAGCTATTTGACTATACCCTCCACCTGTTGCTCCACCTTTAATTCCAAAAACTGGTCCTAATGATGGCTCTCTTAAAGCTAATACTGTTTTTTTTCCAATTCTATTTAATCCATCTGCCAATCCTATTGATATTGTTGTTTTACCTTCTCCCAATGGTGTTGGATTTATTGCGGTTACTAAAATTAATTTTCCGTTATCTTTTTTTTCTAATTTTTCATATAACTTGCAGGAAATCTTTGCTTTATATTTACCATACTGCTCTATATATTCTTCGTCTATTCCTAACTTTGTAGCAATTTTAGTAATATTCTCCAACTTTGCTTTTCTTGCTATTTCTATATCCTCCATAATAGCCTCCCACAAAAAATTTGTCGCAATGAGGACAAATTAAAACATTAATCCTGATATTATTCCTATTGCTGCTCCAACAAATACTTGTACTGGTGTATGTCCTAAGGTTTCCACAAGTTTTTCTGAAACTTGCTCTTTTGTTAATCCTGGTGTATTAACAATTTTATTTAATATTTTTGCTTGTTTGCCTGCAGCTCTTCTTACTCCTGTAGCATCATACATAACAACAAATGCAAATATTGTTGCTATCCCAAACATTGGCGAATTTAATCCTTCACTTTTTCCTACCATTGTTGCTAAACTTGTAACAACTGCAGAATGTGAACTTGGCATTCCCCCCGCACCTAATATTCTTTTAAAATTAAATTGCCTAGTTGTTATTAAATCTGAAATTAATTTATATGTTTGTATTAAAAGCCATATTATAAATGGCACTACAACATATTTATACTCAATTATAAAATTCATTATCCCCTTACTCACTTTTTATTCCTCTTCCGCTGTAAAATTTTCTTCTTGAAGCTCTCCATCTTTATTTATTAAAATAGAAATTCGTTTTTCCGCATCTTCTAAGATTTTAGTACATTTTTTTGAAAGTTCCATACCTTTCTCAAACTTTTTAACAGATGTATCTAAGTCCAACTCGTCATTTTCTAACTCATTGACTATATTTTCTAATTGCTTTATTGTATCCTCAAAATTATCTTTCATCTCACAGTTCTCCTATCTTTCTTTTACCATTTCATTTTCTACATCAACTTCATAAAAAGCTAATGTTTTTGAAGTGATAGAATCATTGACTGTTACAATATAGTTTCCCCTTGAATTAATTGCCATGTTAGAAAAATACACACCTTCTGTACTTCCCCATTTTTTCTTTACCAATTCTATGGCTTTATCCTCTTTACTTGATACTGTTCCATTTAGTACTTCTGTATTATTATTGGCTTTTTCTTCATTATTTTCTTCATTTTCGTTTTTGTTGTTTGATTCATTTATATTTTCAAACAATTTGTTTGTATCTAATCCTTCATTTGGTCCGTCTGTATTGTTTTGCTTTGCTTGTTCCATATTTATAGGCTTTACTTTTATTATGTCATAAACAAAATATACTATTACAAATACTAATATTGCAATTAATATAGTAATTAAACTATTTTTTATTACTTTATTCATTTTTAATCACATTCCTTACTTAATATTTTTGCATTTACTGTTCCGTCATATAATTTTATATTAATTTCATCTTCTTTGTTCAAATTTTTGACCGATTTTATAGTTTTTCCATTTAAAGTAATTATGCCATATCCTCTTGTAAGTGTTTTTAGAGGGCTTAATCCATCTAATTTCGTTAGTAAATTTAATGTTTTTGACTTTTCTTTTATATATCTTTTTGTTATATATCCTTCTAGTTGCTTTACCTTTATATCTATTAGCATATATTTTTCATTTATTCTCTGCAAAGGCATTTTAAAAGCTTTACTATTTATACATTTTTCATACCTTAGTTTCATTATTTGCAATTTTCTACTTAAAGCTATTTTCTGCCTATTTTCATACTCTTTTAATTTAGTAATTACGTCTTTAATATTTGGAACAGCCAATTCAGCTGCTGCCGAAGGTGTAGGTGCTCTTAAATCTGCCACAAAATCTGAAATTGAGAAGTCAGTTTCATGTCCTACCGCAGAAATTATTGGTATTTCAGAAGCAAATATTGCTCTTGCTACTATTTCTTCGTTAAATGGCCATAAATCTTCTAAAGAACCTCCTCCTCGCGCTAATATTATTACATCACAAAGTTTGTTTTCATTCATTAAATTTATTGCTTTTACAATTTTTTCTGCTGCTCCTTTTCCTTGAACTGGAACTGGAAGTAATTTTATATACACATTCGGATTTCTTCTTGTTGAAACATTTATTATATCTCTTATTACTGCTCCTGTATTTGATGTTAATACTCCAATACATTTTGGCATATATGGGATTCCTTTTTTATACTTTTTATCAAATAATCCTTCTTTTTCCAATTTGTTTTTTAGTTCTACATAAGCCTTATACAAATCTCCAACACCATCTTGTTTCATAGCATTGCAATATATTTGATATACCCCGTCTCTTTCAAATACAGATACAGTTCCTAATATTATAACTTTCATTCCATCTTTTGGAACAAATTCCAAGTTTGCAGTATTTGTTTTAAACATCACACATTTTATTAGTGAATTTTCATCTTTTAGAGTAAAATACATATGACCTGTATAATGATGTTTAAAATTTGAAATTTCCCCTTTTACAAGTATATTGTTTAATCGCTCATCATCTTCAAATTTTCCTTTAATGTATTTATTTAACTCTGTTACACTAATTGCATTATATGTCATCTGTTTATCATTCCTTTGTATTTTAGCATAAATTATTTTGTTTTACTATATTTCCTAAAACGCCATTTATAAATGATGGTGCATTTTCGTCTCCATATAGTTTTGCTAATTCCACAACCTCGTTTATTACTACTTTATATGGTATTTTTTTATATATTAATTCATATGTTGAAAGCTTTAGTAACACTAAACTTATTTTAGAAATTCTTTCAATCTTCCAGTTTGATGCCAAATTACTAGATATTGTTTCTTGTATTTTTTCCGAATTAGTTTGTATACCATAAACTACATCTGTAAAGTACTCTTCTGCTTTTTTATCTGTTATTTCATTAGTTTCTAAAAATATTTTTATTTGCTCTTCTATTGATTCTTTTTCTACTTTTTGTATCTCCAAACTATATAATAGTTCAAATGCTAATTCCCTAATTTTTGATCTGTTCATTGTCTGTACCTTTCTATAATCTATCTATTATGTTTTTCAATTTTTCCTTAACATCTTCTTTATTCATCTGAACATAATTTCCAACATATCCACAGACAAATATTAATATAATACCTATAATTACTTTATATAAATGTGTACATAATAAGATAATTGCTACTATTACACCTATTATAGCACCAAAATATCTACTTATAAATTCCTTTATATTATCCATAGAAACTCCTTTTCTACTCTTGCACTACTGTCTTTTTCACAGGTGCTACATCCTTTACTTTAATATTTACTTCTTTTACATCTAAATCTGATGTTGTTTTTATTGCTTCTTTTATTCTAGCTTGAATATTGCTTGATAATTCTTTTATTACTGCATTTTCTTTAACTGATATATTTACAAATACTTTTAGGTTATTTTCATTGTCTAATTCAATTCGTGCAACTGCATTTTCTGCGCCATCAAAACTTTTAACTATGGTATTTACCAAATTCTCTAAAGTATCTTTAGTTATTAGAAGTTTTCCATCTGAATTTTCTAACAAAATTCCATTTTTATATTCACTTTTTTCTTTATTGCTAGAACTAAAAAATATACACTTTATTGCTAATAATATAAAAGCAATTGAAATGCCCAATACTATTTTAGAACCTACTCCATAATTTAAAGTTCTTGAGACAATTCCTGTTACCGTATTTATACTTACCCAGTCAAATATTATCATGCACATTACTATAGATATAATTAATACTATTGTTGAAAAAATCACTAACCCTGTCCTATCTAAAATCTTCATATTTTTGTTCCTTTCTTGCTATATAAATTAGCTTTTATTTTTCTTCGTTTTTTCCATCTACTATAATTTCTTGTGGCTCATTTATTTCCGTTTTTACTCCTTGTATATGAACATTTACACCTGATACTTTTAAACCTGTTTTCTCTTCAACTGATTTTTTTACTTTATTTTGTATTTCGAAAGCAACATCTGGAATTCTAACTCCGTATTCTACTATAATATTAACATCAATTTTTGTTTCTCCTTCTTTTGTTTCTACTTTTATTCCCTTTGCTAAATTCTTTTTTCCGCTTAAAACTTCAGTAATTCCTCCTGCAAATCCTCCTGCCATTTCTGCAACTCCTGAGACTTCTGAAACTGCTATTCCAGCTATTGTTGCTATTACTTCATCTTCAATTACTATATTATTGTTTTCCTTTACTATTTCGTTTTCAATATTATTATTTTCTTCCATATTTAAAACCTCCTATAATTTTACTTACTATAGTATATCAATTTTTTTCTTTTTTTACAACTATTTGCCTTAATTTTCTTTTATGTTTTCTATTAATTGCTTGCAATCTTTCCATTTTAGAAACTTTACAAAGCTATATTCTTTTTGTAAATTATTTATTATTTTTAATGTATTATCTCTTGAATCTAAATCTGTTATTATTATATTTTTAGGTATTTCTTCTTTTCCATGGATTTTAAATATAGTTGTACGCAAAAAGCCCTCTACTTTCTCTTCTTGATTTTTTGTTGCAATAATCACGTAAATTCCATCAGAATTAAAATTCGTATATGTATATATGTATATAATATTTTTGATAATTTCAATTAATCCATATAGTGCCAATATCCATATAACTGCATTAATTATAAAATCTTGCATAATATATCCCTCCATCATTTGTATAATATATTATGCGTAATAAAAAAATGCTACAAAAGGTATAATCCTTTTATAGCATTTTTATTAATTTGTTATATTAGCTCTAATCTAACTATCTCGGCTGCGTCTCCTCTTCTTTGTCCAATTTTTAATATTCTTGTGTAGCCTCCGACTCTTCCTTCATATTTAGGAGCTATTTCATCAAATAATTTTGTTGTTAAATCTATATTATTTCCTTTGCTATCTTTAACTTTATTTATAAATTTCATCATTTTTCTTCTTGCATTTAGCTTTGATGGCATATCTTTTTTTCTTTTTTCTGTAATTTCTTCTCTAACTACTTTTAAGTATTCTTTTCCATTTTTGCTTTTTACAAGTTCTGTAACTTTATGACCTTTTTCATCTAATTTTGCTTTAGAAACTTTCACATCAACCATTTCAAAATTATCTTTTTCCTTAATTGCTAATGAAATCAAGCTGTCTGCTATAGGTTTTACTTCTTTTGCTCTAGCTTCTGTTGTTTCTAACTTTCCATTTAGCAATAAACAAGTAGCTTGAGTTTTTAACATTGCCAATCTAATATCTGTTGTTTTTCCTAGCTTTCTATTTCCTGCCACTTCTGTCTTACCTCCTTTAATTAATCTTCTTCCTTAGCGAAGTCTAGTCCTAGTGCATGTAATTTGTTTGTAACTTCATCTAAAGATTTTTTACCTAAATTTCTTACCTTCATCATGTCTGCTTCTGTCTTATTTGTTAAATCTTCAACGGTAGATATAGCAGCTCTTTTTAAACAATTGAATGATCTTACTGACAATTCTAAGTCTTCTATAGACATCTCTAAAACTTTTTCTTTTTTAGATTCTTCTTTTTCAACCATTACTTGCGTATTTTTTGCAGTTTCTGACAAATCAATAAACAATTCTAAGTGACCTGTCATAACCTTTGCAGCTATGCTTAGCGCTTCATAAGGTTTCAAACTTCCATCTGTCCATACTTCTATTGTTAGTTTATCATAATCTACCATTTGTCCAACTCTCGTATTTTCAACTGAATAGTTTACTTTTTTTACTGGTGTATAAATAGAATCTATTGGAAGTACTCCTATTGCTTGTTCTGGTTTTTTATTTTTTTCGGCTGTATTGTATCCTCTTCCCATTTCAGCTGTCATATCTATTACAAGGTGTCCACCTTCTGATACTGTAGCTATATGTAAATCTGGATTTAGCACCTCTACTGTTCCGTCAGTTTCAATATCTCCCGCTGTCACTTCTCCTGCACCATTAAAATTTATTCTTAATGTTTTTTGTTCATTTTTATCTAATTTTAATCTTACATTTTTTAAATTAATTATTATTTCTGGTACATCTTCTACAACATTTGGAACCGTAGTAAATTCGTGTAAAACACCTTCAATTTTTACACTTGTTATAGCACTTCCAGGAAGTGATGATAATAGTATTCTTCTTAATGAATTTCCTATTGTAATTCCATATCCTCTCTCTAATGGTTCGCATACGAATTTTGCATAATTATTTGCATCATCTGCTTCCAAGCATTTAATATTTGGCTTTTCAAATTCTATCATTTATTAACCCCCTATTTTAGAAGTTAGAGATTAGTAGTGGTTTGATGTCAGAATTTATGAAAATTCTAAACCATCACTTTTACACTCTACTTCAATTTTTATTTTATCAAAGTTCTCTACTTCAAATTTATAATTTTATGTGCTAATTTTCTAACTTCTAGTTATTATTTAGAGTAAAGCTCTACTATTAAATGTTCTTCTACTGGAATATCAACATCTTCTCTTGATGCTAATCTAACTACTTTACCACTTAATTTTTCTGCATCTTTTTCTAACCACTCTGGAACTGGTTTTCCTGAGTTCATTTCTACGTTTAATTTAATAGCACCATTGTCTTTTTTTATTTCTCTTACAGAAATAACATCTCCTGCTTTTACTAAATATGATGGTATGTTTACTTTCTTTCCATTTACATCAAAAATGCCATGTGTTACTAACATTCTTGCTTGTGCTCTAGAACTTCCGTAACCTAATCTATATACTACATTGTCTAATCTGCTTTCTAGTATTTGTAGTAATACTTCACCTGTTTTTCCTTTTGTATTTGATGCCATATCAAAATATCTTCTGAATTGTTTTTCTCCAACTCCATAAAATGCTTTTGTTTTTTGTTTTTCTCTTAACTGAGTACCATATTCAGATAATTTTTTCTTTTTTTGTCCATTTTGACCTGGTGCATAATTTCTTCTTGAAATACTGCATTTGTCTGTATAACATCTTGAACCTTTTAAGAAAAGTTTTTGACCTTCTCTACGACAAATACGACATTGTTCGTCTTTATATCTTGCCATTTTATTTTTTCACCTTCCTTTTTTTAAACTCTACGTCTCTTTGGTGGTCTACAACCATTATGTGGTATTGGTGTAACATCTTTTATACTACTAATTTCCAATCCTGCTGATTGTAATGACCTAATTGCTGCTTCACGACCTGAACCAGGTCCTTTAACAAATACTTCTACTGATTTTAATCCATGTTCCATTGCTGCTTTAGCTGCTGTTTCTGCTGCCTCTCCAGCTGCAAATGGTGTACTTTTTCTTGAACCTTTGAACCCTAGCTCTCCTGCACTTGCCCAAGATATAACATTACCTTGAACATCACTAATTGTAACTATTGTATTATTAAAACTAGAATGAATATGAGCCATACCTTTTTCTATATTTTTTCTGTCTCTTCTTCTAGTTGTTGTTTTCTTTGCTCCAGTTTTTGTAGCCATTTTAGCCTTTACCTCCCTTTTTTGTATAAGTTTTATTATCTAACTTTTACTTTTTACCTTTACTTACAAGTTTTCTAGGACCTTTTCTTGTACGAGCATTAGTTTTTGTTCTTTGTCCTCTAACTGGAAGTCCTTTTCTATGTCTTAAACCTCTGTAACAACCTATTTCTGTTAGTCTCTTTATATTTAGAGCTACATCTCTTCTTAGGTCTCCTTCTACTTTATATCCTTCCATAGCTTTTCTTATTGCTTGTACTTGATCATCTGTTAAGTCTTTTACCCTTATATCTGGATTTACCTCTGCATTAGCTAATATTTTTTGTGAACTTGCTAATCCTATACCATAAATGTATGTTAAGCCTATTTCTATTCTTTTTTCTCTTGGTAAATCAATTCCTGCTATACGAGCCATACTCTTTAGCACCTCCTATTTTAGATGTTAGAAATTAGAAATTAGGAGCTATATTACTCCCATTTGTCCAAATTCTTATATTATTAATTTTTAATTTATGTTGTCATTATTTTTGCTTAAAGGTGAAATGCACTTATTATAAAAGAAACTCGGATTTCGGAAATATTTATTTTAACATTTCTTCTTTTCTTATATATAAGTCTTTAAACATTTTTTGACATATATATAAACACAAATTAGATTATAGGATTTCTCCTACAGCCGCCATCTATATTTGTGTTATAATCTTTTATTACCCTTGTCTTTGTTTATGTTTTGGGTTTTCGCAAATTACTCTAATTACGCCTTTTCTTTTTATTACTTTACATTTTTCGCATATTTTCTTTACTGATGGTCTTACCTTCATTTTAACCTCATTCCTTCCTTTAGGCACAAATCAGTTTGTTTTCTTCAAACTTTTTACTCCTTGTATATTTTATTTTGCACGCCAAGTAATACGTCCTCTTGTTAAGTCATATGGCGATACTTCTACTTTTACTTTATCTCCTGGAAGAATTTTTATATAATTAATTCTTAACTTTCCAGAAATATGAGCTAATATTTGATGTCCGTTTTCTAATTCTACTTTAAATGTAGTATTAGGTAAAGTTTCTACGACCGTTCCTTCAAGCTCTATAACATCCTCTTTTGACATTTTGACCTCCGCAACATTACATAATATTTGTATTTTTTACCAATATCTATATTAGTATATAATAATTTTACAACAATGTCAATACTTCTGGTTCTTTTTCTGTAATTAAAATGGTGTTTTCGTAGTGTGCAGAATAACTTCCATCTTCTGTAACAATTGTCCAGCCATCATCTAGTTGTAAAATATCTGGCTTACCCATTATTACCATTGGTTCAACAGCTAATGTCATGCCTGGTTCTAATCTTATTCCTCTACCACTTTTGCCATAGTTTGGAATACCTGGGTCTTCATGCATTTTTCTACCTATTCCATGTCCTTGAAATTCTCTTACAACTGAGTACCCATTTTTATTAACAAATTCTCCTATCGCATGAGAAATATCTCCTACTCTGTTTCCTTTTACAGCGTATTTTATTCCTTCAAAAAAAGCCTGTTTTGTAACACTTACCAATTTTTCTATTTCTTTTGGAGCATTTCCTACAACATATGTTCTTGCCGCATCACCATTAAATCCATTTTTATAGACAACTAAATCTACGCTTACTATGTCGCCTTCTTTTATTATTGTCTTTTTAGACGGAATTCCATGTATTACTTCATCATTAATTGATGCACATATAGCTGCTGGATAATCTGGAATTCCTCTAATTCCACAATTATATCCTTTTTGTGCCGCTATTGCTCCATTTTCCTTTATTACTTTTTCTGCAATTTGATTTAGGTCATATGTTGATATTCCTGGCTTAATGTTTTTTTCTATTTCCTTATGAACTAAAGCTGTTATTCTACAAGCTTCTCTCATAAGTTCTATTTCACTTTTAGATTTTATTGTTACCAATTTTATTACTTCTTTCTTATTTTTTTAGATATTCTATAATTTGTTCTACTACTATTTCTGAGGCATTATCTGCTGTTGGGTCTGGCGGACAAATTGAATATAATGTTTTTTCCTCTTTATAGTAATTTATTAAATCTTTAGAGTTATTATAATATACTTCTAATCTTTGTTTTACTGTTTCTTCGTTATCATCTGCTCTTGTTGATAATTTTGAACCACAATAGTCACAAATTCCCTCTACTTTTGATGGTTTATATTTTAAATTATATATTGCTCCACATTCCTTGTTTGAACATGTAGCTCTATTTATAATTCTTTGTATTATCACTTCATCTGGAATTTTTAGTTCTGGAACTAAGTCTATTTTCTTACCTTTTTCTTGCATAATTTTAGATAATTCTTTTGCTTGTTCTAGAGTTCTTGGAAACCCGTCTAATATAACTCCACTTTCTGTATCTGGTTGTGAAAGTCTGTCTTTTACTATTCTAATGGTTAATTCATCTGGAACTAGTAGTCCTTTTGAAATATATTCGTTTGCTTCTTTTCCTAATTCTGTTTCATTTTTTATTTGTTCTCTAAACATATCTCCTGTTGAGATATGAGGTAGATTCAATTTTTTTGCTAACATTTTTGCTGCTGTTCCTTTTCCTGTGCCAGGAGCACCTAACATAACTATATTCATATTAATTACATTCCTTTCTAAGATACAAATTTATTTAAGTTAAGGACAATTACCAATTGAAAAAAGTAAATACTTTTTCCAATTAGTAACAGTCCTTTTCTTTTTCCTTATTATTCTAAGAATCCTTTGTAATGTCTCATTACTAAGTAAGATTCTAATTGTTGTATTGTTTCAAGTGCTACACCTACAACTATTAATATTGATGTTCCTCCAAATGTTAAATCTATATTTGGTACAAATCTTGTAAGCATTGGCAAAACAGCTATAACTGCTAGAAATAATCCTCCAAACCATAACAATTTTGACATAACAGCTTGCAAATATTCTGTTGTTGGCTTACCAGCTCTTATTCCTGGAATAAATCCTCCATTTCTCTTAATATTGTTTGAAACCTCAACTGGATTAAATGTAACATATGTGTAGAAAAATGTAAAGCCAAGTATTAGTAATAAGTAAACAATTGCATTTGCTATAGTATATCCTACTGGTATATTTGCTGATGTTGATGTTGCTATTGAAAACTTATATATAACTGACCAAAATCCAGTTTGTTCTTGAATATTTGGAGCAAATAATTGTATTATCATTGCTGGGAATGTCATAAATGAAGATGCAAAAATTATAGGCATTACACCTGCCATAGCAAGTTTTAATGGTATATGCGTATTTTGTGCTCCTACCATCTTTCTTCCAACTACTTTTTTAGCATATTGTACTGGAATTCTTCTTTCTGCTTCTTGTACAAATACTACACCTGCAACTAATAGAATTGCTCCTATTAATATTCCTAATGTTATTAAAAATCCTTTTGTATTAAATACTCCAGTTCCAAATATTAGGTTCCATATTGTAGTAATTGTACCTGGTAGTCCAGAAACGATACCCGCAAATATAATCATTGAAATGCCATTTCCTATACCCTTACTTGTTATTTGTTCTCCTAACCACATAAGAAGTCCTGTACCAGCCATTAAAGATATTACAACTGTAAATCCTGTTAAAAATCCTTCTCCAACGAAGATTCCAGCTGATTTATAAGAAAAGTAAAGTCCTAAACCTTCTATTAGTGCTAACACTATTGTAAGTAATTTTGTATATTTGTTGATTTTATTTTTTCCTTCTTCTCCACCCTCTTTTGCAATTCTTTCTAACGCTGGTATAACTAGAGTTAATAACTGAATTACAATTGAAGCTGTGATGTATGGGCTAATAGACATTGCAAATATAGAAAATCTTGTAAAAGCTCCTCCTGATATCATATCTATTAATCCTGCCATTCCATTTGAAGCAGATTGCATATATGTTGATAATGTAAATACATCTACTCCTGGCGCTGTTATATAACTGCCTAATCTGAATATTACTAATAATATTAGAGTATATAATAATCTCTTTCTTATATCCGGTGTTTTCAGTGCATTTTTTATTGTTTTAAACAATTAAATCACCTCTACCTTTCCTCCTAAAGATTCTATCTTTTCTTGTGCACCTTTAGTGAATCTTACTGCTTTTACATTTAATTTTTTTTCTAAATTTCCTTTTGCTATTACAACTATTCCATCATTAGCTTTTCTAATTATTCCTTCAGCCAATAATGTATCTACTGTAACATCTTGTGCTTCACTCTTGTTAAGCATTGTTAATGTTACTTCTGTGTAGTTTTTAGCATGAATGTTTGTAAATCCTCTTTTTGGTAACCTTCTATATAATGGTGTTTGACCTCCTTCAAAGCCTCTTCTCACTCCACCACCACTTCTTGCCTTTTGACCTTTATGCCCTTTTCCAGATGTTTTTCCTAATCCAGAACCTACTCCACGTCCAACTCTAGTTCTTGTTTTATTATTTGAAGCTGGTTTTAATTCATTTAGTTTCATTTAATTTCACACCTCTCTCTCTAACTTTTGAGTCTTACTTATTTATAATATCTCTGCTACTGTTTTTCCTCTTTTTTTAGCAATTTGTTCTGCTGTTTTCATACTTTTTAGTCCTTCTAGTGTTGCATAAACTACGTTTCTAGGATTGTTTGTTCCTATAACTTTAGTTCTTATATCTCTATAACCTGCTAATTCTAATACTGGTCTTACGCTTCCTCCAGCTATAAGTCCTGTACCTTCTGCAGCTGGTTTTAAAAGTACGCTTGCGCTTCCAAATTTACCTATATACTCATGTGGTATTGTTGTCCCAACTACTGGAACTTCTATTAAGTTCTTTTTAGCCTCTTCTATAGCTTTTCTTATTGCATCTGGAACTTCTGAAGCTTTTCCATTTCCTACTCCAACGTGTCCGTTTTCATCTCCAACAACAACAACAGCACTAAATCTAAAAGTTCTACCACCTTTTACAACTTTTGCAACTCTATTAATTGCAACTACTTTTTCCTTTAATTCTGATGTATTTTCTCTTTCAGCTTGCACTTTAATTTCCCTCCTTTTATAATTAGAATTTTAATCCGCCTTCTCTTGCAGCATCTGCTAGCTCTTTAACTACTCCATGGTATATATATCCACCTCTGTCAAATACAACGGCCTCTATATTTTTTTCGATAGCTCTTTTTGCAATTAAAGCTCCTACTTCTTTTGCTGCTTCCTTATTTGAATGTTTTGTTTTGATTTCTTTGTCTAAAGTTGAAGCACTTGCTAAGGTTCTTCCTGCAACATCATCTATAACTTGAACAAATAGGTTGTTATTTGTTCTACAAACACATAGTCTTGGGCATTCTGCTGTTCCAGATATTTTTTTACGAACTCTTAAATGTCTTTTATCTTTTTCAGCTTTTCTATCTATTTTTTTAACCATTTTTTTCTCCTTTCCACTAATGTAACAGCATTAGTTTATAACTACCTTTTAAATAAATTTAAAAATCAATTTATTATTTATTTTATTTTTTACCAGCTTTTCCTTCTTTACGTCTAATATGTTCTTCAACATATTTAATACCTTTTCCTCTATAAACCTCTGGTGGTCTTTTTGTTCTAATTACAGCTGCTGTTTGACCAACAACTTCTTTGTCTATTCCTCTTACTATTATTTGGTTTGGAGCTGGAACATCAAAAGTAATTCCTTCTGGTGGATCTATTTCAACAGGATGTGAATATCCTAAATTCATAACCAATTTGTTTCCTTTTTTTTGTGCTCTATATCCAACACCATTTATTTCTAATTCTCTTTTATATTCGTTAACAACGCCTTCTATCATATTGCTTATTAAAGTTCTTGTTAAGCCATGTAAACTTCTATTTTCTTTTTGGTCATTGCTTCTTTCTACTTTAATAGTATTTCCTTCATGTACAATAGTCATGTTTTTATGAAGATCTCTTGTTAATGTTCCTTTTGGTCCTTTAACTTCTATATGATGTCCATCTATTTTCACTTCAACATTTTCTGGCACTGTTATAGGTTTGTTTCCTATTCTTGACATTTTCTATTCTCCTTTCCCTAATTTATAGGTATTGCTTACCATACATAAGCTAATACTTCGCCTCCAAGACCTTCTTGTCTTGCTTCTTTGTCTGTTTTTATTCCTTTTGAAGTTGAAATAAGTGCTATTCCCAAACCATTTAATACTTTTGGTAATTCTTCTTTAGAAGCATACACTCTTAATCCTGGTTTACTAATTCTTTTTAATCCATCTATAACTCTAGCACCTTTCTCATCATATTTTAGAGTTATTCTTATAATTCCTTGATTTGAATTTTCTATTTCTTCATATGCAGCTATATATCCTTCTTTAAATAAGATATCTGCTATAGATTTTTTCATATTTGATGCTGGAACATCTACTGTTTTATGTTTAGAACTATTTGCATTTCTAATTCTTGTTAGCATATCTGCTATTGGATCAGTTGTATTCAATTCATTTCCCTCCTTCTAACTTAATCTCTAACTTTATTTTACCAGCTTGATTTTTTAACTCCAGGAATTTCTCCTTTATGAGCTAATTCTCTAAAACAAACACGGCAAATTCCGAATTTTCTAATATATGAGTGTGGTCTTCCACATATTTTACATCTATTATATTCTCTTGTTGCATATTTCTGTTCTCTTTGTTGTTTAACTTTTAAAGATTTCTTAGCCATAATTTCTCCTTTCTAAATAATTCCATTATTATTCATCAACCAAAAATCAATCTTACTAGATTAATTTTTTAATGGCATTCCTAAAGCTAATAATAATTCTTTAGCTTCTTCATCTGTCTTAGCTGTTGTAACGAATATAATATCCATACCTCTTATTTTATCTATTTTATCATATTCAATCTCTGGGAAAATTAATTGCTCTTTTATTCCCATTGAATAATTTCCTCTACCATCAAATGAATTTGCTGATAATCCTCTAAAGTCTCTTACTCTTGGTAATGCTACATTAAATAGTTTATATGCAAAATCATACATTTTTCCTTTTCTTAATGTAACCTTGCAACCAATGTTTATTCCTTCTCTTATTTTGAAAGCTGCTATAGCTTTTTTAGATTTTGTTATAATTGGTTTTTGACCTGTTATTATTGACAAATCATTTATAGCATTTTCTAATGATTTAGGATTATCTTTTGTGTCTCCTAAGCCTATATTAATAACTATTTTTTCTAATTTTGGAACCTCCATTATAGATTTATAGTTAAATTTTTTCATTAATGCTGGTATAACCTCTTTTTCATATTGTTCTTTTAATATTTCCATCAGTCTATCCTCCCTTCTTCATTTTACTTTAATTTTGTTCCACATTTTTTACATACACGTACTTTTTTTCCATCTTTATCTAATTCATAACCAATTCTTGTTGGTTTATTGCATTTTGGACATACTACGTTTACTTTGCTACTATGTATAGCACACTCTATTGATAATATTCCGCTTTCTTCTCCTTGTTTTCTAGCTTTAACATGTTTTTTTCTGATATTTACACCTTTAACAACTATTTTTTCTGTTTTTGGTATAACTTCTAGAACTTCTCCTTTTTTACCTTTATCATTTCCAGATAAAACTTGAACTGTATCTCCTTTTTTTATTCTCATTTATATTTTCACCTCTTTAACTTAGATTTTGAAACTCTTATAAATTGTTCATAAATATTTTTATAATACTTCTGGAGCAAGTGAAAGAATTTTCATATAATCATTCTCTCTTAATTCTCTTGCAACAGGTCCAAATATACGAGTTCCTTTAGGAGTTTTATCATCTTTTATAATAACTGCTGCATTTTCGTCAAATCTTAAATATGAACCATCTGCTCTTCTAATTGGTTTTTTTGTTCTTACCACAACTGCTTTTACAACATCTCCTTTTTTTACAGTTCCACCTGGAGCTGCTGATTTTACAGATGCAATTATAACATCTCCAATTCCAGCATATTTTCTATATGAACCGCCTAAACATCTAATACACATAATCTCTTTAGCACCAGTGTTGTCGGCAACTTTTAATATAGTTTGTTGTTGTACCATTTAAGGCTACCTCCTTTTTCTTATTTTAGCTTTATAATTATTTCTATTTAATAACTGCCTTTTCTACGATTTCAACTACTCTCCATCTCTTGTCTTTAGATAAAGGTCTTGTTTCCATTACTTTTACTTTATCGCCTTCTTGGCATTCATTTTTTTCATCATGTGCTTTTAACTTGTATGTTTTTCTTTGAACTTTACTATAGTTTTTATGTTTTTGGTTTATTGCAACTGCAACAACTACAGTTTTGTCCATCTTGTTAGAAATAACTGTGCCAATCATAACTTTACGAAGATTTCTCTCTTCCATTATTTTACCTCCTTTTTATCTAGCACTCAGCAAAACTGACTACAAGATTTATTTGCATCTTATACTTTTTAATTATTATTTATTTTCTTCAGCTAATTTTCTTTCTGTTAATACAGTATTTATTTTTGCAATGTCTTTTCTCACTTCTTTAATTTTCATAGGATTATCTAAGCCATTTGTTGCTAAACTAAATCTTAATTTAAATAGCTCTGATTTTAATTCTCCTAATTCTTTTTCTAATTCTGGTGAAGACATTTCTCTTATTTTATTTATCTTCATCATTATCACCACCTATTTCAGTTTCTCTTTTTACAAATTTACACTTAACAGATAGTTTGTTTGCAGCTAATCTTAAAGCTTCTCTTGCTACGTCTTCTGCAACTCCTGCCATTTCAAACATAACTCTTCCTGGCTTTACAGCTGCTACCCAATATTCTACTGCACCTTTACCTTTACCCATACGAGTTTCAGCAGGTTTCTTTGTTATCGGTTTGTCTGGGAAAATTTTTATCCAAACTTTTCCACCTCTTTTTACGTAACGTGTCATAGCAACACGAGCTGCTTCTATTTGATTAGATGTAATATGTCCTAATTCTAATGATTGTAATCCATACTCACCATCTGTTACTCTATTTCCTCTTGATGCTTTTCCTCTTATTCTACCTTTTTGTTGTTTTCTATATTTTGTTCTTTTTGGCATTAATGGCATTATTTGTCTCCCCCTTCCACGTTGTTCTTTTTAGTTGGAAGAATTTCACCTTTATAAATCCATACTTTTACACCAATTTTTCCATATGTTGTATCTGCTTCTGCAAATCCATAGTCTATGTCTGCTCTTAGTGTTTGTAGAGGTATTGTACCTTCTTTATAGAATTCTGTTCTTGCCATGTCTGCTCCACCTAATCTTCCAGATACAGCAGTTTTAATTCCTAATGCACCCGCCTTCATAGTTTTTTGCATACATTGTTTCATTGCTCTTCTAAATGAAATTCTTTTTTCTAGTTGCATTGCTATATTTTCTGCAACTAATTTAGCATCTAAATCTATGTTAGAAACTTCTACAATATTTAAATTAACTTGTTTGTTAATCATTTTTTCTAATTCTACTTTTAATGCTTCTGCTAAATTTCCACCTTTTCCTATAATTAATCCTGGTTTAGCTGTGTAAACATTAATTTTTACAAACTTAGCTGTTCTTTCTATTTCAACTTTTGAAATTCCTGCTGCATGTAGTTTTTTCTCTATATATTTACGAATTTTATAATCTTCTACAAGATAATCCGCAAAGTTTTTAGAGTCTGCATACCATTTAGAATTCCAGTCTTTGATTATTCCTAATCTCAATCCATTTGGATCCATTTTTTGTCCCATTTTGTAAACATCCTCCTTCTTAATTTAATTCTTTTAAAACGATTGTTATATGGCTTGTTCTTTTTCTTATTCTTACTGCTGATCCTTTTGCTGCTGGTCTAATTCTTTTTAATGTTGGTCCTTGATTAGCATATATTTCGGCAACATATAATTTTTCATGTGCCATATGATGATTATTTTCAGCATTTGCAATTGCTGATTTTAATAATTTCTCTATAATTTCTGATGAAGCCTTTGGTACATATTTAACGATTGCTAAAGCTTCGTCTATTTTTTTACCTCTTATTAAGTCTGCTACAATTTTAACTTTTCTACTTGATATTCTTGCATATTTTAAGGTTGCTTCAGCTTTTGGCATTACTTCTTCCATTGTTTTACCTCCTTTTTATTTTTTCTTAGTAGTCTTTTCTCCAGCGTGACCTTTAAATGTTCTTGTAGGAGCAAATTCTCCTAATTTATGTCCTATCATTTCTTCTGATATATATACAGGTACATGTTTTCTTCCATCATGAACTGCTATTGTATGTCCAACCATTTGTGGAAATATTGTTGAAGCTCTTGACCAAGTTTTTAAAACTTCTTTTGTTCCGTTCTCATTCATAGCTTCTATTCTTTTTAATAACTTAGGTTCTACAAATGGTCCTTTTTTTGTTGATCTTGACATTTTCTTTCCTCCTTTTATTATAAATTATACAACCTATAATGTTCGGCCATATTTATGACTTACAGTTAAACTTTTATTTTCTTCTCTTAACTATAAACTTATCTGATTTTTTGTTTTTCTTTCTTGTTTTGTATCCTAGTGCTGGTTTACCCCAAGGTGTCATTGGTCCTGCGTGTCCTACTGGCGCTTTACCTTCACCACCACCATGTGGGTGATCTACTGGGTTCATTACTGTACCTCTAACTGTAGGTCTTATTCCCATATGTCTTGTTCTTCCTGCTTTTCCTATTTTAACATTTTCATGGTCTATATTTCCAACTGTTCCTATTGTAGCTTTACATACAGCCATTATTAATCTCATTTCTCCTGATGGTAATCTAACATGAGCATATTTTCCTTCTTTTGCCATTAATTGTGCTTGTTGTCCTGCTGCTCTAACTAATTTTCCACCTTGACCTGGATTCATTTCTATGTTGTGTATCATTGTACCAACTGGAATATTTTCTATTCTCATACAGTTTCCTGGTTTTATATCTGCTCTTTCTCCAGATATTACTTTGTCTCCGTCTTTCAATCCTACTGGTGCAAGTATATATGCTTTTTCTCCATCTTCATATTGAATTAAAGCTATATTTGCACTTCTGTTTGGATCATATTCTATACCTATTACAGTTGCTGGCATATTTTCTTTTCTTCTTTTAAAATCTACTATTCTGTATTTTTGTCTATTTCCTCCACCTTGATGTCTTACTGTTATTTTACCTTGAGCATTTCTACCTGCATTTTTCTTTTTTGTTGCAAGTAAAGATTTTTCTGGTGTTTTCTTAGTAATCTCTTCAAAAGTAGAAACTGTCATGTTTCTTCTTGATGGAGTATATGCTTTGAAGTGTTTCATTCCCATTTTATTTTCCTCCTTTAATTTTACGGATTTTTCCTGTTCCGTATCAGATATTATTTATTTTCCTGGTATTTTCCAGATAGTATTTAAGTTTTCTATGCTCCCATAAAGTGTTCTATTGAATCTTTATATTTTTTAGAAATCTTAACTTGCTTTCCACCTTTTTGTAGATATGTTTTTTCTGTTGGGTTTGTATCAATTGTTACAATTGCTTTTTTCCAATCTGATGTTTTTCCAACGCTTCTACCTACTCTTTTTTCTTTTCCTTTAACCATCATTGTATTTACATCTATTACTTTTACTTCAAATAATTTTTCTACTGCATATTTTACATCAATTTTAGTAGCTTTTTTATTTACTTCAAAAGTATATTTCCCTGCTTGTAATTCGTCATTACTTTTTTCTGTTATTACTGGTGCTATTATAATATCTTCTGGTTTCATTATGCATACACCTCCTCTAATCTTTTAACAGTATCTAATGTAACAACAAGATTTTTATAATTTACTAAGTCATATGCATTAATTGTATTAACTGATAGTGTTTTTACACCTTTTATATTTCTTGCTGATTTTTGTATAATTTCATTTTTTTCTGGTAATAAAATTAATGTTTTTCCTTCTAATTTTAAGCTGTTCAACATTTTTGCAACTTCTTTAGTTTTGATTGCATTAAATTCAAATTTATCAACAACTGTTAATTCATTTTCTATTACTTTTGAGCTTAAACAAGATTTTATAGCTAATCTTCTTTCTTTTTTGTTTAATTTGTAGCTATATGAACGTGGTTTTGGTCCTAATGCAATTCCTCCACCAACCCAATGTGGTGCTCTTATACTTCCTTGTCTTGCTCTACCTGTTCCTTTTTGTCTCCAAGGTTTTTTACCTCCACCTCTTACTTCTGCTCTTGTTTTTGTGCTTTGTGTACCTTGTCTTTGATTTGCCAAGTAATTTACAATAACACTATGAACTAATTCTTCGTTAGGTATAATTCCAAAAATGTCTTCTTTAAGTTCTACATCGTTAACTTTTTTACCTTCTATATTGTATACATCTATTTTAGGCATTTATTTCCCCTCCTTGTTTATTTTGCTTTTACGCTTGATTTTATTTTTAGTATTGAACCTTTAGCTCCAGGTACACTACCTTTTACTAATATTATATTTTTATCTAGGTCTACTTTTATAACTTCTAAGTTTTGTATTGTAACTGTTTCTGCTCCCATATGTCCTGGTAATTTTTTACCTTTAAAAACTCTACCTGGTGTTGATGTAGAGCCCATTGAACCAGGTCTTCTATGATACATAGATCCATGTCCCATTGGTCCTCTGTGTTGTCCATGACGCTTGATAACACCTTGGAAACCTTTACCTTTAGAAGTTCCTTGTATATCTATTTTATCACCAGCCATAAATATATCGGCCTTCAATTCATCTCCGACCTTAACGTCTTCAATTGAATCTACCCTGAATTCTCTCAAATATCTTGCTGGTGCTATATTAGCTTTTGTAAAATGTCCTCTTTCTGGTTTATTTACTTTTGATTCCTTTATAGCTCCAAATCCTAATTGAATACTATTGTATCCGTCTGTCTCTTCTGTTTTTACTTGAGAAACAACACAAGGTCCAGCTTCTATAACTGTAACTGGAATTACTTTTCCTTCTTCATTAAAAATTTGTGTCATTCCTATTTTTTTTCCTATTAATCCTTTTTTCATTTTCTTTTCTCCTCCCATTGGCTGAATGTTTAGGAATTAAAACTTCAGCATAGTTAATTTTATAATTTTATTTCTATATCTACACCTGCTGGCAAGTCTATTTTCATTAGACTGTCAACTGTTTTTTGTGTTGGATAAAGAATGTCTATAACTCTTTTATGTGTTCTCATTTCGAATTGTTCTCTAGAGTCTTTGTGTTTGTGTGGAGAACGTAAAATTGTTATAATCTCCTTTTGTGTTGGTAATGGAATAGGACCAGATACTTTTGCTCCTGTTTTTTTAGCAGTATCTACTATTCTTTCAGCAGACTGTTCTAAAATAACGTGATCATAAGCCTTTAATCTTATTCTAATTTTTTCGCTTGTTACTGCATTTCCTTTTTGTGTTGCCATATATATATTTCCCTCCTCTTTCTTGGTCGGAAGTTATAAACGCACCCTGGTGTATCTTGTGTTACCAATATATAAACCCAAGTCGCATGATAATCTTGGGATAAGTGCTTGATTATAAAACTTACCGCCTTGGTCTTAGCCACGACATACTCCGTAGAAGTTCCCTCCAGCCTTATAATATTTATAAGTTGTAGCCACATTCTACTTCATCGCCAAATACATGCTTAATTATTATATAATAACATAATAATTAAGTCAATACTTTTACCATTTTTTTATATTTGTTTGCTAAAATTAAAAATTATTGAAATGAATGAGCGATTAAAATCTCCCCTTCATTTCAATATCTTTTAATTTTAAATTTGACTAGTAACATTTATTAATTATAATTCTTCCCTATTATCTGTAGAATCAATTGTTTTTTGCAATGCTTCTTGAACCGCTGCTTTTATTGCATTTTGATCAGCATAGCCTCCCCAGTAACCACTTCCTTGGTCAAGTTGTCCTCCTAACCATCCTCCAAACATTTCGTTTAGCATTTTAATTATTTCAGTTGTTCCATAAAAGTTTGTTTCTCCATCTTGACTTGTTATCAATAAATTATCATATTTTCCATATAATCTGTCTGTAACTGTTGATGTTTTTGAATGTGGCAAATCTAATTGAATATAATTTCTTTTTTCTTTAATCTCTCCTAGTTTTTCTACTGCCTCTTGAGCTTGTGCTTCTTGTTCTGGAGTTACTCCTTGCATTTCTCTATCTCTCATTCTTATGTTTGATATAATTTCTTGTAAATCTTCTGCACTTAATCTAAGTTCAGCCCCTAATTTTTCCATAGCAGGAATATAGCCTTTATCATTTGCAGAAACAAATTGTTCATCCAATGTTAATTCAACTCCTAAAATTTCTGCTACCTGTTCTAGTGATGATTTTGGATTGCTTCTATCATCTTCTCCATATGTATGATGATCTACGTTTATTGCTCCATTTGAATCTCCTTGTAATTCAACTCCATATACTGCCTTTTGCTCTCTTTTTGCTTCTTCAATTTTTGTTTTTAATTCCTCTTCTAATTTTTCCCAAGATGCCCCCCAAGCTTGTCCAGTAATCAAAACATCCTCTCCTTCTCTTTGAAGCATCTCAACTATAGTTTTTGCTTCCAAATCATTTTTTGGTGTAACCCATAATCTGTTTTCCATTTAAAATCCTCCTTCTAATTATTTTAATAATTTTATATCAGTATTTTTTATAAACAATTTTTTTATAATTTTGGGCAAACCTTGAATACAATTATATAAATCCTGGTTATTTCTTCTCAATTCCTCTATTTTATTGTCTTTTTCCCTCATAGCATCTTTGTATTCGGAAAATAAATTCTTTGCTTTTGAAATCTTACTATTTTCTTTTTTTAGTATCTCAACTAAATTTTTAAGTCTAATATTCTCTATTCTCGCATTATAATTTTGATTAGATTCTCTAATTTCTTTTAAATATGAATCTATTTCAGCATTTTTTATTGATTTATTCTCTTTTTTAGTAATTTCAGCAGATCTTACAATTTTGTCCAGCATTTCAAATGCTTTATCATCAATTTTTTGTTTTTCAAGAGGAATTTCGGGATCTATTGAAAAATTTTCATCATACTCAAAATTATCTTCTATATAATCAATCATCTCTTGTGGTATGAGTTTATATTCTTCCTCTGGTAAGTAATCTAATATTAATTTAACTTGATATAACACTTTAGCTTGTGATAACATTTTCCATCCTCCTCTCCCTGATTTTTTATTGATTGCTTTATAAGATTAAAAGAAATTCCAGATTTTAGCTGTTTTGCTAAAACCATTTCCATTTTATCCGTGCTCAAATCTATATTTTCTATTATTATTTCTTGTCTTCTTTTACAATATAGTATTATATTTAACTTCATTTGCAATTATAATACTACAAGAACAAAAAAGATGCAACAATACAAAACATATAGAAATATTAAATTTATATTACATTGAGCCATAATATCTGATTGCATTATAAAAATCGTAGACTTGCTGATTTCTCAGTATTTCTACGATTTTCATAGTGGTGCGAACAACGTAGATATCTACAACTTTTTTCACACCTCTAACTATTGATACAAATATCAATCAATTTATTATCAATAATTTGACATAACATTTTAGAATTTGCAATAACTATTTTTAATTTTTTCTTTTAAATAAAAATTTAAAAAATCTAATAAAAATATTTTCTTTTTTTACAACTATCATTTGCAAATTTTCTTGTACTGGTTCTTCAGAAATATTACTACTTGTTCTTCTTTGTTGAAATATATGCTCCACATCATATTTTTCTCTTTGTTCTTCATCAAATCTAATTTGATTATTATTCAAAATATTATCGTATTCTGCTCTTTGTTCTTCATCGCAAAAATATGTCCTATACACTAAAGCTAGTAATGTTTGAGTATATTTTGAAATATTAATACTATTTTCATTATTTACAAAATATGTTTTATATTCTTTGTCTTCATTAATATTTATATAATTCAAAAATCCTTTTGAAATTTTGTTATAATATCTTCTATCTAATTTTGATAATATAACATCAACTTCTGAATAAGATTTTGCTATATTTTCTACCATAATTATCTTCCTTCACTATTTTTTTCATTTGCTAATGGATTAACTCTTTCTTGAACTGGATTTTGCCTTTGCCTAATATCTTCTAAAGCCTTTTTCAAATCATCCATTTTTACATTTTCTAAGCCATATTGATTAAATAATTGTTCTACTGTCATATTTTCATCGATAGATTGTTGCTGTTCTTCTTGTTCAATAATTCCTTCTGAAAAATGCTCTATATATTTTTCTCTATTTTCTTTTGAAATATCTGTTTCTGAAATTATATTTGGACTTCCTAGAAAATTAATAAAATCTTCATCAACTCTACCTAATATTTGCATAGAAATCATTTTGTTGAAATCTATAAATTGGTCATTTGTAAATGCTGTTTGTTCTGACAAATCTGGATTCATATCATATGTTGGTAATCCTATTTCTTGTAGTTCTTGTTTTTGTCTATTATCTTCTACTGGAATTGCAATATTTTTTTGATAGTGTTGTATTGTTTCTACATACTTTCTTAATCCATCTTCATCATTTGTAAAATCTCCATTTTCAATTGATTTTCTTATTTTATCTTCATAAGTTCTTCTTAATGTATCACCACCATTTAATGCACCATCTATATATTCATTATCTACATATGATAAATTTCTTTTATCAATCAATTTCATACTTTTTTCAAATTCATTACTTACTGAAACATCAAGTTCATATATTGCATCACTTTTATATAAATCCGACATTCTTTTATCAAAGATATCCATACATATACTTGCTAAGTTCTCAAATCCTAAACTTTTTATCGCATCTCTTATTTCTTCATCTTTTGCAAGCATTCTTAAGGCATCATCTCTTGTTAAATTCGGATTGCCTAATTCTTGTGCTCTAGTTATTTCGTGTAATTCAATTAAAGATACAACTGGCGATAACATATATACTTCATTTTCTGGGACATTCATTGTATTTATTAATTCTAGTCTATCTTCAAATATTTTTAAAAAATCATCACTTCCTGTTTTATCATAGAATAAATCTTCAAATTGGTCTCTATCTCCATTTAAACTCGCTTCAACAATATCATCACCCATAACTGCGTACATCATTCTTGCAACTGCTGTACCATCTCTATATGCTACATCTCCATTTTCTCCAACCATCATTTCATTTAAATACTCTTCTGTTGATCTACCTCTTGCTTCTAATCCACCTTTATAAAGTTGCTTTACTCCTTGTGTTTTTACTCCTGAAATCTCTTTTTCCCCTTTTATTGCATGTAACAATTCATGTTTTAATGTTTCTATATTCTTTATATCATTTACTTTTACTGTTTTTTCATCATATGAAACGGTACCACCTTCGTTTTTGTCGATATCTCTTTCTGCAAATTCACTAATAGTATAATCATAAAGTCCTTCAATTTGTCTTGAAGAAAGAAATTTATCCCATCCTTTTTCATCAAACAAATCATCTAATTCTATTAATGCTTCTGCTATATATGGTTTTAATGATTCATCAATATTCAATTTACTTATATCTATATCTCTAATATGTGCCATATTATTTTTTCCCCCATATTTCCTCTATGTTCATATAAATAATACTACAACCACCTTTTATTTGCAACACCGGTATATAAGAAAATATGAAATTTCATATTCTAAATAAATTTGCTATTAGTTCATCACTCCCCATATTGTCTAGAATATCCTCTCTGTATCTTAACCCTTTTCTTTTTGCAATGTCATCAGCAGTTTCTCCATTATATAGGCCTTTATATCCATAGTTATGAAATTTATCAAAGTTTTTTACTCCAGCATTTTTTGCAGTTTGATTAAGTGAATAGTTTCCTTTTTTTGTTAAATTTCTTTGATAAAATCTTTTTTCATCTTCTGTTAATGAACTATATTCTTTTTCGGTGATTTCTTGCTTTCTGGTTTGAACTGCAAAATATGTTTGTGCTAGAGCAATTACTTTTTTTCTACTATCTCCATTTTGAGCTATTAAATAACAAGCATAACGAGTTAATTTATAATCAATTTGTTCTCTATAAGCTCCTGAACCGATTTGTACCATTTTATTGACGTCAGTAAAATGGTCTAATACACTAATATCACTATTTTGATACGATATTTTAGCTTTATCAATTATTTTTTCAAAATTTTGCCAATTTGAGTATTGTAGAATAGGCATAAGTTTTTTTCATTTTTATTGAATTTTTTGCCTATATTTATATGTTTTGCAGATATTCTTCTAATTCAGATAATTTTATTTTTTTAGATAAGTTAGATACATAAACATCATTAGAGTAATTAAATACCAAAAAAGTAACGTTTTTGATAATTACTCTATAAGGTTCAATGTATGAAATATTAGTCTTTTCAATTTTTCTAATGCTACCATTGATAAATGTAGGAGTAACTTTTGAAAACTCACATATAAATTCTAACCTTTATTTTAAACTTTCTTCAAATTGTAATTCTTGCTTAATTATTTTCATTTTTTCACACCATCCTTTCGTTTGGATGATTTTAATATTGTTTTAGACAACAAAAAATCAACCAGATTTGATTTTCTGATTGATTTTTGTATCTATCTGTTTTATTAGTTCGAACAGATACGTCATTGGTGGGCAGGGATGGATTCGAACCATCGTACCCTTTCGAGAACAGATTTACAGTCTGCCGCCTTTAGCCACTCGGCCACCTACCCTTTTATTTACATTTTTATATTAAAATACAAAAATGGTGCGCCCTCAAGGATTCGAACCTTGGACCCACCGGTTATGAGCCGGTTGCTCTGACCAACTGAGCTAAGGGCGCATTTGTTCAACGCAAGTATAAGTATAAAGTATTTATTTTAATATGTCAATAGTTTTTTTAATTTTTTTTCATTTTTTATTCAAGGTCAATTGAAAAAGTAAATTCTATTTGATTAAAGTACAGTATAAATAAGTGTTACATTATATCTTATTGTAAGATTAAATTATAGTGATATAATTAAAGAGTAGATGTTTCTTGGGAAAGAAGATTAATTATGGGTTTTAATGGTAAACATCTTTCTTTAGAAGATAGAAAAATTATTGAAGAAAACATCAACAAAGGATTAAGAAAATTTGAAACAGCAAAAGAACTCAATAAGAGTCAATCAACAATCGGAAAAGAAATAAAAAACAACAGAAAACATAGATATTCACAAACAGATGATGCTCCATGGAAATGTAAACATTATAAAGACTGTAAAGTTTGTATTGGAAGGTGTTCTGATTTTGAAGAAGTTCCATGCTTTAGAAGAGATAGATTTATTGGTGCATGTAATGGTTGCTCTGAAATAAAAAGTTGTAAAAAAACAAAATATTTTTATTATGCCAACATCGCACAGAAAAATTATGAATATTCTTTAAAAGATTCAAGACAAGGAGTTAATTTAAATACAACTGAACTTTTTGAATTAGCACATATAATATGCCCTTTAATCAAACAAGGACAGTCAATTTACACGATTTTACAAAATCATAAAGAAATTACACAATGTGAGAAAACAATTTATACATACATTGAAATGGGATTATTTAAAGACTGGGGTATCACTAACATTGACCTAAGAAGAGAAGTAGCAAGAAAAATCCCAAAGAAAAATAAGCTTAAGAAAAGATCTGAATCAGCAGATTATACTGGTAGAAAATATGATGATTATGTTGAATTTGTAAAGAATAATCCGACTTATGCAACAACAGAAATGGACACAGTTTATAATCATCAAGAAGGCCCATACATTCAAACATTCATATTTGAGAACACAAAACTCATGATAGGACGATTAAAACAGCATAAAACATCTGAAGAAATGTCTAATTCACTTAGTCATTTTCAAGAACTTCTTGGAGATGATATGTATCAAAAATTGTTTGGATTATTATTAACAGACAGAGGCTCTGAATTTGCAAAACCACAACTGTTTGAAGTAAACACAGAAACAGGCGAAATAAGAAGCAATATATTTTATTGTGATGCACAAATGCCAAGCCAGAAACCACATGTAGAAAACAATCATGAGTTCATAAGAGATATTATATTGAAGAAAAAATCTATGTCAAATTTGACACAGGACAAGCTTGACTTAATGTTCTCACACATAAATTCTGTACCAAGAAAATCTCTTGGTGGAAAAACACCATACGAAGCGTTTGAATTCTTCTATGGTAAAGATACTTTAGATAAATTAAATATACAAAAGATAAAAGAAGATGAGGTCACACTACAGCCTTATCTTCTTAACTTATAAAACTTACAAAAATTATGCCAAGAAACATCTGCACTAACTACATATTGCCGCTGTTGCGAGCACAATTAAGTGAATAGAAATTAGTCTTACAGGTAAAAAAATTAATTTGAATTCACTCGCTTAAGTGCGTCTTTTTTTTTCTTGTCTATATCCTCATTTTACACTAAAAATAAGCAAAAATCAATGTTTTAGCATTAAATTTTTGCTTATAAATAGCATTTACTCGGTAACTAGAATTTACTTTTTCCAAATAGAATTTACTTTTTCAATTGACCATTTTTTATTCAAATTTGCGGGCGATTAAAATCACCCATACATTTCTCATTGTTTTTATTTATATTTTTACATGAATGGTGGGCGATTAAAATCGCCCATACATTTTTTGTTCATTTTTTTAGTCTGCTGCAGCCCATATTATTAACCTTCCACTTGAGTCGTCTGTACATGTTGAAAGTGATATTTCTCTTCTTCCCTGTACATCTCTTGTTGCATAATTAAAATCTTGAGCTGACGTTTGATATTTTTTTGTTATTGTATATGCAACTTCTGTTCCGGTCTTGTCTGTTATATATATCTTATCTCCTATAGATAAGTTTTTATTGTTTGAAAACATTTGACCATTTCTATAATTATGTCCTACTATTACTGTATTTCCAACCTTATTAAGTCCTGGTCCATAAAGAATTGCTACTGATGACTCTATAGAACTTGGCGTTACTTTTTCTAAAATTATAGTTTCTAAACCTGTAGTTGGAATTTTAATTTTTCCCATTACTTCATAGCCTCTATAAGTTACTTTTGAGCTATCTCCACTATTCCCATTGTTATTGTTTGAAGCTATTAATTCATTTAGGTCTATATCTGGTGTAATATCTTCGCCGCCGCTTGGTGTGTTGTTTTGATTAGTATCATTGTCAAGATGATCATCAAATTGGTGTATTACACCTTGGGTTTCTTTTGCTTTCTCATAATCCTTATAGTATTTTGCTCCTAAAAAAATTAATATTCCTATTATTGCAATAATTAAAACAATTAATAATATTGTTAATACTTTACCATATTTACTTCGCATATTATCCTCTCCTATCTTTTGCACCTATTAATATATATTATATCACATTAGTTTAATATTATCTAGTGTTTTTAGAGGATTAAATAATTTAGTTAAACGGGCGATTAAAATCACCCGTTTATTTTAACATTTTTTTAATTTTAAGACTAGTAACATTTAATTTAACCTTTGTAGAATGGTCAATTAAAATTGTCAATACATTCTAACATTTTTTAGTTTTGACTAGTAACAGTTATGTGGTTTTATGCTGTCTTCAATTCCAGTCTTAGTTTATCAGCTATCATTGCTATAAATTCGCTATTTGTAGGTTTTCCTTTTGCTGCTGATACCGTATATCCAAATATGTTTTCTACTGTATCTTGTTGTCCTCTTCCCCATGCAACTTCTATAGCATGTCTTATTGCTCTTTCTACTCTTGATGGTGTTGTTTTGTATTTTCTTGCTATATCTGGATATAATTGTTTTGTTATTTGATTAATTACATCTATGTCTCCTATAACCATCATTATTGCTTCTCTTAAATATTGGTAACCCTTTATGTGTGCTGGAACGCCAACTTCATGTATTACATTTGTTACAAGAGCTTCCAAATTCTCTTCATTTTTCTTGTCTTCTGGCGCAATATCTATATACTGTGTTTTTAATTCCCTTGTCATATAATTTCCTTTTATTGGTGCAGGTTGATAAAATTTAAGCTCTTTTATTCTTTTTATTAATAGTTTTATTTCAAATGGCTTTACTATGTAATATTGCGCACCTAAGCTTATTGCTTTTTGCGTAATTTTGTCTTGTCCCACTGCTGACAACATTATAAATAATGGTCTTTTCTCCAATTTTGAGTCGTTTACTCTTTCTAAAACTCCTAATCCATCAACATGTGGCATTATCATGTCTAATAAAACTACGTCTGGACATTTTTCCATTATCATTTGGTAAGCCTCACTTCCATCTTTGGCACGTCCAACTATTTCCATTCCTTCTTCTCTTTCCAAGTATCCCATCAATGTCATTGCAAAATCGTAATTGTCATCTGCTATTAATATCTTAATATTATCGCTCACATTCATTTCCCCCTAATAAAAATTTTTGTAATTTTTTTACAGTTCGAATTATATTATGTTTGGAAAAAATTTGCAATAGCCTTTTTGGTATTTTTTTCCAGCTTTCTTTTCAAGTGTTTATTTTTCAACGTTTTTTCTTATATATTTTTTTCGTATTATTTTGTATTTTTGTATGCTCAAATTGGTATTCGATGTTATATTTTCTTTTTCGACAAAATTCGCCTCTATTAAGCATGTCGCAAGGTCACTATATTTTACATCTATTATATTAATATTATTTTTATTACAATAATATTTAAAATTTTCTAAATCTTTGTAATTTAATTCAATTTCTAATTCTATTCCCTCTTCTTCTATTACAATTTCAGATTTTTCTATAACTTTTTGAGTCGCTTCAGAATAAGCTTTAACTAATCCTCCTGTCCCCAAGAGAATTCCACCAAAGTATCTTGTAACTACAACTAAAATATTAATAAAATTATTTTTTTCTAATATATTAAGCATTGGCATTCCTGCAGTTCCACTAGGTTCACCATCATCACTTGATTTATTTATTATTTCATTTTTCCTTATTATTCTATATGCATAACAATGATGTCTTGCTGTATTATGCTTTCTTTTTATTTGTCTTATTTTTTCCTCTGCTTCTTCTTCTGAAGTAATATAAAAAATATTTGCTATAAATTTAGATTTTTTCTCTGTTATATCAGCTTCTTCATTTGACTCAACTGTTTTAAACATTCGTGGCACCTCCTGCTGTATAGCCTGTAGAATATGCTATTTGTAAATTAAATCCTCCTGTATATGCATCCACATCAATAATTTCCCCAGCAAAATACAAACCTTTTATTAGTTTAGACTCCATTGTTTTAGGATTTATTTCCTTTATACTAATTCCACCTGCTGTTATAATTGCCTCTTCAATTGGTCTAAAGTCATGTAATGTTATTTCAAAATTTTTAAGTAATTGAACTAACCTTACTCTTTCTTCTCTTGTTATTTCATTTACCTTTTTATTTTGATCTATTCCAGACAGTTCTATTACTGTACTTATCATCTTTTGGGGTAACAAGTTATCTAAGCTATTTTTAAAGATTTTATTTTTTTCTAATGAAAAGTCTCTTAAAATTCTATCATCTAATTTCTGTACATCTAATGCTGGTTTTAAGTCAATAATTAATTTTATATTACCTTGTCTTATATCTTCTTTTTTATATCTTAACAAATGCGCCGACCCGCTTAAAATTACAGGTCCAGAGACTCCAAAATGAGTGAAAATCATTTCTCCAAAATCTTCATATATTATCTTGTTATTTTTAGCATCTTTAATTTTAATAGCTACATTTTTTAAACTCAATCCTTGCATTCTTCTACAGATTTCTAAGTCTTTTCCTTTAGTAGAAATAGGCACTAAAGATGGTTTTATTTCCGTTACGGTATGTCCCACCTTTTTAGCCAATTCATATCCATCTCCTGTAGAACCTGTGGCAGAGTAGCTTTTCCCTCCAGTTGCTAATATTACTTTATCTGCTTTAAGAATTTTTTCTTTTCCACCTTGTATATATTTTACACCACTAACAATATCCTGTTCAGTTAAAATTTCCTTAACATTGGCGCCTACTTCTATTTTAACTTTTAATTTTTTTAAACGATTTAATAAAGCTTGCAAAACATCTTGAGATTTATCAGTAATTGGAAATACCCTATTCCCTCTTTCAACTTTTGTTTGCAAGCCTTCTTCTTTTAATATATTTAATATATCTTCATTTGTAAAATTGTTTAGACAACTATATAAAAATTTTCCGTTTCCCGGAACATTTTTTATAAATTCATCAATTGAAATACTGCTTGTTATATTGCATCTTCCTTTTCCTGTAATTAACAACTTTCTTCCTAGCATATTCATTTTTTCTAATATTGTTACATCATTTTTATTAGTACCAGCTGATATTGCTGATAGCATACCAGCTGGTCCTCCACCTATTATTACAACTTTCACTTTATTCTCCTATATTATATTTTCAACTGCTTTCATTACACCTATTTTTCCATATTCGTATGTAAGTCCTCCTTGCATAAATGCAACATATGGTTCTCTTATTGGTGCATCACAAGATAGCTCAATTGATGATCCTTGTGTAAATGCTCCTGCTGCCATTATTACCTTATCTGTATATCCTGGCATATCCCATGGTTCTGGTATACTATTGCTATCTATAGGTGACCCCATTTGGATACCTTGACAATATTTAATCAATTTATCTGCATTGCCAAACTCTATTGTTTGAACAATATCTGTCCTCTTTTCATTATATTTTGGACTAGGTTTATATCCTAATTCTTCTAACATTTTACTAGCAAATATTGCAGTTTTTAAACTACTTGCAACAACTGAAGGAGCCATAAACAATCCCTGTAAAATGTATTTATTTATTCCCAATGTAGGTCCTACTTCTTTTCCCAATCCAGGTGCTGTCAATCTTTCTGCTGCTAACTTTACAAGTTCTCGTTTTCCAGCTATATATGCTCCATTTGGCGCTATTCCACCACCCAAATTTTTAATTAAAGAACCAACTATTACATCTGCACCTATTGATGTAGGTTCGTATTTATCTACAAATTCTCCATAGCAATTGTCCACCATAATTATTACATCTTTATTCACTGCTCTAATTGTTTTTATTACTTTTTCCATTTTTTCTAACGAAATACTGCTTCTTAGTGCATATCCTCTAGAGCGTTGTATTTCTATCAATTTAATATCATTTTTTGCCACTCTATTTTTTATCTCTTCATAATCAAAGTCGTCATCTTTCAACTCTATCTGTTCATATTGCACTCCATATGATTTTAATGAGCTATCATTTTCCACTAGCCCTATAACTTCATCTAAGGTATCATATGGTTTACCACTTATACTTAGCATTATATCCCCTGGTCTTAAATATGCAAATAGTGCAACTGTTAATGCATGAGTACCAGATATAAACTGTGTTCTAACAAGGCTATCTTCCGCTTCTAATACTTCTGCAAATACCCTTTCAATAGTATCTCTACCTATATCTCCATATCCATAACCTGTTGTTCCATTAAAATGCATATCTGATATATTGTTTTTTTGAAATGCCTTCAATACCTTTAACGAGTTGTATTCACATACCGATTCAACTTGTTTGAATTCTTTTTGTATGTTTTCTTCCGCTTTCCTTGCTAATTCTATTGTTTTATCACTAATTTCCATTTTCTTATACATGTTTTATTATAGTCCTTTCTGTAGTATTAAATTTCTATTCAGGTAATTCTTCTGTATAATACTCTTGTTCCCATTCTTTTGTTTTATAATATTTGCCAATAAAGCTTGGATTTTCCCATTTAAAACTGTAAATAGGTTCTTGTATTATTTCGCCTTTTATATTTACAACTCCCCATTTTCCGCCTTTTTTTATTCCAGCAAATCCATATTTATTGAATTCTGTAACCATATCATATTCATTGTTTATTATTAGCTTGTTTTCTTCGTTTACAAATCCCCACTTCCCATTTATTTTTTTTGCATACATTTTATTGTTTGGTTCGATTTGTTTATATGAAATTTCGTTTCCATTATTATCAAAATACTTAATATCATCATTTGAAAATACCTTAAAATAATTATCTTCTTTTTCTATACTTGCATTATTCATATTGCATACTATTTTCATTTCGTTATTTAACAATGTTATATTATTTGTGTTATTGATATTTGCCTGTATTATTTCTGTTCCTGCTATCTTAAATATACTATTATATTTTAAATCTGCTATTGATTTTCCAGATAAATCAATGATTCCATTTTTTCCATCTTTATATACTATAAAATACTCGTCCTTTATGTGTTCTATATATGTGTAATTATTATCTATTTTTACATTATCTTCTCTATCAACTACTCTATATATTTCGTCTTTGTCTATTGTTATATAGTAATTATTGTTACTTGTTGGTAATTTAGCATATATATTATTGTTTTCTATTTTATTTCCTTGCAAATCTAATATAGTTATTTCATTATTTTTTACAGCATTTATATATATTCCTCCAAACATTATGCTATCATATTCTGGTTGTATTATTATTTTTCCTTTTATATCTGCTATTCCGCTTTTTGCATTTCTTTGTATCACAAACATATTATTATATGCATTGTAACTTATATCTTCATATTCATAGTTCAATATTGTTTTATTATTTTTTACAATACCTGCCTGTCCATTTTTAAATACTAATAAAAATATATTTTTATCATCTATTATTTCGTTAATTCTGCTTATTTCTGTGTACTGAGTATCTAGTAAAACTTTTCCATTAGAATTAATATATCCATATTTATAGCTATCTTCTACTTTCTTTTTTACTATAAATCCAGATGCTTTGTACATTGTTTCCGAATTATAATAATTATCTACTGTAATTTGATCATATTCTGGCTTTATTATAACTTTCCCTTTAATATTTATTGCTCCATATTTTGCGTTTTCTTCTACTAATAACATACCTTCTTTATAGTTTATTGCTTTTATACTGTCATATATAGGTTTTGTAATTATCTTATTTTCTAATGAGATTAAACCATATTTGTTATTTTTTTTGTATTTTAATACGCTTTTTTCAAATGGTATACCGTCCCAAGTTGATTCTGTTGGTAATGCCTGTACACTTTCATATTCTGTTAATATTTTCTGACCATTCTCATTAAATACATCTATTTCATATTGCTGTAAATTAACATTATAGTCATGCATGCATATAAAGACTGGCTTTGAAGGGTTAGGTATTTGAATTATATCATATTGGGGTTTTACTATTATATTTCCTATTTCATCTATTACTCCATATTTTTTATTCTCTAAAATCAAATTATATTTAATATTTGTTACTCTTTCTATCTTATAAGAATTTTCGTTTCTTTTCCATAAATACATAGCAATAGCGACAAATACTAAAATTGTTATTATTGTTATTATAATTATTTTACTTTTCTTCATCTGTTTTTCCCCCATCCACTTTTTTTAGTAATTTCTTCGAAGCACGGGTGATTAAAATCGCCCATACATTTTTTATTTATTTTTGCATATTTTAACACGTTTTATTCTTTTATCTTCATATTCCTCTATTTTGTATGTTAGTTTTCCATCTTCTATTATTGTTTCTTCTCCTTCTGGTGGTAGTTCTTCAAGTTTTCCTAATAAATATCCAGATAAAGTCTCGTAATCTCCATCTGATATTTCTATTCCTATTATTTTTTCTAAATCTCCTATAGATATGTTGCCATTTACCATGTAGGTATTTTCGTCTATAAGTTCATATTCCAATTCTTCTTCGTCATGTTCGTCAAATATATTTCCCACAAGCTCCTCAAGTATATCTTCCATTGTAACTAATCCTGCTGTTCCACCATATTCATCTATAACTATTGCCATTTGCATCTTGTTTCTTTGCAACTGTCTAAACAATTTGTCTATTGGAACTGATTCTGGTACAAAATGAACTTCTTTTATTAATTTTTTTATATTTATTTTCTTCTTATCTCTTAAATCTTTTAATATGTCTTTAATTAATATAATTCCCTTTATATTATCAATTGTATCTTCATATACTGGAATTCTACTATACTTATAATCGTCTAACTCATCTAAAACTTCATACAAATCTTGTGATATCTTCAACGCGAATATATCTATTCTTGGCGTCATTATTTCGGAAGCTGTTGTATCATTAAATTCAAAAACATTATTTAGCAGTTCTTTTTCTTCTTGATCTATTGTTCCTTTTTCTTCTCCTTCATCTATCATCATTTTTATTTCTTCTTCTGTTACAATTTCTTCTTCATTTTCCTTTACTCCAAAAATTTTAGATATTACATTAGTCGAAAATGTAAGTAATTTTACAAATGGTGCTGTTATAAAAGATATACCTCTAATTACTCCAATAGTTCCAAATGATACTTTTTCGTAATATTTCATTGCTAGCCTTTTGGGTACTAGTTCGCCAAAGACTAATGTAAAAAATGATAATAATATTGTAATTAATATAATAGATATTGTTCTCCAAGTATCCGTTCCAAGCATTGGTAGTAAATTATTTAACATTGGTGCTAATTTGTCAGCAAATGCATCTGATGCAAACGCACTTGATAAAAATCCAGCTAAAGTAATGCCTATTTGGATGGTGGCTAAAAACTTGCTTGGATTTTTCAACATTTTATATATTTGTTTTGCTTTTTTGTTTCCCTCTTTTGCCTGCTTTTCTATTTTTGCATCGTTTAGTGATATAAATGCTATTTCGCTTGCCGCAAAATAGGCATTTAATAATATTAAAACAACCAATACAGCTATTTGACTAAACATTAAATGTTTCCTTCTTTCTTTTTGTTATTTTCAACAATATTATATATGCTTTATAGCTGTATTGTCAATGAAAATTTGGGTGTTTCCCTACAAATTAGAAGCCTGTTCTTGGCAGTTTTTTTATTTCATTTCTTTCCCCAACCTCTAATTTAGAAGTCTCTTCTGGCACTTCTTTTTCTTCATCCTCTGGTTCCTTAAAATTCTCTACTGTTATTTCTACTGTTTCATTTAATTTCAAAGAAATATCTATTTCCTTTTCGTATGGTAAATATCCAGAAGGAGCTTGCACTTCTTTTAGATGATATTTTCCTGGTACAAGATTTTTTATTTCTATTATTCCTTTTTCATCAGTTATAAGTTCTGTATATATTATTTTTTCGTTTTCATCTAATAATTTAAACTTTGAACCTGAAAGTGAGTTTTTAGTATCTCCGTCCTTTTTTATTACTTTTATTTTAGTTGTATTTTCCATATACCTTTCTTTTAAAGTGGTAGTACTTGTTTCAAATTCTCCAACAGTTAAAACATAATTCTGTTTATTTTCTACTGTTGACTTTCCATATAATATAGGATATGTTTTTACATTTGATTTAGCATTTATTATAATTTCTCCGGCCTCTTCTAATTGCTTTATTGGTAACATTATTTTAAACTTTTCTTTACTTTTGAAAGTTGTTTTTTCTACATTACTTTCATCTACCACTTTCGCAATATTGTTATTCGCTATACTTATAGTATACTCTTCGTTAGCTGCTGAGGCATCTACTCTATATGTTTTGCTTATACAATTTTTGTCTAAATTATCAATTTGCCAATTTTCTGTTTCTGCAATTATTTTTATTGTAGCTATCTTTTTGCTCTCATTTGAATTTCTTGCTTTTTCTCTTATTTGCCTCATAGCATTTAATACTATTTGTCCGTTATTCGCACAAATATTAAATTTGCTCATGTCATAATCATATAGCATATCATAAATTGCTAATTTAGTTGCGGTAAATGCTTCTATCTCTGTATTGCATCCTAATTCTTGTGGTGTTTTAAATGGATAACCATTTATTACCGCATTCCATACTAAATTATTTGAATATATATTTTCTGCAATTACATCATATGAATAGTCTTCTGTTACACCATCCTTTTCTCTATTTACGCAATATGCTGGATATTCTTTTCCATCCTTCTCATATACCACAAACTGAGTTCCAATTTTTATTCCATTATATACAAGGCATATGAGTTCTCCCTTTGAATAAAGTTTTACAGTGGATTTTTGCTCTATTACTGTTGCTTTAGAGACATTTGATAATATTTGTGCTGTAAATAGCATTGCACTTATCATTAGTATTATAAATGTTTTCTTTATTAATTTTATTATAAATTTTTTCATCTATTTTTCTTCCTTTCATATTTCTATTGCTTGTATGCATCTTCTATATTCTTTTTTATTTTCTTCACACGTAATTAATGTAATTCTATTATCTTCTGTATTATGAACATAGCTCCAATCTGTCTCATCTATAATCTTATTAATTTCTACTTTATACCTTCTTATTCCATTTTGTGTTGAGTAGATAACTATATCTCCTTTACTCAATTTTTTAATATTCTGAAAAAAATTACAATTATATCCTCTATTATGTGCTGCTAGTGCAACATTTCCATTCCATTTGCTACTTTCGCAAAAATGCCCCACATGTTTTGCAATTACATTATTTGTTACTCCTTCGCATATTTCCGCATCAACATTAATTGCTGGAATTTTTATTCTCCATTCATTAACTTTGTCGTCTTGAATTGTAGGTTCAATTTTGGGTATCTCCTGTTCTTTTTTTAATGTTTGAGCAACCATCTTTTTTATTTTTTCTTGACTATTGGCGGGAATTTTTATAGATATAACCTGATTAGATTTGTTTATGTTTTTAAATTGTTGTTGAAGATTATAAATTAATAGATTAATAGATAAATATATAATAACTGTTAACACTAATGAAAGCACAAAAATACCTCTTTTAGTGTATACCATTACACATTTTGCACCTCCTTGTTTATAAAATTATTTTATTCTTCTTGGGAATTTTTTGAGATTTAAACTATTTGATTTTTTTTGAAATAAATTTTAAAATTAAAAATTGCAATTTTTATTGTATATAATATATAGCATTTTACCTTGTTTGTAAAGAATTTTTCATCGACAGTTTTTTACAAAATTCGGGTCTAAAATGACCCGAATTTTATTCTCCTATTAGTTCCAAGTTGTTTTCATCTATTATATGTACTGATTTTATAACATTTTCAAGCTGTTCATCTGTTTTTTTCTTTACTACAATATAATTTGTTGTATGCCCTTTGTAATACTCTCCTTCTTTCTCTTCAAACAAAACTTCTAAATTTTTTCCTATATATTTTTCATTGTGTTCTTTTTGTTTTTTGTCCGATAGCTCTATTAATTTTCTACTTCTCTCTTCTTTTATATTACCTGGAATTTGATTTTTCATTATAGCTGCTTTTGTTCCTTTTCGAGGTGAATATTTAAATATATGCATTTTATAAAAGTCTATTTTATTTAGAAATTCATAAGTTTGTGTAAATTCTTCTTCTGTTTCATCTGGAAATCCTACTATAATATCAGTTGTTAATGCTACATTAGGATAATATTTTCTTAATAGTTCTACTTCTTTTTCAAATTCTTCTACACTATATTTTCTATTCATCCTCTCTAATGTTTGGTTACACCCACTTTGCAATGATAAATGAAAGTGATCACATACTTTATCTAATTTTGATAATCTATTGACAAATTCTTCTGTTATAAGCGTTGGCTCTAATGAACCTAATCTTATTCTTTTTATGCCGTCAATTTTGTTTACTTCCTCTAATAAATCTATTAATTTATAATTATTTTTAAAATCTTTTCCATATGATGCTATATGTATTCCTGTTATTACTACCTCTTTTATCCCTTCTTTTGCAACATGCGAAATTTCTTCTATTATGTTTTCTGGCATTCTACTTCTTACTCTTCCTCTTGCATATGGGATAATACAGTATGAGCAAAATCTATCACATCCATCTTGTATTTTTATAACCATTCTTGTTTTTTCGGTATGTGTTACTGTTCCAAAATCTAAAAATTCAACTTGATGCAATACATCTGATATTTCCATTTCCTTTGTTTTATTGCTCAAAAATTTATTAACATAGTCCACTATGTCATTTTTTTCATTTATTCCTAATACTAAATCTATATTTTCTATTTTTTGTAATTCATCTTTTGCAACCTGTGCATAACATCCTGTTGCAACTACAATACTGTTTGGATTTATCTGTTTTACTCTTCTTAGCATTTGTCTAGATTTTCTATCCGCCATGTTTGTTACAGTACAAGTATTAATTATATATACATCTGCCATTTCTTCTGTTTCTACTACATCATATCCATTTTCTATAAATTTTTGTGCCATTGCGTTTGTTTCGTACTGATTTACCTTACAACCGCAAGGTAATTATTGACACCACTTTCTTCTTTGATTTCATGTTTTATTGTTCTCCTTTTAAAAAATCTTTTAAGCAATTTAGTTCTTTTTCAAATTCATATCTAGTAAATACCGTTTCGCTTTTTTCTTTTTCTCCTATTGTGTGCAATATTTGTCTATTAGTTTCTTTCAAAATATTTCTATATAAAGGATTTTGTATTGCAGATATATATAATTCATCTACAATGTCATCATATTTTTGGCTATATCTATCAATTGGTTCTTCTTGCCAGTAGATTATTCCAGCTTTTTTCCAATCATATTCACTGCAAGCTTTTATATTATTAGATGGTAATGCGCTATAATTAAATACTAAGTCTTGCATTTCCTTGTTCTTAAACTTTATGCCTTGAAAAAAAGATTCTATACTTTTTAGTTTTTTTTCTCTAAATTCAAATTCATATGGAAAAAGATTTGATAATACCTTTGCATATGAACCCTTGTGTTTATAGCCTACATTTATCCATTTATCACAATCTCCAATAGTTCTTCCTTCTTCGTCTTTTAGTGGTTTTCCTAAACAATATTCTTCACCTTCTATTTCTTCGATTTCTGGCATTTGATATTGGTAATTTCTTTTAAACAGTTTAAATTTTTCTAATTCTTTATTCATAATTTTTTCTCCTTCTATTGTGGGCGATTAAAATCGCCCCTACATTTTTCATAGGTTACTTTACACTATCTATTTATATTTATTATTAAATCACATTTTTAGCCTATTTTCAACATCTTTATTTTAAGTCTGATTATAAAATGTTTTTAGAATCATATTGTTTACAAGTTTTGAAACATAAATTTTTCATTTAAAGACACAACTTTTCTATTTTCTATTTATTTTTTTTTTATTCTATAGTATAATTATATTGTTGATTGGAGGTACGTTTATGTGGTATGTTTGGTTAATTATATCAGGACTATTTCTTGTTCTTGAAATGATAACAGTAGGTTTTTTAGTATTTTGGTTAGCTATAGGTGCATTATTTGCTATGCTTGTAAGCTTTTTTACAAGTAATTTAATCATTCAAACAACTGTATTTGTTATTTCTTCAATAGGTTTAATCTTTTTAACAAAACCTCTAGTAAAGAAATTAAATAAAACTGATGATACTATTGCAACAAATGCCTACTCTGTTATTGGTAAAAAGGCTATTGTTACTCAAGATATTGATCCAACATTAGGATATGGTCAAATTAAAGTTAATGGAGAAACTTGGTCAGCCAAAACAATTTCTGACAATATTATTCCAAAAGATTCAGAAGTTATTATTAAAAATATAGAAGGTGTTAAGGCCGTTGTAGAGTTATTAAACGAAAAAGTAAATGTATAACAATTTGGTATTAATTTTTTAATATATATTATAATTATAGGAGGAAAAATTTATGGTATTTCTTATTATATTACTAATTATTGTAATAATTATTGCACTAAAGACTATAAAAATAGTTAGACAATCAGAAGTATACATTATTGAAAGACTTGGTAAATTTCATAAAATTGCTGATGCTGGTCTTACAATAATTGTTCCATTTTTTGATCATGTACGTAGCGTTGTTAGTTTAAAACAACAAACTATGGATATACCACCTCAAGGTGTTATTACAAAAGACAATGTTACAATTACAATTGATACTGTTGTGTTCTACAAAATAACAGACCCAGCTAAAGCAGTATACGAGATTCAAAACTTAAAGAAAGGTATTGAGTATTTAGCTATTACAACCATCCGTGATATTGTTGGTAAAATGGATTTGGATCAAACATTTAGTTCACGTGATGCTATTAATGATAAGCTAAGGGTTTTATTAGATGAAGCAACCGACCAATGGGGTTGCAAAATAGATAGAGTTGAAATTAAAGATATTACACCACCACCTGACATTAGGGATGCAATGGAAAAGCAAATGAATGCTGAAAGAAATAAAAGAGCTTTAATTCTTCAAGCAGAAGGTGAAAGACAATCTGCAATTACACTTGCTGAAGGTAAAAAAGAAGCTGCTATACTAGAAGCTGAAGCTGAAAAAGAAGCAAAAATAAGAAGAGCAGCCGGTGAGGCTGAAGCAATTAAACAAGTAGCTGTAGCTAAAGCAGAAGAAATACAAATGGTATATGAAGCAATGATGAAAGCAAATCCAGATGAGAAATTAGTTCAACTAAAATCTCTAGAAACATTAAAAGAAGTAGCTAACGGAGAAGCTAACAAAGTATTTATACCTTTTGAGGCAACAAGCACATTAAGCAGTTTAGGAACAATAAAAGAAGTATTAAAAGAAGGAAAGAAAAAATAGAGCAAAAATAGTCAGAAAAATCTGACTATTTTTTTAGTTTACTGTATCATCTTTTATATAATATTTAGTTCCTAACATTTTGTCTGGTAAATATTGTTGCTCTACTTGGTGCATTGGGTAGTCATGCGGATACTTATATCCTACTCCGTATCCCTCATTTTTCATTCCCTCTGCAGGAGCATTTCTAATATGCATTGGTATTGTTCCTGTATCCTTTGTAGTTACATCTGCCAATGCCTTATCTATTCCTAAATATGCAGCATTCGACTTTGGAGATGTTGCAACATATACTGCTGCTTCCGCTAAAATAATTCTAGACTCTGGCATTCCAATCATTGTAATAGATTGCATAGCAGATGTTGCAACCACTAATGCGTTCGGATTTGCCATTCCCACATCTTCTGCTGCAGCTATTACTATTCTTCTTGCTATAAAAACCGGATCCTCTCCAGCATTAATTGCTCTTGCTAAATAAAATAACGTAGCATCTGGGTCCGACCCCCTCATTGATTTTATAAATGCACTAATATTATCATAGTGACTATCTCCATTTTTATCAAATATAGCTTTTCTTGTTTGAACACATTCTTTTGCTATTTCGTTTGTGATGTTAATAACCCCATATTCGTCCATTTTTGTGCTTAATACTGCAACTTCTAATCCATTTAGTGCCGTTCTTACATCTCCATTAGACGTTTCTGCTATCTTCATTAATGTTTCATCTTCTATATTAATTTTATAACTTCCAAGTCCCTCTTCTGAAATTAGTGATTTTTTTAGGACATCATACACATTTTGTACTGTTAATGGATTTAACTTAAATATCATTGACCTAGAGATTAAAGCTTTGTTAACCTCAAAATATGGATTCTCTGTAGTAGCTCCTATTAAAATTACTGTACCATTCTCTACATATGGAAGTAATGCATCTTGTTGTAATTTATTAAATCTGTGAATTTCATCTATAAATAATATACATCTACCAGTTGGATTTAAAAATGTGTTTTTAGCTTCCTCTATAGCGTTTTTTATATCCCCTATTCCTGCTGTAACAGCATTTATCTTTGTAAACTTGTATTTAGTTGTATTACTAATAACTCTAGCAAGAGATGTTTTGCCACATCCAGGTGGCCCCCATAATATAATGCTGGACAATCTATCTGCTTTAATAGTTCTATACAATATTTTATCCTTGCCTAAAATATGTTCCTGTCCTACATAATCTTCCAATGTTTTTGGGCTCATTCTAAATGCTAAAGGTTTGTTTAAATCCATTATATTATTCCTCTTTTCTAAATTATCTTGCTAAATTTAATAATCCTTTTCTAATTATATCTTCTACACTTAGGTTTGCATCCACCTTTTCTAATGCTTTTTCTATTTCTTTTCCCGTATAGCCTAATACCTTTAATGCTGCTGTAGCTTCTGCTATTTTTTCATCATCCATTATTGCTGTATTAATAGTATCACTTATGTCTGTATTTTCATTTGCAACAATTTCATTTTCCTTTTTAAGTTTGTCTTTAAGCTCTAATATAACTCTTTGCGCAGTTTTAGGTCCTATTCCTGGTAATTTTTTTAATAGATTAATGTCATTATTTATAATGGCAAGTGCAAAACTTGATACTGAAACATTTGACAAAATAACAAGTGCAGACTTTGCTCCTATTCCACTTACAGACAATAGCAACTCAAACATTCTCAATTCTTCGTTTGTATTAAATCCATATATGCTAATGTCATCTTCTCTAACCCTTACATATGTATGTATTTTAATAATCTCTCCTATGGCTCCCAATTTATTTATAGCTGTTTCTGACATAAATATTTTATAACCTATTCCATTAACATCTATTACTATATATCCATTTGTTTTTACTTCTAAACTTCCCTTTATATATGCAAACATCTTATTTCTCCTTCATCATCTCCAAAATTGTTTCTTTTTCTAAATTTGATATATAATTATATTCCTTTTTACATATTCCATTTCCAAACTGACATATTGATTTATATGTACAATATTCACATGGTGTTTTCTTATTTTTAGTGTTGTAATATGGTTTTATATTTATATTTCCACTTAATATCTCTTCTGAAATTTGTTTTATTATCTTATTTGTGTATTTTTGCAAATATTCAAATTGTTGTTTACTAATATTACTTGCTTTCTTGCTTAATGTCTCATCTTTATTTATCGTTGCTGGAATTATGTTAGAAGAACCAGTATCCAAGTTTTTATCCATTTTTCTTATAATGTCTACATCTGCTAAAATAAGTCCTCTCATCTTAAATTGTTTTCTTAGTTCTTCTTCTATTTGTTCATCTGACATATTTTGACTTGCTTTTACCATTGGCTCTATCAAATTGTAATAAAAAGTCCCTGCTGGCTCTGCACTCTCTTGTTTACACATTTCATTCATATATGTTAATAATTGCAATTTAATTCCTGCTTTTACTTCATTTAAATCTATATCTTTTATAGAAGATTTATAATCTATAATTCTTATATATTGTTCCTTCTCGTTGTTCATTATATCTACTCTGTCAATTTTCCCAACTATTTCTATTAACTTGCCATTATCTAATTTTACTTGTATTGGTTCATACTCTTTTCCCATGCCAAACTCTACTTCATGACCTAATACATTAAAATCACTATATCTAATACTATCTACAATATATTTCATTGATTTTGCAATTACTCTTCTTAATCTATTTACTAAAACTTTATTTTTTGGAACATTTGTAAATATATAATTTTTTTTCAATTCCAATTTCTGATCAATTATTCTATTTACTATTTTTTCAATTTGCTCATCTGTAATATTCTTTATGTCTTTTGCTTCTTCCATTCCAAAAAAATCATCTATTACATCATGCATAAAATTGCCTGTATCTATTGTTTGAATTTTAAAAATATCTCTTTCTGATAATTTTAATCCATATTTTATATAATAAGAAAATGGACATGCACTATATTGTTCCAATCTTGACACACTGGTTTTTATTGTATTTCCATATAATTTATCTATATTCTCTTTTTTTATTTTTTCTGGTGCACCGCTATATTCCAGTAAATTAACAGCTTCTAACAACTTGTCTTTCCATTCTTTTTTATTATTATAGTAATTGTATACGTCAAACCATATATCAGAAACTTTTTCTTCATCTTTTAGTTTTCTTAAATTTACTAATAACTCATCAAATGTAATGTTTTCCAACAGTATATCTTCTTCATTTGTAATTATATCACTGTGTTCTTTCACATTTGTGAATATTTTTTTAACTTTGTTTATAAGAACAGAAGGTCTTACAGCCTTTCCCTCTGCATCTGATGAGGGATAAGACAAATACAATTTTTCTTCTGCGGTTGTAAGTGCTTTATATATATTAAAATTATCATCATACAATTTTTCTGTTGTACCTTTTGCTAATTCAATTCCATCTTTTTTTAACTTTTCTCTATCTGAATCATCAAAAAAACCTTCATTTTTGTTTATAGTTGGAAATACTCCATCATTTACACCTATTATAAATACTGCTTTTACCTTATGGCTTCTACTTCTATCTATATCGCCTATTATTACCTCATCTTGAGAAGTAGGTATTTTTCCCAAATCACTATTTCTTAAACCTATTTTTAAAATTTCCGCATATTTTTCAAAAGTAACTTTACTTTCTCCCAATACAAGTACAATTTCATCAAATACTTGTGTTAATATTTTAAAACTACTTTCATATTCTTTTGCAATCTCCAATTCCTCTATTTCTAACAGTTTTTCTATTTTCTCCTCTAATTTTTTAGGTATATTATTTTGTATTAAATACTCATACAATTTTTTTGTAATAGATTTTACATCCTTAATACCTAATAAATCGTTTTTGAACCTCATAAGTGGTTCTACAATTATGCTTCTTGCATATTTAATTTTTTGTATTTCTTCTTCTGATTCATCATAAAAGTTCCATTCTCCTTTATACCACTTGCTGCCCTTAATTCCCCATTTCAAGCAATAGTTTTCTAAATAATAAGCTGTATCCATATCTATGTCAACTAAGCCTGTTTTTATATAGCTAAATACAGATTCATAAGACCAATTTTGTATAAATATATCAATTACTGATAAAACAAATTTTACTAAAACATTTTGAGTAAGGTCTTTTTTTTCATCTATAAAGACAGGAATATCATATTTCTTAAATATCGCTTTGCATAAATTTGAATATGTATCTATATTTTTTGTAATAACAGCTATCTCTTTATACCTGTAGTCCTCATTTTTTACTAATTTTACAATTTGTTTAGCTAAATGTTCTACTTCCGAATATGGATTATTTGCTAAAAACAAGCTTATATTTCCCACTTTTGGTTCATATTTGTGATATGGTATTGAATAAACATTTTTCTCTAAATGCCTTAATTCTGCATTTTTAAATCGCTTAGTCTCTCCCATATTTATTTGTTTTCCTATTTTTATGCCATTCTCCTGACAAACATCTAATAATTTAAACCATGTTTGCTTATTTGCATAAAATATGTCTGTTTCTTTGTTTTCACTTTCATTTAGTGAATCTGTGCATATTGTTACTATTATATTTTTTGCCTTATTTAATAAAATTTTAATAATATTGTATTCCTGTTTTGTAAAACCTGCAAATTCATCTAAAATTATAGTTGTTCCATCAAACAAATTAGATTTTACTAATTTTTCAGCTAATATTGTTAATATATCGTTTTCATCTATATAGTTATTTTTTAAGCTTTGTTCATAAATATCATAAATCGCCTGCATATCTTGCATTTTAAGTTTTAAATACATGTCTTTCGTATTTTCTGTTATATTTTGTAGGTTTTTTACACTTATTCCATGTTTTTTAAATTCTGTTATTTGTGTTGAAATCAATTCAACATTTTCATTTGATTTGCCTATAAAATTGAATTTATTTTTTTGCTCTAATAAGATTTCATATATTAGCATTGCTTTTCCAGAGGCTAACAAATTTGTTTTTGTTATTCCTCCAACCTCGTTTAATACTCTGTAAGCCATTCTGTTAAATGTTAGTACTTCTGCATTAACCACTGCACCAGTTTTAACAACTTCTAGCAACTTTTTTTCTGCTGTAAAAGAAAACTGCTCTGGTGTAATTACATATATTTTTTCTTTATTTAAATTAGATTTAATGTAGTCAAATAAATATGTACTTTTCCCACTTCCTGCTTTTCCATACACCACATTTAATGCCATAGTTTGTCTCCTTTATGCTTCCCTTTTCCAATAGAACAAGTATTGTTGTGCTATTCCTGCTAAATTTCCATATTTTGCTTTTGCAATTTGTTCTATTTCCTTTTTATTTACTTTTTCTTCATTTTCATTTTTTATATATAGTTCATTTATAACACGCCTTACCCACACATCTATTGGAAAAGCTTCTAATCTTTTTAATGTTGAAAATAATAAGATACAATCTGCAACTTTTGGTCCTACTCCTGGAAGAGTTAAAAGTACCTCTCTTACGCAATTAGTATCATTATTTTCATGTAGTTTTTGCAAATCTACATCTTTATTTACAATTTTTCTTGTTGTTTCATATACTCTTGTATCTCTAAATCCTAAACCAAGTTTTCTTAAATCAACCACTTCTGCCTTTGAAAGCTCATCTGGAGTAGGAAATGTATAATATTCCTTTCCTTCAAATATTATTTTTTTTCCATATGTTTTACAGATTTTTTCTATTATTCCTTTTATTCTAGGTATATTATTGTTTGCTGATATAATAAAAGAAATAATTGTTTCCCATAAGTCTTGGTTTAACAATCGTATTCCTTGGCCATACTGGATACTTGTTTTCATATTATCATCTATTGCAGACAATTGTAGTTTTATTTGTTCATAATCTCTATCCAAATCAAAATATTGGTTGCATACCTCTTCTATATTGCCATCTGTAATTCCTTTAAATATTATTTTACTGCCTTCTTTTTTTACATTTATTACATTTTTTCCAAATACACCTGTATAACTCTCATCATGTTGCTTATTCCATCTAAAACATTGTCCACAATCAAATATATGTTTTGGTTCAAATGATTCCACATCACTTATTATATATGTTTGTTTCTGCACTTTTGGCACTCCTCTATTTCTTAATAATTTAATTATATCTGTCCCAGAACACAATGTCAATGGAAATTAATTAATGTTCAAACCCCAGCATTAATTTCTATGCCATAGTTTTTTTATAAATTTTATCATTCTACTCCATATATTTTCTTTATATTCTACTACTTTTGTATTTATCTCTTCATTTATACTGTTTGCTTTTTCTGCCTTATTTTTCTTTTTAAACAAATTATCATAGCTGTACTTTATCTGGGCTTTTCTTTCCTTTTTACGCATTTCTTCTCTATCTCTTTCGTCTATTTCTTCTCTTTCTTCATTTGTACATATATAATCTCTATATATTAATGATAATATTACTCTTGTATCTTTTAACAGTTTCTGTTCGTTTATACTTTTGCTATAATCTATTTGAGGCACATATTTCTCATCTTTATTTTTTTCTAACATCGCAATAAAATTTTTTGGAATCTTATTATATAAATCTTTTTCTATGTGATTTACTATGTCGTATACCTCACTAAAGGCTTGATTTATATTGTTCCTGTTGTCATCTGTGTCTCTTTCTCTTTCATTTTTTTTTGAACTATTTATTAATTCTAATACTTTTAATGAATTTTCTTTGTAATTATCCATAAATTCTTTACTATCTTTCAACTTCTCCATCTCCTTTTACTTTTTCTATAGCAGTACGTATTTTCGCCATGCAGTCCCTCCTGTCTTCTCCACTTACTTCATTGCTATTTTCTGCCAATTCTCTTTTACTTACTGCTTGCTCATTAAATTTATATCTACTAATATCAGTTTCTGTGCAGAAACACGAATCTGTCACTCGATTATTTCTTATTTTATAATAGATTGCCCTTGCCAATTCAGGAGATGGATTCCCTATATATTCTGCTTCCATTTGTTTTACCTTGTTTCTCTCGCTTTCTAGGCATTCATCTTTATCTATGACAACAATGGGCAATCCGCCCCAATCTTTTGATGCATTTTCAGCATTTTTTAAATTATCGATTATTCCGTTTTGTTTAAATACTACTATATAACTTGGTTGTTTTTTTTCTCCACCTTGTATTCTTTTAAAATCCATCTCGTTATATCGGCAAGTATGGTTAATTTGTTCATCTGGAACAAAATACTCTTCTCCAAGCAAGGATGTTGATATCATTGAATCTCTTGATGAATAGATATCACCAGGACCTGATAATACTAGGCTATCTTCTCTCATGCAATCAAATCCATAACATATATCACAAATCCATGCAGTACCCATCATATCCTGTCTTATATAACTTGCACATAAATGTGGTGAATTAATTTTGGGTCTATTCCAGTCATCTTTATAATTGCTTTGACTTTTTTTTCCCGAATATGGTCCTAACGATGTAATTATCATTTTAAAGTCTGTTCCAGCTGAATACATATTTTCCCCTATTGGCACTGCATTTTCTATTCTAAATAATCCTTCATTATATAATTTTGCATATTCTTTTTTTAAGGCTCTCTCTATGCCAACTTTATCAATAAATACTGTCTCTTCACATTCGTTATATATTTGCTCCAATATTTCACCAGATTGACAATTCACTAACATTTGTATGCTTTTTATAAAGTTTTTAGCTTCACTTTCTGGCAAAGAATCTATGCCTTGTCCATATCTTCTCAATAGGATTTCAGCGTATCCATCATCAGTACCAAATAGTTTTTCTAATACTGCAAGTTTTTTATCCCCTATTTCAGAAGATTGTATCAATTTGTCACATCTCTGTTGCTTTATCAATTCAAAATTTTCTAAATCTTTTTCACATTTTATCTCAAAAGCATTTTTTGCTTGTAATACCTTAATAAGTTTATTTATATCAGTATTATCAAGGTTGTCAATGTTTTCAATTAGTTCATCATATTGTCCACAAGATATATTGTTCAATATTTCATTTGTAATTACAGTCCACTCTTCTGTATCATTGTTATGCATATATGTGTCTATACACTTAGCCAATACTTTTAATTTCTTTTCATTAAGTTTCAGTACTAATTCTTGCACTTCTGGGTAACAACTTATTTGATTTATTTTATCTTGTCCTAATAATTTTAAGTATTTATTATCCAGTAATCTAAAATCAAGTTTTTGATAAACTTCATCATTTATTTCATGCATCTGCTCTAATATTTCAGCTTTACTTGAATCTACTGTTTTTATTAAGTCTACTGCTTTATCGCGACTAATACCAAGTGCTGTCCTTTTTTCTGAGTTTACTAAGAATTCTATCGTGTATTCTGGATCTCCTACTGCTTTTATTAGCTCTACTGCGCTATCGCCATAAATACCAAGTGCTGTCCTTTTTTCTGAGTTTACTAAGAATTCTATCGTATATTCTGGATCTCCTACTGCTTTTATTAGCTCTACTGCGCTATCGCCATAAATATAACACTCTTCTAATATTTCTTCATTATATTCTATGAATTCTTTTACATATTCAGGGTCCTTCATTGCTACTATCTTTAGTAAATCTAACATATTATTCGGATTTTCAATCTCACTATTTATTTTTTTGTCTTCTTTCCAATTTTCTATCCATTCTTTTATAAATCCGCGCATCTCCTATTCTTTCCAATAAGTTTCCGGCGTCTATAACATTCAATCCATCATAATCTTTATAATTTTGTGCGTATTTTTTTAATAGTGTCATGTCTTTAACGTTATCAATTAATTTAGTTATCACATATGGTTCAAGCCCATATTCTTCTGAGTTTTCTATTAATTTATCTAATATTGAGTCATCTGAAATGAAAACATAAAAACCTTCGCCTAATATGCCTCGTACGCATTCATTCTCCTTATTTTCTTTCGCCTTTGATAAAAAGTAATCTATCAATCCACTCTTCTCTATATCTTGCATAAAGTTGCCCACTTTTTCTTCCAATTCTTCTTCATTATAAAATTCTTCCATTGAAAAAAAATTTTGGGATTCTTGAATCATCTTATCTTCATCTACATTGCCAAGGTTAAGTATTTCAAATAATCTATCAATTCTTTCCTTATTCATTTTTCTACATCCTCATTTATATTTTAACTTTTGTTTTATATTGTGCTTTTAATATGTTTTTTTAACTATATAATACCATAAAAAATACATAATATTAATATCGTAATTTATTTGTCATAAAAACTTAATATTTTTGTAATGCTTTTTATTAATTTTTACGCTAATATATTTATGTCAGAGTTTTTTTCATTCAAATTGCGGGCGATTCAAATTGCGGGCGATTAAAATTGCCCCTACAGGAACTCTACAATTTATAATTAAATCTAAAGATTAACTAGAATTGTTGGGAGAAAAAAGTAGAAATTTTCATAAAAAGAAATTTAGCACATATTTTACATAAGGTTGACTTTATGTAAAATATGCGCTATAATACATTTATCTGAATAGCATTACGTAGCAATGCCTCAGAAATTATTTTTTTGATAATTTCTGGAGGGGCTACGAAGACCTCCAGAACATATGGAGGAATATGAGAAATTTTATGGATGTATTCTATAGCATTCTTAAGGTAGCGCCCAGGGATCTAGCAAGCGAATTGAAACACGCTATGCCCTTCTGGGCACCAGAAGTAGTCTGGTATCAACTGTCGCTTTACGTAAACAAATACGTGAGGCCCAGTAGCACAGATCGCACTGCAATCGCAGTATATGCGATTCTGCTTGACAAACCCCCCGCCGAGACGAAAGAGCTCTTCGAGCGGGACGGTCTCTAAAATTATATACGTAAAAATCGAAAATTTTTACGTATATAAAAAAAAGCATCATTTTATATGGTCTTTCTCACTCGTAAGAGTGAGTTTTCCTTTTAAAAACATTATTCTGCCTTGCTTGGTTCCACACATCTAAACAAGTCTAGAATCTTTTATGGTTCTAGACTTGTTTATTTTTTAACATTTATATATTATTTCCATAGTAACTATCTAATAATATTTGTTTTAATTCGCTTACTAATGGTAGTCTTGGATTTGCTGTTGTGCATTGGTCTTCAAATGCTCTATCTGCTAGCATATCAACTTTATCTAGAAATTCTTTTTCGTCTATTCCCGCTTCTCTAAATGTTGCTGGTATTCCTAGGTCTATATTTAATTTTTTTATTTCATTTATTAGTGACCACACACCTTCTTCGTTTGTATATGCTGGAAAGTTCATTCTTCTTGATATGTCTGCATATTTTTGATCTGCTATAAAATATTCGTACTTAGGGAATGATACAAATTTTGTTGGCTTTTGGCTGTTATATTTTATAACATATGGTAAAAGGATTGCATTAATTCTTCCATGTGGCAAATGAAACTCCCCACCTATTTTGTGTGCTAATGAATGATTTATTCCTAGAAAAGCATTTGTAAATGCCATTCCTGCTATTGTGCTTGCATTATGCATTTTTTCTCTTGCAACTCTATTACTTCCGTTGTTATATGCTTCTCTAATATTTTTAAACACTAGTTCCGCTGCTTTTTCTGCTAATCCATCTGTATAATCTGATGCCATGTTAGAAACATATGCCTCTATTGCATGTGTTAATACATCCATGCCTGTATCTGCTGTTATTCCTTTTGGTAAGCTCATAACCAAATCCGGGTCTACTATTGCTACATCTGGAGTTAATTCATAATCTGCTAATGGATATTTTTTATTAAGTTTTTTATCTGTTATTACTGCAAAAGATGTTACTTCTGAGCCTGTTCCTGAAGTTGTAGGTATTGCTACCATTTTAGCTTTGTTTCCTAACTTTGGAAATTTATAAGTTCTTTTTCTAATATCCATAAATTTAAGCTTTAAACCTTCAACATCTGCTTCTGGATGTTCATAAAATAGCCACATTCCTTTTGCTGCATCTATTGGACTTCCACCACCTAATGCAATTATTACATCTGGTTTAAATTCCCTCATCATTTGCACTCCTTTATTAATTGTTTCAAATGATGGGTCTGACTCTACATCTGCAAAAATCTCCGAATGAACATATTCTTTTCTTTTTCTTAAATAATATAATATTTTATCTACATATCCAAATTTAACCATTGATTCGTCTGTTACTATAAATGCTCTTGATATATTTGGCATTTTTTCTAAATATCCTATTGAACCTGCCTCAAAGTATATTTTTTCTGGAACTTTAAACCATTGCATATTTACTCTTCTTTTTGCTACCCTTTTTATATTTATTAAATTAACTGATGATACATTTGCTGTTGTAGAGTTTCCCCCAAACGTGCCACATCCTAATGTTAATGATGGCATATTTGTATTGTATATGTCTCCTATTGCTCCATGTGTTGATGGTGAATTTACTATTATTCTTCCTACCTTAACCTTTTCTGAAAATTTTAATATTGTTTGTTCATCTTCTGAATGAATAACAGCTGAATGTCCTAATCCTCCAAATTCTATTAATCTTTCTGCTATATCTATTCCCTCATCTGCGTTTTCTACAATGTAGTATGCTAAAACAGGGCTTAACTTTTCTTTTGAAAATGGATATTCTATCCCTATTCCATTTTCTTTTAAAACTAATACCTTTGTGTCTTTTGGTACCTCTATTCCTGCACCTTTTGCTATTTGATATGGGCTTTTTCCAACAATATCTGCATTTAAGGCACATCCTTTTTCTTCTATAAACATGCTATTTCTTAATATATCTGTTTCCTCCTGTGACATAAAATAGCAACCTGCTTCTTTCATAAGTTTTTCAAATTCCTCATGTATTTCTCTGTCAACTATAACTGATTGCTCAGAGGCACAAATCATGCCATTATCAAATGATTTAGACATTACTAGGTCATTTACCGAAGTTTTTAAGTGCGCTGTTTTATCTATATAGCAAGGAACATTCCCTGGGCCAACTCCCAATGCTGGCTTACCACAAGAATATGCTGCTTTTACCATTCCTGTTCCACCAGTTGCTAATATTAAATTAACATCTGGGTGATTCATCAGCATTGACGTTGCAGTAATAGATGGCTCCTCTATCCATAATATACAATTTTCTGGTGCTCCTGCTTCTACTGCTGCATCTCTTAATATTTTTGCTGCTGCAGTACTACATTTTTGTGCTGAAGGGTGAAAACCAAATATTATTACATTTCTTGTTTTAGCAGCAATTATCGATTTAAACATTGTAGTTGAAGTTGGATTTGTAACTGGTGTTACACCTGCTATTATGCCAACTGGTTCTGCTATTTCCACATATCCTTCTTCATCGTTTTCATTAATTACTCCAACAGTCTTATCATATTTTATACTATGATATATATATTCTGTTGCAAACATATTCTTAGTTATTTTATCTTCATATATTCCTCTATTTGTTTCTTCAACTGCCATTTTAGCAAGTTCCATATGGTGCTCTAATCCTGCCATTGACATATGTTTTACTATATTGTCAACTTGTTCTTGAGTTAAGTCCATATACTCTTCTGAAGCTATTTTAGCCTTTTCCACAAGTTTATCTATCATTTCTTTTATTCTTTGTTTTTCTTCATCAGTAACTTCTACTGCCATATTTTCATCATCCTTTCTGGCAAAAATTCTTTTGTATAATTATTTGCACTTATTGATTATTATATACTAATAAATTTAGATAAGTCAATATTTATTAAGTTATAAATTTGCTTTAATTTATGGCTTTGTAAATGGTATTTTACTTTATTTTTTATTTACTTTTATTCTTAAATATTATATAATGTTTTATATTATTTTTAAGGGGAGAGTTTTATGATATATGACTTTAAAAAAATAGATAAAAAATGGCAGAAAAAATGGGAAACCGAAGGTACATTTTTTGCTAAGGAAGATCCTTCTTTAAAAAAGTGGTATGGTTTAGTTGAATTTCCTTATCCATCTGGTCAAGGACTTCATGTAGGTCATCCTAGAAGTTATACTGCTTTAGATATTATTGCAAGGAAAAAAAGATTAGAGGGTTATAATGTTCTTTACCCTATTGGCTTTGATGCATTTGGATTACCTGCTGAAAATTATGCCATAAAAAACCATATTCATCCTAAAATTACTACTGAAAAAAACGTAAATCATTTTAGAGAACAATTAAAGGCTCTTGGTTTCTCTTTTGATTGGTCTAGAGAAATTAATACCACTGACCCTAATTATTATAAATGGACTCAATGGATTTTCATTCAACTATATAAACATGGATTAGCTTATAAAACAACTATGCCAATTAACTATTGTACTGGATGTAAAGTAGGATTGGCAAATGAAGAAGTTGTAAATGGTGTTTGTGAAAGATGTGGTAGTGAAGTTGTTCAAAAGGAAAAAAGCCAATGGATGCTTAAAATAACAGAATATGCCCAAAGATTAATAGATGATTTAGAGGAAGTTGATTTTTTAGATAAAATTAAAACTCAACAAATTAATTGGATTGGTAGAAGTGAAGGTGCTGAGGTCAAATTTAAAATTGCTAATTCAAATGAAGAATTAATTGTTTATACTACAAGACCTGACACTTTGTTTGGCGCAACATATATGGTAGTTGCACCAGAGCACGAATTTATTAATAAATTTAAAGATAAAATAACAAATTTAGAAGAAATTGAAGAATATAAAAGACTTGCTGCCTTAAAATCTGATTTTGAACGTTCAGAATTAAACAAAGAAAAAACTGGTGTAGAAATAAAGGGAATTAAAGCTATTAATCCATTAACAGGAAAAGAAATTCCTATATGGGCTTCTGATTATGTTTTAATTACTTATGGCACAGGTGCAATTATGGCCGTTCCTGCCCATGATAGTAGAGACTGGGAATTTGCTAAAAAGTTTAATTTGCCTATTATTCCAGTTATAAAACCTGCAAATTCTAATTCTGTTTCAGTTGATAAGGAGCCTTTTACAGATGTAAACTCTGGAGTTATTATTAATTCTGACTTTTTAAATAATTTATCTTGCAAACAGGCAATAAACACTGTTATAAATTATTTAGAGGAAAACAATATCGGTAAAAGAAAAGTAAATTATAAATTACGTGACTGGGTATTTTCTAGGCAACGTTATTGGGGTGAGCCTATTCCTATGGTATATTGTGAGAAATGTGGCTGGAGTCCTCTTCCTGAAAACGAATTGCCCTTGGTACTTCCAGAAATACAGGATTACGAACCTAGTGAAAATGGTGAATCTCCACTTGCAAAGCAAACAGATTGGATTAATACAACTTGTCCACATTGTCATGGTCCTGCCAAAAGAGAAACTGACACTATGCCACAATGGGCTGGGTCATCTTGGTATTATTTAAGATATATGGATCCACATAATGACAAGGAACTAGCTTCTAAGCAAGCTATAGAATACTGGGCTCCTGTTGACTGGTATAATGGTGGAATGGAACATACTACTTTGCATTTGCTATATTCAAGATTCTGGCATAAATTCTTATATGATATTGGTGTTGTTTCAACAAAGGAACCTTACCAAAAACGTACTGCACATGGCATGATTTTAGGATCAAATGGTGAAAAAATGTCAAAGTCTAAAGGGAATGTTGTTAATCCTGACGATATTATAGGAGAATTTGGTGCTGATACTTTTAGAGTTTATGAAATGTTTATGGGACCATTTGACCAAACAGCTCCTTGGTCTATGGAAAGTATCCGTGGTTGTGGTAAATTCTTAGACAGAGTATGGAATTTGCAAGATATGTTAGTAGAAGGTTCTACATATTCGCCAGAATTTGAAAAAATGATGCACAAAGCAATAAAAAAAGTAAGTGCAGACATTGAGGAAATGAAGTTTAATACTTGTATTTCTACTTTTATGACAATGGTTAATGAGTTTTATAAACTAAAAAAAATAAATAAAGCAGAATTTAAAACATTTTTACAATTGCTAAATCCATTTGCCCCTCACGTTTCCGAAGAATTATTTGAAAAAATTGGCGAGAGCAAAACCATTGCAGAAACAACATGGCCTAAGTACGAGGAAAGTAAAACTATAGATAATGAAATAGAATTACCTATTCAGTTTAATGGTAAATTAAGAGCAACTGTCAAAATAGTAAGAGATTCGAATGAAAGTGTTGTTAAAGAAATTGTTCATAATAACCAAACAGTTATAAACAATTTAAAAGACAAAACTATTGTTAAAGAAATTTATGTAAAAAATAAAATTTATAATATTGTTGTAAAATAGTTTGTAATATTTTTGTAATATAAACGTATTTATTTTGTAATGTTTTTATTTGTATTTTGTTGTATAATAATGTTGTAATATGTACTAAGGAGAAATAATAAATGAATATAGAAAAAGAATTAAAGAAAAATGGAATTACAGTTATAGATAAATTAGATACTTTAAGTATCAATACTTTGGCAAAAAACATTGCTCAAAAATTGTGTAGGGCATTCCCTAACCAACGTTTTATAGCACAAAAACTATTTATTGCAATATCAAGAATTCCTATGTATTATGCGGAAATGCCAGAAGGATTATCTGAAGCAAATTATTTTTACAAAAATTCTTCTATATATTTTAGGGCAGGATTATCTCTTGATGAAATAGAAAAATTTGCTATTCATGAGGTTATACATTATTTGCAAGAGGTTAAAGATAAAAGAGGAAATTTAAAGAAATTGGGATTATGTGTATTTACTAGTTCTAAAGAATATGGTATGGCTTTAAACGAAGCTGCTGTTCAATTGGCTACTTCTAAAGCATTAAGACATAATTATGAGATGGTTAAGTATTACGATATTGCTTTTTCTACTACTTCTCCAACTTATTATCCTATACTTTGCAATTTAGTTGCTCAACTTGTTTATATAACCAATGAAAACGACTTTTATGATAGTATGTTTTCTGCAACAACACAGTTTCAACAAAATATAATACAAGCATGTGGTGAAAAAGTCTTCTTTTATGTACAAGATATGTTAGATAGAATTTTGTATGCAGAGGAAAAAATAATTAACTTAAATAATAAATTGCTTAATATTTCTTGTACAGATAGTCAAGCTGCAAAATATGGAAAAAAGATTTCAACATATAAAAATACATTAAAAAAATTGTATTTTGAAACACAAAATATTATTTTTACATCATATTTTGACAATGAAATAAAAAAACTAGTAACTACAGCAGATATAGATGAATATAGATATAAATTATATAATTTTAAAAATTATTTAGGTTCAACTGATGGTTATACATTTTTTAATGATTATTATGTTCAACAAATGGAAGCCTTAGATATCAAGTATGATTCTATTATAAACAATGTTTCTTTGGTTCCTGTAAATACATCAAAATGGCAAAATATATTACATAGCCTGAAAAATGTATTTTCTTTAAAAGGCGAAAAAAGATACAATGAAAATTAGCACTTTAATGGCATACGCTAAAGTACCAACATTTTTTAATTTTAGATTTACTAGTAATATTGTTATTTGTAAGTAATCTTATCATATCCAACTTTTTCAATGAGGTTCCCCCTAGCTTTAGTATAGCTAGGGGGTTTGTTTAGTTAATAATATGGCATTTACCATTTGCAAACTTTATTTCTATGTCTGCAAATTTTTTCATTATATCTACCTGGTGAGTAGATATAATAACTGTTCTTCCTTCGCAATACTGCAATATATATTGCATTGTCTGTACTGCAATTTCATCGTTCAGGTTGTTTGTCATTTCATCAATTCCAACAACCCCTATATTTTCTTCGAGATTATACAACAATCTCGTAATTAGGAGTCTTTGCTGTTGTCCCGAAGAATAGTTATCATATGTGGTTTCCCCCAGATATGATATTACATCTTCTGCATTCTCTTGAATTTCTTCGTAGAGATGCAACCCTTTCAGTATTTGAATAAGCTTCCCCTCGTCAACTTTATCCCATGTAACCTCAGACAGGATATTGCCACTTCCAAGTTTTGAGCCTTGTCCAAGCTCAACAGCCTTAGGTATTACAGGATTTTCGCATCCATCAATCCGTAACATTCCTGTAACAAATTTCATGAAAGTTGTTTTTCCAGAGCCAGTTGCTCCCTCAAGCATTACCACTGAGGAATTCGGAATATCTAGGCATGTATCCAAGGAAAGAGTAAATGGTCTAGTTTCATCTTTTCTGGGATATTCAACCTTAAATGGCCTTATAACTATGTCTCTTTTGGGTTTTGCCTGCTCGTTTTCTAATGATGATGCCACTTCCATTATTTTCGTAACTTCATCATTATACTTTCTTTGTTCCTCGAGCTGGTTTTTCCAATCCTCAACTCCACGCAATATCCTATTGAATTTGGATATGACTTTATTATAAATTGTAACCATTGACATTATTGACAATATCAATGTAGCATCAATATTACTTTTTTCCACATCTTTAATGGAAAAAAATAGTATAAACACTATTATCATCACACCCAATAGACTGTTTAACAGTTCCATGCTGTTAATCTTCCGCTTAAGTTGTTTCTTTATCAAAAAGGATTTGCTTAAAAAATCAACATATCTTGCTACCATCCAGTTAATATGTATATCATTAACTGGCTGTATATTATTAATGTCGTTAGCAATCTCCCTTTCTTCAAAAGAAATATCTTTTAGTTTCTTTCGAACTTCTTTCCGCTTTTTTAATCGATATGCGGAAAAAAGGCACTTGCAGATTAATGCAATTAGCACCACTGCTGGGAAAAGCTTAAAGCCTTGGATTTCCTCTCGACTAGCAATCCAAAATCCGATGCAGATGTAGATTGCTGATACAATGTCAAAAATCTTCTTTGGAGCATCAATTCTCATTCTCCATTCTCCAAATACATATTCTTTTAGACTTTGTATCACTACCCTGTGAGACATTCTTTCGTTGCCATCCCAAACTTTGCCTTGCACCTTCATTGCAAGCTTAGTTACAATTTCGGCGGCTTCTATCTTTCCTCTCTCTTCAATGATAAGATCTTTTTCATTCTGCACATTTGACAATGCAGTAAAGAAAACATCACTTACATAGTACAGTAGCAAAATTGTCAATGCAACTGTTACTCTTCCCAACTGCATCTGGGATTTTGACAGTTGTATTGTAAATGTTGCTACATCTGAAAGGATAGTTACCACTATCTCAATCAGCAGTTGCCACTGAGCTTCCCGCCATAGGTCCTTTGGCATTGGAAAGTGTTTGTTTTTTTTGCTTATTTTCATGTTTTTCCTTTCTATGCACATATTATATAACAACTCCTCTTTTGCCTGTTGACACTTATATTATATCTCATATTTACATAATTTTCAAGTATTTTTCACTTTTCTCTATTGTAATTGTTATCAGTTAATATTTTAGCCCTTTAAAAATTGACCCATACTTTCTGCCGCTTCTCTTCCACTTCTTGCTGCCCATGCTACAGTTGATTTTTCTCCTACTAAATCTCCACCTGCAAATACTTTCTCGTTAGATGTTTGTTTCTTATCATTTATTTTAACATATTTTTCTTGTGTCAGCTCTAATCCTAGGTTTTTTACAACATTTATTTCTGTTTTTGACCCCAATGCCATTACAACATAGTCCATATCAATTGTGTAATTACTGCCTTCAATTTCTACTGGTGATTTTCTTGTTTCTCCTTCTTTCTGCACAAGTTCTGTTTTTATGCACTCTATTTTTTCTACTTTTTCATTACCTATTATTTGAGTAATATTGTGTTTAAATAAGAAACTAACTCCTTCTTTTTTTGCATCTTCTATCTCTTTTTTTTCTGCCGGCATTTGCTCTTCTTCTCTTCTATATATTATAGTTACACTTTTGGCTCCCAATTTATTAATTGTTCTTGCACAGTCTACGGCAACATTGCCACCCCCAACTACAGCAATTTTTTTTCCAACATATGTAGGGTGGTTATTTAATTCTAATAATTCATTTCCTCCATATACTCCTGTTAATTCTTCCCCTTTTATTTCCATTTTTTTAGTGATGTTTGCGCCTATTGCTAAAAATATTGCATTATACTCTTTTTGCAATTCATTCAAGTCAAGATTTTTTCCAAGTTCCATTCCACATTTTGTTTCTATACCTAGATCTAATATTTTTTGAATTGTATTATCTAATATACTTTTGTCAAGTCTAAAATTGGGAATACCATTTCTTAAAATTCCACCTAATTGACTATATTTTTCATATATTGTAACTTTAAATCCGTTTCTTCTTAAAAACGCTGCACATGTAAGGCCTGCAGGTCCGCTTCCAATTATTGCGATTTTTTCATTTCTTTCTTGTTCACAGTTAGGAAGTTTGTAATTATTTTTAATTGACATATCTCCTATGTATTTTTCTATATCGCCTATATTTACAGGTTGTCCCTTTATTCCGCGAACACATTTCCCCATACATTGCTTATAATGTGGACAAATTCTTCCACATATTGCTGGCAATACAGTTGTTTCTGAAAGTATTTCATATGCTTCTTCAAGCTTGTCTTGTTTTACTTTTTCTATAAAGGCTGGTATATTATTTTCTAATGGACAACCTTTAGTACATGGTTTTACTTTACAGTTCAAACATTGTTCTACCTTTTCTTTTAATTCAGCTTCCATTTTTTAATTCTTCCCTTCCCAGTCTATATTATTGTCTATATATTTTTTAACTTCTTTTAAATCTTGCCAGAATTCTATTTTTTTGTTTTCATCTCTTAATAGAGCTGCCGGATGCCATGTTGGCATATATTTAATGCCGTTTTTCTCCATCCAATTTCCACGTACCGCAGTTATTCCATACTCTTTTCCTAATATATTCTTTAATGCTGTACTTCCTAATAACACTATAATTTTTGGTTTTATTAGTATTACTTGATTTCTTAAATAATTTAAACACGTTTGTGCTTCATCATCTTCTGGTACTCTATTTGATGGTGGTCTACACTTTACTATATTAGCTATATATACATCTTCTCTATTAATCTCTAATGCTTGAAACGCATTATTCATAAGTTGCCCCGCTTTTCCAACAAATGGAATTCCTTGCTTATCTTCATCTGCCCCTGGTCCTTCTCCAATAAACATTAACCTAGCCTTTTTATTTCCTTGTCCAAATACAATATTGGTTCTATTTGTGCATAATCTGCATTTTTTACATTCTAAAATACTTTTTTCTAAGTCTTCCCAATTATCATACATTTTCTTCGTCTCTTTCTATTTTTTTATTTCGATTATTGCCATATTCCTTCCAGAATTTTCTCCAGCTTTTCTATATGAGTGTAGCAAATTGCTATTACATACTGTGCATATATTGCTGTCTATTATATTTTCTTCTATTAATCCCAACTTTTTCAATATGCATTTATTTATTAATACAGTATCTATATAATACTTATTACGTTCATGGTCTTTTTTTATTATATCATTAATTTCTGGCAAATTACTATATTTATTATAAAATATATCTTTTACATCTGTATCAACCTCAAAATGACACCTTCTTATGCTTGGACAAATACAGCAAATGATATCTTCTGGATTGCATTTAAATTCATTCATCATTTTTTCTACTGTTATTTTAGATATTCCCTTTTCTGTTCCCCTCCATCCTGAGTGAGCATTTGCTATTACATTTTTATTTGGATCATAGAAAAGCAAAGATATACAATCAGCTGAAGTAGTAGCCAACGTTACATTTTTGATATTAGTTATTAATCCATCAACTCCGTCTAATTCTTGCTTACCTTGTATTGTCAAAACATTATCTGTATGTTTTTGCATAGGTTTTATAATATCTGTAAATTCTAATTCCTTAGAAATATTCTCGTAGCTTTTCAACATTATTGGATTATTTTCTGTTTTAAAGTTCAATTGCCCATCACTTTTCAATGTGTAGCAATGGGCAATGTTTTTATATTCTAGCAATCTTTTAAATTGTATATATTCCACATTATCCGTTTTTACATGAACAATGTTTTTATTTGATAAATTCATTTTTATTATGTTCCTTTCAAAATGTTATTTTAAATCTATAACAGAGCCTATAATTCCTGCATCATTTCCTAAGCTGGCTAATTTTATTTCTGGCATAAATTCTTTATTAAATACATATTTTTTATTGTAATACTCCTCTAAAAGTTTATTATATAATATGTTTTTGTAATATACAAATCCACCTCCTATAGCTATGGCTTGTGGCTCAAATAAGTCTATTATGTTTGATAAACCAATTATTAGGTTTTGTATATATTCATTTATCTCTTTTTTTACTTTCGTATTTTCTTCGTTTTCTTCTATGATTGTCAATAGTTCTTTTCCTTCAATTTCCTCTTCCAGTTTTAATATTTTTCTTATGTTTTGTTTAAATCTTTTTATAGAACAATATGTCTCAAAACATCCATATTTACCGCAATTGCACTGTTTTCCATGTTTTTCTATTATCATATGTCCTATTTCAAATCCCGTATTTTTTTTAGGTACTAATAATTTATTATCTAGAAAAACTCCTGCTCCTATTCCTGTACCCAAACACAAAAATACGGCATCTTGATATGTTTTTAGACTTCCATATATTTTTTCCGCCATTGCTGCGCATTTTGCATCATTCCTAACAAGTATTGGTACATTATAATATTGTTGCAATTCTTTAGTTATATTAAATTCTTTTATTCCCAAATTTACAATCTCATATATAATACCATTTTTAGCATTGCCAGGGGTTGCTATTCCTATTAATTCTACGCTTTCCTTTTTCTTTACTTCTTCTATATAGTTTACAATATATTGGGTTATAAATTCCTCTATTTCAATAATATTACTACTTATTTCTACTTCTGTTTTATTTATTATTTTGTCTTTATTTACTATTCCGATTGCAACATGACTTCCACCTATATCTACACCAATTTTCATCTTTTTCATTCCTTTTTTACATATAATAAAATATATAATAATTTGTTATTAAAAGCATTATTATATTTGCAATACACATATAATAAGCTATAGGAATCTGTAATTGTGTTTTTTTATCTGTTTTTACATATCTTGTTTTTTTATTTGCTATTTTGCTTATTAGCAATTTAAACCCTATAATTAGCAAAGTATAATTTACTGTGAAGAAAAATACACCTTCATATGTAAATAATATCATTATCATAGATAACATTAATATGTTTAATGTATAGCTTTGTTTTGCTTTTCTCTTCATATATATGGTATCTGCTATTATTAATATGCAGATTATAAATAAATATATAATGTATCCATATACTGTTTTATTCTTGTCGGCAATATATGTATATATCATGTATATTGCCATTAATAAAAATCCTAATAATATCATTTTTTTATCTATTCTATGCTCTTTTTTATCTATTTTTGCAATTACAAATAGTGTAGCAATGTAAAATGTGGCAAACATAAAATTTATTAACATATCAGTATTTATTGTTTTTATATTTAATTTAATAGATATAGAAAATAAAATAAATATTATTCCACTTAATATTGAATTAACTATATATGGCCTTTTTCTTGTTACCTTTTCCTTTAGTGTTGTTTTAACTATTAATGTTGTAAGAGTTCCTAAAATTGCACCTATTATAAATATTGTTAAATATAATATTACATTCATCTTTTGCTCCTTTTTAGGGTTATTTAAATAATAGTCTTATTTAAATAACCCCTCCTTTATCTTATAAATACTATTCCTATTATTATTAAACCTATTATTATTCTATAAATTGCAAAGACTTTAAAACTTTCCTTCCTTAAATAATTTAATAAAAATTTAATTACTAAAATTCCAACAATAAAACTTGTTACTACTCCTATCCAAAATGATAAACTTGTTAATGCCAAGTCTCCTAAGCTGAAAATTACTGCTGCTGCTGTTATTGGTGTTGCTAATAGAAAAGAATATTTCGCAGCACTTTCTCTATCTATTTTTAGCCATCTTGCTACTGTCATAGTAATTCCAGAACGTGATACTCCCGGAAATGCAGCAGCTAATGCTTGTGATATGCCTATTAATATAGACTGTTTTAATGTTATTTTTTCATATTTTACTATTGATTTAGAATTTTTGTCTACCCAGTATAATAAAATGCCCATAACAATTAAAGCAATAGCTATTAATATCATTTTTAGGTTTAAATTGTCTCCTATTATTTTGCTTGAGATTTTATCTAATATTAAGCTTAATATTCCCGCTGGTATTGTTGCTATTACTAATTGCCAAAATATTTTTCCTTCTATCGTCTTTTCTTTTTTTACTACTTGCTTATAGCCTCCCACTATTAACTTTATCCAATCTTTAAAGAAATACACTACTATTGCCAATAGTGTTCCCACATGTAGTGCAACATCAAAAGAATCTGGCATCGATTGCCACTTTAATAGCCAAGGAAATAAATTTAAGTGTGCTGAGCTTGATATTGGTAAAAATTCTGTTAATCCTTGTATTACTCCTAAAATAATTGCTTGTATTATTGTCATTTGTTATCGTTCCTTTCTTTTATTATATTATATATTGTTTCTTTTATATATTCTGCTGAACTTATTGGTGCTATTTTGCCAGGTATTCCTAGCGCCCATATTGTTTTTATATTTAATTGTCGTGCAACTTCAAAATCTATTCCTCCAGGTGCTGATGCAACGTCTATTAGCAGTGTATTTTTGTTTAGCAGTTCTAGCCTTTTTTTATTTAATATCAAAACTGGTACTGTATTTATTATTATATCAAACATATCTATTTTTTTGTTTAGTTCCTCATATTTTATGCTTTTGCTTCCATATGCTTCTATCCAAGTAATGTCTTTCCCTCTTGCACTGCAATACACATTAGCCTTAAATGCTGTCAATCTGTCTACAAGTATTTTTCCTATTCTTCCATATCCAATTATTAATATATTACTATTATATAGGTTTTTCTGCGTTTCTTTTATTGCTATTTCTATTGTGCCTTCTACCGTAGATATAGCATTTAATATAACCAGCCTTTCGTCTTTTAATATGTCTATTGTTTCTATTTGTTCTAATATCTCTGCAGGTACTGAACCTCCTATTAGTAATTTGTCTCTAATTTTGTTGGCAAGTGTTTGTATTTCTAATTTTTGGTTTGTATATTGTGTACATATGTATTTTCTATCTTTAGTAAATGGCGTTGGTCCTATTATTATTTGGTTTTGCAATGCTTCGTCTAAATTATTATGGATTTTTAAATTATCATTCTTTTTTTCAAAATCCAACAACTCCTCACAATTTTCAAATCCCCACGCTTTTATTTTATTTTTATCTTGTGCTAACAGTTTAATTAGTTTTACAGTTCTTAAATCTCCACCAATTATTGAAATTTCCATATTCATTCTCCTTTTATATTAATTTTAGTAATTTCTTCGAAGTGCAGGCGATTAAAATCGCCCCTACATTTTTCATAGATTACTTTACACTATCATATTAATTATATAAAAAGAGTTTTTAAAATATGTCTATCTTTCTCTGCCTTTATATTTTTGATTTTCTAATACATTTCTCATCATTTTCAAATCACTATTATTTAATTTTCCTACTATTGAGCAAGTGTTTTCTAAATGCTTTTGAACTTTTTGATCCATTGTTAGTTTTCGTTGTTGTTTTTTTCTATATTCTGCTGGTTTTTCTATATTGTTCTTTATGGTAACAAATATTGTGTCCTTCTCCATTTTTTCATATAATTCTGGTTCTATTTCTACCGCAACTTTCATATAATTTATGGCTTTGTCTTCATCACCTTTAAGCATTGCTATTTGTGCTAAATAGTAATATGAACCTGATTCAAGTTCTTTATCTTTTAAACTTTCAAATAAGTACATCTCAGCTTCATCTAGTTCTCCATATATTATGGCAATTTGTGCTAAACTTAATTTTGCGTGATATAGCAAACTATTTAATTCTGCTGCTTTTTCATAGTATTCTTTTGCTCTTTGAAAATCATTTAGCATTGTATAAGCTATTCCTAAGTTGTAATAAAGATTATAGTTGGCAGGGTTATATCTTATCGAATTTGTATATACTGATATTGCTTCTTTGTATCGTTCTTGTTCTATCAATATGTCTCCTAATAATTCAGTACACTTAAAATGCTCCGGTTTCTTCTTTAACACATCTTGTAACAGTTCTATTGCCTCATTATTTTTTCCTTCTGCATGCATTAAATTAGCAATATTATAATTTATTTCTATTTCCTTTGGACTTATTTCTATTACTCTTAAATATTCTGAAACTGCATTTGAGATTCTTCCTTCTTTTTCATATACTTCTGCTAAAAGTTTATGGCCTTCAAAACTCTCGGGATATTTGTTTATTAATGTAAGCAAATATCTTTTAGCTTCTGTTTCTTTTCCCATTTTTAGCATCAAATTTGCTAAAAATATATTCAACATCTCTGGGAAGTCTGTTTTTTTCCTTTTTTCCAATCCAAATACTACAACTGGTAGCATTATTGATAATATAAATGCAATTAATTTTAATGTCACATTTGTGCCTTCTATAAAAATTAGTTCTATAAAATTTATTAAAATTCCAATAAATTGCATTAATAATATGTATAAATACTGTGTGTTATTTTTTTTTATCATTTTAAAGAACATTGTTATAAACATGACAACAGCTATTATATTAAGTATAATTTCAAATATCATATCTCCTCCAATATTTTATTTTTCAAACTTTTGGTTGTATCTTTCCATGCATTCTTCTATTATCTTTTCTGCTTCAGTTCTTCCTAATATTTGCTCTATTGTGGTAGTTTTTCCTTCTAATTGTTTATATACTTCAAAAAAATGCTTTATTTCTGCTGAAATCTGATGTGATACTTCTGAAATATCATTGTATTCATTTAAAAATGGATCTTTTTTTGCTACTGCAATTATTTTTTCATCATATTCTTCTCCATCTATCATTATTAAAACACCTATAGGATAACATTCTACTAGCGTAAGTGGAATAATATCTTCTTGGCAAAGTACTAGTACATCTAATGGATCATTATCTCTTGCATATGTTCTTGGAATAAATCCATAATTTGCAGGATAATGTGTAGATGTATATAATACTCTATCTAGTTTTAGCATACCTGTTTCTTTATCTAATTCATATTTGTTTTTTCCACCTTTTGATATTTCTATTACACCTATAAAATCATCTTTTTGTATTCTTTCTTTTGCTATGTCATGCCATATATTCATAATCGTATTCCTTCTTTCTATTCCAATATTTTAAGTCAAATTTCCATAAATGTCTACACATATACATTATTTTTTTATTTTTTTTATATTTGTATTGACAAATCTACCCACATCGTATTATAATATAACTTGTCAGTTCAAATACGCAGATGTGGCGGAACTGGTAGACGCACAGGACTTAAAATCCTGCGGTTGAATAAACCGTGCCGGTTCGATTCCGGCCATCTGCACCATTAGAACCTCAAGTAGTTCGTAAGATATGCTTGAGGTTTTAATTTATAAAAATGTGCAAAGTTCTAACAAAAGTTCTAACACTTTTCCAAAATTAGAATTTTTATAAATAGTTAGAAATGTATTTTTTAAGACAGATTACCTAAATAGCGAGTTTGGTAATTTGTTCTTTTTTTGTATCTTTTGTATCTAATGCAAGTTTATTTTCAATTACATTTGCAGATACCTTTTTATTTTCTATATCTGCATGGGCGTATCTTAGCGTAGTTTGGAAATTAGAATGACCTAGCCATATTTGTATATCTTTAACTGGTACACCATTTTGAATTAATAAAGTACCACAGCTATGTCTTAAATCATGTAGCCTAATGTGTCGTAGATTGTTATTATCTAATATTTTACTAAAAGTTTGTGTTACATATCCAGGTTTCATTAATTCTCCATTTTGCATTAAACAAATATAGTCTTTATAATCATTGCAATAAGTATTGCCATAAAATTTTTTATATTCATCATATTTTTCTTTATAAGAATTTAGTAAATTTGCTATAAAATCAAATAAAGGCAAAGTCCTATAACCTGAATCGCTTTTAGCTCTATCTTTGAAAATAAATTGTGTGACACCATCAATTTTACCACGACCTACAGTGTGCCTAATCGTTAATGTTTTAGCTTTAAAATCAATAGCATTCCATTTAATACCTATGACTTCTTCACGCCTTAATCCATATACACCCGCAATTATTACTGGTAATTCAATAGTTGTATTTTTTATAATTTCCATTAGATTTAATAACTCATCTTGTGTATAATAATCAGCTGTATATTCTTTAGTTTTAATTATTTCTAGTTTAGTAGCAGGATTACTATCTATTATTTCTGTAATGACAGCGCTTTTTAGAGCTTTACTAATATTTGCTCTATAATGTTTTACTGTATTTCCGGATAGACCTTCAGCAAATAGTAAATCAAAAAAGTCTTGAATGTGTTTAGGCTTTAAATCAACTAATTTTATTTTTTTAGCTTTAAAGTACTTATATAATCTACCTTTAATAACTTGCTCATAACCTATATATGTTGTTTGTTCAACTTTTCCTTTTTGCTTTTCTAGCCATTCTAACATATAATCACAAAATAAAATATTTTTATATTTATCATATATGTTTGGATCTCTTAATTTTATTTTAGATTTTTGCTCATATTCAATTTTAAATTGTTCTAGTTTTTCTACAGCCTTTTTCTTATTTCCTTTTATAGTATAACCTGTTGGAATCCATTTGGGTTTTCTTTTTCCATAATCATCATATAAATTTAAAACTGCATAATACAGTCCTTTCTTTTTTTGTAAGCTACCTGTTATCATTTTTCTCCTTTCTGTTGTAACAGTTTATATTTAACTTATCATTGATATTTTGTTTATTATACCATGATAATCAAAAAAATCCTACTGTTCTGTCATTACATATTTGATAACATTAACTTTAGGAATTTTATATTCTCTGCCAACTTTTTTACTTTTTATTTTCTTTTCTCTTAACATACGATACGCAAGAGAGTTACTAATTCCACCTAGCATTTTTCTCATTTGTGTAAGATTTACAATGTCTGGGTAGTCTGTAAACATTAAAGTATAAGATTCTTTCATATCAGCCATATTTAGCACCTCCTTTAAGATTTAAAATAAAAAAAGACCTATTTATCAATAGGACTAATTAAATACTATAACAATATCTTTTCTTGTATTTTTGTGTTGGTATTTTAATATTCATATTTATTGATTTAGGAACATCACTACCAACTTTTAATTTTCTATCTATAACTAGATTGCCTTTACTATTTCTATGATATGCACTTGAATTCCATTTTCTATAAGCTAAATCACTTATTTCAAAAGAATAAGATAATTCTTTACTTGCTTCAATATGTTGTTGTTTAACAAATTCAAATAATTGTTTATCATTTTCATTTTGCCTTTTATTTCTAATCCATTCTCTTTTTGCAATTTTACGGTTTTCTTTACTAATTTGAGTTCTATATTCTTTTTCTTGCTCATATCTTGCATCTTTTTTTATAATCTTTGTTATATAAGATGGATCAACATTCAATTCTTTTGCAATAATAGTTGGCTTTTCGTGTTCATTATAATACTTATCTAGTATATAGTTCTTGCTATTTATATTAATCACAGCCTTTCAAACAATTTGGTAAAATTTCTGTCTACATATTTTTTATACAATTATAGTACTTGACATTTTATATTAATTGATGTAATATATTATTATATTTCAACTATTAATATTTGATATTATTATAAAGTAATAATTGTAATATGTCAATATATTACAATTAAATTCTTGAAAAATTTTAAGGAGAATAAAGTAATGGAATTTAATTTTAAAAGTAACAGTGCATATTCATATATGAGATATGGTGGCTATCAAGGAAGATATAAAGGAAAAGAATATTATATTGTGCCAAATCCAGAAGCTAGTATAAATATTAGAGATTTATATGACATGTTCAGTAAAATGGATTCAATATTGGTGGATTTATTAAATATAGGAAGAATATGTATAGATTCAGAAGATGATCAAACTAAGTTTACTTGTGCATATTTCTTTGTAGAGCAATATGGTTTACTAGGTTTTATGGTTGAAGCACCAATTAATGCAGATTTTCTATTAAATGAAGAGGTAACATTAAAAGAAAGTAATTTTATTAATAAAAATTGTGTAATGCGAACGAAAGAATATTTTGATTTATTCTTTCCATTTGCCAAAGATACTGAAATGAATTATACAGTAACAAATGGTAAAGTAGAAATAGAAACAAATTCTGATTTACAAAGAATGTTAAATCGTACATCACTTAGCAATCAATTAATTTATTCTAGTTTTTATTGTGAAAAAATAGATTGGATAATTGAATATGCAAAAAAAATGTATAAAATATTTAAAAAATATGTAGATTTATCAAATAATAGTGTAAATAATTATGATGAATATAAAGCAAGAGAAACTATAAGTGATTACTATTTTTCTGGAATACCATACAAAATTAATATGTATGGAAATACTCCAGAAATATCTTGGCAACCTAATTCTTTAAAACAAGCAATAGATATGGCTTTTGGGTTTATGCTTTGTAGTGAAAAGAATCCTTTAAGAATATGTAAGCATTGCGGGAAAGTCTTTTATGCTAAAAATCCTAAAGCTGAATATGATAGTAGCCAATGTAGAAATCAAGCAAATGTATATAAAAGTAGAAATAAAAATAAAGCCGATTAAAAATAATTGTTGAAATTGTAGAAAAAGCATTGTTTTTAAAATAAAATTCAAGTATAATAAATCCATCCTTTTCCAAAGGAAATCTTTGAGGAAGGAGGTGCAACTAGAGTGAGTTCATTTGATTTAATCTGGCGATTAATCGTTTTGTTACTTTTAAGTAATAATGATGATGAAAGCCAAGACACAAACAAAGATTAATCTTTGGGGCAGGCGGACACCTGCCTTTTCTTTATTTTGAACAATAAAAAAAGAGATATGCGGACACATATCTCGTGCAAACCTTTGTGAGTTCATTCGATTTGCTAGCTAATGTTATTATAACATCAATTTTATTATATGTCAAATGATTTTTAAAAATTCATTATTTGCATAAATTTTATTATTTTTTAGTCGTTATCATCTAAATCATCAAATAATTTACTATCATAAAAATCTTTTATAGAAATTCCTAAACCAATACATATATAATAAATAGTATCAGAAGATGGTGCTTTTTTTATGACTTTAAAAATACTTCTAATTGTTGAGGGATTAATTCCGGAGGCTATTGCTAGTTGATTTATATTCATATTGTTTAATTTGCATAGTTCATCTATTCTTTTTCTTGTTGCTTCTAGCAAAGTCATAATATCCCTCCTACTCTCACGAAAATTTACAAAATTAGTATAGCAAATAAAAACATAAAATATGCGTGAAATATAACGCATAAATATTGACTTTTATGAGCAGTAATGGTATAAAAAATATAGAATAATAAACTTATGAAAAAGGGGAATTTTTTATGAATAATAAAGTAGTAAATAAACAAATACCATTAGAAACAATAGTAAAGGTTGCTAACCATTTGGAAGATTACAAAGAAAAGTATGATAGAAAATTTGAATTAGAGCAAAATAGAAATAAGAATATTCCGTATGGAGAGAAACAATGGGAATTTGAGAATGGGAATACAACTATAAATTACACAATAGAATTTAAAAATGGAAAAAATATAAAAGAAAGTGATTACAACTGGTTTATTGGGAACTTAAATCAACCTAATACAATAAAAAGTATATCTATAGATTTATATGTTAGTTTTTATACAAAAAGTCCAAACAACACTATTAATGACATATATAACAAAGTTAATGTGTCATTATATTTTAGAGAATTTGATGTTACTATAGATATAGATACTACCAACCAAGAAAATGAAGCACATAATTTATATTCAGAAGTTATGAATATTTTAGAAGATAATGAAGATAGATATAATAAAACTATGAAACATAGAAAAATAAGAACACAATGTTTTACTATATCTGTAGGAATCATTTTATCTTATATTTTATATGTTATTTTGAAAACTAATATAGATAAAATACCTCCGACATTAGCAGAGTATTTAAACAATAAATATATTCTGGTATTTGGACAATGGTTTGTTGCCCTCTTATTAGGAAATGTATTTTCATATTGGTATATATTATCAGTTTATAAACCTTTATTGCCAGAAACAAAATATGCTGGATATAACTATTCGACAGGTAGAGGAAATTATACAGATGATGTTGATGACTATATAGAACATTCAGAAGTACATTTTGGAAAATACTGGGATGCAGAAAAAAGAAGAACAAAAATTGAAAAAATGTATAAAATAACAAGCAAAATTATATTAGTGCAATTATTGATAAGTGTAATTTTATTTTTTATAATAAAATAATTTCGTGAAAAGGGGCAAATATGAAAACTAAAGAACAAAGATATAATGAATTATATAGTAGTGGATTAGTAGATTCGATAAAAGAATTATTTGCTAATAGAAATGATATTAGCGAAGATTACTATGTTTTAATGGCTGACTATATAGATTCTATGAATGAAATAAAAAATGAAATGTTAATAAATCCTACAGAAATAGCAAGAAAGATGCCTAAACTTGTAAAGAGCATACAAGAATCAAATTTAGGTGGAATTTATGGAAGAACTGATGATAACAGAATACAAATGGAACAATCTCTTAGTTACGAAGATAAAAAGCTATATTTTTTTCATGAATTAACACATGCATTACAAACTTCTCATGAAAATGGTAGAGAACAATGTGGATTCTATAATGGACATGATGGAATGTTTCTTACAGAAGGAGCAACACAGTATACTGCTGAAATGTTGTATAATGTTTCTAATGGTACAAATTTAGAATATAGAGAACAGCCTAGAACAGTACGAGGAGCAAGTAATAGAACACCATATAGTCCATTAAGTGAATATCAATATAATGGAAATGTTTTGGACTTATTAGCCAAGAGTATGGATTTACCTTTACCACAAGTTTTATCTTTAGCTTATAAAAAAGATGGTAGAGAAACATTAAAAGGTATATATGAAAGTATGGAAGGTAATCAAGGCAAATTTGATGAATTAATGAATAATTTAGAACAAATATATTCTATAGATAATTTATTAATACATGGATATGGAGAACAATTACAAAGTCAAACACCATTAAATATTACAATGCAAGACGGAATCACAGAATTTCAAGGAAATTTAAACACTTATAGAGAACTTATGAATAAAACTGAAAGAGAATTAGTTGCAACTTATATGGAAAATCATGATACAGAGTATATTTTACAAAATTATGATGAAGTTGCTCAATTTCTAACTACTCCAGATTTACGAGATAATTTCTTAACAGCAGTTCATGAATTACGTGATTTATCACAAGATAATAGAAGTAGTAATAATACTATAAATTTTGAAGATTATAGACTAAATAGAGAACAAACTACAAAAACACCACAATTTGAAATGCCAGAAGGTTATTCTATTAATGAATATGGAGAAATAATTAGACCTGCAAGAGAAGAAAAGCAAGAGCCAATTCAAGAAACTATTAATGTACAGTCAAATGAAACTAAACTATCATTAAAACAAAGAGTAGCACAATTTTTACAAAAAAATAATCTATTTATGAATTTATCTTTTGTTGATAAGTTTGTTCATAAACAATTAGATGTATTACCATCACCTACACAAGAAATAAGAAAAACAAATACATCTACAACAAATAGAACAAGAGAAAGTTTTATAAATGAATTAACCAATTTTGGTGCATATAGAAATTTACCACCTATTCAAAGAATGTCTGATCCAGAAAGAATGGCACAAATGAGAAGAAAAATGGAACAAAATCAACAATCTAATGATGATAATGAAAGAGGTTAAAAATGGATGAAAATATTATTAATTATATGAATAATATTGAAAATACTAATTTATCTGAAGAGGATAAAGAATTTGAAAAGTATCTAAAGTTGTTTAAAGAAAGATTTGGAAGAAATGCTTATATTGCAGAGCCGAATGGAACAAAAGAACAAACAATAGAAGCAATCAAGATTTGTTTAGAAAAGAATGAAGATATATTAGATCAGTTATTATATTCAGGTTCGGACAAATTTATTTATTAAATTAAGTTATTAAAATTTAAATTATATAAAAGGAAAGAGGTATATAAGTATGAATGTTAATGAAAAAATTATTTCTACTAAAACAGAATTATTAGAAACAATAAAACAAGGAGTTAATATTTTAGATTATATTAAAGATGAAAGAGATATTGATTTTGTAACTAATGCAATTGTAATTGAAAAAAATGATGAAGATTCATATTATGAAGAAACTGCTGAAATAGTATTTAAATCAATATTATATTATGTATTATTTACAGATGGAGAAACTAAAACATTGAATAGATGTAAGGAAATTGCTAAATATGGTATAAATGGAATAGATGGAATTAATAAAATAAGAGATTTGGTTGCAAATGAAGAAAGAGCAAATATATTATTTAAACCAGTTGAAATAGCTTCAGAAGCAACAGCAAAAGCAGTATTTGAAAAATTAAATGAAAGATTATCAAAAATATAGGTTAAGAGGAGAATTTCGTTCTCCTCCTTTTTTTAGCATTATAATTCTAAATCACATTCTTTTTCTCTTTCTTCACATTCTAGTTGCTTTACAGGATCAATAAAAGTATTAGTTTGTTTTTCAAAATCTTTAATTAATTGTTTTGATTCTCCAATGCCAAATTTATTACAAATCCAAACTATAAATTTATCCACAGTTTCATAGAATTTATCAATAATTTTGTGTAAATGACTATTTTCTTTTTCTAATGTTTTAATTTTGCGCTTATATTTGTATTCAATATCAAATTCCTTATTTTCAAATTCTTGCTCTAATTCTCTTTTTCTATTTTCAAATTTCAAATCAAGTGTATTATTTTTCTTTTTATATTCGTGCTCTAAATATTTTACAGTATTGTTTAATTCTTTATTGTCAGCAAGTATTTTATCTCTTTCTTTTTGATATTTTTCTGCCTCATCAACAACTTTAGATTGTTTTGATAATTCTTTATGCAATGATAAATTATTTTTATATAATTCTTTAATTAAATCATCTTTAGGTTTTATAATTTCTTCTAATATTTTTTCATCTCTCTTTAGTGAGAATTTGCTAATATCAGTTATAGTTGGAACTTCCGGCAATTCTAGTTTTATTTCATTTAAAATTTTCTTGGTATTCTCGTAATTTGTAATTTTCTTATATTCCTCAACTGTATAATGTTTTCTGTCAGTATCTTCAACGAACATTCCTCTTTCTAAATCAAAGCCTTTTGATTTTAGATGATTAAAGTAGGCATCTTGTAATTTTCTGTAACTATCTCGACCTTTCCAAAAATCTCTTGCACAAATTTTATAAATGTCGTTTCCATCTTTGTCTTTGGTATGAACAACAGGAACAAACATTAAGTGCATATGTGGTACACCTTCATCTAAATGTACCACTGCTGATATTATATTTTTTTCTCCTAGATTTTTATAATTGCAAATAAATTTATAACATTCATCAAAATATCTTTTTGTTTCTTTTTCTCCTATTTTATCAAAGAATACTTGGTCTGATGTAAATATCATTTGGCACATTATTATACTATTATTTCTAAGATGACCTTTCAAATTATTTTCTTTTAAATACTTATCAAATTCTTGGGTGTATGTTAGTTCATTTTTCTTAATGTAATAATTTAAGTGGGTTTTTGTAGGATTAATATCTTTATTAGTATGATTTTTTGCTTTTCTATCATTATGAGTTCCTTTTCCATTTACTTCTGCTCGTGTTAATTTTTCATTTCTTACAATAGCATAACTCATATCTCCTTGCACCTCCTTCTTTGCCCGAGATATTGTTTCAATGTCTAACACACTAGACAAACAAAGTTTGTCTGTGTGGCAGGGTTAGGCAACCCCACACCCCTAAAACCTAAAATTGCTTATCTGCATTTTAGGTTTTGCATAAAAATTTGCTTATCGCAATTTTTATGAATGTGAGCAAAAAAATAATTTTTTTACTCACAACCAAAAAGCACTTATGCTTTTTGGTATTCACTTTAGCAATTCAAAGCAGAAACCAGAGTGAGTGAGCTAAAGTGAAAAGGTGTAATAATCCCATTTATAAAAAATAGAATTATTACACCTATATAAGTAGAAACCGTCGGTCGTTCGCCTCGTTTCATAGGTAGTCTAGTAAGTAGCTTTTGCTACTATAATTGTTGATACTACTAAAGTATCTTTGTTCATACTTGTCCAAACTTTTTACAATTATAAATCCACACCAAGATATGCCACCGAATACTCTTTTATTATTGTGAGTCTGTGTTCTAAAATCTCACTCACGCACTTTGTATAATTAGACTGCTTATACAAATACGAATGAACTTTATAGCATCGGCTCATCACACCAAACACTTTTTAAGAGGTGTTGCATTTCTCTTTTGCACAACAAAAAAGCCCGTTTGTAGATTTTTATTCTACAAACGGACTTTATCGCTAATATATTCTTATTTAATTTGCCTCACAATCGCTTTGTGGCGATTTTAAATTGGAGAGAGTATTAATTTATTTTCTATCAAATTTTTCTATGTAAAACTGTTCTATATGCTTGCCTAGAAAATCAACATATTCTTTTAATAATTTTAAACTGGATTCTATTACATTTTTTATTTCAGCACTTGATTTTGATTGTCTAACGCCATAAGATATTAATCCGCTTTTATGATATTCTGGAAGTGATCTAGTATTTAATGGTGAAAAACTATGTGTTAACTGGTTCCTTAAATTCTCCATTTCATTATAAACTGGATTTGATTGTATATCTATCAAATACTTATATAATTTCTTATCATTTGTTCTTAAATATTTTATTACACGAGATATTATATCTTTCTCATAATGATTTATTCCCAGATTATATAAGTTACTAATTATATGTATAGTTCTTTCGAAATTACTTTTTATTTCAAACAAACAAATTCTACTAAAATAATTAAAATAATACTTATTTATATAATCTATTTCTTGATATTCTTTTTCATTAAGGTCAACTTCTCTATATTCTGGAATACCTTTATTATAATAATTACAAACTAATATATATGGAATTTCTATGTTTAACATAGTGAAGTTAAATTCATTTATCCATGGTAAAACATTATCATAATAATCTAACTCATCGCCATAACAAGGATCATTTTGTATTTCATATTTTACTTGTATTCTTATTTTCTCAATATCTTTTGTAATTTTATGTGCTTCTTCTACCTCAGAAAATTGAAATAGTTATATATACTTTTCATAAATTAACTCCTATCATCAGATTTTAAATTATCATAAGTACATAAGTCATCATTAATTTTTATAATAATTAATACAAATAACTTTAGAAATGTTATATAATTAGTATAGTGTACATTTTCATCATCACTATCATTAGACTGTGTACCATGAACATACATATTTCTTAAATCAAGAGAATTATTGAATGAGCTCTTATTTAGGTAGTAATTAAAATAATCTTGTTCTGGCCTAGATAAAAGTGAACTTTCAGCTTCAACCATTTGTTTATCTATTAACTTATCAATTTCATTTCTGTATGAAATTGGATATTTCCAATAATTAATAGCTTCATTTTCATGTAAATCCTTAAGAATTGTAATTAATTTATTGTTAGTTATTTTAATAAATTCATTGCAATCTATATGTATATAATTTTTTTCTAAAAGATACTCAATGTCTCTTTTATTATAATCTTCATAATCTGTTATGCTGATATTTTCATTTAACAATAGTTCATAAAAAGAATTATATTTATCATCTGCATCTTTTCTATATGAAAGCATACATTGATCAGAAAAAAAGTAATAATCTATATTATTAAATTCTTGTGATTTATAATTTGGATAAATATATTTCTTTTCTAATTTACTTTTTATATCTTTATATGGTATAGGATTTGAAGACATCTGCAATAATTCATGATCTATATATCCATCTTCTATATATAAGTTATATTGTTTTATTATGGATTCTAATTCAGGCAATAACGTTCTGCATTTTTCTAAATATTTAGAACTTACTGAAGGTGGATTTATCTTATAGTTTTCTATTTTAAATTCATCTAAAATATATTCTTTAAAAAACCACTCTATAACTTCTTCTAGTCTTATATCCAGTGCTTCAAGTCTTTGGTAATAACTAACCATTTGTAAATCTGATAGCATTTTTTTTATGTTAAAACCAATACCGATATTATAAGCATGTTTTGATCTAGTAGAGAGTGTACTCTCAAAAAGACCTAATTCAGTTTTCTTACTAAACAATGTTATTCTCATTTGAAGATCAACAAAATTAAATAAGTAAATGAAATTATTTAATAATGTACTATAATCTAAATTATCTTTAATCCATTTCATTGAATATGAACACTTAATAATTCCTTTATCCTCTTGCTCTATGATAGGCTCTTCTTGATTTTCTGCAAAACTTACTTCGACGCCATATTTCATACCAGACTTTCTATCAAAGAACTTTCGGTTTTCATCATTCGTTCTTTTCTTAGATTCTAATCTCGTTCTATCCGATATTTTTAATTCATTTGTACTTTGGATATTATTTATAATACCTAGATAATTTAGATTTGCAAAGGGTGCTTTAATGTAATTTAATATTAAAGTTTCTTTATCTTCTAAAGTAAACACTTCTGGAAAGTAAATAGTATTCCTTTGGCTTAAGTGTTCAATTTCATATTTGTCTAAGAGTAATTCAGCATATTTACTATTATTCAATAGGCAAGTTCTTATGATATTACCATAGTAATTAACAAGTTTTTTATTTCTTAAAATATAATGCATACGCACTTTTTCATTATGTAATAGCTCATCAAAAGTTGTTTCTGATACTCTTTCATATACCTTATATTTTTCTAATAATTCGAAGAAATCATCTTTATAAATTCTGTCAACTTTATTATATAATTCTACAAAATTACTATCATCAATGCCTTTTATATAACAAGCTACAATTCTTTTATATTCTTTGCAGACTTTTTGAATAATTTCTATGTCTTGTTCGTTCCAGGTCATAAGATATGCCTTTATATCTATAAATTTTATTATATTATAAAATTCTATTATTTCATTCACATCATAATCTACTTTATTACTATTAAACTGATCTACTATCTCTTTTACTCTTCTAAGATGAAAGCCTGATGAGTAATCTGATGTAGAGTAAAACTTCACTCTATCATGCATATATTGCACCACCTTTATTATAAAACTTTCTAAAGTTTTATTTTTTCTTGCATTATACCATAAATTCCAAAATTTATAAATATCAATAATAAGTTAGACTGTTATTCTATCAAAAGTTCTAACACAGTTCTAACACTAAATTCAAAATTTTAGAAAAGAAGATTTTTGTTTTTCTTGCATATTCATCAATACTTGTGTTATAATTCTCTTACAAACAAGCTAATTAGAGAGGTTAATAACTACAACTAAAATAGGTTATCTAATGGTAAAAAGCAGATGGCTTAAAATTCTTAAAATCCTGCGGTTGAATAAACCGTGCCGGTTCGATTCCGGCCATCTGCACCATTAGAACCTCAAGTAGTTCGTAAGATATGCTTGAGGTTTTAATTTATAAAAAATGTGCAAAGTTCTAACACTTTTCCCAAATTAGAATTTTTATAAATAGTTAGAAATATATTTTTTAAGACAGATTACCTAAATAGCGAGTTCAGTAATTTGTTTTTTTTGTATCTTTTATATTTAATGCAAGTTTGTCACTAATAACACTTGCAGAAATTCTTTTGTTTTCTATATCAGCGTGTGCATATCTTAAAGTAGTTTGAAAATTAGAATGACCTAGCCATATTTGTATGTCTTTAACTGGTACACCATTTTTTATAAGAGTTTAGTAAATCAGTAATAAAATCAAATAAAGGTAAAGTTCTATAACCTGAATCACTTTTTGCTCTATCTTTGAAAATGAATTGTGTAACGCCATCAATTTTACCACGACCTACAGTATGTCTAATTGTTAATGTCTTAGTTTTAAAATCAATAGCATTCCATTTAATACCAATAACTTCTTCACATCTTAATCCATATACGCCAGCTATAATTGCTGGCAATTCAATAGGTGTAGTTTTTATGACTTCCATTAGTTTTAGTAGCTCATCTTGTGTATAATAATCTGCTGTATATTCTTTAGTTTTAATTGTTTCTAATTTAGTAGCTGAGTTACTATCAATTATTTCTGTAATAACTGCACTTTTTAAAGCCTTGCTAATATTTGCTCTATAATGTTTTATAGTATTTCCTGAAAAACGATATGGCTTTTGGTTTTATGCTTTGCAGTGAACAAAATCCAATAAAAATTTGTAAGCATTGTGGTAAAGTATTTTATGCTAAAAATCCAAAAGCTGAATATGATAGTAGTCAATGTAGAAACCAAGCAAATGTATATAAAAGTAGAAATAAAAATAAAGATGACAAAAAATAATTGTTGAAATTTTGAGAAAATATTTTTTTTATCAAAATTAAAGTATAATAAGACCATCCTTTTCTAAAGGAAATCTTTATGGAAAGGGGGTACATAAATGTCTTCTTATGATTTAATCTGGCGTCTAATTGTTTTACTACTATTGGGTAGTAATAACAAAGATGACCAGAACAACGAAGACTAGAAAGTAGTCTTAGTCTAGGTAGTCTGCCAACTTCCTATCTTTTTTTTATATGCAAAAAAAAGATATAGACTGCCATCTATTTTTAAAAAGTTTTTGCAAAATTATTGTAAAAAAAATAGTCTTATGGTTTAATATACTTATGTAATTATATATAATTTTGGAGGTAATTATATGATTATTTTAGATGATAGAGGTTGGACAATGCAACAGATGATATTGAAAAATAAAGAACAAATACAAGGTTCACAAACATGGCTTGACGATATCCCAGGTGGATTACATACAAGATGTCATTATTATGATGGTAGATTTAGTGTAGAAAATTATATGGAAATTGGGATTAGTCCAATAGGATTGGCTAAAAGCCATGCAGAAAAAATCTTTGAAGAAAGAATCAATTTAGAAGAATTATGGAATGCTAATGTTCAAGGTAAATATTTTTCAGAAGAAGAATGGAATTGTTTATTAAAAGATGGATTTCTTGGAGTATTAAGGATGAGATGTCCCGAATTAGAAGATAGCAAAGCATTTAACTTTTGTTTGCAAGTTGATCAAAAAATCAAAGAATTAGAACAAAAATATAGAGAAAAACCACATTCTGAAATAATAAAAGAAATTGAAAGTCATGCAATAAATGAGAATGCAGATAATCGCATATTATGGGAGTTTCTTAAAAAGATTTACACTCGAGATTTGGTTTTAGGCGAAAATTCTGAACAAAGAAAAAAATATATGAAATTTCTTGATATTTCTAGACAACAAGAGATTGATTCAGAAAGACAAGATGAATTTGTAGAGGATATGGAACTAATTGAAACGCCAGAAAACAAATTTAAACAATATTCTAGTTGGGTTGAAGGAATAAGGCAGAAATGTAATGATAAAAATTTTATGGTAACAGAAACATTACAGGTTGGTGATTATGATGTATATAGTCATTATGAACTTGATAATGATTTACATGTATATATAAGTAATCCTGAAGAAGGTGAAAGTAAGGTATGGGTATTTGATGGACCAAGTTTGCAAAGATATAAAGAAGCTGGAAAATTTCAAAGAAGTATGCTTCTTGATGAGTATACTGAAGGTAATTTCTATAACATGCAATTAGAGTTTACAGTTGGAGATGTTAAAAGCAGTGATGATGTTCCTGGATTTATAGATTATCAAGATGATATGCAAGATGCAGTAGCTTTTTTACCTGATAAAGCTGGACGTTATGGTGGTACTTCTGGACCAGAGATTTATATTGATATTAATTCAGACTTATCTGAAGATATTGGAGAAAAATTAGAGAAAGCAATTAATAGCACTAATGATCCAGAACTGCAGTCTACATATAGAAAAGCATTAGAATTTTATACTAAGATTCAAGAAGTTGTAAAAACACAAAACAAACATAAAGAAATTGATAGTAAAAAGACTTCAAAAACAAGAACAGACAGCCAAAAGATAGATGATGATTTGTCACAATGGTTGGGAGGAGAGGCTCCAGAAGTTGAAGGAACTGCTGAAGGATATTCAATAAACGAATATGGCGAAATTGAAAAGAAAGATCCAGACATAGAAGAATTAGAAAGCTTAAGAGATAAAAAGCAACAACTACTAGGAAAACAAGAGGAAATTGCAAAAACAGAGAAATTAGTAGAGGCTATGGAAAAACAAGGACCAAATCTTGATGAATAAAGGAGAATAAGATGGGAAAACATTTAGAGGAAAAATCATTAATAGCAGTAAATGAAAATAGCCTATTTTATAAGATAAAATCATTCTTTTTGAAACTATTTAGAGGAAAGAAAAATGCATTGAATGGATTTTCAATAATTCCAGTAGAAAAAAATGAAATTCAGTCTGATAAACGAAAAGATGATTTTATTGAATCTATTAGAAATGTTGAAAATGAACAAACTAAATTATTAAAACTTCAAGAACAATTTGATAATAGAAAAATTGAAAAAAGTCAACTTTCAAAGGAACAAATTGCAGATTTAACAGCATTATATAAAAAGCAAATTAATGATTTAGAACAATCAAATGAAAGAAGGATTAATAAAATAAGACAAAACAAAAATGGAGCATCATTCTTAAAAGATATTCAAACTACAGAGAATGAAGAAACGAAATTACTTAAACTTCAACAAAAATATGATAAAAGACTTATTGAGACAAATGATTTACCTAAAAGCCAGATTAAAGCACTAATTAATTTATATAAAAAACAAATTAGCGAAATAACAAAGAGTAATGAAAGAAGGAAACAAAAATTATTACAATATAGAAAAAAATTACAAACAGATAATTAGCATTAGGAATGGGATTATAACTCTAAATCCCATTCTTTTTCTCTTTCCTCTTTTTTTATTTGCAGTTGAGGGTCAAGAGAAATATTGGTGTCATTCTCAAAAGTTTTAACAAGTTCTTTTGAATCGCCTAAACTGAATTTCTGACAGATCCATTCTATAAATTTATCAATAGCAAAATAGAATTTATCTATAACTTTATGAAGATGATTATTTTATTTTTCTAATTTACGATATTTGCCTTTATATTCATATTCTAAATTATAAGATTTTTTCTCAAATTCTTCCTCTAATTCTTTTTTTCTGTTATTAAAGTCAAAATCAAGATTATTGCTTTTTATTTTGTATTTATGTTCCAAATTTTTAACAGTATTGTGTAATTCTTCATTATCAGCAAGTAGTTTTTCTCTTTCTTTTTGATATTTTACAGCCTCATCAACAACTTTGGATTGTTTTGAAAGTTCCTTATGAAGTGATAAATTATCTTGGTATAATTCTTTAATTAGATTATCTTTAGGCTTTATTATCTGTTCTAATATTTTTTCATCTCTTTTTATTGAAAATTTACTAATTTCATTTATATTTGGAACTTCTGGCATTTCTAGTTTAATTTCTTTTAAAACTTTCTTAGTATTTTCATAATTTGTAATTTTCTTATATTCTTCAACTGTTGTATTGGTCAAGTGAAATTTGGTCCAATTTATATTTGAAAAATGGTCCACTTTTTCAAACATAAAAATTAGTTTATTTTCCGAATGAAAAATGGTCCATTATTATAATTGAATTTTGGGCCACTAAGTTACATAACCTAACGATTAATTATATAGAAATTTCTTAACGTATCAATACTAAACTGTATTGATAAATCAAGCATTGACACTTATAATAAATTTTTATTTTATCAGTTAAGAGGTTGTTCGAATTATTATGTCATCTAAAAATTTTAATTATAAGTTGGACCATTTTTCACCTACAATTAACAAAACTCACACAACTTTTTCTAAAGTATTGATTTATTAGAAAAATATTATTAAAATAATGTTAATAATAAAAATATTAAATTTTCTTTAGTTATCAATCGGAAGGAAATCCGATTTACACAACATTTACGATAGTCTCTACTTTTGTTTTACTTTCAAAATATAATTGTATAGCTTTTTACTCTACAGCTCCTGCAATTACTTTATCAAACATATACATTTCTATTTTTATTATTTTATCCTTTGTTACATCTTTAACCATTTTGACCTCATAACCTAAACCTTGATATATTTTTGTTTTCATAGTCAAATCATCCTCTAGCTTAATTGTAGCAAATATAGGTTCTCTAAAGCTATGTACTCTATTCATATCAACAGATATTATAATACAATATAATGAAATTAAAACAATTATAATAGATAATACAATTTTTAATGTTTTCTTGCAAAACTTAACTACTAGCAACATTGCTATAATTAATAAAATAAAAATTCCTAACATATTTTTTCCTTTCTAAATTATTACTTTTGATACTTTATTTAATTTCAAACTCGTTTGAATACAAATCTATATATCCATTATCATAAACTGGTTTTACTATTCTATAAATTCCCCTCTTTAATATTCCATAGTATTTTTCAAAATCAACTTTCATTTTTACTTGGTTATTTTTATCTAATTCATAAGCAATTTCAATCCAAGACAAATCATCTGATATATAATCTAGTTCTTTCCATTTTCCATCTATTTTTTGTTGTACTCTAAATTCAACTCCCCAGCCATATTGATTTTTATTATTATCTGTAATTAATATTTCTGCTGCTTTGTTTGTTATTGTATTTTCTAATACTTCAATAGTTACATTTTCTGGTTTTTTATTACTATTTTCCGTTGATAAATAAACAATATTTATAGTTTTTATAAATTCAATTACTTCTTCTGCATCATTATCTATTAATCCATAATTAATAACTGCCATATTTTTATTCATACTATAAAACGAAATATCGCTCCAATTTTTATTTCCATCATAATATCCGACAGTCGCTTCATTTCCGTTATTTAAGGTTATATTTTTTGATGTTCTTCCTGTACCACAAACGCCAAATTGATTATTATAAATATATAGCATTGCATATTGTTCTTCAATATTTTTGTATAATTTTAAGGCATACTCATAAGAACTCTCATCTTCGTTTTTTTGTACTTCTTTATACTTCCACTCATTTGGAATATTCAATTCTAAATGAACATTATTTATTGTTTTAGAATATTTTTGATATTTTTCACTAACCGCATTGTTGTTTTGTTTTATTGCCAATACAGGTGCATATTTTGTTCCCCACGTGCTAAATATAACTTCTTCTCCGTTTTTCATTCTATTAAAATCAATTAAATACATAATTCCAATTATAATTGCTAATATAGCTATAACTACAATTATCCATTTGAAAATATTTTTATTCATACATACCACCTTTTTAACCTTTCTATTTTTTAGACAATTTTTTCCTTCGTTTTAGTTGGTGTTTTGTAAAAATAATTGAAAAAATTATAGTTAGTATAAAAAATATTGTTGATACTCCAATTAAACTTATACTTAAGTAATTGTTGCTTATATTTGGTACTTCTTCAATTACACTTTCTTGCATCTGAGAACTCTTATCATTTGTTATTGTACTTTTTTTATTGTCTTGCAAAAGCTCTTTATCTTCTGTTATTTCATCTTTTATCTCTTCTTTTGTTTGATTACTTTCATTCACATTAAGTTTTGGAGATAGCTTTTTCCTATTTTTCATTGCAAAACAACTTGATATAAATGAAATAATAAACATTGCTAAATTACTTAATAATAATTTTAAAGTATTTATTGATTTGTAATATATCCATTTTATAGTTCCTGTTGGTTTATTTAGTAATTTTGCAATTTCTTTAAATGATAAATTTGATAATATTTTTAACGAAATAATTTCTTTTTCATTTTCATTTAATTTACCAATTAATCTATTATAACTATCCTTATTTATTAGTTCATTTATTTCATTATTATTATCTTCAATTTCATATATTTCTTCAAGTTCAATATGATTTTTCTTTTTATTTAAATAATTTATTGTTTCATTTTTAGTAACAGAATATAACCAACTAGATTCATTGCGAGTGGGTAACTTATCTTTATCAATAGAATATATCTTTTCAAATACAATTTGCACTATATCATCAGAATCGTATGAATTTTTTAATATGCTGTATGCAATCTTATATACTAAATTTTTATAGTTTTTATATAGTTTTTCAAAGGCTATATTATTGCCATATTTTATTTCTATAAACAATTCTCTTAATTCTTCAACATTTATTTTCTTCATTTTGGTTATCCTTTCCACTCCTTATATTTATACCATACTTTACGAAAAAAATAAAGATTAGACTCTTACATCTAATCTTTCATTCAAATTATAATTTGTTATTCTTTTACTATTTTATCTATAACGAAATAAGCAATTACCATAATTAAAGATATTACTAATCCTATATAAAATTCAGGAAAAGCAAAGTTAATACTATTCTGTATGCTTATTTCTCCTGTAATATTTTGTATATGCCAAGTTAAAAACTGATAAATTTCCGATACAACAATCCCAATTACACCTAAAATACTTAATGCTTTATTTACTTTAATATTTTTAAAAGGCAACCATATCCCTACTATAAATAACAAAACAGATACGATTCCTACTGGATTAAATAAATTAACTAAGCCAGATATTTCTTGAACACCTTTTGCTCCACCATATTGATTCAACAGCATAGGTAATAAACTAAAAATAAATGCAATAGACAATATAATTTTCTTTTTCATAAAACACATCTCTCTTTCAACTTACTATTATTTCACTATACTACAAAATTGTAATTTTTCGCTATCATTAACATGACTCTTTCTCAACTTTATTCAAATAGAAATTATATATTTTATTGTTTGCTATATTCATAAGTTTAGCTAATATTATGCTTAATCCAATTACTAGAATAGCATATAAATAATCAACTCTACAATAAAAGCAAGGATTTCTCAATAAATACATAACTAATCCATGATATAAATAAATTTCAAAAGATATATTTCCCAAAAAAGTAAATACCTTATCATTCAATCTCATTTTTTCTAATATAGTAAACAATACAAAAAGTAATGCTATACAAATAATATTCATATTTATAACAGGAATAGGCTCTCTCATTATATCGTCTGCTAGATCTGTATCGTTTATTATATCCATAATGGCATATCCACTTGTGAAGAATTGAATCCCTATTATTGCAAATAATATAATTGAAAGCATAATTGCATATCTAATTATTTTATTTTTGTCTTTTAATGTTATTGCATATTTTTCTTTATAACTTGCCCAATATATACCTATAAAAAATGCAAAACAAGAATTAACCCACCAATTATTAAAGCCTAAAATATTATTAACAACTATGCAATATAAAATAGTTCCACCAAATACTGCAATATTTATCATTTTTTTCTTTTTTAGAAACTTGGCTGATAAATAAAAAACTACATATAAACTAATAATTGCTAACATATACCACGAAAATCTTACAACTGGCTCTCCTTCAACTAAAGAATTAAAAATTTTTCTAGGTGTTAATTGTCCAGTTAATAGATATACTAAAATAGTAAATATAATTGCTATTATATATGGTATAACTATTTTCATTATTCTTTTATTCAAAAAGTCTTTTAGATAATTTTCTTTTTTTAGATAGCTTGTCATTAGTCCATGTCCTGAATAAAAGAAAAATGCTGAAACTGCAATAACTCCTACTATTGTAAATACTTTAAGTAGAATTGTGTCTTTTATATAAATAGACAAGTGGTGTATTATTATCAATAATGCCAATAGTCCCTTTATTTTATTGCTATTGTATTTATCCAATACATCATTGTTTGCATTAAAAATAGATTTTCTTTTTATTATTAGGCATATAATTCCTATTAAAAATATTATATCTACTATGTTAATATTAAATATTGCTACATCATTGGGTAATGGATAAATACTGTCTGATTTTATTGTTGGTAACATATACTTTGTTCTCCTATTACTACTAATAAATACATATTAAAGTAAGCGATAACTTACTAATTGTAATTTATAGTTATCAACTATACTTATTTTTCAATTTTCTTATATACTCTATCTTCAACATATATCATCATTTGATTATATCTTACTACATAGAAAAAAACTGCTAATATTCCAGATATAGTTCCTATTAAATAACCTTCTGCATTTTGTAATTTTAATGCAACTATAACTACTAGCCAAACAATTATACATAGAATAATATCGAATATATGCTCTTTTAACCATTTCTTTTTATGAAACTCTATTTTTTCCTTTAGAGTAAATGTACTATTCTCTAATGCAACAATTAAATTTTCTTCTGCTTTTTCTTTATAATCTAAATCATTTATCTTTTCTCCTGAAATTAGTTCATTTATACTAATACTAAATTCTTTACTTAATAATTGCATCATTTCAATATCTGGTAGATAATGCCCATTTTCCCATCTTGAAGTTGTTTTATTAGTTACACCTAATTTTTCTCCTAGTTCTTCTTGTGTTATATTTTTTTCATTTCTACATTGAGCAATAAATTTTCCTATTTTTACTTGATCCATAATAATTACCTCCTACAATAAGGATAGTAATTTTGTCTTTACCATAGATGTAGAATACAATATAGGATGTTTGTTAATCATCTTAATTTTATAACTGCAATCTCTGGTCTATTAAATAGCCTTATACTGATTGGATAATTCCCAAGTCCACTTGATACATATAAATAAGAATTATTTAAACTATATAATCCTTTAATATAATTTGTTTCTACATTTAATCCTTTTTGTACTATTTCTGGAAACCATATTCCTCTATTTATTATTGCACCTAAAAATGGAAGTCTAACTTGTCCTCCATGTGTATCTCCACATAATGATAAATCAATTCCAAATTGTTCAAATTCTTCAAAGTTTGAAATATGTGCTAATAAAATGTTGTACTCTTCTTTATTAATTTCAAAAGCATTTTTCAAATCAAAAGTTGCTGAATAGTACTGATTTGTTATACCATATAAATTTATTTTTGTATTTTTTATGGCTATTGCTTCTTTTTTATAATCTAGAACATTTACTTCGTTATCTTTTAAATTTTGTATGAATTTTTCATCACAATCATGTTCTCCATTTACAAAATATACTTTATATGATTTTGCTAGTTCTTGGAGTAGCTCTAAAGCTATTTGTTTGCCTTTTTCATCTTTTGCTGTATACATATCTCCTGTTACACAAATAATATCAGGTTTTTCTTTTTCTATTTTTTTAATAAGTTCTTTGTTATTTCTTCCAAATAAACTTCCATGCAAATCTGATATTTGAATTATGGTTATTTCATCTACTATTTTTTCACTTTCTATTATTTCATAATTAGTTTTAATTGTAAATGTATTAAAATACCATATTATCAAACCTGCACATATTATTATTATTATTAAAATAATAAATTTTTTCTTTTTCATTTTTACCTCATTTACTTAATTCTATATAAAACTCAATAAATTCATTGTCATTTTTAGCATAAATTTTTCCATTATGTAGTTCAATAATTTGCTTTGTAATTGCAAGTCCTAATCCTGCTCCCCCTGTGCTAGATGTTCTTGATTCATCTGCTCTATAGAATTTATCAAATATTTTTTCCAATTTGTATTCTGGAATTTTATCTCCTTTATTTTTAAATACAATTTCTATTTTATCTTCATATTCTTTTATATCTATTTTTATAGTTGTATTTAGATAACTATAATTAATAGCATTCTTTAATAAATTTCCAAATGCTCTTGCTAACTTATCTCCATCTCCCATAAATTGAATGGCTTTCGGCTTATTTAAAATACATTCTAACTTTTTTTCTTGTAACATTGGATAAGATTCTTCTACAAGCTGTTCTAACAAAAATACCAAATCTATATTTTGTTTAGTAATAGGCATTGATTGTAAATTATATCTTGTAATATCAAAAAATTGATTTGTAAGTTCTTCTAATCTTAAAGATTTTTTTAATGCTATATCCATATATTTCTTTTGCAAATTTTCAGGTATTTCTTTTTCATCAGTAAGCAAAGTTAAATATCCTATAATTGATGTGAGTGGTGTTTTTAAATCATGTGCCATATACATTATTAAGTCATTCTTTTTTTGCAATGCTTCTTTTGCCTTATTTTGATTTGACACCAAATCAACTCTTATATTGTTCAATTTGCTTTCTAATAGTATTAAATCATTTGATAACTTTACTTCCTTCTCTGGTTCTTTTATTATCTGATCCATAGCTTTTATTATTTCTACCATATTATTACTTGTATTTCTGATAACAAAAAAAGATATAATTGCAAATATTACTAAATATGTAATTCCAAGTAAGATTATCTTATTTGCTACGCACCAATAGTATATATCTCTATTTACACTTGCTAAACTGTCTGCTAGTTCATCATTATACACTCCATCTATTAATACTGAAAATAATATAATCGCACCTAAACTATATAATAATATTTTTATGACAGATTTTCTTGCTATACTATTTTTTAATTTTATAAATTCCTCATTTTTCAATTTTATATCCAACTCCCCATACTGTTTTTATAAATTTAGGATTTTTTGTATTTTCTTTTAACTTTTCTCTTATTCTTCTAATATGCACCATTACCGTATTATTATTTTCTAAATATTTTTCTTTCCATACTTTTTCAAATAGTTCTTCAGAACTTACTACATTTCCTCTTTTTTGTGCTAAATATAATAATATATCAAATTCCATAGGTGTTAATTCAATTTGCGTTTCATATAACCTGCAAATATGCTTATCTTGATCTATTTCTAATCCAAATGGTGGAAAAAATGATAGCAAAAGTTCAGGTTGGTATAAATTTAAAGAAATAACTCCTTATATCGCAAAAGCTTTATATATAGAAAGCTATAATTAAAAGACAGCAAAAAGCTGTCTTTATTCGTATTTTTCATAATTATAATAATTTATTTTTCTCTATAAAAAATCACCAAATTGTAATTTATCTCTTACTTAACTCTAACACTTTTCTCATCGTATTTGCTGTTCTAATTGTAATTTTATCTTTAATATCTGTACTTGCAGTTTTAATCCACCAGTTTGCTTTTCTATACTTGTTTAAATCAAATGACCAAAATATATAATTATTATATTCGTCAATCTTTTCAATGTCTTTACTTGGCTCTCTAATAGTATTATATACTTCATTGTATTTTGTAGGTGGGATTATGAAAATCAAATTGTCATATATTTCTTTGCTATCCGTTCCCCACCAATTAGGACTATGATTTAATGTATTTTCAAGTTCGCTTGTAGTCATAATAAAAACTGGAATTTCAAGATTAAATTTATCATTTATAATCTTATTTATATCTTTCATTATTGTTTCTTTATTATCAATACTGCTTTCAAAAATAATATTACCACTATTAAGGTATGTAGTAACATTTTGATATTTGTTATTTTCTAACTCTGATTTTAATTCACTCATTGAAATTTTATTTTTGCCACTAATATTTATTCCTCTTAATAATGCAATATATTTCATTATACATCTCTCCTAGATTTTGTAATTTATGTAATAGTTTTATCAATCCAATTTTCATAAAATTTTAATTGTTCTTCTGTATGAAAAAAATGCTCTCCATTTTCAAATATTAATAAACTACAATTAAATTTATTGCAAAAATCTTTTATAATATTTTCATCTTGAAGATTATCTTTATTTCCATATAAAACGAAAGTCTTTTTATTCCAATTAGTTATTGGATTATTTTTTACATATTCATAGTAATCCCAATATAATGTTTGTCCACAATCTGTTTTAATTTCTTGTTTTTCTTTTAACTTTTCTTCTGTTGTGTTACTCCATAACATCATATTATCAATAATAACTTTCATATTTACAACTGGAGATAAAAATAAACATTGCTTAATATCTTCATCTTTATATGCTAATAAACTAAAATATGCTCCCATACTACAAGCCCATAAATTTATCTCTTGATAGTTTTTCTTTGCATATTCAATTATTTGCTTTAAGTCTTTTACACAATTTTGAACTTTGCATAAGTAATTAGTATCATCTTTTCTTGCTCCATGTTCTGGTAAATCAAAACTTAATAATTGATACCCTCTATTTATAACTTTTTCTGCTAATATTTTTATAACATCATCTTCTTTATTAGACATATTTCCATGTACTGCTATAAAAACCCTATTACTTTTTTTTCCCCATATTATTGAAGGAATATTACTTATATTTATTCTATCTATTTTCATTGTATAATCTCCTCTAGAAGTTACTATTTTTCTAACTAATTACTAAATTGTAATTTTTTAGTCTATTAACTTTTTAAATGAATTAGCATTTAATATCGTATTAGATATAAATTTTCCTTTATAGAAATTAGCCCAGTTATTAAAAATACAAGGTGCATTTTTTGCTTTTTCTAATGAATCTATTTTTATAAAGTTAATTTTTATATTATTTTCCTTTGCATATTCAGTTAATTCATTTACTTCATATTCTACATAAGGACATTCGTTGCTATAATAAATAGTAAAATCTTGATTATCTATTTTCATAGTTCTTGCATTATCATTGAATCTAGGAGTTTCACTATCATCAAATTGTAATGCTAATAGTTCATAATCTCCAATAGTATCTACAACTTTAAATCCATAATATTCAAAAAATTTCTTTTCTCCAATAAAAGGTTTCTTCTTTTTAGAAACTAGAGTACATATACCACTTTTACCTTTTTCTTTTGAATCGTTTATTGCATATTCTATTAATTCTTTTCCAATTCCTTTGCCTTTAAAACTCCCTGCTACCCATAAGCAATAAATATATTCATAATTTTTACCACTAATAGGAACCCATGCTGTTTCTATTGGCTCATATTCAATAAATATTTTTCCTCTTGCATTTAATTTTCTAAAAACATGACCATCTTTTAATTTGCTTTTTATCCATTCCTTTTTACTATCAACACCGGCTTGATGTTTTTTATCTCCTATTGCACAACATATATGCTCCTCATCAATGTTTTCTAATGTCAAATTTATATATTCGTTCATTTATTTAATCCTCCCTACAAATTACTATTCGTATTTAACTTTATTTCGTTAATTGATAACTTTGTTCTATCAATTCTTTCACTAAATTCTCGTCCACTTTTTCATCCACAATAATTGTATTCCAATGTTCCTTATTCATGTGATAAGCAGGTATTATATAATCATAAGTATTTCTTAATATGTCTGAATAGTTTGGATCTGTTTTTACATTAAGATATAACTTATTATTAACATTCATAATTAGTGCAAATCACTTTTTATTTTTACAATGTTTCTTTGTTACAGATTCAAAGTCATCTGGAAAAGGACAATCTTTATATGTATTTTCTAAGGTTAAACAATATTTTATTATTTCTTCTTTATTCATAACTAAATCCTTATAATAATCTACTAAATTTCTTATTGTATTTATCAATATCTTTAATACTTTTACTCATTATAAAGTCTGTAACTTTTATCTTAAATCTTTCCACTTCATCATTTGTATAATTTTTATCTTCTACATTTATCCCTGCTTCATTAAATAATTGAATATCTTTGCTTGAAAATTGCACTATTCGTTCCTTCTTTCATTTATTGTTTCATTAAAATTATACCTTTTATACTTGAGTGTAATAATTTTATAAAGTTTGTGGCATCTTGTTTTGTTCCAACTACACTACCATAATGAATTGGAACTGCAATTTTAGGCTTTATAATGTTCACTAATTCTGCTGCCTCACTATAATTCATAGTATATGTTCCACCTACTGGAACAAAAGCAACATCACATTTTACTTTTCTATTTTCTTTTGTAATGTCCGTATCTCCTGCAATATAGTATCTAATACCATCTAGTGTAATGATATAACCAACCCAATCGTTTTCTTTTGGATGAAAAGTTTTGTTTGTATTATATGCTGGTATTGTTTCAAATTTAATTCCTTGTACCATATATTCTTTGTTGGATTCTACTGTTATAACTGCATTTTTATTTATCCCTTTTCTTAATATTTTTGTCAACAATTCTTCTGGTATTATAATAATTGTATTTTCATTTATAACCTTATCTATATCTTCCTCAGAATAGTGATCAAAATGGTCGTGTGTTATAAAAACAATATCTGCATCATTATAATCTTTATCTATTTTAAATGGATCTATATAAATAATTTTATTGTCTTTTATCTTTATACTACTATGGTATAATACTTCAACATTTTCAAGCATTGTTTTTTCTCTCCTTTATAGAAATCTTTTTGCATTATACCATACTTTTTATTTTTTTAAATGATATTTGAATATTTTTAAGTAAAAAAGAAAACTTGTATTTGTCAAGTGAAAAATGGACCACTTTTTCAACTATAAAATTCACATATTTTTACTATTTTTCCAAGAAATTGTTTCTTCATATTTCATTTAATTATATATTCCCAGCCTGGTTGCCATGCTTTTGCTTTTCTCCAATCATTTCTATTTGCTTCTTCCCAAGATATATTTTTCGTTAAAACTTCAAAAGCTAACTGTGGTGCTCTGTGAGCAACTATTCCCACTTTTTTTCCGTGGTAATTATCCTTTAGAAATTTTATAAAATCATCAATTCTTCTTTCTACATCCTTTAGAGATTCTCCATTTGGAAAAGGTTTCTCTATATGTTCTTCATAAATAACTAATGACTTGTCTTGACCATCTAAATCTCCATAGTTACATTCTCTTAATCTCTTATCTTGAATATGCTTTACATTAGGAAAAGCCAACTTAGCTGAATTAATTGCTCTTATCAAATCTGATGTAAATATCACATCAAAACCTGCATCTTTTTGTATTTCACCTAATTTTATTGCTCTCTCTCTTCCTAAATCAGTTAGTTCAACTTGTTTCCAGCCACTACATTTTCCAGCAGCATTATCAACTGTAGTTCCATGCACAAAATACATAATTTTTAATTCCATCATCAATCTCTCCTTCTTAAACATTTCATATTTTTCTATTAAATAAAATGAAATTTCGTGGCATCCATCCTGAATTTTATCTCCTAATACATTAGCGGTCGAACAAGTTCGCCCCTACACAATATTTTTAAAAATTAGATGCACATTTCAAATCCATGTCTTATTTATAATTTCCATTCATCTAATATATGTTTACTTATATTCATATTTCCATAGCCTATACCAATTTTTCTATCTATTTTCTTTTCGCCATGACAATCTGTTCCTCCTGACATTAAAAGTCTATGGTATCTACAATATTCTTTTAATATACTAGATTGTTCATTTGTAAAGTTTGAGTGTTCAACTTCTACTCCGTCTATTATTTTGTCAATTCTTAATAAATCTAAAAATTTAATAGGCTGTTCTAAATTATATCTATATATATGCGCTATAAATAATTTACCTCCTGCATTTCTTACAGCTTTTGCAACCTTGTCTGCACTTGGATAATGAATACTAAAGTCGACAAATACTGGGAAATTTTTATTCGTTATGCATGAATTAAAAAAAATATCAATATTATTCCACTCTGTTTTTTTAAAAAACTTCTTATTATCTTCATACTTCTTTATTTCAGAAAAAATTACATCTATAGGCCATCCTTTTTCTTTATCATAAAACAAATTTTCTATTTTTATATGGTTCTTCTTACAGCTTTGTACCATATATTCAAATTCTTTTTGCAAATTAGGCTTTTTAATTTCATAATTTTCATATATCCATGGTTCTAATTTTCTATAATCAAAGTCATAAGCTAATAAATGAAATGCCACGCCATCATATACTGTATTAAATTCTACACCGGATAATATTTTGCCACTATATACTTTTTTATAATCTATTTTTTCTAGTTCTTTGTATACTTTGACTGTATCATGGTCTGTAATAGATAATACCTCTATTTTTGCTTTTTCCGCTTCTTCTAACAATTTTTTTAAATCCCATGTTCCGTCTGAATAATTAGTATGTACATGCAAATCTATCATATGCTTCTCCTATTTTATTTTGAATTTTTCTCTTTCACATCTATTTATAATATTATTAAACCTATCTAATACATCTCTTTTGCCTAAATTACTTGTGTCTAATATTACTTTTTTCATATCATTTTTGCTAATACAACCAACTATCTCTTCTATCATTTTTTCAAGAATCCCTCTTTGGCTTGATATTGTATTTTCATCAATCCATATTCCATCTAATACATGATTGCGCATTTTATTTCTTTTGCAAATAGTATCATAATTTGCTGTTAATAACATAAAAACATCACATTCTACTAAATCTCTGTTTTTTAATTCTTGTAGCAAGTCAATATACTTTAAATATGCTCTTCTAAAGGTTCCCTCAAACCCTTTTTTAACCTCAAAAGCTTTTGCCGTAGCAACTGTAGCAATTGCACTTTTATCAATTACAACGTTTTCACCTTCCTGTCTTAATTTATTTGCTTTTATTAACTTTGCTTTTTCTACTCTAAATAATTGGTCTTGATAATATTTTTCCTCTTCTTGCGAGCCAGGAATAGGAGATGCTTCATCCCCTACTTTTCCCGTTTCATCTTCTAAATATCTAATCGCTTCTGGAAGTACTATCCAACCTTGAGCTGCTAGACTTTCACACAAAGTAGTTTTACCCACACATGAAGTTCCTTCAAGTATTACAATCTTTCCAATACTCATTATTAGTCTACCTTTCTGTTTTATGTTTTACTTTTTTATTTGAAATTATAGAATATATAGGTCCTATGTTTGATATTACAGTAGCTATAGCAGCAAAGAAAATTATTTTTAAACTAGTTTTATAATCTTGTTCATCTAATATATTAATCAGTTTTATCGTCATTTTTGTATTTATACAAATATACAATAAATAACTAGCTATAATTAATAAAACTATAAGATAATTTTTTAATATTAATGCCCCTATTATTGATAGTAATAAGATTATAGGAAATCCAATCCAATTTAAAGCACATCTAAATTCGTTAAAGCACCCTATTAATCCATTTAGCTTATTTGTCACTTTATAGTTTTTAATAATATCTTTATAAATTTTTGAAAATTGGCTAGTTGTTTTAAACCATACAGAATTTTGTTTTATCAAATTTTCTAAGGAACTTGGTGTTTCCATGTTTTCCAATGTTAATAATGGCGTAATTTTTATATTATTAAATTTTAGTTGTAATCCAAGATATATATCTTCACACCAAAATTTTGTGTTAAAATTTCCTAATTCATTTAATGTTTTCATATTGATAATTAAACCATGTCCAACTACGTGTGTATATAATAGTTTGCTATTTAAAATACTATTTATTAATCCTGTTTTCATTTCAAAATTCGATTGATATATCGAGAACCCCTTTAATATATTATTTAATTCTTTATAGTTTTTCAAACAATATGAATATTGTTGTATTACCTTATGTCCTTCTGATATCTTTTCTTTTATCTCATTAAAAGTCCTTTCACTTGGTCTGCTATCAGCATTATACAACGCTAAGTATGTATGTTCTAAATCTATTTTATTTTTAATTTCCTCAATCATATAATTTAATTGATCAGCCATATACCCTTCTGTAAATGGATAATCAATTAAATACACATTCTTATATTTAGGGAGAATTTTATTTTTTATTATATACTGTGTTAGAATATCATTCTTTATGTTTTCCTTAACTTCCTTTTGAGTGGTTACTATAATAATTGGAATATCTTTTGCAATTTCTGTGAAGTATTTTATTGTATCTTCTATACACTTTTGCTCTCTTAAACATGGTATTGCAATTATTATATTCTTATTGTATTTTACCGAACCTTTGTTTTCTCGTCTGGATTTTTCTTTTTTTACTTTATTAATACATATTATAGCTCTTACAAGGAAAAACAAAGAATATATTATTAATAAGATAATAACAAGTTTAATACAAATTATCATATTTTAGCTCTTCTCCAATTCATTTTTTAGCTCAATTATATTATGCATAACTTTAAAGTCCATGCAACCTTCTATGAATAAATTATCATCTCCTGTAAAATCTAAATTTCTATCATCAGTTTTGTATCCTATACATTTTTTTCCCAATGCATAGGCAATTCCTAGTTCAACACATGCTCCTTCATCTGGAACTCTTCCATCAAGGAAAAATATTAATATATCACTATTTTTTATACCTTGTAGGTCAGTGTTAAATATTCTTTTATTAGTTTCTAATTTATCATTTTTTTCATCCTTAAGTATTTGAGCTGAAAGACCAGCCTCTCTTTGTGGAAGATAAACTTCATATCCCCATTGTTCTAATAGATTAGTATACTCTTCATTTCTTTTTAATTCCATTTCATTAAATAATGGTGCTGCAAAATAAATTTTTTTCATTAACAATCCCTCCTTTATTTGGCGACAAATTGGTGACATTGTCTACATCAGTATAGAGCTCAATATGCTTTGACTTTAATTCTATTTTTTATTATTAAAAATTTTAGAAATATTACATTCATGAGGAGATTCTTAAGACTCTTCATTATTCCTTTAAACATTTATTTATCTGGTAGTAAAACGCGAATGACTAATTGATTTACTACATTTAAATTATAACAAATTAATATTAATATGTCAAAAATCGCTATAAGCAAAAATGATGTCGGCATTTAAAAATGTTGTCTGCATCCTTTTTACTTATTTTTTAATTCTGTCCACATTATTTATACTATGTGGACAAGTCGTGAACAAATTGTAATCTGTAGACAAATTTATCGTTTTTTTTATTTTTGACAATCCCTTATTTTATAATGATTTGCGAGGTTATTTACCACAACAGTTCTTGTATTTCTTACCAGACCCACATAGTAAAATATTAAAACAACCAAGTAATTTTTTCCTTTTAAATTGATATCTTTTATTTTAATTTAATAATTTTTTATTGAAATATTGAAAGTTTTATTCAACAACTTATCTAAAAAAATGGTTCTCATATTAAAGTTCAATTCCGAAAAAACATTTTGCTATCAAATTTCTATCAGGATAATTTTCTTTTAATAAATCTTGTTCAAAATTAGTTCTGTCATACTCTAAACTTTTGGCTTCAACTGTAAATGTTTCAGTATCAAATATTGTGTATTGTGTAGTATTATCTTTTCTACATCCTGATGAACCAACATCATATAATTTGTTATCAACAGTAAATGCATTATGTTCATGACCTATAAATATTAAATCATAATTTAATGGCTTTACAATTTCATTAATTGAACCATCTTTAGCAATTTTTAAATCATGAAAAGGATACTGATCATTTGAATTATAATCTATGAGAAAATGTTCGAATACTACTTTTTTACCATTACAATCAATTTCATATGTCATGTTACACTTTTCTAGATATTGTTTTTGTCTATCAGTAATTTGATTCTTTATCCAATTTTGATGTTTAATTTCTCCATCTCCCATCTCATCATCTATTTGTGTACCTTTTATAAAATATAGTTCATGATTCCCTAAAACCATTTTAATATTATTGTCAACAATTATGTCCATACACTCTTTAGGATTAGGCCCTATTCCTATCGTATCCCCTAAGCATATTATCTTCTTAATTCCCTCTTTTTTTATATCTTTTATAATTGAAATTAATGCTTCTCTATTTCCGTGTATGTCAGAGAAAATAGCAACTTTCATAATATCACCATCCTTTTTTATTGTACCATACGTACTTAATTTTAAGGTTTATTCGGTCTAAAAAACTTATCTAAACGCCTTTTTTGAGATAAAATCGCCTAAATGTTGTAATCATAGAAATACCCGCAATCCCTTATTTTGTGCGGATTTGCGAGCTTAATTATTTTCCACAACAATTCTTATATTTTTTCCACTGCCACATGGTGTATAATCTGCAATTTCTACATTTTTTTCAAAATTATAAATATTTTATATTTTTTACAACTTATTTTTCCTTAAAAATATCAATAAAACGTATGTAAAAACGTATGTAGAATTTATTTTTTTCGAGTGTACTTACACTGGGGATAATTAGAGCACCCAATAAATTTTCCATATATACTTTCACGTTCAACTAACGTTCCACCACATTTAGGACATTTACTAATATCTTTTTTATCAACATTAGTTTTTATGTTTTTAATATGTTCTTTTTTTGTTTTTCTGTCTTTTACATTATTCTCTATTAATATGTCATATAACTCATTTACATTTTTTATTTTTTCTTCACTATAAGACATTATCTTATTCACAATGGTATCATATCTTACAAGTTCTCCATCATGTTCTATTTTTAATTTTGCTTTACTTGGAATACAAACTATATTATAAATGTTTGATTCATTAATGTTTAATAATTCAGCTAAAGCCTTGCAATGTCCATAATTTTGTCTAATTGGATTTGTATAATAATATTTATTTTTTCCAGCATGTCTTACCCAATTTTTATCATATTTACTTCCTGTAATATAACCGTTATATTGTTTTGTTTCTATAGAAAATATTCCATATTGAGAAATAATTACATGATCTATTTGATGAGTTAGTCCATTAACTGATAATAATAAATTATTTATAATTTTATATTTAGTTTTAGGTAATTTGCTTAAGGCTTTTTTAGTCCAATGTTCCCCAAACCAGCCAATAATTTGCTTGTAAAAAATTGCTGATATTAAACCTAAAACTAATATTGATATTATTAATGGATTTGTTAGATAATACTTTAAAAACGCAGTAGTAAAATCTGACATAATAATCACCTCTTATTAATTAAAACTACTATTCTTTCATTATTTTCAAGCGTATCTTTTCCATCATATTCATTTATTATATTAAAGTTATTTTTTTGATAGCATTCATCTAATATGATTATATTAATTTTTGCCTTTTTATCCAATGTGCAATTTATTTATTTTCAATTTGCTTTGTTTCACTTAATAGTCTATCAAAATCTGACACATAATTCTTATCCTGTATAACTTTATATTTTTCATATTCGTTTTCCGCTTTTTCGACTGCTTGCTTATGTGAGATTTTTCCTTTTCCTTCTAAAACTTCATAATGGAAAACTTTTAGGGCATTTTCTACTTCATTTTTCCAATCTTCCATATACATTGTTATACTTCTTTCTGCATTATTTTCAGCGATATCCAAAAATAAGTTTACTAAATTATTTAAATTTTTAATTTCTTGTTCATTTAAATAGTTCTTGGCAATAATTACATCAGATTTTAAAATCTTCCCATCAGGTGAATTTTCCCAGGTAGTAAGTCCCATATTTTCTTTTTTAGAATCCACTCTTTTATAAACTATTTCAGCAGCAGTGTTTCCAGTAATTGCATAATGAAATTTATTTTGAATAGTTTTATAAAAAGTTATTGCAGTATCACTATTTTTATCATAATCAATAGAACATTCAGCAAATATATCCGTAATTTTTTGATAAAACATTCTCTCGCTTGTACGAATTAATTTAATTCTTTCAAGTAATCTTTTAAAATACTCTTGATCAGATTTTTTTGCTTTTAAAAATCTTTCATCATTTAATGCAAAACCTTGAACCATATAATCTTTAATTATTTTATTTGCCCAAGTTCTAAATTTAATTGCTTTTTTAGAGTTAACTCTAAAACCTATTGAAATGATCATATCAAGATTATAATATTTTGTATTATAAACTTGTTTTCCATTGTTACCCATATGTTCCATTTTGGAACATGTGCTTCCTTCTTCAAGTTCTTCATCTTCATAAATATTATTTATATGTTTCGTAATTGCTGGTCGCTTAACATTAAAAAGTGTTGCTAATGCTTCTGCATTTAACCAAACATCTTCATTTTCTAATAGTACTTCTACTTTTGTATTGCCTTCTTCATCATTATAAAACAAAATATTTTTCTCATTTCCAATTAATTTATTATCCATGTTTTGTCCTCCTTATCCTAATATTTTTAGCTAATTTATATTAGATATTATACTATCTTTTATATTACTAAACAATCAATTTGCTCGAATTCGACCAAATTAAACCTTATTTATTTTATCTTCAAATTTTAGTAAAATTTCTTATATTTATCATTATTTTGCTCTTTTATAAATAGAAAGAACGCTAACAAACACTGTTAGCATTCATACTAGTAATTATTATTTTTTTCCAATTATTCCATAATATCTTCTGATTAATTTGATGCCTTTTTCAGTAGTGTTTTGTTTAACATATTTTTCAAACATTTCCTTCTCTATTGTTCTTCTTTCATATTCATTAAATGATTTTTCAGAGAAGTCATCTAATATTGGAGTTTTAACTAGTAAAGCATATAAATCTTTTTTTGTTTTATAATACTCTATTACATGAAGTGGGATTAATTCAACTTCTTTAAATCCTGCATCCATTATTGCTTCATAATCTATTAAGCTTATAGGTTTAACATCGTGATATGCTTGTCCTCTTTTAAACATTCTTTTTAAAGACCAACAATCCAATTTATCAACACCTCTTACAATAAGTTGCCCACCTTCTTTTAATGTTTTGTATATTTGCAATGGATCAATTATTGTATGACGTGCTGTTACTAAGTCAAAATAATTATCTGGAGTATCCATTTTTAGATTATCCATAACTCTAAATGAGATATTCCTTCTGCCACTTTGTAATAGATTTTTGTTTGCTGTTTCTATCATTTTATCAGAGAAATCTGTTCCCAATATTTCAGCACAATTTGGAAATTTTTTAAGTACTTTTTCTCCTGCTGCTGTTCCTAAATCTAGAATTTTTGTATTTTCTTTTACACGTTTTTTTATTTCGTCTTCATAAATCCAATTTGTAATTACTTCGCTAGTATAATCAATATCTTCAAAAGACCAATTAGCTCTTTCACTATAAAAATCATGTTCATTTATTTTCATTTTCTACCATCCTTTTTTAATATAAATAAAATGTGATTGAATATAAAAAGAACCTCCTTTCACGAATATACCACAAAAAACAATCACAAAATTAATGTGTATATTTTTTGCCATTCATGAGGAGATTCTTAAGGCTCTTCATTATTCCTTTAAACACTTGTTTATTTGGTAGTAAAACGCGAATGACTAATTGATTTACTACATTTAAATTATAACAAATTAATATTAATATGTCAAAAATCGCTATAAGCAAAAATGATGTCGGCATTTAAAAATGTTGTCTGCATTTATCTTACAACTTCAATGTTAATATTAGTAACTACTTTATTTTTTATTTCATAAAATTTACTTTTCATCTTCTATAATTTTTAAAATTAATTTTTTAACTTCTAACCAAATTTTTTTTAAACTATCATATGATAAAGTTTTATAAACATCATCAAATGATGTCCATATTAAATCATGAGTGTCTAAAGAATCATTATTACTTTTACCATTATCAATTGCAATATAATAATACATATCAACTTCATCATTTTTTGAATCATAATAGTGTTCTTGAGCCACAGGCTCATTACTATACAAAATACAATCTCTTTTTGTTTCTTCTGCTGTTTCTCTTATTGCACATTCTATCAAAGACTCCTCTGATTCTCTATGCCCCTTCGGGAAAGAATAATCTTTTTGTTTTTGCCTATATATTAGTCCTATCTTATTATTTTCTTTATTAATTAATATACATCCTGCCTTTTCCACTTTCATTTTCTTAACCCTTTCATCATTAATATTCTATCATAAATATCATCTTTTTCAATATCTAAATCCTTATATTTTGAACTATTTGAAAAACTGATAAATTCTTCAAAACACAATAAATTCAACTCATTTGGTAATACACCATTAAATACCCAATCCACATCTGAAATTAAACATTTTGATACTCCATTTGGATTATGCCAATACTTAATTCTCGATGAATCCTTAGCATCTAATTTATATTTTGAAATCCATCTTTCCTCTCTCACTTTTTTAGGAGTTACAAAAGCATCATCTCTTTTTTTAAAAATATAATAAAATCTTATTATTTTTTTCTATAATGAAAAAGCCAGCACGAATGCTGACTTTTATTTGTTTGCATAAATTGTTTGCAAAAGATTTCCTTTATTTATAAGGGCTTCACGGCTTTTATGTTTTTTTATTTTGTTTGCAAACATTTGCCTTATTATAATTAGTGATTAAATCTTTAAATTGTTCTGGGGTAACAACACCATTAACTTTATCTTCGTAAAAATTTCTTAAATAATTTCTTGTTTTAGAAATTTTATTATTAATATCATCTCGTTGTTTTTCTAAAGATATAATTTTTTTATTAAATCTATTTTCTTTCTTTTTTGAATCTAAATTTTCTAATTCATTTTCATCATAAAACTTTTGAATCTTCTTATTAATTGCATCTAATACTAGATTTGCAAGTTCATCATATCTAATTGAAGACTTATTTATACAATCATCATAGCCATCACGATTTCCAGAACATAATAGATATTCATGTTTAGTAGAGTTCTTTTTTCTCATATAATCTTCACATTCTTATTTGATGTTCTTAAAAATTTTAAAATAATTGCCTTTATATAATCTATATTAAACATATTATCAATCCACCTAGATATTAACATATCTTTATCTAATACCATTAGATCATATTTCCTTATTAAAATTTTATATTAACATTAAAAAAAAGGGATTTTTCCCCTTAATTGTTGTCATTATTTTATATTAAATGTCTTAACTTCTTTATTTTCAATTTCTTTTAGCGCAACCTTTTCATCACTAAATTTCCAATCAATTTGATAATCAGGTAATAATTTAGATTTGATAGGGTTAATTCTAGGAATTAGAATAACTGCTTCAAAATTATTTAATAATTTTAAATCTTCAACAGTAATTAGTGGTTCAATTCCTTTTTCAGTTTGTTGATTTCCACATAGCTTTGAAATATCTTCTAATGTTTCAGTATCATTCGCTAATAAATAAACAATATTTCCAAACACCATTTTTAATATTTCAGTTCCCTCTGCACCATAAGTATTTCTTAACTCTAATATACTTCTTATAAATATACTAAATTTAATATTAAAACTTCTTGCAAGTGTAAGCATATTGTTGAAATCCTTAATTGGAATTAAGTTTTCGAAATCATCAATTACGACATTTAATCTACGAGTTTTATCATTAGTATTTGTTGCAGCATAATAACATTCTTCAATTATTAAAGGAATTAATCTTCTAGAAGTTGACTTATTATTACTTATAATAAATAATGCAGTTTTATCTTTTTGAATATTTGTCATATCAAAGTTAGATGAAGATAACATTTTTAATAATGTTTCTCTTGATACAAATAATCTCATATTTTGTATAAATACTGATAGAATACTACCTTTTGTTTCATTTGGTGCTAATATAATATTAGAAAGATTAATGTATGTTGGAGAAGTCTTATCATATTTTTTAACTTCTTCTGATAATTTATCAAATTCTGATACTAGATTTAATAAACTACTAATATTTACTTCTTCTTCCTTTGCATTGTCAAATAGATATAGTGCAAGTCCTATGAATAATGATGTCGCAGAATTGTTCCAAAATGGATCAATACTAGCATTAAATGTTTCATTACAACAGAAATAGTAACCAACATTCTCTAATAATTCTATTGCTTTGTCCTTTTGACCATTCTTATATAATTCATAAGGTAAACTTAATGGATTATAATTATTACCAAGAGTAGGATTATCTAAATTGATTACAATAGTATTGTAATTTTGTTTTTTTAGTTCTCCTGATAAAATATCATAAATTTCTCCTTTTACATCATGAACTATAAATGACTCTTGTGCTTTAACTGCAAGTCTTAATTGTGGTAACATTGTTGATTGAGTCTTACCACTACCTGTTGAACCAATAACCAGAGTATGAGCTTCATCATCTTTAATATAAAGATTATTTTCATCATACATCATTGGTATTCCTGATTTTTTAATTTCAGAATCATAACTGACTGGGGTTAGTTTAGATTTTAATTCTTCAACTGTTGCCCATCTTGAATATGCCATGCATATCACTCCCTTTCAATAACATTATAGCATTTACATTTTTGACAGGCTTAAACAAAAATGACTTTTATGTAAAAGTGTGGTATACTACTAAAAAAGAGTGGGTGATACTATGTTTTCCAACGATTTAGTTTGTAACATAATTGAGTATTTAAATAATAACATAAATAAAGAAATAACTATTGATGAGTTAAGCTTGTTATTTTACTTTGATAAATCATACATAATGAGAAGATTTAAGAAAGAACTAAATATATCTATACATGAATATATCAATACAACGAGAATATATAATAGTTTGAAGTATTTTAAAGATGATAATTATATATTAAGTATTGCTTTTAAAAATGGCTTTAATTCATTAGAATACTTTTCGGAAGTGTTTAAAAAGAATATGGGAGTTAGTCCAAATATTTATAAAAAATATTCAAATTATAAAAATATTACTGATAAAGAACAAGAAAAAATCCTAGATAATTTATCTAGAATTATTAACATCAAAACTAATGTTTTAAATTATTTAAATCACAGAAAACCTATTATCAGCAACTATGTTAAAAAATTTGAACTTAAATGAAATTATTCTTCTATGAAAGTTCCATTAACATCTCTTGCTAATTTAGTTCCAACTGCTTTTTCGAGATATGGAATAATATCTGCATCATAATTACAGATTGTATTTAATTGAAGCATATTAAAATTATCAGGATTATTTGTATATTCATCATTTTCATCGCCAGAGAAAAACCTCCACCCACTATCTGCTTCGTTAGTAGGGTTTTCTCTATACATATAACCGACTTTTTGTCCATCAACAGTAATTCTATCTGATGCTATACAACCACCTTTAACTGTTGTAAGTTCTTTAATTTCATTTTCCTTTAATTTAAACTCTTTCATTTTTTCCTCCTTAATTACATTGACATACCATGTTCCATTTCTTCTTCTTCCATTTGTTGTTGCTTAATTTGTTGTCGAAATATATCATTAAGATTTGGAACTTGCTTTTGACCCAAACCCATTTGTTGAGTTCTTTGTTAGAATTGAGCTCGTCTTAAATCTTATCTTTGTTTCATCAATTCTATCTAATAGCATTTCGGCTTCTTGTGGTGTTTTTGTTTTACTAGAAGCATATTTTCTAAACATTTCACGATATTGTTCGTCAGGAATCTGTGCCAGTCTTGCAGCACGATAATTTAATCCTTCTAATACTTCATAAGATATTGTGCCAATGTTAGTTAAAGCAATTTCAAATCGGTATTCATATACCTTTCCACGTTTTCTTATGCTTACCATAGTTATCTCTCCTTCATTATAAAACTTAATGAAATGGGAAAATGCCAGCATTTCGAATGCTGACATTTTATATAACTATGTCCACAATAATTGTCCACGTAGATTTTTTATTGATTTTTATGAGGTTTCCTCGATTCTGTCCACATTATTTATGCTATGTGGACAAGTCGTGAACAAATTGTCATCTGTAGACAAATTTATCGTTTTTTCTATTTTTGACAATTCCTTATTTTGTAAAGGCTTGTGAGGCTATTTACCACAGCATTGTTTGTACTTCTTACCAGACCCACATGGACATTGTATTAGGAATTTTGAGAGCTTTTCTGAGCACTTGGCTCGTTAATTCGGCACTTGGTATCTTCCGGGAGCACTTTGTAGCACTCGGCAAACCTAGCAGAACTTATCTAAAAACTTATCTAAAAAAATTTAATTTTAATTTTTTACAATTTTTAAATAATCTTAATTTTTATTTAGAAGTTCTCTTTCTTGATCAATTACTTTTTTATCATATCTGATAAATAATGGATTTATTTCTTCTGATAATTCAACCTTTTCTAATTTTTGATAATTCCAGCTGCTAATATTGCTATTTAAATATTCTTCTACCTTTTTTGTTGTTTCTACAAAGTATGGTTTAAGTAAATTATTTATATTAAATATAATATTACAACAATTATATAAAATATCTTCACATTTGATTACATCTTCTTTAGCTAATTTCCATGGTTTATTTTCATCAAAGTATTTATTTGAGTAATTTATAAAATCAAATATTTTAGCTAGACCATCTTTTGTATCTCCATTATCAATATCATTACCAACAGTAATATATAAATCTTTTAACTTAGCTTCAATTGTTGAATCAATATTACTACTATTTAATTTACCATTAAATGATTTGTTAATGAATTGAAGAGTTCTATTAACAAAGTTACCCCATTTACCAAGTAACTCTCCATTAATAGAATTGATAAAACCTTCATAAGTGAAATTGAAATCTCTTGTTTCAGGATTATTAATACTAAAATAATATCTAATAGCATCTACTGGATAATTATCTAATAAATGTCTTAATGTAATATAGTTACCTTTACTCTTGGATAATTTTTCTCCTTCAATAGTTATATATTCATCTGACACTATTTTATCAGGCAATCTATAATTATCATTGGTTGCTAGTAATAATGATGGAAATATAACTGTATGAAATGGAATATTATCTTTTGCATGAACTAAATATATTTTGCTATCATTCCCTTTCCAAAAGTCTTCCCAATTTAATTTATTTTCTTCAGCATATTTTTTACTAGCAGTTACATATCCCCATACATTTTCAAACCAACCATATAGCTTTTTATCTTTAAATCCATCTATTGGAATATCAATACCATAGTTTAATGTACGAGATGCACATCTATCAGGTATTCCTTCTTTAAGATATCTTTCAGTGAAATTAACAGCATTTCCTCTCCAATCATTTCTTTTAGAATCTAATAATTCTTTTATATTGTCTTGAAAGATTGAAAGTTTAAAATATAAATTTCTATTTTTCTTATATGATGCCTTATTACCACATATAGCACATTTAGTTTCTTTTACTTCATCGATTGTAAGTAAACTTCCACATTTTTCACATTCATCACCTTTTATTTCAGCACCACATTTAGGGCATATACCTATAATATAGCGATCTGCTAAAAATAATTTACAATTATCACAATATAATTGTTCTTCCTCCTTCTCCTCTAAGTACCCATTGTTGTAGTATTTAACAAATTGTTCCTGAACAAACTCTTTATGATAAGGATCATCTGTTCTATTGTATAAGTCAAAACTTATACCAAAGTCTTTAAAATCTTTAGAAAATGAAACATGGCAATCATCTACTATTTCTTTTGAACTTTTATTTTCTTGTAATGCTTTTACCTCAATTGGTGTTCCATGACAATCAGTACCAGATACTAATATAACTTTATCTCCTTTAAGTCTATGGTATCTAGATATAACATCTCCTGGTAAACTACTTGCTGCATGACCTATATGCAATTCTCCATTAGCAAAAGGCCAACTAATTCCAATTATAATATTCATATTATCTCCCTCTTTCTTTAAATAAAAAACCTCTTAGAAACAATATTGTCCCTAAGAGGTGAATATATTCACGTTACCACTCTTATTTATTAATACATTACTGCATTAAACTCACTAACCCACTTATGTCTTTTGCATAGTTATAGGTATCTGCTATAACGGGCATTCCCGTAATGACCTACTAAGAGTATTTCAGTCATTCGCCTTGAGGGCCATGTTCAAAAAATACTTACATCCTCTTTTTCACCTAACAGAGTTCTCTAAAATGCTTTATATTTTTTTACTCTTCCTCGCAATGGCTTTGTGAATGAGTAAATTATACTATATTTTATTCAAAATTGCAAATTTTTCAATTGAATTAATAATAAATTAAAATTTTCTATTTTTTAGATACGTTTTGTATTCAATTTAAAAATTATATTTCAATATACGTTTTATCCTTATTTTATGCGAGTTCGCAGGCTTATTTACCACAACAGTTCTTGTATTTCTTACCAGACCCACAAGTAGTGGATGTTCCCATATTATCAGTATTATTTATACTTATAGTATTATTCGTATTTCCTTGTTTATCAAACCAGGTAACATCTGTATTATTTGTATTTATGATATTACCTGTACTACAAGTATTTCTCTAACGTGGACATATTGTGGACATTGTCCACATCCGTTCACATGTTAAATTATAAAATAATTATCAATCATAATCAAATATACATTTTTAGATTTCTAATAATTTAATTATCATACTTATTTTTAATGGTATCTAATATTTGTCGTTAAAATAGGAAAATCTTTCATATTAAAAACATCTAATGATTCTGATATAAATTCAAAATCCATTCCCTGAGCTTCCATGCACCCTTTATTTATTAATAATCTAGTAAAATTATATAATGGACATTTAATTCTCGAAAAATCTTTAAATGTTCCAAATTGATTTGAATTACTTTTTATATCTTCATACTTATCTTCTTTTGCATTTTTAAAAACAATTTCCAGTGTTTTATTATCATTATACTCAAGGCAATATGCATTTTCTTTTTCTTCAAAATAATATATTATAAATTGACCATTTATTATCTGTTTATCTTTCAAACCTAACTTGTCTTTTGTATATTCATACGATTCTTTTAATTTCGTAAAAACATTTTCTACTAAATTTTTATCATTTTTTGAATGAATTCTAGATATTTCTTTAATGCCTCTTTTTTCAAGCTCAATAATAGACATCATTACTAGATCCATATCAACATGATTATTCAAGAAAATATTTTCTTTAAAAGGCTCAGTATTGTTTTCGAAAATACATTTTTCTAAAAGCTTCTTACTATTTGAGAAGGTTATAAGTGGATTAAAAATTATAAATTTATTTATAACTTTATAAACCGGTTCTAAAACTTTAGCATCCGGATATTTTTCTCTATCATTCCAAATAGTTTTATAAAATTTTGTCAATCCATTTATATATGAATGAATTACATTCAACTCTTCTTTATCCTTATAGTAATCCCAACTATTTTTACTTTTAATTCTATCAGATAAATAAGTAATATTGTCTAAAAAATCGAAAACTATTTCTGATAATACATCATTACAGCAAAATTTTGGATGTAACATATATACATTATAAAACTCATTAATACATTTATTCATCCAGTCCTTTAAAACATCAGATATATTACTATCAATGTTTGAAAAAGTTGATAACATGTAATTATTTTTAATATCAAAATTTTTTACTAATGTATCATTACTTCCCTTATATATTTTATAAATTCCTAAAACAAAACCTTTTTCTGTTTTATTATAAGCAATACCAAATTTCCATACATTTGGAAACAAAGTGTCTTTTATAATCTTTAAATCATGATCAAAACGATAATTGACTTTATCAATTTCTTCCTGCATTAAGTGGTAATATTTATTAGGACCATTTATATATGAAGTTACTAATGCATTTTCACCTTTATTAATTATTAACGTTTTAAGTTTTGCATAATCAACTATTTGCTCTATAAATCTACTTTCTTCATATAAGTCACTGTCATCAAATTTTATCCTCTTAGTTTCCTGATCATTAAAATTTAATTTGTTAATATATTCTTTAGTAATTATCTTATAATATAATTTATTATTTTTAATATCACTTAAAAATAACACTACTGGATTAAAAGACTTATTGTATTTTACAACATTTAAAACTTTAGTATCACAATCATAATGATATGGTTTATTTTCATTATATTCTTCTGGTAACGTTTTACTTTGAACTTCTACAATAATTCTATCATGTTTGTTTTTATCCAGGATACTAATTCTACCATCTAAATCTGGTATTTTATCCGCTTCAGTTGTTCTAACTTTTATCTTATTATTTTTTTCTAATAAATCTCTAATAAGAGAAATTGATTTACTTTCCTTAAAATCATTATCTGATATTTTTCCAATATTAACTTTTTTATCTAGTTCAAATATAAATTCATCCATAATTGCTATCCTCTCCTTTCTTTAATTTATTAAAAACTTTACGTAATATTATATCATTTATTATCTTATATAACAATTAATCTATCAAATTTAGTCCTAACTCTCTTTCAAAAATTTTACTTACATCTTTCAAATTATCTTTTGTACAATTTATATAATAATTTTTTGTTGTTTCTACTCTACTATGTCCTAGTACTTTTGATATATCTTTTATCTCACATCCCTTTCTTAAAGTTTTTGTAGCAAAACTCCCTCTTAAATCGTAAAATCTGCATTGAATCCCTAATTCATGATGAATTATTCTAAATGGATACCTAATAATATCAGTTCCTGAATAAGTTCCATCTTTTCTAGCAAACACCATTTCTACTCTATTACGTTTAGAATTACTTTCTATAACTTTATATTCTACTAACTTACCATACTTATTTTTAACTTCTTCTAAAGTATAGTGTTTATAATTTTTACCGCACTCTTTTTTATAATTGTTTTGCAATACTTTATATTTATATAAAAATGAATATAAAGTATCACAAATATAAACTTCTCTATGGCTACCTATTGTTTTAGCAGTACCTAAATACCATCTGCCGTTTTCTTCTTTATCTTTTGCATAAACAGTCTTATTAACTTTAATAATTCTATTGTCTAAATCAATATCATTCCAAGTTAATGCAAATACCTCACCAGTTCTCATGCCTGTATAACAAGCAGTTAAAAATGCACATATAAACACTTTATTATTTTTAAATCTACCTAAAATTATTTCCATTTCTTTTTTAGTATAGATGTGACCTATATTGTTTTTTTTAATTCAAATGATAATACTCTAGGTATCTCCAAATCACCTGCTGGATTATTCTTAATAAATCCAAAATAGTAAGTTGCATCTCTCAACGAACTCTTAATAACCTTTTGATAATTTCTTAATGCATCCTTTGTACCAGATGTTTGATATAACTTTAGTAACGCTTGATTTAGAATATATGGTGTTAAAACTGATAATTTATAATTACCTAATTCCTTTTTGATATTGCTAAAAGATTCTTTATATCTCCTTGCAGTAGAATATTTATAGTTTATTTCAAAATATTCTTTCATCCAATAGTCTAAATAATCTCCATATAACATATTACACTCTACATTAGTTATTCCATTTATAAATTCATCGTATGCTTTTTGTCCAGCTATATATGCCTCATTTTTAGTTTTAAAACCTGATTTAGTTATTTGTTTTCTTTTTCCATTTACCTTCCCTGCTTCAAAGCAATATTGATACACTTTACCCCTTTTTCTAATATTGATCATTATTGTCACTTATCCTTTCTTTAATCACTATTATTTCAATTCAATCTAATAAAAGATAGTTGATAATCCATCTAATCAACTATCTTTTATTTCTATAAAATTAATTTGATTTAATTTTGTCACATCTACTTTTACTTCAGTATTATAATCATTTATGAGCAAGAAATAATCCTTTAACAAAGTTAAAATGCAATTAAGATATATATCATAATACTGCTTTGAACGATCGGTATTAAATGGTATTAATTTATCAATTTGTGATAATAAATGAATATCTCCAGAAAAGAAATTATACATATATCCATATTTATATTTTTTGGCAAGTTTTCCATATGATATTTTATCTTTAAAAACTTTCAGTAATCCTTTATTATTATCATTCAATTCTTGTATATTTAAACTTTTTGCTCCTAATTGTTTATTGTACGATTCTAAAGCAGATTCTACTATAAGTTGTAAATTTATATTTTCATTTTTAACTTCTTTAATAAAACATATTTGTTCTATTATTTGCCTACATAACATTGAAATATATGATGGATATATTTCACCATTACTAAATTGTTTACAAATTTCACTTGTAATGTTTAGCGATAAATGAAAAACTATTAGATTGTTTTTTTCGATATTAATAAATTTATTTTCAAAATCAATATTCTTGTTAATCGATTTTAAATAGTTTGTCATAGATATTCTATATATCAATAAGCTCATCCAATAAATTTTATTTTTTATAGCAGCATACTTATTTAAATCTACTTTTGTATATAAATTTTCAAATATCATATTGCCAAAAATTTTGTCGTGATAATCTTTATCAATATCTAATGATTTTAATAAATTATTTAACTCCATCATTCTTTTCATCCCCTTCAATAAAAAATCAACCACCAGCTTAGCTGGTGGTTTTCATTTTACGCCTTATAAGGCTCTTATTACCGCCTCGCTTAAAAGCGCTACAACAATCTGACACTTGCAAATTACTTATGGCTGCCCGTAAACGGGTCTATATTATCCATTGTTAATTGTTCTGCTTGTCTATCTTCGCTTAATTGTTCTTTTATATATTTCTGTATTGCTACTTCATTCTTTCCGACTGTATCAACATAATATCCTCGACACCAAAACGAACGATTTCTATATTTATATTTCAAATTGCCTCATCTTTGGTATATCATTACACTACTTTTTCCTTTTAAATATCCCATAAATGTCGGTATACCTAGTTTTGGTGGTATCTCTACGAACATATGAACATGATCTGGACAAACTTCAGCTTCTATTATTATTACTTCTTTCCACCTGCATAATTCTCTCAAAATTGCACCTATTTCTAATCTATTTGAACCATAAAATGCTTTTCTTCTGTACTTAGGTGCAAATACTATGTGATATTTACAATTCCACTTTGTGTGTGATAAACTATTCATGTCCTTCATTGGACATCCCTCCTTTGTTATTTTTAATGCATTTTGTCAGATTGCATTATCTATTATAACAAAGGAGTTTTAATTTTAAAGACTCATCGCTAAAGCTAAACCGAACCCTCGGACTATCCGAGGGTTTTATTTAGACAAAAATGTCAACAAATTTTATTTTGTTGACATCCTTTAATTTCAATGAATTTCGTCCACATTTTTATTTATTGGTTGACAAACAACAAATTTGTTACCTTTTTTTAATTCATCTTTTCCCTTATTTTATACTACTTTCCACAGCAATTCTTATATTTTTTTCCCGAACCACATGGACATGGGTCATTTCTTCCTATTCTTGGCTCATTATTTATAACTGTTTGGTTTTGTGGAGTTGATGTTTTTGGAGCCATTGTTCCATCTAAATTATTAATTGCTGAATTTTGTAATCCTTCTCCTGTTATTTTAACAGTTTCTTCTCTTTTTATGTCTCCTTCTCTTTTTCTTGCATGCATTAAAAATTTGACTACATCGGTTTTTATGTCTAATACCATTTGGTCAAACATATCAAATCCTTCTATTCTATATTGTACTACTGGATCCTTTTGACCATATGCACGTAAGCCGATACCGTCTTTTAATTCATCCATATTATCTATGTGATCCATCCATTTTTCGTCAACAACTTTTAATGTTACTACCCTTTCTAACTCTCTTAATTCTTCTGAACCGATTTCATTCTCTCTTTCTTCATAAATAGCTGTTGCTTTTTCTACCGCTTCCTCTATAACTTCTTTTAAATGCACATCTGGTTTTTGTAAAGAATTCAACTCTGTAATTGTTAAATTAGCATTCAATTCTTGTAATAAACCTTCTTTATTTATATGTTCATCTGCAAAATATGGAGTAGCTATATCTTCTATTAAAGACTTTATCATGCCTAATACATTTCCCTTTAAATCCTCTCCATCTAAAATCTCACGTCTTTGTTTATATATTATTTCTCTTTGAGTGTTCATTACGTCATCATAATTTAATACATTTTTTCTAATGCTAAAGTTTCTTCCTTCTACTCTTCTTTGTGCTGATTCAACTGAATTTGAAATCAACTTAGATTCTATTGGCATATTTTCATCGGCACCTAAAGTATCATACAATTTTGTAATTGTCTCTCCACCAAATATTTTCATTAAATCATCATCAAGCCCAATATAGAATCTAGATTCTCCAGGATCTCCCTGACGTCCACTACGTCCTCTTAACTGATTATCAATTCTTCTAGATTCATGTCTTTCTGTACCAATTATCTTTAAACCACCTGCTGCTATTACCTTTTCCTTTTCTTCTTTTATCAATGAATTATATTTATTTTGTAATTCCTTAAACTTATTTCTAGAAGCGATAATTTCTTGATCATCTGTTTCATTAAATGCTGTTGCTTGATTTATCTGTTCTTCTGAATATCCTAATTTCCTCATTTCCTCTTTTGCTAAATACTCACTGTTTCCACCAAGCATAATGTCAGTACCACGTCCAGCCATATTTGTTGCTATAGTAACCGCACCATATTTTCCAGCTTGTGCTATAATCTCCGCTTCTTTTTCATGATATTTTGCATTTAAAACTTCGTGCTTTATTCCTTCTTTTCTTAATAGTTCACTTAATTTTTCGGATTTTTCTATCGAAATTGTACCAACTAAAACTGGTTGACCTTTTTCATGACTTTGCCTGATATCATTTATAACTGCTCTAAATTTACCATTTTCATTTTTGAATATAATATCAGAATTATCTTTTCTAATCATTTCTTTGTTTGTAGGTATCGCAATAACATCCAATTTATATATTTCTTCAAATTCATCCTTTTCTGTCATAGCAGTACCTGTCATACCAGATAATTTACTATACATTCTAAAATAGTTTTGGAATGTTATTGTTGCAAGTGTTTTAGATTCATCTGCTATTTTTACATTTTCTTTTGCTTCTATAGCTTGATGTAATCCATTGTTATATCTTCTACCATACATAATACGTCCTGTAAATTCGTCAACAATTAAAACTTCACCATCTTTAACAATATAATCAATATCTTTCTTCATAACACCATGTGCACGAAGAGCTTGATTTACATTATGAACAATTTCAGAATTTTCTATATCATTAAAATTCTCTAATCCAAATTCTTCTTCAGCTTTTTTTATACCCTTTTGTGTTAGCGAAGCTGATTTTGCTTTTAGGTCTACTATATAGTCATAATTCTCGTTATCCTCTGCTTGTACAAAGTTTTTTGCATCTTCTTCTACTATAACTTTTGGGATTAACTTTCTTACAAATTTATCAGCTTTTTTGTATAAATCCGATGATTGCTTTCCTCTACCAGAAATTATAAGAGGAGTACGTGCTTCATCAATTAAAATACTATCAATCTCATCAACTATTGCAAAATTCAATTTTCTTTGAACAAGTTGATCTTTATATATAACCATATTATCTCTTAAATAGTCAAAACCATATTCATTGTTAGTGCCATAAGTAATATCACACGCATATGCTTCCTTCTTAGCTTTTGGATTCATTCCAGATATAACTAAGCCAACCGATAAACCTAAAAATCTATACAATTTTCCCATCCATTCACTATCTCTTTTAGCCAAATAATCATTAACAGTAACAACATGCACTCCTTCGCCTGTTAAAGCATTTAAATATACAGGTAATGTAGCAACTAAAGTTTTACCTTCACCTGTTTTCATTTCTGCTATTCTTCCTTGATGTAATATAATTCCTCCTATTAATTGAACATCAAAATGTCTCATTCCTAATACTCTTTTTGAAGCCTCTCTACAAACTGCAAAAGCTTCTGGTAATATATCATTTAATGAACTACCATTTTTTAATTTATCTTTAAATTCATTTGTTTTATTTCTCAATTCCGAGTCAGATAATTTAGAAATTTCAGGCTCTAATTCATTAATCTTTTCAACTGTTGGCATAATCCTTTTTACTTCTTTTTCACTGTAGCTTTTAAAAATTTTTCCGAACATATTCTTATTATACTTCCTTCCTATTTATTATCTATCATAATATATCACAAACCGTCCTAAAAGTCTAGCATTAATATCAAAGCCATCCATAATTTACAAATTAAATTTAGTCTTTTATAGCATATATTTACTTTTAAAACATAATTATTTACTAAGAAAATTTTATATATAAGGGGATTTGTAATGTTTATTTATAATTTTAAATTAAATGGAGATAAAATCTCTAAAACGATTTTAGGAATACTTATAGTAACAATTTCTTTGCTTATTATATACGTTTGTTTCACTCTTGTAAGTAAAAGTACATTTAAAACAAATGATTCCTTGAAAAAATGTGAGTTGTATGAATTAAATAGTTCTAACTATACTAATGTTTTAAAAAATGTTCATGATAATTTAGACCTATACGTTGGTCAAAATATTAAATTTACAGGTTTTGTTTACAGATTATATGATTTTTCAGAAGATCAATTTGTTCTTGGCAGAAATATGATAATTTCTTCAGATTATAAAGCTGTAGTAGTTGGTTTTTTATGTTCCTCCCCAGAAATTAAAAATTATGCAGACAATGAATGGATAGAAATAGAAGGAACAATTACCAAAGGCAATTACCATGGAGAAAATCCAGTTATTAAGATTACCAAAATAAATAAAGCATCTAATCCTTCTGAAGAGTATGTATATCCACCAGATGATAATTTTGTAACCACTTCTACAGTTTTGTAGAGGTGGTTTTATCTATCAAAAATAGATTTAAATACTCCGTCATCTATCATTGTTGCAAATATATTTTCTAATACTATTAATATTATTGGTCCTAATAGCATTCCTATTACTCCCAGAATTTTGAAACCAGTATACATTGCTATTAAAGTAAATATTGGATGTATCCCTATCTGTCCGCTTACTATTCTTGGCTCTATGAATTGCCTTACTATACTCATAATTGCCCATAAAACTAGTAATCCAATAGCCAATTTCAAGTTTCCATTTACTGCACACCATACTGCCCATGGTAACATAGCAGTTCCAGAGCCAAATATTGGTAAAGCATCAACAAATCCTATCCCCAATGCAGCAATCAGCGGTACCTTTATTCCCCACCCCATAAAATGAAATATATACAGTCCAATTAGAGATATAACAAAAGAAATTAAAATTAAGATTGCCTGTGCTTTTAAATATCTGCCTAATGTTTTTATCAATTCTCTTATATGAATACCTATTTTTTTTACCCATGTTTTGGGTAGATGATGCTCTAATTGATCCAACATATATACCTTATCTACACATATAAAATATAAAGCTAAAAAGGTAATTACAACGTATATGCCTATTGTTGGGATAGACGTTATAAAGCCCATTGCAGATGTTAATACATTTTTGGCCCACTCTGTAACTGTTCCTAAGAACTCGGTTGCAGAACTTTGCAATGTGGCTTTCACTTGTTCTGATATCTGAATTTTTTCAAAATTAAAACTTTTTATTGTATTTTGTATAAAGGAATATCCCTTATCTAAAAATTGATTAATATTTCCTAATATATTTGAAATTTCCGAGATAAGTGTAGCTATTCCCCATGTAAGCAATCCTATTATTATAGAAAACGCTAAAATAAAAACAATAATAGCACTTGTCTTTCTCTTTAATTTAGTTTTTCTCATCAACACTTTTATAATTGGTTCTAAAAGTAAGGATATAATAAAAGCAATTAAAAATGGCATATAAAATACTGACAATTTAAAGCCTAACCATACCCCTATTATTGTTAAAAAGAAAATAAATATTCTTTTTATTACTTTTCTCCAATAATTCATATCTATTACCATATATGTACTCCTTTTGCATTATTTATTGATTTACGGGCAAGTAAAGGTTCTTACCCATAAATCAATACTTCTATTCTGCATTTTTCTTATTGCAATCACAAATATCCTCTAATGTGTTTGTAACTTCCGAATTATTTACATCAGGATTTGCAACTAAATCACCCAATGTAAGTATTCCAACTATTTTATTATTTTCCATAACGGGTATTCTGCGTATTTGATTTTCTTTCATCATATTTTGCGCTTCTTTTACATGAGTGTCTGGTGTGCAAGAACAAACTTTGCAAGTCATTATTTCACTTATAGGCGTATTTTTTGCATCTTTATCACAAGCCACACTTCTTAGTATTATATCTCTATCTGTAACTATTCCAACTACGTTTTGTGAATCGTCGCATACTGGAATACATCCAATATGATTATTGCTCATTAATTTTGCACAATTACATACAGAATCAGTAGGTTTTACCCATGTAACATTATTACACATACATTCTCTTACTTTCATAATATACCACCTTTCATAAATTTATGAGAAATAATAATATTATTATTAACAAATAAAAAAAATATATGCAAAGATATTTTGCATATATTGGAAATTTTTTTAAATTACATATGGATTATTTGTAAATGGCATTCTTGGTGGTCTTCCTTGCCCTCCTGGAAATGGTGGTCGTGGAGGTGGCATTGGCGGACGATTTCCTCCTAAAATTCTATTTAATATTAATATTCTTATTAAATCTCTTAGAAGCGGATTATTTATTCTTTGTCTTTTTTCTCTAACTTCTGCTTTTGCAGGTTCCTTTATTCCTCTATTGTCTACTCTTTTTCCCGCTTCTACATTTATATTTACTACTGTATTAACATCTCCTTCAACTGTATTATATATTTGTTCCGTCATCTGTTCTAATAATTCTTTAGTTAATGGCTCAACATTTTTATCACACATTTGACATACTGCAGGATTTATTTTTCTATATATTTCTGGATAAAGCTCTTCGGGATTAGATATTAAAGAATTTACATTATTTTGTGCAGAATACCAATTATTATCATTTCTATATGTAGAATTGGTATTTTCCATCGGGTAACCTAAAACCATTCTCATATAGTCTTCATAATTAGAATAATACATATTATACCTCCTTTTTTATTCAAGATATAATATGTATTATTAATAAAATTAGTTACTATTTAAGATTATTTACTAATTCTTTAAATTTAATACCTCTTTCTACAAAGTTCTTAAACGCATCAAAACTAGCACTTGCTGGAGATAAAAGTACTACATCACCTGGTGTAGAAACATTTTTAGATAATTCTACTGCTTCTTTTAAGTTTTCGCAGTGATATATTTTTACATTTTCTCCATTTTTTGCTTTTAAAGTTGCATCTTCTATTTTTTCTGCTGTCGGACCGGTTAAAATTAATATTCCAACCTTTCTAGCAATATTTTCTCCAACCTCTTTGTAATCTAATCCTTTATCTGAACCACCAGCTAATAAAATAATATTTTCGTCAAATGCATTTAATCCTGCTATTGTACTTGCTGGACTCGTTCCTATTGAATCATTGTAGTATTTTACTCCGTCTAATTCTCTTACAAATTCTAGTCTATGTTCAACACCATTAAATGATTTTATTGCTTCTGTTTGCTTTTCTATGCTTACTAAAGGAGCAGTAGCAGCTAATGCTGCACAAATATTTTCGTAATTATGTATGCCTCTTAATTTTATATCTGTTCTTTTTAGTATATGTCTTCTTATTCCGTCTTTACAAAACTTTATTGTTTCATCATCTCTATCATATATGTATCCATTCTCCAATTTTTCCTTGCTACTAAATAATATAACTTTGCCATTGGCTTCCTTACTAAAACTATATGTAATATCATTATCCTTATTCAAAATTAAAAGTCCATTTTCAGTCTGATATTTAAAAATATTTTTCTTAGCATCTTGATACTCTTCATATGATTTATGTACATTTAGATGATCTGGATATATATTGGTTACTATTGAAATTTCTGGACTCACATCCATATCCATTAATTGAAAACTACTTAGTTCTATAACAATAACATCTTCTGGTTTTATGTTGTCTATTTCCACAAATATAGGTTTACCAATGTTACCACCTAAGTAGCAATTATATCCTGCTTTTTTTATAATATCGGCAATGATAGAAGTAGTTGTGGTCTTTCCCTCTGTTCCAGTTACTCCAATTACTTTGCAAGGGGCTAATTTTAAAAGCATCTCTATTTCTGATGTTAGTATAGCACCTCTTTCAACCTCTTCAACTAATTCTGGAATTGTTGGAAGAGCACTAGGAGAACGAAATATAATGTCAAATCCTTGTACTTCCTTTAAACATTCTTTTCCCGTAATTATATTAAATCCTTTTGCTTTTACATTTTCCAATGCTTCTTCATTCAACTCTGCTTCAGTTTTCTGGTCAAATACAGTAATTATGGCACCTAAATTATATAGGTAATTTATTAATGGTATATTACTTACTCCTAATCCTATTATTGCAACATTTTTAGCTCTTATATATCTTTTAAATTCTTCTAATTTATTATTAATGTACTCCATTATTTTTTACTCCTTCTTCACAAAATATACTATATACTTTCTCAGCTGATTCTTTTGCGCTTTTACACTCTGTCACATCAACAGTAATTGTATTAGGATATATTTTATAAAATCCTGCTAACTTTTGTAATTTATCCCTTTTAATTATATTTTTTCTCACTTCTTTTTCTATTTCATATCCGTTATATTGTATGCATTTTCTTTTTACACGTTCCTCTAAATCTGCTGTAATAAAAATATGATAATCCTGTTTAGGATATATCTCCATTAGAGCTCTTCCAGATACTATAACATTATACTCTGACTTTAAATTATCTATATATTCTTTTGCATATTCAAATAATCTTGTATTATCTGCCAAACCACCAACTATAGAAACAGCCAATGATGAAGCTTTAGATTGCAGTTCCTCCTCGCTTATTTTTATTCCATCTATATATACAACAGACTCATTATTTTCCATCTTAATGTCAATTTTGTACTTCTCCATTAATCTTTTTATATCTATTTTTTTTAATTTGAATTTTAATTTTAAAATATTTTTTTCCTCTTGTAGTAAAGCATAGACAATTGCTCTATATAAATTTCCACCATGCAGTAATACAGCATTTGGAATTATATTTAAAAGTTCTCTACATATAGAAGTTTTACCAGCACCGACCAAACCTTCTATTCCTATAACCATTGCTTATATTCACCTCGTGTATATTATACATATAAAAACAAAATTAAGCAACAAATTTTGTCACTTTAGGGACGTTCCTTTTTTTGTAACAGACATACAATCTATTTTTATTGCATATAATATTTATAGATATTGTTGAAAGGATTTTGTAAAATGAGTGGTATTGTAGGATTTTTTAACTTCAAAGAAAAAATTATGAATTCACAAGAGATTTTGATGAATATGAATAATAAACTTATGCATAGAGGTTCTGACAAAGACGGGTACTATATTGGTGACAATATTGCTTTAGGTTTTAGAACTATTTTATGTGGCGACAATCAACCCATAAGTTTTAATTTTGAGGGAAATACATATGTTATTGTGTATGATGGAAACATTTATAATTTGAAGGAATTAAAACTTGAACTTGAACAATATGATTTCTGTTTTTCTACAAATTCTGATGCAGAGGTAATTTTAAAAGGTTATATTCATTTTAGAGAAAGTTTTGTTAATAAATTAAATGGTGTTTTTGCTTTTGCTATTTTTGACCAAAATCAAAATTCTCTATTCATTGCTAGAGATCATTTTGGCATCAAGCCTTTTTATTATACAATTATAAATAATACTTTTGTTTTCGCTTCGGAAATTAAAGCATTGTTTCAGTTTCCTAATGTTAATCCCAAAATGGATTCCATGGGAATATGTGAATTAATTGGAATTGGTCCAGCTCACACTCCAGGAGTAACCGTTTTTAAAGATATTTATGAGATAAAACCTGCACACTATGGTATTTATAACGATGGAGGTTTCCATTCTAAAAGTTATTGGAAGTTGATAAGCAAGCCTCATACTGACAGTTTAGGTAAAACTTGCGAAACCATAAAGTATTTGTTAGAAGATAGTATAAAAAAACAACTAGTTTCCGATTTACCAGTATGCTCTTTTCTTTCTGGTGGATTAGACTCTAGTATTATTTCCTTATATGCCGCAAATTATTATAAGGTTAATGATTTAAAGCCATTAGATACGTATTCTGTAGATTATGTGGATAACGATAAGAACTTTGTTAAAAGCGATTTTCAGCCCAATTCAGATAATTACTATATAGAATTAATGAGTAAAAGGCTATATTCAGAACATCACAACATATTTTTAGATACTCCTGAATTAGCAGATGCTCTAGAAGCGGCAATGATTGCTCGTGATGTTCCTGGAATGGCCGACATAGATTCTTCATTATTATTATTTTGCAAAAATGTAAAACCAGAAGCATCTATTGCCCTTACTGGCGAATGTGCAGATGAAATCTTTGCTGGTTATCCATGGTTCTTTAGAGAAGATGCTTTAAGTAGTAATACATTCCCTTGGTCTATTGCAATACAAGAAAGACAGACTTTGCTTAATAACCAAATTAGTGAAAAAGTAGATTTAAAAGCATATATTGATTTTAGATATAATGAAAGCCTTAATGAAGTAAGTTTAATTGGTAGTGACTCTAAAGAAACATTAGAAAAAAAGAAAATCTCTCATTTGACTTTAAATTGGTTTATGCAAACTTTATTGGAACGTGCTGATAGAATGGGTATGTATAATGGATTTGAAATGAGAGTTCCGTTTTGTGATTATAGAATTGTAGAATATGTATGGAACATTCCTTGGGAAATAAAAGCTTTAAATGGTAGAGAAAAGGGATTGTTAAGATATATTATGAAAGATAGTTTACCTTCTGAAATAGTTGATAGAAAGAAAAGTCCTTATCCTAAAACCCATAACCCAACATATTTAAACAAAGTAAAAGAAATGCTTACCAATATAATGAAACAGCCTGATGCTCCTATTAATACTTTATTTAATAAAGAATATGTTTGGGAGATTTTAAATACAGATGGAAAATCATTTTCTAGACCATGGTTTGGACAGTTGATGACAGGACCTCAGCTTATGGCATATTTGTGCCAAGTTAATATGTGGTTAGAAATGTATGAACCTAAAATAGAAATTTAAATGTAAAATAGAGGTTTAGAATCTTCGAAGTGCGAGCGATTAAAATCGCTCCTACATTTTTTATAGATTACTTTAATAATACTAAAAGGACGTAATATTTACGTCCTTTTGGGTTATTTATCTAGGATATTTTATTGCGGCTTGTGCAGCAGCTAATCTTGCGATTGGCACTCTGTATGGTGAACAAGATACATAGTCTAATCCTACTCTTTGGCAGAATTCAACTGATGCGGGGTTTCCTCCATGCTCGCCACATATTCCTAAGTGAATATCTGGTCTTGTTGCTCTTCCCATCTTTGCAGCCATTTCTATTAATTTTCCAACACCTACTTGGTCTAATTTAGCAAATGGATCTGATTCATATATTTTCTTTGCATAGTAATCTCCTAAGAATTTACCTGCATCATCACGGCTAAATCCAAATGTCATTTGTGTTAAGTCATTTGTACCAAATGAGAAGAATTCAGCTTCTTTTGCTATTTCATCAGCTGTTAATGCTGCTCTTGGTATTTCAATCATTGTTCCAACTAGATATTTTAGTTCTACTCCTGCTTCTCTAATTACTTCGTCTGCAACTCTAGTAACTATATCTTTAACATATTTTAACTCTTTAACTTCTCCTACTAATGGAATCATTATTTCTGGAACAACATTCATTCCTTCTTTATTTACATTTATAGCAGCTTCTATAACAGCTCTTGTTTGCATTTCTGCAATTTCAGGATATGTTACAGCAAGACGACATCCTCTATGTCCCATCATTGGGTTAAATTCATGTAATCCTTCTACTATATTTTTTAATTCTTCAAATGTTAATCCCATTTCTTTTGCTAATGCTCTTATATCTTCATCATCATGTGGAACAAACTCATGTAAAGGTGGATCTAAGAATCTTATTGTTACAGGGTAACCTTTCATTTCTTTATATAATCCTTCAAAGTCTCCTCTTTGCATTGGAAGTATTTTCGCCAAAGCTTTTGCTCTTTGTTCTGGAGTTTTAGATACTATCATTTCTCTTATTGCGGCAATTCTATCTGGTGCAAAGAACATATGCTCTGTTCTACATAATCCTATACCTTCAGCTCCAAATTCATATGCTTGTTTAGCATCTCTTGGTGTATCTGCATTTGTTCTAACTTTTAATTGTCTGTATTGATCTGCCCATCCCATTAATTTTGCAAAGTTTCCAGAAACTGATGCAGGAACTGTTTCTATTCTTTCCCCATATACGTTTCCTGTTGATCCATCTAGTGAAATCCATTCTCCTTCTGCAACTTTTCTGCCATCAGGTAATGTGAAATATTTTTCTTCTTCATTTACAATTATTTCTCCACAACCTGCTACACAGCAAGTTCCCATACCACGTGCAACAACTGCAGCATGTGATGTCATACCTCCACGAACTGTAAGAACACCATGACATACATTCATTCCATCAATATCTTCTGGAGATGTTTCTAATCTAACTAATATAAGGTCTTTCTCTCCTGCTTCATACATTTCAACAGCTTTATCTGCTGTAAATACTACTTTTCCTGTTGCAGCACCTGGTGATGCAGCTAAGCCTTTAGCAACTACTTTTGCAGCTTTTAATGCAGCTTGATCAAAATTTGGATGTAATAATTGATCTAATTGATTTGGTTCTACTCTTAAAACAGCTTCTTTTTCTGTTATCATTCCTTCATTTACTAAATCAACAGCTATTTGTAATGCAGCATTTGCAGTTCTTTTACCATTTCTTGTTTGTAAGAAGAATAGTTTTCCTCTTTCAATTGTAAATTCCATATCTTGCATATCTTTGTAATGTTTTTCTAATTTTTGAGAATACATAACAAAATCTTCATATGCTTTTGGGTTTGTTTCTTTTAATTGTTCTATAGGTTGTGGTGTTCTTATACCTGCAACAACGTCTTCACCTTGTGCATTCATTAAGTATTCACCAAATAATTTGTTTTCTCCTGTAGCTGGGTTACGTGTAAATGCAACACCTGTTCCACAGTCATCTCCCATATTTCCGAATACCATTTCTTGTACGTTAACAGCTGTTCCCCAGCTTCCTGGTATATCATTTAATCTTCTATATGTTATTGCCCTTGCATTATTCCAACTTCTGAATACAGCTTTTACAGCTTCCATTAATTGAACTCTTGAATCTTGAGGGAAATCTTCACCTTTTTGTTCTTTATATATTGCTTTAAATTGCGCAACTAAGTCTTTTAAATCTTCTGCTGTTAATTCTGTATCTAGTTTAACACCTTTTTCTTCTTTCTTTTTATCTATTATTTTTTCAAAGAATGGTTTTGGTATTTCCATAACAACATCACTAAACATTTGAATAAATCTTCTGTAGCTGTCATATGCAAATCTTTCATTTTTTTCTGCCATTCCCTTTAAAACATTATCATTTAAACCTAAGTTTAATATTGTATCCATCATTCCAGGCATAGATGCTCTAGCTCCTGAACGTACAGATACTAATAAAGGATTTTCTACATCTCCTAATGTTTTTCCCGTAATTTCTTCTAATTTTTTTAGATTTTCAAAGATTTCTTCTTCAATTTCTTTAGAAATTTTTTCTCCATCTTCATAATATTTTGTACAAGCTTCTGTTGAAACTGTAAATCCTTGTGGTATTGGTAATCCTAAGTTTGTCATTTCTGCTAAATTTGCACCTTTTCCACCTAGTAGTTCTCTCATGCCTGCATTTCCTTCTTTAAATAAGTAAACATACTTGTGACTCATAAAAAACCTCCTATTAAATTTTTATATTTTATTGAAAAAATAAAATCATAAATAAAATTGATGTCTCAAATAATTTGAAACATCAATATTATATCCAAAAATGTAAAAAAAGTAAATATTTTTTTTAAATTTCATTAAATATAGTTTATCCCTCATAGGATGGTCAATTAAAATTGTTCCTTTGTATGGTTGAGTTATTAGCATTATAACAGTTTCCAAAAATTTGCATAACTTTATTATATTTTGGTATTATTCCTTCTTTTTTTTCTACTAAACTCGGTTTTACTTGGAAAACTCCAGGATAGCAATTCCCCTCTACTAATACAGGTCCATCCTCTGAAATTGCCACATCCCATCCGATATATCCCATTTCTGGTACCACCTTAGCTGCTTCTTTTACCATGCTCACAGCCTCTTTGAACATAGGTACTTTAAAGCCTACTATAGTTTCATTTGATATTGGATGTTTATAATACTTATTATCCATTTGGTCAATTGCTTCTGCATAAACAGTTCCCTCGTCATCTACATAAGTGTACATTCCACCACTTGAAAAATTATCTACTACACCACCATTTCCAACTTTTAGTATTGCTTGTAAAAAGTACGCTTGTCCATCCTTATAAAATGTAAACATCCTTAATGTGTTTACAGATTTGTTATAAAGTTTATTCATATCTGGATGTTGTTTTATACATTGCTCCACCAATAATTGTTTCTTAAATAATAAACTACTATATACTATTTTAGATTCTTCATCATTTATATATTCATATTTTTCAATTCCCTTGCCACCTTCGCCATCTATCGGTTTAACTATAATTACTTTATTTTGTTTAAAAAAGTCAAGAAAATCATTATAATTATTTTCATTTAAAACCATCCATTGTCTTTTTAGAAATTTGTTATAAATCTTATACATTTCTTCTTTATTATCAAATATATAAAATTTTGATTTATCATTGAATTTCTTAATTATTTCATTATTTTTTCCTCTTGTTAAATATGTTTCCCTTTGTTCTTTATTTAGGTTATAAAATTCAAATTCTTGATAGTCATAATATCCTGCTTGATATTTTAGTCCACATTTTGTCATATCAAATAAGATAAACAAAAGATTTTTATTAGTCTTTTTTGAAACGGCCTTTGCTATTTTTATCATATTTGAATAGTCTAATTTTAATATTCTTTTAAACAAATATTTAATCTTCTCCATTATATTTTTCCTCTTCTAGTTTAATTTACATATATATTTTCTTTTTTTCTAATATATTGTATATCTTTGCTCCAAAAGGAAGCATAAATATATCTTCTTTTGTTAATATTTTTAATAATAATACCGATATTATATATACAGCAACGCCTATTAATATAGATATTAATGTAGAAATTGTTTGACCAGTAATTAGGTTTAATCCATAATTACTTAAAGACACTACAAGTCCCATAATTAGGCCAGCCAGGATTGGTTTAAGTACATTTCTTTTAAAATCCATATTTAATTTTATAGATTTTTTTAATGATGTATATGATATGCAAAATGCTATTATTTGGCATGTTATAGAGCTTATTGGAGCTCCATATATATTTATTGAAGGATTACTTATTAAAATAACGTTCAAAATAAGTTTAACCGCAGCTCCAACAGCCAAGGCAATTGCTGGTATGTAAACTTTGCTAAGCCCTTGCAGTCCACTATTTATAGTTTGGCTTAATGCTATAAATATCATAGAAATAGATGCAAGTCTTAAAACCCAAGCTCCATCAGAAGCAGATGGGTATATCAATTTTAATATTGGCTCTGCTAAAACTATAAAGCCAACTGCACATGGTATTATAATTAGAATTGATATAAATACAGAAAAAGATAATCTTTTATTTGTAGTATCAAAATCTTTTTGCGCCACTGAATGTGAAATTGCCGGTAATAACGCCGTAGAAAGCGCTATATTTATTGCAATCGGTAAATTTACTAATGTGTCTACTTTTGAAAGTATTCCCGCTTTCTGCATCGCCAATTGTTCTAATGCCTCTTTACTATTTATTATTCCCGAATAAGCTATTTGTATACAGTTACTAACAGTTGTTGTATCTATTACAGAAGTTATAACTGATATTATAGAGCCTATTGTAATAGGAATTGAAAAGGCTAATACTGCTTTTAACAATTGTTTACTTGTTTTGTTATATTCTGGAGAATTCTTTAATTCTTCTTCTGCATACTTAATTTTATGTCTTTTATAATATATAAAGATGTAAACAAAAGTTAATATAACAGATATCGTTGTTGATAGATTTCCTCCTGCAGCCATTATATATGCGTCTTTGCCTATAAGTGCATACACAAATGTAATGCTTAAAACACAGTTTAAAAACTGTTCCAATGTGTAGGAAACACTAGCTGGTTTCATATTGCTTTGTGCATTGAAATAACCTCTAAATACTGAAGATGCGGCAACAAATACTATTGCTGGTGCAAGTACTTTTAAAACATAACTAACATCCGGAACATTTAGTATTTTAGTTGCTATTAAATCTGCAAATAAAAATAATGTCACAGAAAAGAATAAACCTATTCCAGCAAACAATTTCATAGTTATTCTAAAAATTCTTTGCGCTCCTGCATTATCATTTATTGCCAGTCTTTCCGATACTAGTTTGCTTACTACAGATGGAATTCCAATAGAGCACAATGCTAATAATAAAGAGTATATTTGGTAACCAGATGAATAATAGCCTAACCCTGTGTCTCCAAATCCTTCAATATTAGTTATTACTAATTTATAAATAAGTCCCATAACTTTTACGGCTACTTCTGAAAACATAAGTATTAAAACATTTTTCATAAAAGATATTTTAGGTTTTGCATTTGCTGTATTTTTCTCTTCCAATATAATTTCCTCACTTTTCTTTAGAATGTTATTAAAATTCGAATTTATCTTTCATCCAATTTTCTATTTCATTTATGTTTATTCTTATTTGCTCCATTGTATCTCTATCTCTTATTGTTACAGTATTGTCTTCCAATGTATCAAAGTCAACCGTTATACAATAAGGTGTTCCAACTTCGTCTTGTCTTCTATATCTTTTTCCTATACTTCCTGCTTCGTCATAGTCGCACATAAATTTCTTAGAAAGTTTTGTATATAAATCATTTGCTTTATCACTTAATTTTTTAGATAATGGTAATATTGCCATTTTATATGGAGCAATTGCTGGGTGCAAATGCAGAACAGTTCTTACATCTCCTTCTGCAATTTCTTCCTCTTCATATGCTTGGCATAATACTGCTAATACAGTTCTATCTAAACCATATGTAGACTCTATTATGTATGGAATGAATTTCTCGTTTGTTTCTGGATCCAGATATTCTTGTTTTATTCCAGAAAACTCTTGGTGTCTTGATAAATCATAATTTGTTCTATTATGAGTTCCATTTATTTCGCCCCAACCAATTGAAGGAAATAAATATTCAATATCACAAGCTGCTTTAGCATAAAAAACTAGTTTCTCGTGATCATGGAATCTTAGTTTTTCTTCTGGTAAGCCTAAATCCATGTAGTATTTTTTTCCATATTCTTTAAAATAGTTGTATATTTCTTCATCTGAACCTTCTTTACAGAATGTTTGGAATTCCATTTGTTCAAACTCAATTGTTCTAAATATAAAGTTTCCGGGTGTAATTTCATTTCTAAATGCTTTACCTATTTGAGCAATACTAAATGGTAGTTTAGCTCTTGTTGATCTTTGAACATTTAAGAAATTAACATATTCTCCCTGTGCATTCTCCGGTCTTAAATATATGGTACTTTTGCTGTCGTTTGTTACACCTCTATATGTTTGAAACATTAAATTAAATTGTCTTATATCTGTAAAATTGCATTTACCACATTTTGGGCATGGAATTTTATTTTCATTAATATATGCTAGCATTTCTTCCTGTGTCATTCCCTCTGCATGTGCATCTGGATTAAAGTCGCTTATTAAATTATCTGCTCTATGTCTTGTTTTACATTCTTTACAGTCTAATAGTGGATCTGAAAAGCCTGCAACATGTCCACTAGCCTCCCATACTCTTGGATGCATTAGTATGTCCGCATCTATTTCATAACTGCTTTTTCTTTCTTGAACAAATCTTTTTCTCCAAGTATCTTTAATTGAATTCTTTAATCTAGCTCCCAGAGGTCCATAATCCCATGTGTTTGCTAATCCACCATATATTTCTGACCCTTGAAAAATGAATCCTCTATTTTTACATAAACTAACTATCTTATCCATTGTTAAATCAGCCATCTTGCATACTTCCTCTCTTTATATAACTTAATAAATTCTACCAATTTATCAGTCAAAAGTCAACAATAATTTTACGTTCTTATTTCCATTTTATTACATTTTTTGTCTTATGTTACACTATTATTACAAATTAGTTTACAAAATATGACTTTTGTAATATTGTGGATAATGTGGATAAGTCTGTGAATAACTACAAATAGGCACTTTATTTTCATTATTTATTCACAGTCGATTTTTGTCGTTTGTTTATGAAAACCGTAGAATTAAGTTGAGTTTACATATTAATCACAAAATAAATTGCCAGTACAATTTCTGTTATTAATATTACAGGAAATCCCACTGAGAATCTTAGTTTTTTTGTTTTGTGTCTAAAAACATACATTCCCGTAATTCCACCTATTGAGCCTCCCAACATTGCCAATCCCAATAAGGTTGATTCTTTTATTCTCCATTCTCCTTTTTCTGCCCTTTTTTTATCTATAAACATTGCTAAAAAAGTAACTATATTAATGCTTATTAAATATATTACTATATTCTTAACTGTAAATATTTCTTCTATATTTAGCATCTTCTTCTCCTTATTTTATCCAAACAAACTCATTTGGTTACTTTGACTCATTCCCTTTAAGCATCCCATTTTAGTTAATAATTCCACAACAGAATTACCTATTTTAGAACGTATTTTCATATCATCTATAGACATAAACTTGCCATCTTTTTTAGCTGTTTCTATACCTTGAGCTGCTACAGTTCCCAATCCAGGTACACTATTTAATGGAGGCCTAATTCCCTCATCCTCTATTTGAAATTTTGTAGAATGTGATTTGTATAAGTCAATTGGTAAAAAGTTTATTCCTCTTTCATACATTTCAAGTACCAATTCTAGTATTGCATACATATTTTTATCTTTCGTAGTTGCCGCATTCCCCTGTAAATCTATTTCTTTCATTTTATTCTTTACTTTTTCCTTGCCATAACACATAACATCACTATCAAATTCGTCTGCTCTTATTGTGAAAAATGCTGTGTAATAAGCTTTTGGCTCATGCACTTTAAACCATGCTATCCTAAAGGCATTTGTTACATAAGCTGCTGCGTGTGCTTTAGGAAACATATATTTGATTTTCTCACATGATTTTATATACCATTCTGGCACTTTGTTTTCTTTCATCATTGCAACATATTCTGCCCATTTAGCTGGGTCTTTTAATGCCTTTCCTTTACGCACTGTTTCCATTATTTTAAATGCATGATTTGGAGGTACTCCTTTTTTTATTAGATATATCATTATATCATCACGACAACATATAGCTTCATTCAGTGTTACAGTTCCTTCTTCTATAAGGCTTTGTGCATTTCCAAGCCATACATCTGTACCATGAGACAATCCAGATATACGTATCAACTCGTCAAATGTTGTAGGCTTAGTGTCTACAAGCATTCCTCTTACAAATTTAGTTCCAAATTCTGGTACACCATAACTACCTACTTCACTATGTATTTGCTCTGGTGTTACTCCTAATGCCTTTGTAGAACTGAATATACTCATTGTTTCCTTATCGTCAAGCGGAACCTTAGTTGGATCAATTCCTGTTAAATCATACAACATTCTTATCATTGTTGGATCATCATGACCTAATATATCCAGTTTTAAAAGGTTTTGATCTATTGAGTGATAGTCAAAATGTGTTGTTATTATATCCGAATTCGGATCATCAGCTGGATGTTGAACAGGTGTAAATTCATATATTTCTCTTCCTTTTGGAACAACTATGATTCCTCCTGGATGTTGTCCAGTTGTTCTTTTTATTCCTGTACATCCCTGTGCTATCCTTAATACTTCTGCATTATTAACGGGTATTCCTCTTTCTTCATAATATTTTTTTACATATCCATATGCTGTTTTATCTGCTACTGTACCTACTGTTCCCGCTTTAAATGTTGTTCCTTTGCCAAATATTACTTCAGTATATCTATGTGCCTTAGCTTGATATTCACCTGAAAAATTTAAGTCTATATCTGGTTCCTTATCCCCATTAAATCCCAAGAAGGTTTCAAATGGTATGTCTATTCCATCTTTTACCATTTTAGTGCCACATTCCGGACAATCTTTATCTGGCAAATCATATCCACATGCATATCCATAATCTGTAAAATCAGAATGTTTACATTTTGGGCATCTATAATGTGGTGGCAAAGAATTTACCTCTGTTATTCCTGTTGCATATGCCGCAAATGATGAACCAACAGAACCTCTTGAACCTACTATATATCCATCTTCATTTGACTTCCAAACTAACTTTTGGGCAATAATATACATAACAGAAAAACCATTTTTTATGATAGAATCTAATTCCTTACTTAATCTTTCTTCTACAATATCTGGTAATGGATTTCCATATAGTTCATGTGCCTTTTTATAAGCTATATCTTTAATAGTTTGCTCACAACCTTCAATATGTGGTGGACATTTTTCTGGAGATATTGGGCTTATATTTTCACACATATCTGCAATTTTATTTGTATTTGTTACTACTACTTCGTATGCTTTTTCTTCGCCAAGATATTCAAATTCCTTAAGCATTTCCTCTGTTGTTCTTAAATATAAAGGAGCTTGTTCATCTGCATCATCATACCCTTGTCCTGCCATTAATATTCTTCTGTATATTTCATCTTGCGGATCCATAAAGTGAACATCACATGTTGCTACAACAGGTTTTTGTAGTTTTTCTCCTATCTCTACAATCTTTTTATTAATTTCTTGTAGAGCTTCTACGTTCGCCACAGTTCCATTTCTAACCATAAACATATTATTGCCATTTGGTTGAATTTCTAAATAATCATAATCATTTGCAATTTCTTCTACTTCTTCATCTGTCTTGCCTGCAACAATTGCCCTGTATATTTCTCCCTGTTCACAAGCACTTCCTAATATTAATCCTTCAGAATATTTCTTAAACAAAGACTTTAATATTCTTGGTTTTTTGTAGAAGTAATCTAAATGTGAATACGAAACTAATTTATATAAGTTCCTAAGTCCTACATAGTCTTTCGCAATAATTATAGCATGATATGTCTGTAATGATTTATAATCTGCTTTTCCCGATTCTTTTTTGTCAATGTCATCTAATGTTTTTACTCCTTGTTCTTTTAACATATCTAACATTATATTGAAAACTTTTACTGTAGTATCCACATCGTCTAAGGCTCTATGTGCTACATCAACTTTTATACCAAGATTTTCTGCAATAATACCTAGCTTATATTTCTTATACTTAGGAAATAATTCTTTTGCTAACTTCAAAGTGTCTATGTATGTATTATTTAATTTTAATCCTAATGCTGTTGCATTGTATTTTAGAAATCCAATATCAAAGTCTGCATTATGAGCTACTAAAACACTATCTCCTATAAATTCAATCACTTTAGGTAAAACTTTATCTATTGTATCTGCATCTTTTACCATATCATCTGTAATGTTAGTTACCTCAACGACTTTTTGGGGTATTGGCTTTTCTGGATTAACAAAACAAGAAAAACTATCAAGCAATTCTCCATTTCTTATTTTCATTATTCCGACTTCTGTTATTTTTTCTGTTCTGAAAGAAATTCCAGTAGTTTCTAAGTCTAACACACAATACGTGGTATTATCTAAACTTTGATTTTTAGAAAAAGATATTGGAGATACTTTATCTGGTGCTAAATATGCTTCAACTCCATATAAAATTTTAATATCTGGATGGTCTTTTTCCAAATATTTATGTGCCTCTGGAAAGGCTTGTACAACACCATGATCTGTTATCGCTATAGATTTCATTCCCCATTTTACAGCTCTTTTTATCAAATCCTTTGCCGAAGTCATTCCATCCATTTGGCTCATTTGTGTATGCATATGTAATTCTACTCTTTTTATAGGAGCATTGTCTTCCCTTTTTTCACGCTTAATTCCATTGCCTTCTATTATAGTGTTTGCAATAACACCAAGTTCTTTCGCAAATGGGTCAAATTGTGCTGTACCTTCTACTTTCACACCTCTGACTCCACTTAGTTTTCCCAATATTTCCTTTGCTTTCTCTTTTTCCAAAAAAGCCTTGCACGTAATCGTGCTTGTTCCATCATACAAATCAAACATTGCTAAAAGTTTGCCAGATTTAAGCTCTCTGGAATCTATATTTAGTATTTCACCATCTAACAATACACGTCCACTATCAACAGATAAATCTGCAATTTTTACTAAAGTTTCCTTTAGTTTTACACTTCTTCCATATATTAATGGGCTATTCTCTTCTTGTTTCTCTTCTATAACTTGTTTAGGAGATTCTTTTATTTCTTCTTTTTTCTCCTCTATTTTTTCTTTCTTGCTTTCCTTTTCTTGATTTTTAATTGTTAAGATATATTCTTCCTCTAATTTTTTGTTTTGTTCTTGTAGATGTAACATTATATCTTCAAGTGGCTTTTCTACAAATTTCACATTACATTTTTGATTGTATAAATTCATCATAGTTTCTGCAATTATTTGATCAAATCGTCTAGTTTCTAATATGTCTTTTCCTTTTAGAGCTAAATTGATATTTACATTATTACCATCTACATTTACTATACTGCCCTTTAGCAATGCTTTTGTTAATGGATACTTATATGCAATGTATTCAATTATATTTTTCCATTCTTCTATTATTGTAAAAGGTGGAAGTTTAATATATTCTATTTTTATTATGGTTTCTTTGAATCCAAACCTTTTTTCTATATATCTTTCAAATGCTATTAGATCCAAAATTTTTATTTGTTTTTCTGCTATTAATATCAGCTCTATCCTTCCAGTTTTTTTAAATACATTAACTGTTTTTATTTTTGCTTCGTTTAACTCAAAACTATTTGAATTATAGTCCTTAAATACTTCTTTAATCGTTTTTTCCATTATTTTCACCTTGTTCTAATAGTCTTTAAAAAATCAATTCGTCTAAAAAATTCTTAAAATGTCATTATATGTTACTACAATACTTAGACCTATCAAAATGCAAAAGCCTATCATTTGTATTTTTAGTTCAACATTTTCTTTTAATGGTTTTTTTCTAATTCCTTCTATTAATAAAATCACTACCTTTCCACCGTCTAGCGGTGGGAATGGCAATAAATTAGTTACTCCTAAAGAAATAGATATTAAAGCCAATATGTTTACAAATTCGCTTATACCCTTTGTTTCAACAACTACTTCTCCTATTCCAACAGGACCCATTAGTTGATTTACTGCTACATTACCTGTAAATAGCATTTTTAAATTATCTATTATAGAAAATAAGAAATCACCTGTATTCCAAAATGCATAATAAATATTGTTAGTAAAGTTTTTTTCTGCCATTTTTAAATTGATTCCTAAATAATAGTTAAATTTTTCTTCTGCCTCTATATTAAAATCCTTAATTTCATTATTTCTTTGCACAGTAAATTGTATTATGTTTGTTTCTGATTTGCTTATATTTTCTACTAACTTTTCTGCATCGTTTTCTACATCTATAGAATTTATTTTTAAAACTACATCTCCGCTTGTTAGTCCTCCTTTTTCCGCTGGACTATCTTTTTGTACCGCTAGTATTTCCGTTGAAGGGCTGTTTTCAATATATTTTAATGCAATACCTGTGTAATTGTATTTTTCTTCTGTTGGTACAATTTTATATTCAATTTTATTTTCGTTTCTTTCTACCTCAACTATTAGTTCATTTCCATTGCAATTTCTAATTTCTTCATCTAAATCATTTTTTGTTCTTATTTTATGATTATTTATTTTTAAAATCTTATCCCCACTTTTTATTCCATAAATTTCTGCGCTATAACCTGGTATAGTTGTATCTACAATATTAGATATATTATTACCTGTAAAAGACATCAAACTAAAATATACAATTAGTGCAAAAATTATATTTACTGTTCCTCCTGCCATAACAATTGCTATACGTCTTGGTATAGAGGCATTACTAAAAGAACCTTCTTCTTCAGAACGTTCTTCTTCTCCCTCCATACTTACAAAACCACCAAGTGGTATAAGTCTTAAAGCATATTTTGTTTCTTTACCTTGCTTACTCCATATTGTTGGTCCAAAGCCTATTGCAAATTCATTCACTTTTACCTTACATAGTTTTGCTATTATAAAATGTCCACCTTCATGAATAAAAACAAGAAAGCCAAGGATAAAGACTATTTTAATTGCATTTATTAAAAAACTAATCAAAGCGTACCTCCAAAATTAAATAAATGATAATAAAAAGTATGCAATAGGTGCTATAAATAATACACTATCTATTCTATCCAACATTCCTCCATGTCCTGGTATTAAGTTACTTGTATCTTTTATTTCTGTATATCTTTTTATACTTGATTCCGCCAAATCTCCTAATTGACCTATTATGCTAAGTATAACACTTATTACGGTTATAAAAATATAATTTATTTGTAAATTCCATATTTTATTACATACAATAGTATATACCATAGATAAAAGGACTGCTCCTATCACTCCACCAATACATCCTTCAATGGTTTTATTGGGACTTACCTCGGTAAATTTATGTTTTCCTATTCTTTTTCCAACTACATATGCAAATATATCTGTTCCCCAAGCAGTAAGAAAAACGTACCATATTAATATTTTACCATTTGCTAGGTTTTCTCTTATCAACGGAATAAACATTATAAAAATTACTATATAACAGATTCCAAAAAAAGTAATTGATATATCACTAATATTTGTTTTCATATTACTAAATATTACTTTTAAAAATAATATTAATATAGATATTGGTATTATTGCTGCAATTACTTTTAACGCTATGTCAATAGGAATTACATGAATAATTGCTAACATTGCTGCTGCTATATATCCAATAACTGCAACAGGCTTATTTTTTGTTTTAAATGCATTATAATATTCATATAATCCCATAATTGCTATAATACTTATTAAAGTATCTACAAAATATGTATTTCCAAAAATAAAAATAATTGCCATTATTGGAAAAAGTATTACTCCTGATAAAACTCTTTTATAATTCATAATTATTTTACCTTTCTTTTTTAGTTTGCTCCAAAATTCCTATGTCTTTTTTGAAAATCTTCTACAGCATTGTCCAAGTCTTTTTCGTTAAAATCTGGCCAGTACTTATTTAAAAATACAAATTCTGTATATGCTAGTTGCCAAAGTAAGAAATTACTTAATCTTAATTCTCCACTTGTTCGTATCATTATATCTGGATCTGGTTGCCCCTTAGTATATAAGTAATCTCCAACCATTTTCTCATCTATGTCTTCTACATTTATATTGCCTTTTTTTACTTCTTCTGATATTTTTTGTGTAGCCTTAACTATCTCATCTCTACCACCATAGTTAAAAGCAATATTTAATGTTAGCCCTGTATTCTCTTTTGTTTTGTCTAATATTCTATTTATGCTTTTTTGAAGTGATATATCTAATTTAGAAATATCTCCCAATATGTTTATTTTTATATTATTTGAATTGGTTTTTGCAAGCATTTTTTCTACATATGCTTTTAGCAATAGCATTAAACCTTTTACTTCCGCCTCTGACCTTTTCCAATTTTCTGTAGAAAAAGCATATACTGTCATATATTTAATTCCAATTTTATTTGCATATAATGCAATCTTCTCTAAATTTTCTGCACCTGCATAATGTCCTTGCTTAATATCTAAGTTTCTTTCTTTTGCCCACCTTCTATTTCCGTCCATTATAAGTGCAATATGTTTAGGTAAATTTTTTTCCATATTATTAATTGCCTCCCAATTGTTTTATATGCTCATTACTTCTTTTTCTTTATTTTCTAATATTTTTTCTATTTCTTCTATTTTTTTATCAGTTAATTTTTGCATTTGTGTCTCTGCATTTTTTAAATCATCTTCTGTTATTTCAGAATTTTTTTGTTTTGTTTTTGCAGAATCTATGCCATCTCTTCTTATTGCTCTAATAGATATTTTAGCTTCCTCAGCTAATTTTCTTATATCTTTTACAATTTCTTTTCTTCTTTCTTCATTTAATTCTGGAAATGCTAGTCTTATTACTTTTCCATCATTATTTGGGTTAATTCCTATATCTGCTTTCAAAATTTCCTTTTCTATTTCTTTTAATAAGCTAACATCCCATGGTTGTATAACAATTAATCTTGCCTCTGGCACAGAAATTCCTGCCACTTGGTTTATTGGTGTTGCTGTTCCATAATAGTTTACTGTTATCTTATTCAAGATTGCTGGATTCGCTCTTCCTGCTCTAATTTCTGATAAATTCTCCTCAAATACACTTATTGTTTTTTCCATTCTTTCTTCAAATTCATTAAATTCCATAAATTCATTTTCCTTTCTTAATTTACTAATGTTCCTATTTTTTCGCCTTTAATGGCTTTAATAATGTTTTCTGGTTCTTGCAATGCAAATACTACTAATGGTATATTGTTTTCCTTGCAAAGAGATATTGCTGTTAAATCCATTACTTTTAAATCTTTATTTAAAATATCTTGATATGTTATATTATCATATTTTATAGCTGCCGAGTTAATTTTAGGATCATCTGAATATACACCATCTATTGTTTTTCCAACTAATATTGCATCAGCATTTATTTCTGCTGCTCTTAAAGCTGCTGCAGTATCTGTTGTAAAATAAGGATTACCTGTTCCACTTCCAAAAATAACAACCTTCCCTTGCTCTAAATATTCTACAGCTCTTCTTCTAGAAAATTGCTCAGCTACTGGTTCCATTTTTATTGCAGTTTGTAATATTGCGTTAATACCATTTTTTTGCAATCGACTTTGTAAAGCTAATCCATTCATTGTTGTTCCCAACATTCCTATATAATCTGATGTTGTTCTTTCTATTTCATCTTCTTTTTTACCTCTCCAAAAGTTTCCTGCACCTATTACAATTGCCACTTCTGCTTTTGCTTCTAACATTCTTTTTATCTGATTACTTATCTCATCCAAAACAGATATGTCAATTCCCCTTTTTTCTTGTCCTCCAAGCATTTCTCCACTTAGTTTTAACAATACTCTTTTGTATTTTATTTCGGACATATTTGCACTCTCCTTTATTTAAAATTTACTTGTTACATTGTATCATACATTAATATATTTTTGCATCCTTTTTTGAAAAAAATATTATTTTTTAATTTCACATGACGTTCAATCAAGATTCACCTACAACATAAAAAAAGATGATTTCTGCATTATACAAAAATCATCTTTTTATCTTTTATTATCTTTAATTTTATACATTATAACTTCTTACTTTTCTATATGCATATACAGCAGAACCAACACATACAACAATAAAACCTATTACTGTAATATCTTCCGTAACACCTGTTTTTGGTATTGTATTTTCACTAGTATTTTTGTTGTCTTTATCATTTAATGTTACATTTGTATTTTCCGTATTTCCATCGGTTGTATTATTAGAAGAATTTTCAGTATTATTGTTTGCTGTATTGTTGTCGTCACCATCATCAATTAGTGAATTCAAGTCCAAGTCTTCGTTTGTTGCTTTTACCTTGCTAATTAATGGTAATGCTACTGCACTTATTAATATTATTACACCTAAAACTAATAAAGTCTTTTTTAATACATTTGACATATCTTTTACCTCTTCTTTCGACATATATTTTTAAATTACCTTTAAATAACTTCTTACATAATTAATTGTACTATTTTTGTCGCACATAGTCAAGCCTTTTTTACAATTTTTTTATCCTAATGCTACATCTAAAATCATCATTATAACAAAACCTAATATAAGTCCAAGTGTTGACAGATTTTTGTGTTCCTTAACAGATTCTGGTAACAATTCTCTTGCTGCCACTATAATCATTGCTCCTGCTGCAAATGCAAGTAAAAATGGCATTATACTCCTTATATATATTACAAGTATTGCGCCAATTACAGCAGATATTGGTTCCACTAATGCTGACGCTTGCCCTATCATGAAACTCTTAAATCTTGAATAACCTTCTCTTCTTAATGGTAATGCAACTGCTGCCCCTTCCGGAAAATTTTGAATGCCTATTCCAATTGCCAACATAATAGCTCCAATTATTGTCATTCCGTGGAACATTATTTGCAATTCCTCCAAAGGCTACTCCAACTGCCATTCCTTCTGGTATGTTGTGAATAGTTATAGCAGATATTAAAAGTATACTTCTTTTTAAAGATGTTGAACTTTTTAAGTTGTTTTTTGCTTTTAGCATCCTGTCTAAGAAACCATCTGATATTAATACAAACATTCCTCCTAGCACAAAGCCAAGTGCTGGTAGCAACCAAGCTATGTAGCCAAGTTCTGCCGATAAATCTATGGCTGGTGCAATTAAAGACCAAAAAGATGCTGCAATCATCACTCCTGCACTAAAACCTAAAATGGTATCTAAAATCTTGCCATTCATTTCTTTAAAAAAACATACAATAAGAGCTCCTAAAGCCGTTACAGCCCACGTAAAGATCGTAGCTAATATTGCTTGCATAACTGGTGTTAAGCTCTCAAACCAATTCAATCTAAATCACCTCATTCCATATTACATAATATGAAATGAGGTGATTTATGTTGCTTAGTGTGCTGTATGTCATTAAAATAATTTAATATTGTATTTCGTGCAATTATTTACACATTAAATCTAAATAAAACAATATCTCCTTCTTGCATTATATACTCCTTGCCCTCTGAACGCACTAGACCTTTTTCTTTTGCATTACTCATTGAACCCTCTTTTATAAGGTCATCATATGAGACTACTTCTGCTCTTATAAATCCTCTTTCTATGTCTGTATGTATTTTTCCGGCTGCTTGTGGGGCTTTGGTACCTTTCTTTATAGTCCATGCTCTTACCTCTGGCTCACCTGCTGTTAAAAAAGACATTAGTCCTAATAGATTATAACTTTTTTGTATAACTCTATCTAGTCCAGATTCTTTAATTCCCAATGCTTCCATCATTTCTTGTTTGTCTTGTCCCTCTATGCTTGCAAGCTCTTCTTCTATTTTAACGCAAAGTGGAACAACTTCTGCATTTTCCTGTTCTGCATACTCAATAACTTGTTTTACATATTTGTCATCTTCAATATTTTCAATTTGATGTTCAGAAATATTTGCAATATACAGTATTGGCTTCATTGTAAGTAGAAATGTTTCCTTTAGTAAGCCTATTTCTTCATCTGTAAAATCCAAGGACCTAGCCGGTTTTCCCTGCTCCAGTGTATCTTTTATTTTTTCTAACAAATCTAGTTCTTCTTGAAATTTTTTGTCTGCTTTTATTTTTTTCTTTACGCTTTCAATTTTCTTATCAATTGTTTCAATATCAGCAAAAACAAGCTCTAAATTTATTGTTTCAATATCTCTTATTGGATTAATAGTTCCATCAACATGTGTTATATTACTATCTTCAAAGCATCTTACTACTTCGCAAATTGCATCTACTTCTCTTATATGTGATAAAAACTTATTTCCAAGACCCTCTCCTTTGCTTGCTCCTTTTACTAAGCCAGCAATGTCAACAAATTCTACTATTGCATGTGTTATTTTTTGTGTTTTATACATTTCTGCTAAAACATCTAATCTTTTATCTGGTACTGGTACAACTCCAATATTAGGCTCTATAGTGCAAAAAGGGTAATTTGCACATTCTGCTCCTGCATTTGTAATAGCATTAAACAATGTACTTTTACCAACATTGGGAAGTCCAACTATTCCCATTTTCATATTTATTCACGTTCCTTTCTTAATGCATAAAATGGAGCTTCCAGCCGGAATCGAACCGGCGACCCCAGCCTTACCATGGCTGTGCTCTACCTACTGAGCTATAGAAGCATATTTTGTGCATATATGATATATGCACATTCTATTCTGTTATTTCTTTTGTCGCTTTTTTTCTTATTCTTTGTATTGCATTATCTACTGATTTTACCGGTGCATTTAGTCTTTCTGCAATTTGTACATAGCTTTCGCCTTTTATATATCTATTTAACACTCGCTTTTCAAAATCACTAAGCATTTTGTCTATAGTGCTTTCTACTCTTGCATAATATTCTCTTTTTGTTATAGTCTCAAGTGGGTCTTCTATTGTTTTTGAATCAAATGTATCTATTAACTCTGTGTCATTGTCTTCTCCCTCATAAGCCACCTGATTTAGTGATAAATATGAATTAAGTGGCATGTGTTTTTGCCTATTTGAAGTTTTTATGGCAGTTATCAATTGTCTTTCTATACATAAACTAGCAAATGTTTTAAAAGAGTTTTGTTTGGCTGTATTAAAATTTTTAATAGCTTTAAATAAACCTATTAAGCCTTCCTGTACAATGTCTTCTCTTTCTGCACCTATTATAAAATATCTATTAACCTTTAGATTTACTAAGTTTCTGTATTTGTTAATAAGATACTCTAACGCACATTTATCCCCAGATTTAACAAAATCCACTATTTTTTCGTCATCTATAGTGTCATAATTTAAATTCGAAGAAAAAAACACACTTTTTTTATTCATATTTTTCTGCACCCTCCTGAAGTTTTCCTCTATGAGAGTATTATAAGGCACAAACTTCTTTAATGTCAATAGAAAGTTTACAAATCCTCTGTAATTTGTTATAATTTTCTCAAAAGTTTTTAAAGTATATGGAGTGATTTAAAATGGCCTTTGATGGTTTAGTTACCAAAAGTGTTGTATATGAATTAAATAATTCTTTAGTTGGTGGAAAGATAGATAAAATTTTTTGCCCATCTTCTGATGAGGTTTTAATTGGTGTTTATGTAAGTGGTATAAAATATGCACTTAATATAAATATTTCCTCTGCTAATTATAGAATTAACTTAACAACAAATACAAAGCCTAATCCTCTTGTTGCCTCTAACTTCTGTATGGTTTTAAGAAAGTATTTGTTAAACACTAGGATTTCTCGAATTTATTCTTTAGGCTTAGAAAGAGTTGTTGTTATTGAATTTGAAGATTTAGATATGTCTGATAATTTTACAACCAAAAAACTAATAGTTGAACTTATGGGAAAACATAGCAACGTCATTTTGCTTGATGATTGTGATATTATAATAAATAGTTTAAGACATTTATCTACTTCTAATGGTTCAAATAGAGATATATTGCCTAAATTTAAATATCTATTTCCTACTTCTAATAAGCTAGATTTATTGTCTTATAATAATTTTGATGACTTTGAGGAATTATTTAATGATAAAAATAACGATTTACCGACTTGCTTTTCTGCTATGTTTACTGGAATTAGTAGAAATTTTATTGAACATTGTTGCACTCTATTAAATATTCCTTGTGAAATAAATAGCCAAAATTTATTTATTATATACAATTATATTTGTAATTTAATAAATAATCTAAATTCAAATAATATTATATGTGCATTGTATGATAAAGATTTCTATCTAGAGAATGGAAGTAAAGAAGGCAATTTGTCTATTAATTTCTTTTTGGACGACTTTTACACCAGAAAAGAAGATGCGGAAAACTTTAAAAATTTTAAGAATAATATATTAAAACTATTACTTAACAATATAAAAAAGCTACAAATAAAATTGCAAAATATTAATTTAAAGCTAAAAGAATGCAATGAGATGAATACTTATAAATTATACGGCGAATTAATTATAAGCAATTTATATCGTATAAACAATTATAATATTAATAGTGTTGACTTAGAAAATTATTATGAAGGGAACAAAATAATAACAATTTCTTTGGATAGTTCAATTTCGCCAAGTGAAAATGCTAAAAGGTTTTTTAAAAAATATAACAAGTTAAAATCGACTTACGAAATTGTAACTAAGCAAAAATTTGAAATTGAGCAAGAAATTGAGTACATAGAAAGCGTTATTTATTCTGTAAATAATGCACTCTCAATTGAAGAATTAAATGATGTGTATGATGAAATTTCTGGTATACTTGTAAAACCTTCTAAAGTAAAAAATACTTCTAACAAAAAAAAGAATTTTGAAGTAATAAAATATGCAATAGATGAATTTACCATTTTTGTTGGAAAAAACAATTTACAAAATGAATATATTACTCATAAATTAGCTAACTCAAATGACTACTGGTTTCATGTTAAAGATAGTCATGGAAGTCATTTAATATTAAAGACTGATGGAAAAATGCCTCCACAAGAAGTTATAAATAAGTGTGCTGCCATAGCTGCATATTACAGTAAGTCTAAATATTCATCTAATGTACCTGTTGATTATACTTTGAAGAAAAACGTAAAAAAAATGCCTAAAGCAAAGCCTGGCATGGTTATTTATACTAATTATAAAACTGTTAATGTAATACCTACTAAAATATAATATCGGAGATGAGGAAAATTCATTCCTCACCTCCTTCTTTTTTCTTGGGGTAACAGCTTTATGTTACCCCAGGTCAACGATCGCCCTGACCTTCACAAGGCGATCGTTGACTGCGATCACCAGCAATTGCCGTACTGTTGCTGGTGATCGCATTGCCCTAATCACTGCACAGAGCAGATCTGCTCTGTGCAACGATTCCTCTCTGCTCTCCCCGGATACGGAGAGAGTCAAAAAGTTTTCCTCCTGGAGAGCAACAAACTCTCCAAGTTTGACCAGTCGCCAAAGCTGGTCAAATATTTTAACTTTTTCGCTTTGAGGCATATTGCCTCCTTTCTAAGGATTAACTGCGCGAAATACAAGTTAATCCTTTGCCCGTTAAGGGACTTTTTGTTGGATTCTTATTATACATCATTTTCTTATTTATGTCAAGTGTTCATTACTTTATACTCTATTTCTTCCATATGTGGGAACATTTCTTTTACTCTTTTAAATGTAAGCATTGCATGGGCAGGTTGCGGATTTTTTTCTGCTTTGCTCAATAGTTTTTGTGTGTAGCAGTTTTCAGCTGTTTTAAATATTAGGTATCTGTTACGTACATAAGTATAGTAAATTTGATATCCATTTTCTAGGTTTTCGTAAAATTCTTTAAATGTATATTTACCTTCCATATCTCTTCTCATTTCCTTTTTATTTAATCATTTTATTAAATTCTTCTTCTGTTAGAATTGTTATTCCAAGCTCTTTTGCTTTTTTTAACTTACTTCCTGCATCTTCCCCTGCTAAAACATAATCTGTTTTTTTAGAGACACTGCTTGAAGTTTTTCCACCAAACTTTTCTATTACTTCGCTTGCCTCTTCTCTAGAAAATTTTTCTAAAGCACCTGTTAAAACAAAAATTTTTCCATCAAACCTATTATCTGTGCCATGTTCCTGTTTCAGCTGCATATTTACTCCTGCTTGTTTTAGTCTATTTATTAAGTCTATACTTTGTTCTTGTTTAAAGAAATTATATATACTCTCTGCTGTTATTAACCCGACATCTTGTTTCTGTTTTAGTTCTTCTAGTTCAGCATCTATTAAATTATCCATTGTCGTATATTCTTTAGCCAAGCTTTTCGCAAGCTTTACTCCTACATGTCTAATACCTAAAGAAGTTATTACTCTATATAAATCTCTTGTTTTGCTTTCTTCTATTGAATCTATCAAATTTTGTGCAAATTTCTTTCCATCTTTTTTTAATGATTTCAAATCTTCTAACGTTAGTTTATATAAATCAGCAATATTTTCTATTAACTTTCTACTTATTAATTCATCTATTATCGCATCTCCTAAACCTTTTATATCCATTGCATCTTTTGATACAAAATGTAATATTCCTCTGTACAATTTTGCAGGGCATTCAACACCTATACAGCGTATAACTGCTTCTCCTTCTTCTCTTACAGCATTTGCACCACATACAGGGCAAGTCTTAGGCATTTCAAATTGTTTTTCTTCTCCTGTTCTTCTACTTTTTATCACTTCTACAATTTCTGGTATAACATCCCCTGCTTTTTGAATTATTACAGTATCTCCTATTCTTATATCTTTCTCTTTTATAAAGTCCTCGTTGTGTAATGTAGTTTTAGAAATATTTGAGCCAGCTACATTTACTGTGTCTAAAATTGCCATTGGCGTTATTGCACCTGTTCTGCCAACCTGGCATATTATATCTTTAACTCTTGTTTCTTTTTTTTCTGGCGGATATTTATACGCTACTGCCCACTTTGGTGTTTTATATGTTGTTCCTATTTTTTCCCTTAACTCTAAATTATTTACCTTAACAACTGCTCCATCTATTCCAAAGGTCAAACTTTCTCTGTCCTTACCTATTTTTTCTATAGCCTTAATTACTTCATTTATATTTTTGCATAATATTTTTACTGGATTTACATTAAATCCTATTTTTTCAAGATATTCTAGTCCTTGATAATGTGTAGTTATAGTTTTATCTTCCGTCTCTTGAATATTAAAAATATATATGTCTAAAGGTCTTTGCGCAGTTATTTTGCTATCCAACTGTCTAAGTGAACCAGCAGCCGCATTTCTTGCATTTGCAAATCTTTCTTCCTCGTCTGCCATTCTTGCTTCATTTAACTCATCAAACTCCTTTTTTCCTATAAAAATTTCTCCACGCACAATTATATTTATAGGTTCTTTTAATTTATGTGGTATACTTCTTACTGTTTTCAAATTATCTGTAACATCCTCGCCTACAAGACCATTTCCTCTTGTTGCTCCTTGTACAAAAATTCCATTTTTATATTCTAGTGCAGTAGATAATCCATCAATTTTTGTTTCTACAACATATTCCAATGGTAAATTATATTCTTCTGCCAACTTTTGCATTCTTGTATCAAATTCTCTGACTTCTTCAAAAGAAAAAACATCTTGTAAACTTTGAAGTGGAACTTTATGTGTTACTTTTTTAAACCCTTTTTTTATAGGACTTGTCCCAACTTTTTGTGTTGGAGAATCAGTAGTTATAAGCTGTGGATATTCCGCTTCAATTTGTTTTAATTCTTTCATTAATGTATCAAAATCAAAATCGCTTATAACCTGTTCATCTTCGTAATATTTTATAGTATAATATTCAATTTTAGGCTTTAATTCATTAATCCTTTCTTTTGCTTCTTGTAATGTCATTTCAATAAATCCTTTCCATTTTTAATATAGTCCCAACCTGAAAAGATTGTAGCTATAACACATATAATCATCATTAATGTTACTATTAAATTTATTGCGAAATTGTATCCTGTTAAAGAATTCGTAAATATTGCTCCAAATGGATTAGTATCAATAAATGCCAATATAATTGCAATCATTTGTGTAACCGTTTTTAATTTTCCCCATATACTTGCTGCAACAACTTCTCCCTTTTTTTCTACCGCAATCAATCTATATCCAGATACTATAAATTCTCTCATTATTATTATTGCTGGTATCCAAGAAGGTATTTTAGAATGTTCAACTAATATTATCATTGAAACAATTACCAATATTTTGTCTGCTATTGGGTCTAAAAATTTTCCAAATGTTGTTATTTGGTTTGTTGATCGTGCTATGTAACCATCTAATTTATCTGTAATAGATGCTATGATAAAAATTATATCTATTATGAACATATTAATAGGTATTCCTAATATTGTTCCTTGCATATTTATAAGTGAAATTATTAATATTACAAATACCAAAATAACTCTAAATACTGTTAACTTATTGGGTAAATTCATCTATATCTCTCCTCTTTGTTTTTTTTCTATTATATATAAATTCTAAAAAAAAATAAATAGTATTTACGATTTTTTATAACATTTTTATTTTTACTATTTCTATAATATCCAAGATGTATTCACTTATTACAGGAAGATTTAGAGCAACTATTTTTTGTAAGACTACTAATAATATAGCTGTTAATATAGTAAAACCTATTCCTGTACCAATGCCTTTGATAATTCCAGACCAAAAATTTCTAAAGAAAAACTTTTTCCTGTTACCTAAAAGTTCTATTAATTCTAATATATTATTTTGAGATAATGTATAATTTATTTTATCTAATCTTTTTATTAATTCCTTTTCCTCTTTTTTCTTTTCAAACATAAAATCCACCTATTATTAGAGTGGATTTTTTTTGCTTTTTTATTCAATTTTACTAATTAAATTTATTCTTTATTATTTTTTACTAATAAATCTAATTTTTTTATTAGTTCTTGTAATTTTTTCATATCTTTTCCAATCATTTCCCAATCATTACTATTATTAGATTTTTCTAAATTTTCATTTGCCTTTATTATTGCTTTTATTGTTTCTTCTATAGTTTCTGTACTTTCTATTTCTATGTCAAAAGCTGATTGAGATAACAAATTATTTATTGCCTCTTCTATATTATTTCCTATAGCAAATTTATTTCCTGATGCAACAACTACTTTTTTTAATAATGGTAAAGAATTGTCTTCATTGGTATATTGCTGATAAATTGATTGCACATATAATAATGTATTTTCAATTGGAACAACTATAGTATTTTTTGTTATTTTTGTCCCTGTAACCTTAAGTTTTTCTATTTCTCTATATATGTTTTCATCTTGTTCTGTTAATGAATTTAATTGCATTGTTCCTATTGCATTACTATCTGAGGCATATTTGTATATCGTTAATTTTGGTGTTCCATTTTCATATGTTCCTACTGTATATGATATTATATTCTGTTTTTTATATGGTGTATATGGAATTACTAAACCTAGCTGTGCATTTTTCGAATCAATAGTTTTTACCATTGTATAATATGGCTCTATTTCCGTTCCCGTCTTTGAAGTTGTCTTTCCTGTAACATTTGTTGCTATTTCCCATATATCATCTCCTCTATATAAAACATCAGGCTGTATATTATGATATCTCTTGATTATATTTGCTTGAATTTTATACAAAAATTTTGGATATATAAATTGATTCTTTATATCTTCTTCAATTTGTTCATCTTTGTCTACAAATAAACTTGGATATATATTTCTATATGACATTATTATAGGATCTGCTCTATCTGTAATATAAAACTTTGTTGTTCCATCATATGCATCTATTAAAACCTTAACAGAATTTCTTATATAATTTATATCTAGCTTTGTTAATAAATCTGTTTGAATTGTAGACATTTGAGAATATGGATATTCACTAGAAGTAGTATATGCATCTATTACCCAAACCAATTTTCCTTCTTTATTTACTACCAAATATGGTTCTTCGTCATATAATAAGTATGGCATTAACGTTTTAGCTCTTTTTATAACATTTCTGTTTGTTAATATTTTGCTCTCTTTTGTTGTATTTGTTGAAAGAGCTAATCCAATATTTCCCTCTTTTATTCCTAATATAAATCTATCAATAAAATTAAGTTGAAGTCCTGCATTTCCATCGTAAGTTTTTTTTGCATTTTCAGCCGTATTAGAATTTAACTTTGGATAATCAAATTCTTCTCCATTTTTATTGTTCGTTACTACTGGTTCATTTGTCTGTAATCCGTAGTAAATTCTTGGTTCTGTTATCTTTATTACTTCATTGCTTTCAAAATCTTTTTGAAGATTTATTATTTCCCCTTCTTCATTGATTTTATTAGCTGCTGTAACTATTATCCCATATCCATGTGTATACTCATACATTTTATCGTTGTATGTACCAATGTTTTCTGATATTTCTCTAGGTGTTATATATGCTAATGATAATTTACCATTTAAATTAACTTTTGCAATATTACTGTTCCTATATGAATAATATCCTTTTGCTGTTTGTAACATATTTAAGTTCTTTAATACATTTTCCTTACTTGTTATTGTAATATTATTAATTACTTCTTGATTTTCTTCTTTTATTTTTGCACTTAATGTTTCATTATTAGCTATTGTTTTTTCTTCTATTTCTATGCCATAAGCCTTTTTGGTAAATTCTATATTCTTACTTATATAGTATTTTTCTTTGTCTAGCTCATTTGATTTTACAAGAAAAGTTTGGGTTATTATTAATACTATTAGTAATCCTATTAAATATACTGGAACTGCTGTTATACTTTTTATTACATTTTTAACTTTTCCCTTTTTGAAGAATATAACTGCCAAAATTATTGAAATTACCATTACTACTGTTAAAACTTTGTATCCCCAAAGTTTTATTGTTACATCTGTAAAACCAGATCCATATATTGAATATGCTGTTTCTCCTTTTAATGTTAAAAATTTATTTGTTCCCATATCTTGTATTCCTACATATGTTAGGATTGATAATAATATAACTATTACAATAGTATGAAAAACCAATTGTTTTGTAAAATGGTTATTCTTCAATATTTCTCTATTTATTCCATCAAAAAACATATTAAATGAAATTATGTAATACAATATGGTATATATTGTTAACCCTACTATGAGAAGCATTATATATATAAGCATAAATTCTATAAATGGTTTTTTAAACATGAAGTAACTGATATCATATCCAAATATTGGGTCCTCAATTTCAAAAGATGCACTATTAAAACATAGCATTATTTTTTTTAGCATTATATTTGTTGTAAAAGTACTTATTATTATTGAGCTTATAACTGCAATGGATTTATTTATTAACTTCGGCATTGGCTTTTTATCATCATCAAAAAAAGCTTTTAATCCTTTTTTTATTTTTAAATTTGTAAAATATATTAATAGAAATAATATTATAAAGTTTGCACTAAAGGCTATAGCCGTATATTTTATATTTTTCCAAAATATTTCTACATATTCTTCCCCTATTTCTAGTACTTCCAGATATTTACCTCTAAATAATACATAGCCAATTAAAATTGCCAATAGTATAAACGCTAGTACAATTATAATTCTTTTGTTATCTTTTTTGGTTGTTATTTTTGTCATTTTAATCTCATTCCTTTCTAAGCTTATCTTCTATTGCTTATTTGGCTATATTAATGCATTTACAAAATCGTTGCTGTTAAATATTTCCATATCATCTATTTGCTCGCCAATTCCAATAAATTTTACCGGCACCTTGTTTTCAGCAACAATTCCTATAACCACTCCGCCTTTAGCTGTTCCATCTAATTTCGTAAGTACTAGTCCTGTTATATTTACTGTCTCTTTAAATGCTGTTACTTGTGATATTGCATTTTGCCCTGTTGTAGCATCTAAAACCATTAAAACTTCCTTAGATGCTTCTGGCAATTCCTTGTCTATTACTTTTTTTATTTTTACAAGCTCGTCCATTAAATATTTCTTGTTGTGCAATCTTCCTGCTGTATCACATATTAAGACATCTGCTTGTTTCTCTTTTGCTATCTTTACAGCATCGTAAACAACTGCTGCTGGATCTGTTCCCTCTTCTCTTTTTACTATGTCACATCCTGCTCTATTGGCCCATATTTCAAGTTGCTCTACTGCTGCTGCTCTAAAGGTATCTGCTGCTGCAACAACTACCTTTTTGCCATCCTGCTTTAGTCTATTAGCTATTTTCCCTATAGAAGTAGTTTTGCCAACACCATTTACGCCTACTACTAATATCACAGATGGAGTTGTTTCTAACTTTAAAGTATTGTCCACTTCTTCTAATACATTTTTAATTTCATCTCTTAGAGCTTGCCTTACAGCTTGCTCGTCTTCTATCTTTTCTTTTTTTATTTTATTTCTCAAATTTGTTATAATTTTGGTAGAAGTTTCTACTCCAACATCAGACATTATCAATGCCTCTTCTAATTCATCTAAAAGTTCCTCATCTACTTTTCTAAAATTGCTAAATACATTATTTAGTTTTTCATCAAATGAACTTTTAGTTTTACTTAACCCTTGTTTTAATTTATCAAAAAAACCCATATTTCCTCCATAATTTCATATTATTTTATCAATAGTTAGTATAGCACATTTCCTATGATATATCAATAACAAAGCTCAAACAATTAAAGGACCTTTTTAATATAAAAAAAATTTTTGACAATAGAATTATAAAAATAATATAAATCCCATAAACACCACCTCTTGTACAGGTATAGGACAAGTATGTTCATCGGTATATAGAAGTAGCACCAAAAAAAATCAATCTTTTTAGATTGATTTAATCATTAGCGTTACATTTGTGCAACGATTTTACTTAATGGAGCGATGACATGGGTCATTTGCGAAAAAAAAGAAGGATTGTATTTTCCATTTTCTAAGCACACTATTGTTTCTCTTCTAACATTTACTAGTTCAGCCAATTCAGATTGCTTCATTCCTACTTTTTCACGATAATCTTTTATTTTAGTTGTAAATTTCATTTTAGCATCCCTTTTTATCAATTATACAAAATAATATAACTCTAATAATTGAATTTAAAATAAGACCCCCCATCAACATATATCCAATTATCTCTGATGATATTTTAAATCTTAAGATTGCTGATAGAAAGCCAATACCTACAATTAATGCTGTTGTAATTTTAAAACAAATTGAATCACATTTTCTTAAATTTGTAATTTCCATTTCATCATTAACTTCTTTTTTATATCTTGCCATACGAATAAATAATGAGATAAAAAGAAAAAATGCAAATATTCCTATAGTATTCTGAATAGTCACATAATATTCGTGCCAATCATTTATCAAAAAAATGGTATTCAAATCAAAGTTACTATTTTTAGATTTTGGATTTTTTATTAATTTTAATTTTATACATTACATCATCAGCAATATCAATTAAATGTTCTACAGATTTATAATTACCTTTTAAATCTGATGAAAATTCTATAATTCTATATTTATACTAGTGCATTTATGTTTTTCTTTATTATAAATATTACTATACTTATAACTACTTTAATATAGGTAAATTTTTATCAAAATTTCCATAGTTTTTCATAGGCTTTGAATCATACATACCAATTACTATATTATCTTCATAATATTCATTAGTACTTTCTCTTTCCTTTATTCCCATACCAAAATACTTATAAAAAGCACCATTTTTATAATATATCTCATATGTAGGATCAGCAAAATAATAAACACCATCAATCTTAATAATAGACCAGGAATGCCCAATAGAAGCCCCTTTAGCTTGACCAATAGCAATAGTACTTTCAATACCAACTTGTGTTAATAATTGATTGTAAGTATAAGCAAAAGAGTGACATATACCACTATGATTAACATAAACATAATAAGATTCAGTATTTTTAAAATCATTTAAAGAATTATAATTATAAGAAATAGCTTTAGATAAATTATGATATATAATTTGAGCCTTCTTACTATCAGATAAATTCTCAGTAACACCATTCAAAAACTTATTAGCTTCTTTTTCAAAATTACTAATTAACTTATCATGTTCAGTCTTAGAGTTAGAAGAATAACTCCAATTTATAGTTTTACTATCCTTATCATAAACCTTGGAAAAATCATAAATACCATCAGCAAAGAATACAGGAAATTGATAATCTAATATTGAAAAAAGAAAATCAGCATAATTTTTATTAGGACATTTAATACTTGTCTTATAATTCAAGAAAGCATCAACAAATTCGAAGTTTAGCAATTTCATTTTTAGATTTGGACCTTTCTTTTTGAGCAATCAATTTTTTCTTAATATTCTTTTTAGTTATCTTACGAGATCTAGGGGATAAAATATACTTTTCTCTAAGTATTTGACCAACTTCAGGAGTAGATAAAAATATGTTTTCTCTTTCTGCCAAATATTCAGCAAATTGGGTGTAAGTACAATCAAAGTATTTAGAGGTATATAAAGTCTCAATTTCGTTTTTTAATTCATCTGTTAAAGCATGCTTGGGTTTTCTACCTCTATTACCATGAACAAAGAAGGACTTGCCAAATTTCTTGTATCCGGCAATTAATCTGTTGACTTGTCTAATACTTTTTAATTTTAGCTTTATTCTAGCACGTTCTTTGTTACCATTAGTTTCTACTAGTTTTTTAATAACTTCATATTTTTCTTTTTCTTTCAATGAGAGTTCCACCTTTCGCATATTGTCCTCCTTAATTTTAAATGATGCCCTTATTATATCATTTAAGAGAACAAGTATTTTTGGGTCGGGACATTTTCTCATTTCTTTACTTAAGACATTATCACATTTCTTTCATATATACTAAATTTTAATTTTTCTGTCAATTGACACTTTTAGTTTTAAAATATATAATTATGTATATAAAGCTATTTGAAAGGATGTTTATAAATGAAAGAAGAATTTATTGAATTATTAAAAAGTACTAATAGAGATGGCATTGATAAATTATTAGCCTGGATAGAAAAGTCTGACTTTTATAAAGCTCCTGCTAGCACCAGATTTCATGGGAGTTATGAAGGTGGACTTTTAGAGCACAGTTTAAATGTTTATAAAGTGTTAAAGCAAAAACTAAAACAATTTCCCTATGCAGATTTATTAAATATTAAAGAAGATACAATTATAATTATTACTTTACTTCATGATTTATGCAAAGCAAATTATTATTGTGTAGAAATGAGAAACAAAAAAAATGAAGACGGTATATGGGTAAAGGAACCTTATTATTCTATCAATGATACTATTCCATATGGCCACGGAGAAAAGTCTGTTATGATGATTAGCACATTTATTAATCTAAGTATGGAAGAAATGTATGCAATAAGATGGCACATGGGTTTTAGTGAACCCAAAGAATTACATAATACCCTTAGTCTAGTATTGGAAAAATATCCATTAGTTATGGCATTACATGAAGCTGATTTAGAAGCCACCTATATATTGGAAAATAGAGGTCTAAAATGAAATTAACATATACCATACAACCTAATGACAATTTTTTTAATGTAAAAGAATTATTAAAATTAAAGTTTCAAATTTCAGATAGATTATTAGTCAAACTAAAAAAAAATAAAAAAATTTGGCTAAATAGTACCCCTACATTTGTAGATTCGAGGTTAAAGCCTTTTGATATTGTTGAAATTCTTATTGATTTTGAAGAAAAAAGTGAAAATATAATACCAACACAGATAGATTTAAATATCATATATGAAGATGAATATTATATAGTTATAAACAAGCCTTCTGGTATTGCTATACATCCTTCAATATTGCATTACACAGATAGTTTAGCAAATGGTGTAAAGTTTTACTTTGAACAGAAAAATATTAAGAAAAAAATAAGACCTATTAATAGATTAGATAAAGATACTTCTGGAATTGTTATATTTGCCAAAAACGAGTACATTCAGGAATTTCTTGTTAAAGAAATGAAAAAAAACACTTTTTTCAAAGAATATATTGCTGTTTGTGAAGGAATATTTGAAAGTAAAATCGGAACAATTAATTTACCTATTGGTAGAAAAGAAAATAGTATTATAGAAAGATGTGTGTGTTCAGATGGAGATATAGCCATAACGCATTACAATGTATTAAAATCATTAAAAAATACTTCTGTAGTACATGTCACTTTGGAAACAGGTAGAACTCACCAAATACGTGTTCATTTATCTAATATTGGTCATCCAATATTAGGCGATACGTTATATGGCAATCCTTCTTCAGTAATAAATAGACAAGCATTACATGCATATAAAGTTAAATTTATACATCCAATTACAGGTTTAAATGTAGAATATATAGCCACTATACCTTCTGATATTAAATCAATTATCAAATAAATACTAGGACATAAAATCCTAGTATTTAAATAATGGCAAATCTATAAGCCGGGTTCTGTCTAGAATAGTCATTTATCTAGTACATATATTGCTATATGCATCATGCCACCAAATTAAGAAGACGACGAGCAGTCTTAACCTTCTTGTCTCGGTGTTGCTCCAAATGGGGTTTACACTGACCAAATATGTCACCATATTTGCGGTGAGCTCTTACCTCGCCTTTTCACACTTACCACTATAAGTGGCGTTTATTTTCTGTTGCACTTTCCTTAAGGTTACCCTCACTGGACGTTATCCAGCATTATTGCTCTATGGAGCCCGGACTTTCCTCGTACGCTACATTTCGGTCTTGCTATACGCGACTATTCAATTTACCACTCTTTAATTATACTATAAATTGATGTATAAATCAACCTAAATGTCATATAATTCCTGCATTATCATTTTATAGTTAATAAAAAAAATGTCTTGATCTTTTAAATCTATCGCTTTTTTTTCTTCTTTTAATAAAACATATGCTTTATTTATATTTGATTGATTTGCTGGCTGTGCACTTACATTGTTTATTACATTTCCAAAACTTTCGTCTGCCTTATTTATACTATTCAATGCCATATCCCAATTATTCTCTGTTACATATACATATGCTTGTATTATATTCTTTTTGGTATCAATTATGTTTATCTGAAGATTATCATTAGTATAACTCTTACTATAATCTCCTAATTTAATATACATCTCTGCTATATTTTGCATTGACGCTATTTTATTTTCTGCTTTTATGCTTTTGGTAGTGTCATTTAATGTGCTTGAAAATTCCAAAGTTTTAGTGTTCCCTTTTTCTAAAGAATTTAAATCTATAAATAAGGAATTCCACGTGCTATATATCTTTTCAATTTCATATTTCATATTATTCCAATCAATTTTCTGGTTGATATCACTTAAAAGTATGCTATTAGGCACCATTATTATACTTGAGTTTCCCTGATTACTGGCATTGCTATTATTATCATTCATATTATCAGATTCACTTTCATTAGAAGACTTTTCTACACTGTCATTATTTCGCTTTGTTTCTTGTGAGCTTTCTCCATTTGTAGAACCTTGTTTTTTATTTTCCTCAATTAATGTATTTGTTTGTGAACTTTGAGCCCCCTGTTTTTTTTCTATTTTATAATTTGAATATGAAATATTATTAAATCCATTTAACATAGAAATTAAATCTTTTTCTAAATAACTTATTTGATCTTGTATTTTACTTTTTAGTTTTTCATCATCATTTTTATTATTGCAACCGGTAAGAATAAATAAACATATAATTAATAAAAAAAATATTTTTTGCATATAATAAATATTAATATTATTTTTTTTCATAATTTTCCCCCTTGTACTGTGTACTTATTATTTCCAAAGAACTTACATTTATTCTAAATATACATACAAAAAATGGAGGTTAATTTGATGGAGAGTATTGTTAAATTATACAGTGATAAGCCTGGTGAAATTTCAAGTTTTTTAAATAAATTTTTTACTACATCTGAATTTAAAATAAGTGACGAATTATTGTGGGAAAATCATTATAAAAATCCTACTGAAATAGCAGATATAATTGGTACTTTTATAGAAAATAATGATAAATATAAAATAAATATGTGGATTAGTTTAGATAAAGATTTTTTTATAAATATAAATGACTATAATGCAGATAAAATAATAAGATACCTTTATGAAAGGTATCCTTGGTAAAATATTATTCACTTTTCTTTTCACGTGTCATTAGCCTTTTTACTGCTTCCTTTGGTTCTAAATTGTTATAAAGTATATCGTAAACTGTGTTTACAATTGGCATTTCTATATTATATTTTTTAGAAAGTTTATAAGTCACTTCAATATTATCAAAACTTTCTACTACCATTCCTATTTCTTCTCTTGTTTCTTCCACTGATAGGCCCTTACCAATACATCTTCCTGCTCTTCTATTTCTACTATGTTCACTTAGGCATGTAACTATTAAGTCTCCTAAACCAGATAATCCATAAAATGTATTATGGTTACCTCCCATAGCTACACCAAGTCTTGAAATTTCTGTTAAACCTCTTGTTATTAAAGCAGCAAATGTATTATCGCCAAGTTGTAATTCTGCTGCTATACCGGCACAGAATGCCATAATATTTTTTAACGCTCCACCAAGTTCAACACCTTTTACATCTGTTGAAGTATAAATTCTTAAATGTTCATCCATTAGGGCATCTTGTACATTATATAAAACATCTATATACTTTGATGCTATAACTATTGCTGTTGGTATACCTGTAGAAACTTCTTCTGCGTGGCTTGGTCCAGAAAAAACTCCTATTTTTACATTTGGCATCTCATCATTTGCCACTTCACTTAATGTGTATAATGTTGATGATTCAAAACCTTTAGAACAAATTATTACTGGCTGATTTGTAATATATTGCTTATATTTTTTCATTGTTTCTCTTGTATATTTAGATGGAGTTACATGAAAGATAATTTCGCTTTCCTTTATTGCTTCTTCCAAACTAGTTGTACATTTAATACTTTGTGGTATTGTAACATTTGGCAAATATTTAGTTCTTCGATTTTTGTTTATTTCTGCACATTCCTCATCAGAATGTGCCCACATAATAACTTTGTTACCAGTATTGGCTGCATGAATTCCAATAGCTACTCCCCAACTTCCACTACCTATAATACATATTTTTTTCATTAGCATTTTTCTCCTTTATTTTTTAAAGCTTATTTTATTTTCTGTTCCATTTAATAGCCTTTTTACATTTTCTCTATGATTAAATACTACAAGAACAGCTATTATAATGCTAAATACAAAATAACTTCCTTCTACTATATAATTGCTTTTTATAAATAAAACTAGTATAGGAAATAATATCGCAGCACTTATTGAACCTAGTGAAACCATTCTTGTTAGTGCTATTAATACTAGTCCAAAAACTAAACAAATAAGTCCTATTTGCCAATTTGTTGTTAGTAATACACCTACTGCCGTAGCCACTCCTTTGCCACCTTTAAATTTAAAAAATACTGGAAATGTATGTCCTATAATTACTAATATTCCTGCAAGTTGTACTAGTAATGGAGTGCTTGCACTTTTAGCAATTTTTCCAATTAGTAATGCTAGTAATATAGCAACAACTCCTTTTAATATATCACAAACTAATGTAATTGCAGCAGCAGCTTTCCCAACAGTTCTTAACATATTGGTAGTACCTGCATTTCCACTTCCCTTTTCTCTTACATCAAATCCTGCTACCCTTTTACTTATTATAACTGAAAAATTAATACTTCCTATTAAATATGCTATAATTGCTATTATTATATATGGCATCATAATAATTTCCTCCTTTTATAAATCTTTTTCATTTTTTTCTCTTACTATTATTCTTACTGGTGTTCCCACTAAACCAAATTCTTTTCTTAATTGATTTATTAGATATCTTTCATAAGAAAAGTGGAATAGTTCTTTGTCATTTACAAATACTACAAATGTTGGTGGCTTTGTTGAAGCTTGTGTCATATAAAATATTTTTAGCCTTTTTCCTTTATCTGTAGGTGGTTGCACTATTGAAATTGCTTCATTCAATACCTGATTTAGCACAGATGTCTGAACTCTCAAGGCGTTTTGGCTTGCTACACTATTAATAAGTTCATATAGCTTATGTACTCTTTGTCCTGTTTTAGCTGAAATAAATAGTATTGGAGCATATTGCAAATATGATAATTTGTTATATACATCTTTTTTGTATTTTTCTAAAGTTCCATTTTCCTTCTCATATTCATCCCATTTATTTACAACAATTATTATGCCCTTGCCAGCTTCATGTGCTTCACCTGCAATCTTTGCATCTTGGTCTGTCACTCCTTCTATTGCATCTAACATTAATATGCAGACATCTGCACGCTCAACTGCCAACAAACTTCTAATTACACTGTATTTTTCTATATTTTCATTTACTTTGCTCTTTTTTCTTATACCCGCTGTATCAATAAATACATATTTTCCAAATTCATTTTCAAATTCCGAATCAGTAGCATCTCTAGTAGTACCTGCTATGTCACTTACAATTACTCTATTTTCACCTAATATCTTATTTACCAATGAAGATTTGCCCACATTTGGTCTACCTATAATTGCAACTTTTATTGTTAATTCATCATCATTTTCTGTTATATCATTTGGCAATTTATCGTAAATTGCATCTAATACATCTCCAATTCCTAATGCATTAACAGCAGAAACTCTATATGGATCACCTAAGCCCAAGTTATAGAATTCATAAATTTCGTTAGGCATTTTTCCAAAACTATCTGCTTTATTACATACAAGTATAATTGGTTTACGTGATTTTTTTAACATTAGAGCTATGTCTAAATCGTCTGGTGTAACCCCTTGCTTCATATCCGTTAAAAATATTATAACATCTGCTACTTCTATTGCAATTTCTACTTGCTTTCTCATTTGAGATAATATTATATCATTAGACTTTGGCTCTATTCCTCCTGTATCAATTAACGTAAACTGTTTATCTCTCCATTCAGCTTCAGCATAAACTCTATCTCTTGTAACCCCAGGAGTATCTTCTACTATAGATAATTTTTTTCCTATTATATAATTAAAAAAAGTTGATTTTCCAACATTTGGTCTTCCTACTATTGCAACTGTTGGCTTTGCCATCTCTTTCACCCCTTACTTTTTACTTTATAATTTTACTATATTAAAGCAAAAATATCAAGCATTTTTGCATAACGAAAATAACTGTTGACTTTCTAAAAATCAACAGTTTAAAAAATACATATCAATTAGCATTTACAAATTATTTTGTTTCTGTGTTTTGTGCTATTGCTTCTTTTCCATTATAATACCCGCAATTTGGACAAACTCTATGTTGCATAATAAGTTCATGGCAATGTGTACATGCTACTAAATTTTTATTTTCTAATTTCCATGTAGATCTTTTTAAATGTGTTCTTGCTTTTGACCATCTTCTTTTTGGTTGTGCCATATTAATTCCCTCCTCGTAAGTGATATCTATATTATTTATAATAGTATCTAAATAATTTTGCTACCATAAAATTATACTAATTTTTTATTATTTTGTCAATACAAACTGTTTTATTTATTTTATTATTTTTTTCATTAGCAAATCTTCTTCATTTAATTCAAATTTATATTCTTCAAATGGATTTTTATTTATAAATATTTTGTCAGCTTTAAGCTTGTATATAAGTTCTGTTGCTTTTTTAGAATCTTTAGTAAAGATTGCCACAGTATTATGGGATGTTATTTCATTTATTTTACTAATTACTTCTTCTAGGTTAGTTTCATTATAATATTCAATACTAAAATTATTTACATACGCAATTTTATCTAATTGTACTAAAATATTTTTAAAGTCACTATTATCTGCATATACAGATATATATCCATATGGATTATAAACTACGTCTTTATAAAATCTGGTTTTAAATTTTTTGTATTCGTACTTATCTCCCACAAATATTGCAATATCAAACATATTTTGATTTGAATATATTTTATTTATGTCATCGCAAATTTCTATATTAACATTATATTTATTTTTTTTCATTTCTTGAGTAATTATTTCTACAATGCAATTGTTAATACTCAAATTTAGGTTTGGAACGAGTGTTATATTGTTATGGGTATATAGAACTTTAATTATAGATTCTATTGTTATTTCAACACTACCATCATAAATTATAGCAATATTACCATATCCATCCATACTTTGATTTTTTATGTCTTGAATAGTTAATTGTGGATTATAATTTAAATAGCTGTTTATGCTTTCCTTTATTTTGTCTAAATCTTCTGTATATCCTATTTTTTTATCCTCTTCTATTGCTTTATTTAAAGTCCACTTGTTTTGTTCTATCCCCTTAATTACTCCTAATAAAACGTTCTTTATTTTTTCTAAATCATATATATACATTTGTATCTCTCCTCTTAATTATTTTCTAGTAATTTCTTCGAAGCGCGGGCGATTAAAATCGCCCCTACATTTTTCATAGATTACTTTACACTATCTAATTATTCTCCTATGTTTTTTGCTTCTATATAATGCCTTCTTATAGTCTCCCCTAGTTCCTTAGTCTTTTTTCCTCTTTCTTCTGTTAAATCTTTAATATATGTAACATCAGGTTGTCCTTCTAAGATTGTATGCTCTTGTACTTTTTGAATAGCTTTATTTAAATTTTCGGCCCAGTTTGCAGTATGTTTTACTACTTCAACATCAGCTGTTCCTCTTAATTCTTTTTTTGTATTTTCTTGTGCCTTTTCCAAAGCTTTTACAACCGGAAGAACATATGTTGCATTTGAATTTTTTTCTTTTTCTAATATAACAACTTTCATATCTTCTAGCAGTATAAACTTATATCCATTTAATGCACCTTTCCTTATAATTATTGGCGTTGCATCGTTTTGACTTAATTCCATTATATATTTCATATAAAGCGGAGTTCTAACTTTTTTTATAGGGTTTGGGTTTGGTTCTGGTCCTGGGTCCAGAATATGTTCTCCATCGTTTTCTCCAGAATTAAATATGTATTCTCCATATTTGCCTTTAATTTCTTCTATTGCTTCCTTAACATTATATTTCCATATTATTGTCTTAAAATCTTCCTCTTTTATTTTTCTTTCATCTCTCATTTTAGCAAGCAAATCATAGTCTATTACATGATTTAAATATGCCTCTTCTATCTTACTTATATATTGATTTTTTTGTTGTCCTTCTTCTGGCATTGCCATTTCTGTTATAGCTTCAGTTAGATGTTCTCTAATTAGCTTGTTATCCTTGTTGAATATCTTATTAATATCTTCTAACTCTAAATTATTTTTTAAATATGCTTCTAAAATGTTAACTGCCTTAATGTCTCCAACTATTATTGCATCAATTATTTCATCATTAGAAAAAATTTTTTTATAAACTTCTTTGCTTATTAATCCATCGCTAAATAATTCAGTTATTTCTTGTAATGTTGCTTTATCATCATAGTATAAATCAGTTAAATCTTCATTTGTTAAATATGGCGATATATTTGATAGCTTTGCTCTTCCTTTATTATAAAGCTCAAGCAAGTCTGTCTTTCTTATATTAAAGCTTATTATTTCTTCTATGTCAAGAATTCCCTTTTCACATAATATTGTTAATGTTCTAGAAATTTCTGGATTATCTTTGCTTTTCTTTTGGTGTAGAGAAACATATTGTTTTATCCATTTTTCTACTTCATCTTCAGTCTTTTCTGCTCCATATTTAATTATTTGCTTTGATTTAATGTCTTTTAGCATTGCTATAAGTCTCTCACTATATTCTGGATTATTCAATATAGGCAATATTCTATCAATTGAAAAATAATCAATATATGATTCTAATGGTATTGAATATTTATTAAATTTTTCTGTTATAAATTCTTCTGACGGTACTTCTCTTTTTCCATTTTCATTTCTACATATTACTGTTTTTTTCTTTGTTAAATCATAATATAGTTTTTGTTCTTTTTCGTAAATATCAATTAACCTAGTATCTTCTAATAATCCTGCCTCAGCAAATTGTAGCATATCTCTGCCCGAAAAGTATAATTGAATACAATTTTCATTTTGCATATTTTCCAAATTCATGTGAAATTTATATAATAAATCTGAAGATGGCATTAATTGTTTTGGTAGTTTTTTTAATATTGGAACAATTTCTTCCATTCTCAACCCTCTAGGGATTTGTTCTTCGGTCATATATGGTTCATAATCATCAACATATTGAAAATTTAAAGCTACTATTTGCATAATGTCTTCTGGCGTTTTAAATCTTTGTGTTAAATATTTGTCTTCAATAAGTTTTGATTTTAAACACACAAATAACTCTAGATTAGATAGTCCATCTAGTATTTGTGGATTTTTTCTTAAAAAATCCTTTATTTGTTTTTGATCTCTTCCCAACAATTTCATATAATATATAGTTTCATATGAATTGAGATATCCATTCTTTTGCATTTTAATAAGGTCAGAAATAGAAACATCTTTTCTACTGCTTAAAAGTTCTACTACTTGCATTTTTATCGCTTGCTTGGCTTCTTCATTTAAACCTGCCATATCAATATTTCCTCTTGCTATGTTCCAACTAATCTCTTCATTTAGTTCTTTTTGATTAAATTTATCAAAATCATTATATATTACTGTCATGCAATTATTATTAAACTTATATCCTTTTTTCATCATTTCCAATATTCTTTGACTAGCATCTGGAATTATTTCTAACATTGCTTTTAAAATTACTTCATCTTGATACGTTTTATATAATTCCTCAAATGTTGGAATCTTTTTTCTAATTCCAGCTTCCCTTTCTGTTAAAATTCCTAATTCCACAAGTTTTGGTATCATTATTTCTCCAGTTAATGCAAAAAGAACAATATCTTCTTGATGAATGTTTACGTTATCTTTATAATTTATAATTGTTTGGTTAATTTCCGCCTTAATCGCATCCCAATATATTCCAATAAATTCTTCTTTTGGTATTTCAACATTGTGTCCACCATCATTTAATACAAATGGAAATTCAATAATTATACTATTGTTTCCACGGATAAATTCACCTTTTAGAATTTTTGGCAAAATTTTATCTCTTATAAACTTTTTATCTTCCATAATTTCCTCCATTTATATATTTATCTTGGTTCATCTCCCTCATCTAGCCAAACAACGTTTGGTTTTACTTGCACTCCTATTGATTTTTGTACCTTGCGTGCTCTCTCTTCCAAATTGATTTTCCAATTCTTACTATGATTCAAATGCTCTACTCCAAATGTTCCTTTTAAATCCTTTTTGTTTTTCGTCTGTACAAATTCCAATGCAACTTTTAACGGTAATATATATGTTGCATTTCCATGAATAGGACTTTCCAAGATTACTATCCTAGCTTTAGGTTGGATTATCATATAATACTTATCTAAATTCCCACCATATATTGGCTTTATATATTCCTCTGTTGTAGTTTCTCCACCAAACTCATTTATTATATATTTCATATATCTTGAGTCTCTCGTTGGTGTTTCATTTTCGGGTGGACCTTTTTTTCTTTCTTCCCCTTGCTCAGCTTCTGTTTCACATACTATATACTCTATTTCCTTTAGTTTTTTTAATGCTATCTTCTCATCATAAAGCTCACGCATTTTAGCATACTCTTCTTCAGATAAAATACCATTGTCTTTCATCCTTGTTAATGTTTCAAAATCTATTATATCCTCCATATATGCATTATTAAGTTTCGAAATATAATGATTTCTTTTTTCTTCATCTTCTGGCAATATTATTTCTATTAATTCTCTTCTAAGTTCTTGTACTTTTTCATCATCTAAATTTTTTAAGTTTTCTATACTTATTATTTCTTCTATGTATAAATCCCTTAATGATTTAGCAGAAAGTTCTGGAATTTCCTGACTTGATATTACCGTTTCAATCATATTCCTTGATATATTTCCTTGCATAAATTCTTCTACTAATAAATCATAAGGAAGCTGTCTACTTTCTGCCAAGTTTAAAATGGTGTCTTCATCAAGAGTATGTAATGGTAATATTCTTTCAGATATTAATTTTGCAATTTCTTTTTCTTTCTCTTCTTGACTCTTTTCACTTTGCATATATTTATCAAGTACATTTTTCCATCTACGCTCATTTTCTTCTTTACTTTGTTGATTTATTAAATTATTATACATTTTTTTAAATCTTTGCGTTAAGTTTTGGTCATTTACTATATTAATCATCCTATCTATAGTTAAAAACTCTAAAAACTCTTGATTATCTATATCATCTATATATTCTGATGTGTTGTTTTGTTGCTGCTCATATAAATCGACTATTCTTTTTTCATCAATTATTCCTTCTTTTAACAATTTTAGAATGTCCTGGTTTGTCAATGGAATAGTTGTTAATGAATTAAAACCATTTAAATAAATATCCATTAAATCATCTGAAATATTTTCGATATACTGTCTTGGAATTTTATTTAATAATCGCATTAAAAATTTGCTATTTTCTATTCCTGCATTAAAATTGTACATTTCTATAGAACCAAAGTTTTGGATTGTTTTTGCTCTAGTAGCATTTTCTATTACTTTTACAATATTCATATTTCTTCCATCTAAGAGTTGTTTATATTCATGAGTTTTTATGTCCTTTTTATCTATTAATTGTAAGATTTCATAGTCGCTCCAACCTTTAAACATACGACTACTAGATTTTAACATATCATGTATAACTTCGTCTGGTGTCTCATCTATTATGTCTTTTGGAGTAATAATAGATAAATTAAGTAGTTCTTTAATTCTCTTTATATTATTGAAATCAGCATTTTTGGTTTTTATGCTTTGTTTTATCTGTTCTAATGTTGGTTGAATCTGATCTATAAATTCATCATTAATTACAGCTTTTTCTTTCAATTCAGCCAATCTTTTACGTATAATTTTCCATGTCTCCACCGACATTTCTTCTTTTATTGAACGTTCTAAAAATCTCTTAAATACTTCTTGAAAATGACTAGGAGATATTAACAAATCTCTTGAACTGGCTTCATCTGATAATACTAAAGCAATTCCTTCTGTTCCGACATTTTTAATTACTTTTATTTCTTCTTTTTTATTAATAAGTAATTTTGAAATTACAATTTCGGTTCTTTTCCAAATGAATCCTTCTTTTCTCCAACCTGTATCTTTTTCCGAACTATTCTTACTATTTGAATTTATTGAATTTAGTCTATCCTCTATTTTTTGCATATCAGTTACTGTAAAATAATGTTCCCTAACTAATTGTAGGTATTCACTATTGTCCGTGTTTTTTAAATACTCGGCCAAATTTGTACTTTCCAAAATATCCTTTAAATATTGGTTTGCTCTCTCTATTTTTTCTGGTTCAAATATACCTTTAGCATTTTCACCTGTCATCTTTTCAAGTATTTCTCTAATCGCATCACGTTTATTTTTCAAAAATTTTATTTTATCCAAAGCTTCTAATTCATTACTCATTATTCTTTTCACCGATTAATAATCAGTATCCTCCTTTTTATATTTTTAATAAACATCTATAACCATTTTACCATATTTTACATAAAATGTCAAAATAAATATTTAAATAAAGGAGCACATTGTGCTCCCCCTATTGGTTTGTGTATGTTTGCTTTGATGATTTATTAAGAGAATTGCCTATTTTGTCCATAAAGTCTGGAATATAGTCTAATAATCTATCTATTGATGAACAATGTTCTATTGGCAATAATCTAACATTATTTTCTTGTATTACTATAAATGCAACTGGGTTAATAGATACTCCTGCTCCAGAACCACCTCCAAATGGTAGTTTATATTGTATTTGTTCTTCTTTTTCTTTTTTATTATATTCATTTATAGCTTCTCCTTTGAATTCACTACCTCCTGCTGCAAACCCAAATCCAACTTTTGAAACAGGAATTATTATTACATTGCTAATTGTCTCTATTGGTTCACCTATTATTGTATTTACATCAATCATATTACGTATGCTATCCATCGCTGAAGTCATCAAACCTTCTATTGGATGTTCATTCATTTTTATCACTTTTTCCTTTCTTTAAATAGATATATATTATGTTTATAATATGTACTATTTTTAGTTGAAATATACAGTTGAGTTTGATGTAATATGCATTTTTGTTAATATATATGGGCATTATTTTATACCTATATTTATTTGGTATATACTTGCTTATAATGTGAGGTAGTATATTTGATATTACTGTAGAGATAAGAGTTATCAATTCAGTTGTAAAAATAGCATCTTCCAATCCTAAGTCTAACTCTAAATCTAAATAATCTAGCCTTGTATTTAATTTTTTTAATATATTGATATTTTTAATTGTTAAAAGTTTTCTTCCTTTTTCTATATCAAATTTTTCTATGTTCATTTTTGAATACATCTTTCTTGCTCTCTCACTATTTAATTTAAAAGAAAATAATTTTATTTTTTCAAATAAATAAAATGATAATTTTATTTTATAATTTTTAGGAGTTATTTGAATGATGTTAGATAGCTCAAAATCTACAATTTCAAATTTAATTGTAGATAATACTATTATTATAAATACAGCAATTAATATTAAAAAGGTTAAAACTAACGGCATATGTAAATCTCCTTCACTATATTATTAGTTTTAACCTTTTTTTATATTTTAACCATTTTTTTGGTATTTTTCTACCAATATATCTCCAAATGTTTTTTCTTGCTTTGTCATAATTTTGTTTCTTCTAGATAATTCCAGCAAACCTGTAAATGCTGTAACAACCTCTTTTTTATTACATTTATTTAACGAAAATAACGTGTTAAATATAAATCTTTTTTTTCGTATTAATTCTTTAAACATTACTTTTACTTTATCTGCCACTGTATAGTTTTCTACTATTGCAATTTTTTCTATATTTTTAGCATTTTGATTTAATCTCTTTGAATTCCTATCTATTGCATCTTTATACAGCTGAACTATAATATCTTTTGAGTATTCTAATTCTAATTTTTGTTTAGGTAACTCTATTTTATCTGGTAATTTAAAAAATCTTTTAGAATTCTCTTTGTAATATTCGTTTAGCTTTTTGCTTATTTCTTTATATTTTTTATACTCTATAATTCTTCTTATTAGCTCTTCTTCTGATATTCCCTTTTCGTCTTCTTCTATTGATGGAAGAAGGCTTTTAGACTTTAAATATAGTAGTGTTGATGCCATTATTAAAAATTCACTTGTTATTTCCAAATTCATCTGTTCCATTTTGTTTAGATATTCTATATATTGGTCTGTAATTTCACTTATTTTTATGTCACATATATTCATTTTATTTTTATCAATTAAGTGACATAACAAGTCAAGTGGACCTTCAAAGTTTTGTAATTTTATTGCATATTTATTTGTTTCTAAAATTAATACATTTTGCATTTATTATTTCCCCTATTCTGTAATTCCTAATTATCTGAAAAAGCCTGTTTTATTGTATCTTGATTATATCCTTTTTTTCTTAAAAAAATTTTTATTTCGTCTTCTGACATTGTTTGCTGTTTTTTTAATATTATATTCTTAGCTGATTGAAGTTCATATTCCTCTAGTTGCTCGATAATACTACTAAAATATTTTTCTATTATATCATTGCTTATGCCTTTTGAATATAATTTATATTCAATTTCTTTTATTGATAGATTTTGCAAGCTCATATATTCTGTTACAGCTTTCTGGATATATAATTTATCATTTATATATCCATTCTCTTTTAATTCTTCAATTATGTCTTCTAGCATATCTTTTTCTATAGTATTTGAAAATTTTTGAATTATTTCTTTTTCTGTTCTTTTTTTGTACATAATATATTTTAGTATTTTGGTCTTATTCTTGTCATATTCTATAATTAAATCTTCCATGGATATGCTCCTTCCAACGGCATATTTGCTAGAGTTATTCTTCTGGTTCGGTCTCTTGTTCTTCGTCTACTGTTTCTTCACCTAAACTTTTTTCAAATGCTTCGTTGTATTTACCTCTTATTTTTTCTTCTATTTCTTTAGCAATTTGTGGATTTTCTTCTAAATATCTTTTTACATTTTCCCTGCCTTGTGCTATCCTTTGTCCATTATAGCTAAACCATGATCCACTTTTTTCTACTATGTCTAAGTTAACTCCTAAGTCTAATATATTTCCTTCCTTTGATATTCCTTTTCCATATACTATGTCAAACTCTGCTTCTCTAAATGGTGGTGCTACTTTGTTCTTTACAATTTTTACTTTTGCTCTATTTCCAACTACTTCTCCATCTTGCTTTATTTGTTCTATTTTCCTTATATCTAATCTTACTGATGAATAGAATTTTAATGCTCTTCCTCCTGGAGTTGTTTCAGGGTTTCCAAACATTACTCCTACTTTTTCTCTTAATTGATTTATAAATACTATAACAGATTTTGATTTATTTATTGCACCTGCTAGCTTTCTTAATGCTTGTGACATTAATCTCGCTTGTAAACCTATATGTGAATCTCCCATATCTCCATCTATTTCCGCTTTTGGAACTAATGCTGCCACTGAGTCAACTACAATTATATCAAGTGCACCACTTCTAACTAATGCTTCTGCTATCTCTAATGCCTGTTCTCCTGTGTCTGGTTGTGATACTATTAAATTATCTATATCTACTCCTAACTTTTTTGCATATACTGGGTCTAATGCATGTTCTGCATCTATAAATGCTGCTTCTCCTCCCATTTTTTGTGCTTCTGCTATCATATGTAATGCTAATGTGGTTTTTCCAGAAGATTCTGGCCCAAATACTTCTATTATTCTTCCTCTTGGAATTCCTCCTATTCCTAGTGCTATATCTAAACTTAATGCTCCTGTTGGTATTGCTTCTATATTCATTGCCGTAAAGTCTCCTAATTTCATTACAGATCCTTTACCAAATTGTTTTTCTATTTGACTTAATGCCATTTCTAATGCTTTTCTTTTTTCTGAATTTTCGTTACTCATATTTTTCCTCCTATTTCTTTTAAACATTTGTTTGTACTTATTATATATTAAATTTTTATTTTGTCAACACTTTTTTTCATTTTTTATTTTATTGTCTATACCATGTATCAATATTGTAGTAACATGTATAGTTGTTTGGCGATATTTCACCTATTAAGTTTGGACTACAAACCATTATATTTTTATTTCTGCACAAACCTATATATGGAACATCTTCTTGTGATATTTCTATTAACCTATTATACTTTTCTTTTAGTATAGTTCTATCTGTAGTATTATTTATATTTGTTAATGTTTCAAATATTTCTTCATTTTTATAATTAGCCAAATTGTTTTCAGCATACAATGTATTTAAATCCGGACTATATGAATTGTACATTCCAGTTAAAATAATATCATAATCCTTATTTTTTAAATACGAATTATATGTGCTTAATGATACTTTATTTATATATATTTTTATTCCTGCATCTTCTAACTGTTCTTTTATGCTTTCAGCAATTTTTACCCTTGTTTCATCTTCTGAATTTACTGCAAGATTCAATTCTATATACTTACCATCTTTTTGCCATTTGCCATAATTTAATTTCCACCCTGTTGCTTCTAGTATTTCTTTTGCTTTTTTTGCATTGTAACTATTTCTTTTTTCTTCTTTATATAAATAGCTCCCATAATCCAATATAAAATCAGATACATTATATTTGTTATTTAATACCTTAGACACCAAAGTATCTTTATCTATAAAGTAACTCATTGCCTGTCTAACTTCTTTGTTAGCTAAAATTTTATTGTCGCAATTTAGCGCTAAGTATATATATTCTCTTCCCTGATATTCTTTTAGGTTAATTCCTATAGTTCCAACATATTCTTGAATATTGGTATTACTTGTATTAATTAAGTCTATATTACCAAGTTTAAAGTTATTGTATAAATCTCCTACTGACGAATACTTATATATTTTGAGTTTTTCTATCTTAGCATTTTTTATTTCTATATTCCACCAACTGTTGTTTTTTTCTGCTTCTATATTATTTTCATTATCTTTAGTTATTTTATACATTCCTGTCCCAATTGGAATAGTTTTTAGAAAATCTTGGGTTTTATATTGTGTATTGCTTAGTATTGGAAATGTTAGTTTAAATTGAAACCATGGGTCTTCTGCGCTTAAATTAAGCCTTAATGTATTATAATCAATTTTTTCAACATTTTTTATATTGCTTACATTATTATAATATATTGAATTTGGCAGTTGTTTTATCTTGTCAATTGTAAATATTACATCTTCTAATGTAAAATTTGTATTATCTTGCCATTTAACATTATCTCTTATTTTTATTATATAACAATAATTATTTAGTTTTGAATATTCTTTTGCTAAACAGTCTTGTATTTGATATTGCTTATCTAATGTAAATAATGGTTCATAAATAATAGGCGACATATTTATTATCTCTTTATTTTTAGAAATTAAAGGATTTATGCTATCATATTCGGCTATTCCCAATCTCAATGAAGTAATCATTGTAACTTTTTCATAACGCAATTCATTTTCTGATATTTTTTGTGTATTCCTTCCATAAATTTTAAAAATTGCAAATCCTATTATTACTAATACTATCAATATAAATAAAATTCTAAATTTATTTTCTTTCATTTTTAATTTTGTCCCTTTCCTCAATCATATTATAATATTATAAGTTTTATTGTCAAGCAATTATTTTTCTTTGCATCAAAAAGGCACACTATTTTTGTGTTAGTGTGCCCCCATATTCAATTAAGTATTATTTTCTAGATTCCACAATAAGTTTAATGCCTGTTCTGTCTTCTCCCTCTACTTCGACTTCCGCAAATGCTGGGATACATATTAAATCCACTCCCGCGGGTGCAACAAATCCTCTTGCTATCGCCACGGCTTTAACTGCTTGGTTCAGCGCTCCTGCTCCTATTGCTTGCATTTCTGCTTTGTTAGATTCTTTTACCAAACCAGCTATTGCTCCTGCAACTGAATTTGGATTTGATTTTGATGAGATTTTTAAAATTTCCATTTTTGCCTCCTGTTTTTTTTATTTTTTATTTCAACTATGTCTATATTTATATTACATTTTTTGGAAAATGTCTACTCTTTTTTGGAAGATTTTAGGAAATCTCATCGTGTTTTTCTTTGGTTTTTCGCCATTTATTTCATATTTATTCTTTCAATTTTTACAGTTCGACAATTATCTTCATTAATTTCAAAAATACATGCATTAAATATGCTTTCACCTTCAGCTACCTTATACTTTTCTGGAAGAGATGTTAAAAATCTTTTTATAGATGCTTCTTTTTCCATTCCTATTACAGATTCTTTTGGGCCGGTCATTCCTAAATCTGTTATATATCCCATCCCTTTATTTGTAATATTCTCATCTGCTGTTTGAACATGTGTATGTGTTCCAAATAATACTGTTGCTTTTCCATCAATAAAGTATTTCATAGCTATTTTTTCAGCTGTTGCTTCTGCATGAAAATCTATAATTTTAATATCTGCTTTTACTTCATCTAATAATTCTTGTGCTACAGTAAATGGGTTTTCAGAAAGAACGTGCATATCTGTTCTTCCTATTAAGTTCATTACTGCAATTTTTTTGTTTTTGCATTCATATATATTAATTCCTTTACCAACCACACCTTTTGAATAATTGGCTGGTCTTAATAGTTTAGGATTATCTATAAAAGTAAATATATCCTTTTTCGCCCAAGTGTGATTTCCCATTGTAATTACATCAACTTTTAGTTTTAATAATTCATTAAAATCTTTAGAGGTTATTCCCATTCCTGAGGCAACATTCTCTGCATTAACTATAACAAAGTCTATGTTTTTTTCCTTTCTAATTTTAGGTAAAGTTTGCTTTAATATATTAAGCCCACATTCTCCTACTAAATCTCCTACTGCTAATATTTTCATTTGTCTATACCACCTTCCTAATAATTTTATATCTGGGTATCCTTCTACAAGTAAATATTTTATATGTTTTGTTACCATGTGTCAATAAATATTATATAAAGGCTCTAGCATTTTTTTGCTAGAGCCTTATATATACATTATTTAGCGTATTCAACTACTCTGGTTTCTCTTACAAGATTTACTTTTATTTGTCCTGGATATTCCATTTCATCCTCAACCTTTTTAGCTATGTCTCTTGCCATTAATATCATTTTATCATCAGATATTTTTTCTGGTTTTACAATTATTCTTATTTCTCTACCAGCTTGTATAGCAAAAGATTTTTCTACACCTTCAAACGAATCCGCAACTCTTTCTAATTCTTCTAGCCTTTTAATATATGTTTCTAATGTTTCTCTTCTTGCACCAGGTCTAGAAGCAGAAATTGCATCTGCTGCTTGTACCAAAATTGCTTCTATCGTTTGTGGTTCAACATCTCCATGGTGTGCTTGTACTGCATTTATTACTTTTTCATTTTCTTTATATTTCTTCAATATATCAACACCTATTTCAACATGTGTTCCTTCCATATCATGGTCTAAAGCTTTTCCTATATCATGTAGCAAACCTGCTCTTCTTGCTAATTTTGCATCTAATCCCAATTCTTCTGCCATTATTCTAGCTAAGTTAGAAACTTCTATTGAATGGTTAAGTACATTTTGCCCATAACTTGTTCTGTATTTTAATTTTCCTATTAGTTTTATCAAGTCTGGATGCAATCCTATTACACCTGTTTCAATAATTGCTCTTTCTCCTTCTTCTTTAATGATAGCTTCTAGTTCTTCCTTAGCTTTTTCTACCATTTCTTCTATTTTCGCAGGATGTATTCTGCCATCATCAATAAGTTTTTCAAGTGCTAATTTTGCTACTTCTCTTCTTAATGGATCAAAACCTGAAATTACTACAGCTTCTGGTGTATCATCTATTATTAAGTCAATTCCAGTTAAGGTTTCTAATGTTTTTATATTTCTTCCTTCTCTACCTATTATACGACCTTTCATTTCTTCATTTGGAAGAGCTACTATAGATACTGTTGTTTCAGAAGTATGGTCTGCTGCACATTTTTGTATTGCATATCCTAAAATTTCTTTGGCATTTTTGGTTGCCTCTTCTTTAGCTTTTGTTTGTGCCTCTCTTAGTATTGCAGCTTTTTCTGCAATCAACTGCTTTTCCAATTCAGAAAGTAATTGTTGTTTAGCTTCTTCTTGAGATAAACCAGAAATTCTTTGCAATTCTTCTACTTGTTTATTAAGAGTTTCTACAATTTCATTTTTCTTTTCTTCTAGTTCCTCACCTTTTCTAATTAAATCCCTTTCCTTTTTTTCTAGAGAATCTGTCTTCTTTTCTAGGTTTTCTTCTTTTTGCATAATTCTTTTTTCTTGTACTTGTACTTCGCCTCTTCTTTCTCTAATCTCTGCATCTAAATCTTTTCTGGCATTCATTATTTCTTCTTTTGCCTTAAAAATTTCTTCTTTTTTCTTATTTTCTGCTTCCTTGTTTGCCATTTCTATAATTCTTTGTGCTTCATTTTCCGCACCTTTTAACTTTGCCTCGGCTGTTTTTTTTCTTAAAAACATACCTACAAATGTAAAAATTACTGCTGCGATTAGAAAAACGGCGATATTGATTATTAAATCCATAATCATCCACCTCTTTCTATTTAATTTTCAATGTTCAATAAATATATATAGCTAATTTTTTTATATTTAGAATATATTTTTACTTACTATTATATTTTATATTTATTATGGTCAACTGTCAAGTATTTTATTGAAAATTATAATTGGGTTGAGGTGCTATTTTTTTGACTATATTTGTTTCTTAATTCTTATTTGATATATGTATATTTTCTATTTCCACGCCTAACTCCCTATTGGTTACATTTTGTATTTGAGCTATCTGTTCTGGCTTTAACTCACTTGCTTTTACTATTATATTTACGCTTTTATTGTTTACAAAGATTATTAAATCCTCAAATCCTTTTGTTTTTATAAGATTCTCTGCTATCATTATAGAATTTTTTAATTCATTTATTTTAGAAATCTCTTGTTGTGCTATATTTTTTTGTTCTGTTGTTACATTATCACTTTCTAATATCTTTTGGTATGATTCTATCATTTGTGAATACATTGTATCTCTATCTAATCTAGATTGAGAAAAATATTCGTCCTGTGTTATTTGGACACTTGTTCCTATTACCGGTTCTTCTGATGGTTTGTTTTCCTTTTCTTCCGTAATTTCTTCTGTAATTGCATTTGCATTTACTAAAGTTGCATCACCTATTGCTGCCATTTCCTCTGAATTTGCTAACTTTGCCGTTGGTATTGCATTATTACTTGTAAAGCTAAGATAACCTGCTGCTACAAACATTAGTGCAATTACAAAAATAATAACTTGATTTTTCTTTAAAATTTGCATTTTACTATCATTCCTTTCTCTCGCAAATTTAATTTGTTTTTTCCATTTCAAATACTTGAATTTTGTGTGTTGGCAATCCTGTTACCGCTTCTACTGCTTGAATAATATTTGCTTTAGTATTTGTATTATTCCCTCCCTCCGCTGTAATTATTGCCCCTTCTATCTTAGGGCTTACTATGCTTTGTGTTATTATAGTTTTAGTTCCACTTTTTTCATCATACACAATTTCCTTTTTTGTATCTGTTTCTACTACTTTTCTTGTTCCCCCTTGTGTATCCGCTTCTTGAGTATCCTTTTGAGATATGTCTTCATTATACATTGGTATAATTTGGCTTGTTTGAGAATATGTAATATATACCTTAACTTTTCCAACTCCATTTATTTTAGATAATATATCCTCTAAATTCTTACTTGTTAGTATATTTTTATCTTCACTTTCTTTATCTGTACTTATTGCTAATTCTCTGTTGTTTTTTTCTATATTCTTGTTATTTTCCTTTTTATCCTTCCCCCATATTATATTTATAGATAATAAAACTATTATTAAAATAATTATAAAGACTACTAAATTTTCTATGGTTTTTTTATTATTTTGTTCCTGATTACTTTTTACAATATTTTTAAATCTTTCTATTAACATTTTAAATTCTATTCCTCCTTTAAATATAAATACTTATTTTAGTTTATATTAATATTTTTCTCATCTATTTCATAAACCCCACTCAAATAATCTTTAAGTTTTCTTTTATCTTTTTCCGACAATTTTTCTTGCATATCATTTTCTGTACTTTTTTGTGAAATATTTATATCCACATTCTGTATTGTTTCTATATCCTTTTTATCCTTTTCCATATTTTTATAAATTTCGATATCAATTTTTTTCAATGTATATTCCTCATCATCTTCAATTTCAAGTTTTATATTTTTAGCATTATAACCTTTTGCTGCTACCTTAGCTTTTATATCATTTCTTAAACTACTTTCATATATATCTTTTATATTGTTTGAATTATCCTCATCTAATGTTACATATAATTTACTATTGTTTTCTGTTTCTTCTATATATTTGTTTAATTCTAATATGTCAGATACTTGTATTGTTTTTCCTGTTATTTTTGAAATTACTGGAGAAATTATAGTAAATAAAACATACACACCTATTACAATTTTTACATACTTTTTAGAATTTCCTTCTGGCAAAATCATTTCTATAATTGCACCTATTATAACTGCCATTATTATTCCTTGAGCCCAACTACTTATCCAACTTATCATATTAATTCACTTTCCTATCTATACATAAGTCCACTATTTGATATATTTATTATAAGTGTTACTCCTATTATTAGCATTACAGAGACACTACACATTATTGCCAAAAATATTTTAAATGTATCGCCCATCTGTTCTAATAGTTTTATTATTTTTTCATCTGCTATTGGTTGGCATAATGCTGCACCCAAATAATACATTCCCATTAGTAAAGTAAGTTTTATTATTGGAATTACACATATACCTATTATCACTATTACACCAACTATTCCAACAGCATTTTTCAAAATATTACTACAACCTATAACAGTATCTACTGCATCTCCCAGTATCTTGCCCACCACAGGTATAAAACTAGAAACCGCTGCTTTTGTAGTTTTTGCCGTTACTCCATCTACAGTACTACTCAAATTTCCTTCTATTGATATTATTCCTACAAATAATGTAAGTACAATACCTAATACCCAAATTACACTTGATTTTAAAAATTTAGATAGTTTGTCTATTTGTACTTTATCTGACACTTTAGAGATTATACCTAGGGCTGTTGCAACTAATATAATAGGAATTAGTATTGACACAATAAAATTTCCTATAAAAGTAATTACAAATAGTATTATAGGCTGTATCAAATTTGCTGAAACTATATTTCCTGTTGTTAACATTAGTGTAATTAGTATTGGTATTAGATTATTCATAAAACCAACTAAACTTTGTATTGAATCTTTTATCATTGATAAGATTTCACTAAAATTTGTCATTATTAAAGTTACTATTAATATATATTGTATGTAATATGTAATTTGTGATATGGATTTATTTTCCAAACCATCACTTAAACTCTTAAAGATACTATGTATTACTATTATTATAATAATTCCACCTATTATCGCTGATGAGCTTACAACTTCCTTACCTAATATTTTTAATATGCTATTTATTATTGTTTTGTTATCTATCTTCCCAACTACTGCTGAATTAAATAATTCATTAAAATTTATATCTTTATATACATTAGAAGAGTATTCTTGCGCTTCCTGTATAAAAGAAGAGATGTTTAATGAGCTTTGTTGGGATTGTAGTATTTCTTGCTTATTTAAAACTTCTGATTGAGCTATACTTATTGTTGGTATAAATATAATTATTAAAAGAAATAATATTTTTATCTTCATTTTTATTATCCTTTTATATTCTTTTTTAGTAATTTTTTTGAAGCGCATGCGATTAAAATCGCTCCTACATTTTTCATAAATTACTTTACACTATCATGGTAATATTTTTATAATTGTTTCTAACAAACTTGCTATAATTGGAATTGACATTGATATAATCAATACTTTTCCTCCAATATCTATTTTGTTTGCTATAGCTGTTTCTCCGGAGTCCTTGCATATGCTGACAGAAAATTCCGTTAAAAAAGCTATTCCTGTTATTTTTATTAGTAATACTAGAAACTCATTATTTATAACTGTTTTGTTAGATAAAGATGTCAATAAATCTATTATTGCAGACACCTTGTCCATAATTAATATTAAAATAATTACTCCTGCTATTATAGATACATATATTACAAATTCAGGTCTATATTGTTTTAAAATAATAATTATTATCAGTGCAATTAATCCTACTCCTATTATTTTTATAATATCCATTGTTTACATACCTTTCTACAAATTGAACATTGTTCTTACTGTTGTAAATAATGTGCTTATTTCCTTTATTACCATAGATAGCACAATTACAAGCCCTGCTAGTGTTGTCATCATCGCTTGGTCTTCTCTTCCTGCTCTTGTTAAAACTTGGTGTAATACAGCCACTAGTATTCCTATTGCCGCTATTTTAAATAACAAATTTATGTCCATAATAATATCTTTCCTTTCCTATATTAGTAATATTGTTATTGTCATACCTGCAACTATCCCTAATGTTCTATACATTTTTTCATTCTTGTTCTTTTCATCTTCTGCAGTTCTTATTTGAGTATCCAAAAAATTGTTTACTAATTTTATTTCATTTAATTGCCCTTCTATATCTGTTTTTCCTAATAATCTTCCCAAATTTTTTATTATTCCTATATCATCTTCTTTCATATTTGTTACTGTTGTATCTAGACTACTATTCCAAGCATCGCCTGCTGATTTACTCTCCATCTCTTCTACAGCATTTTTAAATATTTTGCAAACATTTCCTTCTACCTTTTCAGATATATACATAAAAGTGCTTGGAATTGGTTCATATGTAAATTTAATTTTTGTCATAAATATGTTTAGTGCATTTTTCATCTCTTGCAATTCTTTTACTCTATATGCATATTTTTTTGAAAAAGTTATCCCTATAATCGTGCTTGTTATTAATATTAGATTTAAAATTAATAATTTTATCCAAAACATATTATTCTCCTATCTTATATTTTTGCAGATTATTTTTCTATTTTCATCTAAAAACAAAAATCTTTCAAATGTATTTGTGTTGTATAATTTACCTAGTATAGGATTTTTGATTACATCTTCTATACTGTCTCCATGTGCTGTAAATATTCCCTTTATGCCTGAACAAACTGCATAATTTATAGCTTCTATGTCTTCTTCTCGCCCTATTTCGTCTGCTACTATTACTTTAGGACTCATTGACCTTATAAGCATTTTCATTCCGATCGATTTAGGAATATTGTCCAGTACGTCTGTTCGTAATCCTACATCATTTTGTGGTATACCTTTATACATCGCTGCTATCTCGCTTCTTTCATCTGCTAGTCCAACATTTACACCTCTAAACCCTATTTCTGGAATTCCATTACTTATATTTCTAACTAAATCTCTTAGTATTGTTGTTTTTCCTCTACCTGGTGGTGATACTATTATTGAATTAAATACTGTATTTTTATCCAAGTTTATTATGTATTCAAAAGTTTTATAGCTGCAATTTAGAACCTGCCTTGCTATTCTAAAATTCAAGCTGCTTATGTATGAAATGTTTATTATTTTGTTTTCTTTAAATACTACATTGCCTGTTATTCCTACTCTGTGTCCACCTTTTAATGTTATATAGCCATTACATATTTGCTCTTGATATGCATAAATAGAATTATCACATATATTCTGTAAAATATTTAGTATCATTTCTGAATCAATTGTATAATTTATTACTTCTTCAACTTGTCCATATTGCAGAATTACAGGTCTATTAACTCTTATTCTTATTTCTTCTAATTTGTCTAGCTTGCCACATAGCTTTTCCTTAATTTCAGGTGGTAAGACTTTTAGTACTTCTTCCATTCATCTACCTTTTTTTCCATAAAAAATAATCATATATTATATATATATGATTATTTTTTGTTTTTAGAACTGTTTTATTAAATTTTATTCTTCCCAATTGTGGTAAACATTCATAACATCATCCAAATCTTCCAAAGCATCTATTAATCTTTGCATTTTTTCTGCTCCCTTTTCATCTAATGTAACATATGTAGAAGGTACCATTTGTATTTCTGCTTGCAAAAATTCTATTCCTTTTTGTTCTAGTGCTTCTCTAACTGCAGAAAAGTCTGCCGGTGATGTTGTTATTTCATAACATTCTTCTGTTGCTTCAAAATCTTCTGCTCCGTTTTCTAATGCTAACATCATCATATCATCTTCTGATAAGTCTGTTGTTGTTTTGTCTATAATTATTACACCTTTTTTTTCAAATAAATATGATACACAACCTGATGTACCCAAATTTCCTCCTGCTCTGTCAAATGCATGTCTTACATCTGCTGCTGTTCTATTTCTATTATCAGTGCTTGCCTCAACTATTACTGCTACACCACTTGTTCCATATCCTTCATACATAACTTCTTCATAACTTTCTGTATTTCCAGCACCCGCAGCCTTCTTTATTGCATTATTTATAGTGTCATTTGGCATATTATTTGCCTTACATTTTGCTATTACATCTTTTAATTTAGAATTACCAGCCGGATCAGGTCCACCTTCTTTAACTGCTACTAATAATTCTCTTCCTAATTTTGTGAATATTTTTCCTCTTGCAGCATCTGCTTTTCCTTTTTTAGCTGCAATATTATGCCATTTACTATGTCCTGACATGGTATTTCCTCCTTTTTATTTTATTGTATTTAAACCTTTTATAAGTTTTTACTTTTTATATAATAGCACATCTTTTTCTTTTTGTGTAGTATTTTTTTTAATAAATTTGATAAAGCTTGACATCTATGCTTAAATGTACAGTTGCCTTAATAAAAAAATATTAATTATCGAAGATTTCACCTACTTTACTTATAGCATTTATTAAGTCTTTATATTCTATTTCTTCAGCATAAAAATTATCTTTTTGATACCTTTTCCATTGTTGTCGCATTTTACTATCATTTGCGATTTTCTCCACTATCTTCTTCCAATCTTTTATTATTTCATTTGTTCCTCTATGTTGTGCTGTTAAAGTTATCGCATCTTTTAAGGTTTTTTTATCAATAATTTTGTTTTGAGTATTTATAAGCATATAAACATCGTAATAGTCCCTAATTCTTGTTGAAAGCACCCCTCTTTTTACAATAGCTTCAAATTTTTCGGCAATGATAGTTTCTACATTATATGACCATATTTGTATTTTTCTATCTTCTAACATTAATGTAAAACTATACTCGATTTCTTTATATGTAATTTTGTCTCCTGTTGTAATATCTATTTTCATTATAACTGGCATTTCATTATTATATTTTGCTTCAAATGTAATTCTATACCCACCATAGTCATCATCTTCTCTAATTAATTCAACCTTGTTAATTTTTAATGTCACATTGTCATCAATTTCTATATTACATATTTCATCCATAATATTTGTAATATTATCTTTTGTTAATGGAAGGCCTTTTATTGTTGTATCCATATCCATTGTAGTTCTGCTATCAATTCCTAGCATTGCAGATATTAACATTCCTCCCTTTAATATAAAATTATCTTTATATTTTGAAATCGATATTCTTTCTAATAGTCTTTCTAACATATATGTTTGTAAAACTGATTGTGCTGCTACATTATTTTCTTTTGCCATGTTATTTATTATAGCTTTAAAACTCATTGTATTTCTTTTCAATTATAGCACCTCCATATAATTCTTCAATATATTTTGTATTTTAAATTTTTCTGCATATTCATATAATAAAATTAGATTTTTTTCTTTTTTCTTAATGTATCCTTTTATAGCATCATTAAATATTTGTGGATCTATCTTATTCCTATCTCTAATAATATCACATATTGTTCTTTCCATATCGTATATTTGTATTGTTGTTCCATCTTGTAATCTCATCTCTTTTAATCCCAAAAGATGTTTTTCTTTCTTTATATAATGAACCTTTATAGATTTATCATGTACAGTTATATAACTTGGAAATGTCATATCTATTCTTATCGGTGTTCTGTCTGTTAAGTCATAAAAGTATAATGCTGTATTATGTGAAAAGATTCCTTTTTTATATTTTTGTCCTAAGATAAAAAATTCATTTATTTCTTTATCTTTTTCTGCATATACTCCTTTTGATACTTTTTTCAAATATCCTGTTTCTTCTAATTGCCTTATATATTGTCTATGAATATTATTTTTTTGTGCCTCTTTTGCTAATAGTATGCCATTATTATTTTGTACTAATTCTTTAATTTTTTCTATATTATCCATTAAAAATCACCCTCTTTTTTGACAACCATACTCATATTATACATCATATCGGTATGGTTGTCAAATGTTATAACTAGATAAAAGCCATAAAACGAATCTATAATAAAATTCATTTTATGGCTTTTAGTTTAATCTATTTGTTCTAAATTAATCAATTCATTTTTTCTAAAAGTTAACTTTAACAAACATGGTGATTTTATATTTAAAATTGTATTTTTGTTACACATCGGATGTTCTAAATGTTCTATCTAGTAATTGTTCTTGTGAAGGATCTCTCGTACTTTTATCCTTCATAAATTTTCCTAATTCCTTTAAATTTCCTAATTTTCTTTCACTTAAATTGCTATCTAAATTAAAAGGCAAATTATTTACATTTGCAATATACTTTGCTGTTGCTTTAGCTCTAGTATAACTACTGGACCATATAATATCTAAATTTTTTAATTCAGCATTTTCGCTTAATTTTTTGCTTGTTCTTCTCCTTCTACTGACAATATTTCTTTTCCCTACTCTACACTCTTTAAGCTTTCTATCATGTTTATCTTTTTTAGTACAAAATGTATTATAAAATTTACTATAATAGAAAATGCTATTGTTATTATTGCTGAATATATATAGCTCAAGATTGTTATATTCTGCATAAATCTTAGTGAATCTATTTCTATACTTAATATTATTCCTGTTGTTAAAAAAGTTCCGAATACTAATCCAATTATAACTCCTAATATTGTAAATATTATATTTTCCTTATTGATATAATTATCTACTTCTCTGTCATAAAATCCTAGTACCTTTAATGTAGCAATTTCTCTTTGTCTTTCTGCTATGTTTATATTCGCTAAACTATATAATACTACAAATGCTAATAATGCTGATGCTACTATCAATATTACCACTACATAATTCATGGTATTTAGCATATCACTTACTGTTTTCATCAATGTGTCTATAATGGTTACTGAAGCTACCCCATCAAATTTTAAAATATCTCTTGATATATCGTTTTGTCTTTCTATGCTTATATCTTTTGTATTAATATATATCATATTGGTTTTATATTGTTTTACATTTTCTTGATAAAAATCTTTTGTCATATATATATAATGCCCAACATGATTTTTGGTAATGTTCTCTACCTTAAACTCGTATCTTACATCATCTCCATCTATAAATGTTACATAGTCCCCATATGTAACTCCTAACATATCTGCGGCTTTATCTGTTATAACAATTCCATTGCTATTTAATTTGATCTTTTCGCCAGTTTGATAATTAATTAAGTTATATGCATTTTCATAATTATCTAGTGATTCTGAAATAAACACATTTGTATTACAATTTATATTATTTTTTTCTAATTTACCTGCAGAAGCGCAAATTTTTGTGTATTCTTCAATATCTTCATTATCATTCAAATACTTTTCTATATTTTCTAATTCATTTGTATTTGTAAGTGTAATTGCAGAATCATACTTAAATATTCCTTTAAATTGTGCATTTGGAATATCTACTACTGAATCTTTTATTCCAAATCCGGTAAGCATAAGCCCTGTACAACCTGCGATTCCTATAATAGTCATAATTGCTCTTTTTTTGTATCTAAATATATTTCTGGCAGTTACTTTCTGAGAAAAATTAAATCTTTTCCATATAAATGTCATCTTTTCTAATAATATTCTTTTTCCCTTTTTAGGTGGCTTTGGTCTCATTAATACTGATGGCATTTCCTTTAGCTCTTTTTTAGCAACTATTATTGTTGCCCCACCTATACATAAAAATGCAATTATAATTCCCAATAATCCTATTTCTACTCTATAGGTGCAATAGAATTTTGGTATATTATATATCATACTATATAGTTTCCACACAATGTTTGGCAATAAATATAGTCCTACAGTCATTCCCAAAATTCCACCAATCACACAAGCCAAAACAGAATATAATATATATTTAAATATTATTTGTGTATTAGTATAACCTAGAGCCTTTAATGTTCCTATCTCTATTCTTTCCTCTTCTATCATTCTTGTCATAGTTGTTAAACTTATTAAAACTGATACTAAATAAAATATAACAGGAAACATTTTAGATATATTTGACATGGTTTTTATAGCATCAAAAATATTTGTATATCCTGTATTATCTGTTCTATCCTGAATATACCATTTGCATTTTTCTATTTTTTTTATATCTTCTCTTGCACTATTTAATTTTTGTTGTGCTTCTGCCAATTTTTCTTCCGCTTCTATTTTACTATTTTCATATTCCTTTTTATTTTCCTCTAACTTTGCCTTTCCTTCTTCTATTTTCACATTACCAGAAGCTATTTTATCTTTTGCTTTTTTAAACTCATAAACAGATTTAATCTTAGCATTTTTTATTTCTTCTTTTTTGCTATTTAACTCTTTTTCACCTTTCTCAATCTCGCTTTCCCATGCTTTTAATTGTGCTTCGCCTTTTTGGATTTCACTTTCTATACTGTTTTTTTGTTTTCTAAGTTCATTCAATGTACCTTGTGTAGTTAATATTTGTGATTGTATTTCAGAAGTGTCAATTCCCTGCTTTTCTAATTCTGCTTGCTGTGCTTGTAAAGTACTTAATATGTTTTCTAATGTTTCTATTTGGCTATCTATTTGTCCAATTATTAATTTGGTTTCTTGTTTTTTTGTTTCAAATGTTTCCTTTGAAGATTTTAAATTGTCTCTTTGGGTAGATAATTTATTTTCTCCTTCTTGAATTTGTTTTTCTGCTTTTTCAAATTCTGCGTTTGCATTTTCTTCCTCTGTTCTAATCCTTTTCTCTGCATTTTGCAATTCTATTTTTGATGAGTTTATTTTATCTTCCGCTTCTTTAATTTTATTTTCTGCATCTGTGAGCTTACTATTAACCTCTTCCTTTTTATCGTCAAATTCTTTTTGAGCTTTTTCCACTTTGTCTGTAGCTTCATTTACCAAATTAGTATATCTTTTTTCTTCTCTTTCTTGTTTTATTTCTTCTAATTTATCTATTACTGGATTTACCAATTCTAAATATTCTGTACTATTAGTTACAGTCTCTTTTGCATTTTTAACAGTTACATATGCCCCAGTGTAATAATCTAAATCAATTGCACTATCTTTTGTAAAAATATAAAATGACACTGTTCCATTGCCTATAGATGTATTGCCTCTCTCTGTTGATATGTATATAGGTGTTTCTATTATTCCCACAATTTCAAATTCCTTGATTTTAAAAGTTGGATTATCATCAGCACTTGTGTCTGTATTTTCCAAAACTATCTTTTTCCCTATATAGTTTTCTGCCCCTTTTCCTGTTCTTATAATTGCTGAATCCAATAAACACTCATTCTCATTTTCTATGTTTCTTCCCGCTATTATTGCTGGTGTATTTATTTTTTCGTTGTATTCTATAACTTTGCAAATACTCTCTTTTCCATCTATTTTAGTTAATGAATCTTTTGTCTGCACTCCATAAACATTTTCTATTCCATCTATTTCTCCAATTTTTTCTATATCCTCATCGGTAAATCCTAATGTTGATAAAATACTTATGTCATATAAATTATTATTATCAGCATAATTATCTAAGCTGTCTAACATATCAGGACTAGATGCTACCAATCCTGCAAAAAAACCAACACCAAGAAAAGCCATAATTAATATGGATATAAACCTTCTTCTTGTTTTTTTAATTGTTTTTAAACTATTTTTTAATAATGACTTTTTCAATTTTTTCACTTACCTTACCATTCTATATTATCAATTGAGATAGGATTCTCATTTATTTCAACTTTTTCTGCTGTTCCATTTTTAAAATGTATAACCTTGTCTGCCATTGGCGTTATAGCCGTATTATGCGTTATTATTATTACTGTCATTTTTTCTTTTCTGCACGTATCTTGTAATAACTTTAATATTTGTTTTCCTGTTTTATAATCTAATGCTCCTGTTGGTTCATCACATAATAATAACTTTGGATTCTTCGCTATCGCTCTTGCTATTGCAACTCTTTGTTGCTCGCCACCTGATAGTTGAGAAGGAAAGTTATTTTTTCTGTCTTGTAATCCTACCTCTTCTAAAATATCATCAACATTTAGGGCATCTGAACACAGTTGTGTTGCAAGCTCTACATTCTCTTTTGCAGTCAAATTTTGAATTAAATTATAAAATTGAAATACAAAGCCAATGTCGTTTCTTCTGTATTCAATTAATTCCTTATCATTTAATTTTGTTATTTCTTTATTATTTACCCATACCCTGCCAGAAGATGCTTTGTCCATTCCTCCTAAAATATTTAGTGCACTCGTTTTACCAGCTCCACTTGGTCCAACTATTACCACTAGTTCGCCTTTATCTATACTAAAATTAGTATTATCCAATGCTTTTATTTTTACTTCTCCCATTTTGTATTCTTTAACAATATTTTTAAATTCTATATATGACACAATATTCCCTTCCTTTTTCCTTTTGTTTGTATTATATTATATCATATATGTGAAATTTTTTTGAATTTTTAGTGTAATTTTAAAAATTTTTTAATATTGACTTATATTGATTAATAATATATAATGGTTTTTGAAACCAGATTAAATGGTTATTAAAAAGTAGGAGGTTTTAATGATTAAAAAAAATATTCAATGTTTTTCAACAATAAAAGAACTTTTATATCATTCTGCAGCTGTCTTTGCCAATAACATTGCTTTTACTGAAAAAATTAAGCAGAATAATGAGACTGTCTACATTGATCATACTTATACCAATTTGTTAGACGATATTAATGCATTTGGGACATCTCTATATGAATTAGGATTACAAGGTAAGCGAGTTGCAGTAATAGGTCATAATTGTTATCAATGGTCTATTGCTCATTTAAGTAATATGTTAGGTGGGATTGTATCCGTACCTTTAGACAAAGGATTGCAAATAGGAGAACTAGAAAATTCTTTAATAAGAAGTGAAGTTTCTGCTATTGTTTTTGATGCTAAACTTAAAGATGTTATTGAGGAAATTAAAAGAAATGGAAAAACAAATATTGAACATTTTATTTGTTTTACTGATGTTGCTAATTTAATAGATAGCGGAAAAAAGAAAATTGAAGAAGGAAACACTAAATATATAAATTGTAAAATAGACCCAGATGTTATGAGTATTTTATTATTTACTTCTGGAACTACTTCAAAATCAAAAGCTGTTATGCTAAATCAACGCGGAATTGCTACTAATATATATGATATGCTTTTAGTAGAATCTTTTTACGAAAATGATGTTAATATAGCATTCTTGCCATTTCATCATATATTTGGTTCTACCGGTATGTTAGTCATGTTGGCATCTGGATTAAAAACAGTATTTCCAGATGGTCTAAGGTATATAAAGCAGAATTTATTAGAATATAAAGTTTCTGTTTTTGTAGGAGTTCCTATACTAATAGATAAAATGTATTCTACTATAGTAAATGAAATAGAAAAGCAAGGCAAAACAAAACTTATAAGTTTTGCAATAGGTTTAAGTAATATATTGCTTAAATTTCATATAGATATTAGAAGAAAAGTCTTTAAGGAATTAATTAATGCTTTGGGTGGAAGTATGAGACTTATAATTTCTGGTGGTGCTCCATTAGACTTAAAGGTTTCTAAATGGTTTAATCAGATAGGAATTCACTTGGTACAAGGATATGGATTAACAGAGACTTCCCCTGTTATATCTGCTGAAAATGATATTAATATCAAATATGGCTCTGTTGGAATTCCTATGGAGCATACAAATGTTAAAATTGAGAATCCAGATTCAAGTGGAATTGGAGAAATAGCAGTAAAAGGTCCAAATGTAATGCTTGGATACTATAAAGATATTGAGCAAACTAAATCTGTTATTAAAGATGGTTGGTTTTATACTGGCGATTTAGGATATCTAGATAAAGATGGATTTTTGTTTATTACTGGAAGGAAAAAAGATTTAATTGTTTTAAAAAACGGCAAAAAAGTTTTTCCAGAAGAAATTGAGATTTTGGTAAATAGATTGGACGAAGTTGAGGAATCTTTTGTGTATGGCTTGCCAGATAAAGATGATAAAAACAATGTTAAAATTGCTGTTAAGATAGTGTACAATAAGGAAGCGGTAAAAAGAAAGCATTCGGAAATGTCTGAAAAAGAATTAGAGGAATATTTGTGGTCTAAAATTAAAGATATAAACAAAACATTGCCTATGTATAAATATATAAAACACATAACAATAACTGATGAGCCATTAATAAAAACCACAACTAACAAGATAAAAAGAAAAGAAGAACTAGATAAAATTTTAGAAAAGGAGGTAACCTGTGGATAGAATTAAATTATCTGACAGAATTTTGCCTACATATAGCAAAGGTGAAGAAATATTTAATATGGTGTCTCATATAGTTGGTGGCGCTTTAGGCGTTGTTGCACTTGTATTATGTGTTATTTTCTCTGCTTTACATCATAATGTTTATGGAGTTGTAGCAAGTTCTATTTATGGCACCTCCCTAATCCTATTATATACAATGTCTAGCATTTATCATGGCTTAAACCCTGATACCAAAACCAGAACAAAAAAGATTTTTCAAATATTTGACCATTGTTCAATTTTTATTTTAATAGCCGGAAGTTATACTCCTTTTTCTTTATGTACTTTAAGAGAATATAATTCTGCTACAGGTTGGACAATTTTTGGAGTTGTTTGGGGATTGGCCATATTAGGAATAGTATTTAATTCTATAGATTTAAAAAAATATAAAGTTTTTTCTATGATATGCTATATTTTAATGGGATGGTGTATTATGATACGAATACGCCTATTGCCTCAATTACTAACTTTTAATGGATTTATGTTATTACTAATTGGTGGAATTGTTTATACAATAGGAGCTGTTCTTTATATCGTAGGCAAAAAGCGTAAATGGAGACATTCTATATTTCATATTGCTTGTGTCATTGCAAGCTTATTACACTTTTTCTGTATATTTTTCTATGTAATTTAATTTATTAATAAAAGGGCGAATCGCCCTTTTATTATTTCATTCTTTCAAATAAAGGATTAATATTTTCAAGTTTTAAGTTTGGAGTAACTTCTATATAATTCCAGGTTGCTTTATCTATATGCAAATATTCGCGTATTTTCATAGCTGTCCCTGGCATAAATGGTTCTATAAAATTTGATATATTGGCTATTATATTACTACATGTATATATTGTATCATTAAAACCACTTATATCTTCTTTTGCTTGAATCCATGGTTTTCTCTCATCATAGTATTTATTAGCCTCATCTAAGAAACCAATTATTAGTAATACTGCTTCTCTAAACTCTAATTTTTCCACTTGCTCCGAAATATTTGTATACATTTTTTCAATTTTATCTTTAAAAGTAGTATCCATATTTCCTTCTGGTATAGTCTCAATACCTTTATATTTTAATGTTCTATTTACAAAATTCCCAAGTTTATTAGTAATCTCATTATGTGTTGCCTTATAATCTTCTATTGTAAAGTTTGTGTCTTTTCTTTCTGGTCCATTTTTTATTAGATGTAATCTCAATGTGTCTACATTAAGTTCTTCTATTGCATCCAGTATTGTCATTCCTATACCTTTACTTTTTGAAAACTTTTGATCATTAAAATTTAAATACTCTGTTGAAACTATCATATCTGGCAATTTGTAATTGTCCTCTAATGCCAATAGTAGTCCCGGAAATATTAGGCTATGGAAAGTTATATTATCTTTTCCATGCACCATATACATTTTATTATTATCAGATTCTTTCCACCATTGTCTCCAATCCAAATTGTTTTCTTCACAGTATTTCATAGTTGCCGTAACATAGCCTAAAACTGCTTCAATCCATACATACATTCTTTTATTTTCATAACCCTCAACTGGGATTTCTACTCCCCAGTTTAAGTCTCTTGTTACAGCTCTGTCTCTTAAACCTTGCTTTAAATATTTATCTGTTTCATTTTGAGCATTTTTTCGCCAATTATTTTTGTGCAATGATACATATTCTTCTATTTGAGGTTGTAATTTAGATAATGCAATATATAAATTTTTGTTATCTTTAACTATTGTTTTATTGCCACATTCTACACATATTGAACCAGCTAATTCTTCTTTTGTTGGCACGTGGCCACAATCACATTGATCACCTTTTGTCTCATTTCCGCATACTGGGCAAATTAGTTTAAGTTCTCTATCTGCTAAGAATTTATTACATTTTTCGCAATAGTTATCTTTGTCTATTTTCTCATATATATATCCATTGTCATACATTTTCTTAAATAACTCTTTTACTTTTGATTTATGATAATCATCATTTGTCTTTGTATATAAATTATAAGAAAAGTTCATCGCTTCAAATACTTTGCAAAATTCTTGATGAAAACCTTCCGCTATTTTGCAAGGTGTGGTGTTTTCTTTTTTTGCTCTTTCAGTTATTGGTGTTCCATGACAATCTGAACCTGAAACATATATTACGTCATCACCTATTTGTCTATGATATCTTGCTAAAATATCTCCAGAAATCAAGCCTGCTAAGTGACCTAAATGCAATGAATTATTAGCATATGGCCATGCTCCTCCAATTAATATCTTTTTACTCATAGTATAATGCCCCCTTTATTTTTATTGTTTAAGCTCACACGGTTTCATTTTGTTCTACATTATTGTTTTCTACTTCGTTTACAACATTATTTTCATCTATTCCATTTTCTGTCTCGTTTTCATTTGTCTCATTTTCTATTTCATTTGCTATATTGTTATTTTCATTTTCCGTTGTATTTGTAGGTTCTGATGGCTTTTCTGGTTTTTCCGGTTCTGATGGTTTCTCCGGTTCTGATGGTTTCTCTGGCTCTGCAGGCTTAACAGGTTCTGGTTCTGGTTTAGTTTTATTCCATGGATTATTGGGGTCTGGGTCTGTTGGATCCCATCCTTTAAACTCTGCATCTGAAGATATTTTAGGAGTAGCTGGTTTTCCTAATGGTCCAGGATTTGAGCTTCTGTAAAATGTTACAGGTGTTCCAGCTTGGCAATTATAAAATACCCAATAAGCATCTGCCACTGTAAGTCTTATACATCCCATAGAAGCAGCCGTTCCAAGCTTATTATATTCCCAATACTCTAAGCTAGATTTATCATATTTTCTCAAATATGGAACAGAATGAAGTAATATGTTTCCTTCCACCTGAGTTGTATATTGTCCATATACATCTCCAAATAAACCTTTCCATTCCCATCCACCATATTTCTTTAAATAGTATGTACCACTTTGAGGAGTTGCATACCCTGTAGAGCATGCCATTGCTTTTATACACTTTGTATATTTTCCATTAGAATCTTTTTCATAAACATTAATTACATTTGCTTGGCAATTAATTTCTAATTTGTATCTTGTACCATTTTCTGTATCATTTTTTTTAACTTCTGGTTTGTTCTCTTCTTTTTTCTCTTCACTTGGTGTTTCTTTTATTGTATTTTCCTCTGTTGGCTGTTCTTCTTTAACATCATTTTCTGGATTTGTACTTGTTTGTATTGTTTTATTAACATCTAACCCTTGTTTGGCATTTTTAATTGTTTTTGTATCTTTTAAAATAAAGAATGCTTCTATCCCTAATAAAATTACCAATATTGATATTATTGCAATTAAAATAATTTTTATTTTTTTATTTTCTTCTATTTCTTTCATTCGTTTTCTCCTAAAATTCTGATTATTTCTTCATATATTTCTTCATGAATGTCTTCTATACTTCTTATTTCATCATTTCTTACACATTTTACAGTATACCAGTTGTATTTTTTTGCAACATCTATTGCAGCATTATAACTATCAATAATATGGTTTTTATCTCTTTCGTGTATATCTTTTTGGGTATCATGCGTAAATTTATTTTCTCTGTTTGCAATTAGTTCCAATGCTTTTTCTGGAGGCATCTTAAGGAAAAATACCTCTGTTGGGACTGGCAGTCCATATAAATTAAATTCAAAATCCCATAACCATTCTAAAAATTTTTCTCTTTCTTTCTCATTTGCTATTTTCCCTGCCTGATGAACCATATTAGCTGTTGTATATCTATCTGCAAGGATTATACCACCATTTTTATAATATTCTTCATAATCTTTTTTATATGTTGCATATCTATCTGCTGCAAAAAATGTAGAAGCTATATATGGACTTACATCCTTTGCATTTTCTCCAAATTCTCCTGCTAAATACATTTTTACAAGTGAAGATGAAGGACTATCATAGTTTGGAAAGCTTACTAATTTATAGTCTATTCCATCTTTTTCAAATCTTTCTTTTAATTTCTCTAATTGTGTTTGTTTTCCACTTCCATCTGTACCATCTATTACAAATAATTTTCCCATTTGTTTTTACATCCTTTTCTTTAATTTTATATTACGTTTTACTCCAAAACCAATCTAAGTCTTTATCCTTTTTATTATCTTTTGGTTTTTTCGTTTTAAATTCTTCAAATTTTTTGTCTAAATACAAATACGATATGAATGATAAATATATAAAAAACATATCTCCAATAATAGAATACATTAATGCTTTTTTAATTTCATCTACTGTATCTGGTTTTAGTAATATATAATCTGCCGAATGAAATATAAGAATCATTAAAGATGTAAAAAGCATTAATGCTATTACTATACTTTTTCTTTTCTTGTAGGATATATACATTAATACAATATATATAATTAATGTTAACACAATAATTAGTGGCTTTGTAAAATCAATTATTGGCATTTTACATTTACTCCTTAGTTTACTTTAATTTCTTTTCAATCAATTGTGCAAGGTTTTCTGCTTTGTCTTTTAAATATGCTTTGTCTTCTCCCTCTAACATTACTCTTATTAGTGGTTCTGTTCCAGAAGGTCTAATTAATACTCTTCCATTTCCAGAAAATTCCTCTTCTAATTTTCTAATTTCTGTTTGAATCTCATCATCTGTTTCATAGTCTTTTTTCTTTTTAGGATCAATCTTAGCATTTACTAATACTTGAGGATACATTTTAATAATTTTACACAATTCTGATGCTGATTTATTACTTTCTAACATTACTCTAATTAGCATTAATGATGTTAATATTCCATCTCCTGTTGGGTTATAATCTAATAAAATAACGTGTCCTGACTGTTCTCCACCTATATTATATCCATTTTTCAACATTTCTTCTAGAACATATCTGTCCCCAACTTTTGTTTGTTTTATTGTTATTCCATTTTCTTCAGCATATTTTTTTAAGCCCAAGTTACTCATAACAGTTGCTACTATTGCATTATTAGCAAGCTTTCCTTTTTCTTTTAGATACTTAGAAATAATAGCTATTAGTCTGTCGCCATCTATTTCTTCTCCATTTTCATCAACTGCTAAGCATCTGTCTCCATCTCCGTCATAAGCAATTCCTAAGTTACATTTATTTTCTACAACATATTTTTTTAGTACATCTAAATGTGTAGAGCCACAATTATCATTTATATTTATTCCATTTGGTGTATTATTTAATATATAGTGTTTTATTCCTAGAGCGGCAAATACTTTTTCTGCAACAACAGATGTAGCACCATTTGCAGTATCTATGGCAACTACAAAATTTTCTTTTTCATAATTTTCAAAGTCTTCTTCAAAATTTTTCCTAAAGAAATATACATATTCATCTAATAAATCTGTTCTTATTTCTGAAACGCCTATTTTATCATTTACAGCTGTAAAGTCTGTTAATTTATCTGAGTCCATTATTTCTTCTATTTCTTCTTCAATTGTATCTGGAATTTTCATTCCTTTATTACTAAAGTATTTAACACCATTAAATTCATATGTATTATGAGATGCAGAAATCACAACACTTGCATCTGCTTTAAGTTTTTTAGTCAAATATGCCACTCCTGGGGTTGGCATAACACCTAATATTTTTACATTAGCTCCATAGCTTAAGAAGCCTGCAACCATTGCACTTTCTATAAGAGTACCAGATATTCTTGTATCTCTACCTATTAATATTGTTGGTGTATGGTCTGTATGTTTAGATAAAACATATGCACCAGCTTTTGCAACTTTATAAACTAATTCTGGAGAGAGTTCAGTATTAGCGATTCTTCTTATTCCATCTGTTCCAAAATATTTTTTCATTTTTCAATCACATTTCCTTTCTTTTATTTATACTACATATTATTCTGCAAATTTTACTTTGTCAATTACTTTTGGTGTAAATACTTTTAAATAATATGGATTTATATCACTTAGTATATCTCTAATTAGAACTACATTTCCATCTTTATTTGTAATTTTAAGATTTGGAAATGTTTTTAACATTTCCTTATTTGAAAAAATTTTATCAACTAGTGATTTCATTGGCATATTTTTATATTGTTCAATATATTTATCTATATATTTTTCTTCTATATTTAGCTGTACTTTATTTTCGCTTACAAGTCTTACAAAAAATACCTTTAGCCCAATTCCTGTAATTACCATATCTATCATCAAAAATATCATAATAATTATAACAGCTTTTTTCAATTGTTTGTATGAAAATTTTTCTAAAAATTTGTCCACTTTTGGATTAAAATGTGTGATTAGATAAATTGCCAAAATTCCCCAGAACATAGAAAATGCTACACAAATTCTACCATTAATATTAAAAGCCATATCCGAGTAATCCCACCATACCACATGGAATATGGCTTCTCCTATTAAACTAACCACATATTCTATAATTGAGCCAACTAAAAAGCCTCCAAAAAATAATGTGTAATTATTCTTTTTAAATTTCTGTAGAGCCAAAATCATTATAACAGCTCCCAAACCATAAATTGAACAAAATGGTCCAATAATAAAGCTTTTTCGGCTTTCTAACACGCCTTTAGTTAATATTCCAAATATTGTTTCTATTATAAAACCAATAATACTATAAATTATAAAATATGCAAGTAAAGTTGTTATTGTAAATCCTTGTATTTTTAATGGTTCTTTTTTTGATTCGTTTATTTTTTCTCTCATTAGTGCTCCTTTAAACTACATCTTTTCTGGCATCTGTATTCCTAGTAAATTTGCGCCTCTTTTCAATATAATTCCTGTTGCATAAGTTAAATATAATCTTGCATCTTGTGTTTGTTGTTCTTCACCTATTATTTTGTTTTCATTATAGAAGCTACTAAATGCTTGTGCAAGGCTTATTAGATACCTTGCTAATATATATGGTTCATATTTTTCAGCAGCTTGCATAATTATATCTCCAAAATTATAGATTAATTTTATAATTTCTAAAGATTTTTCGTCTTGTAGCTTCTCAAAATTAACATTTTCTATTTTTGGAATGTATCCTGCTTTTTCTAAAACACTTTTAGTTCTTACATATATATATTGAACATAAGGTCCTGTTTCTCCATTAAAATTAAGCATTGTATCCCAGTCAAATAATTCATCTTTTATTCTGCTATTATATAAATCATTGAATATAACTGCTCCTATTCCTATTTTTTTTGCAATTTCTTTCTTATTCTCTAACTCAGGATTTTTAGCATCAATTATTGTTTCTACTCTTGAGGTCGCTTCATTTAATAAGTCTTCTAATTTTATTACATTTCCATCTCTTGTTGATAATTTTCCATTTTTTGATTGAATCATTCCAAATGGAACATGTACTAGTCCATTAATGTATTTTTCATCTAAGCCTAACAACTTAGCCACCTCAAATACCTGTTTAAAATGTAATATTTGCTCATATGAAGTAACATATATATTTTTATCATAATTATATTCTCTTGCTCTATACATTATAGCTGCTAAGTCACGCGTTGCATATGTTGTAGAGCCATTCGTTTTGCCTATTATACAAGGTGCCATATTTTTATCAGATAAGTCTATTATCCTTGCCCCTTCGGATTCAACAAGTTTTCCGGTACTTTCTAAAATATGTACTACTTCATCCATTTTATCTGCATAAAAAGCTTCACCATTTAAAGAATCAAAATGTATGTCAAGCATATCATAGACTTTTTGAAACTCTTTTATACTTAGATCTCTAAATTTCTTCCATAGATTTGTACAATATTCATCTCCATCTTCCAATTTTTTAAAATTATTTCTGCAATCATTTAATACTGTTTCGTCCTCTTTGCAAAGCGCATTTATTCTTATATAAATTTTAGTTAATTCATCAATTGGATTTTCATCTATATTGTACTCTTCTCCCCATCTTTTGTAACCTTCTATTAATTTTCCAAATTGTGTACCCCAGTCTCCTAAATGATTTACACCTATGCAGTTATAACCCAAGAATTTATACAGTTTATATATACTATTTCCTATTACAGTAGTACGTAAATGTCCTATATGAAAAGGCTTTGCTATATTAGGCGACGAATAGTCTATTACTATATTTTTTCCTTCTCCTACTTTACTTGAGCCATAATTCTCTTTTAGTTTTTCTACCTCTGTTAAAACTTCAGAAATAAGCATCTGAGCATTTACATAAAAGTTTAAATATCCTCCCGCTATTTCTATTTTAACTATTTCATTATTTTCAAATGTTAATTTATCTTTTAATTCATTAGCAATAACTGGTGGAGCTTTTTTTAAATCCTTTGCCAACTTAAAGCAAGGAAATGCATAATCTCCCATTTCTTTGTTTGGCGGAGTTTCTATAAATTCATATATATTTTTTGAATCCACATTAGTTATTTCTCCAATTTTTTCCGATATAATTTTCTTAAAATCTACCAAATTAATTTCCCCTTTATTATATATTAATCTCCTAAATTTATTCCTATGTGTCTTGCTGTTTTCACCAAATCGTGATCCAGATTTACTTTTCTTATATTGCTCTCTGCGGTATTGCCAGATGCTGCACCTATTTTTTTATTGTTTCCTACTACATCTTCAAGTGGAACATAATTTAATCTACCATCTTTTATTACTGTTAATACATTAAATTTACCTTCCATAGCAAGCTCCATTGCTTTTGCTCCATATTTAGTTGAAAGGACTCTATCAAAAGCAGTTGGACTACCACCTCTTTGCATGTATCCCAAAACTGTACATCTTGCTTCTAACCCTGTTAACTCTTCTAATTCTTTTGCAACTTTAAATCCTGCTCCTCCTAATTTTGTATTATCTACACCTTTTCCATTGTTTCTTGTTCCCATTATAGTAATATCGCCATTTATTGGCTTTGCTCCTTCTGCTACGACAACTATACTAAATGCCTTTCCTCTGTTTTTTCTATTAAGTATTTTTCTTGCTGCACTATTTATATCATATGGTATTTCTGGAATAAGTGCCACATCAGCACCTCCCGCTATTGCTGATTCTAATGCAATCCATCCTGCATATCTTCCCATTACCTCTAATACCATTATTCTATGATGTGTTTCTCCTGTTGTGTGCAATCTATCTATCGCTTCTGCTGCAACAGATACTGCCGTGTTGTACCCAAATGTTATTTCTGTACATGCAACATCGTTATCTATTGTTTTTGGAACTCCAATAACATTTATTCCTTTTAATGATAAATCTCTTGCCGATTTTTGTGTTCCATCTCCTCCTAAAGTAAATAGACAATCTATTTCATCCTTTTTAATGTTTTCTACACATATATCTGATAAATCCTTATATACTTTCTCTCCGTTTTCTTCTACTGGGTAATTGAAAACATTGGCATTTGTTGACGAGCCTATTATTGACCCTCCTTTAGGTAATATACCTTTTGCATTACCAGTAGCATCAGTTGCTAACTGTACAAAATTGTTTTGTAATAATCCTCTATATCCATCTATAAATCCATAACATTCTATATTATTATTTTCTGCTGTTTTTATAATTGCACGCATTACTGCATTAAAACCAGAAACATCTCCACCATTAGCAAGTATTGCTACCTTCTTTATCATATGATTTTCTTCCTTTCAAATTAAAATATTCTTATAATATTATACCAATAAATAAAAAAAATACAACCCAAAGTTGTATTTTTTTACTGTATTTATGTTATTTTATGCTCTTGGATGAGCTTTTTTGTAAACATTTCTTAATGCTGGATCTTGAAATTGCATATATACTTGTGTTGAAGATATATCTGAATGTCCAAGCATTGTTTGTATTGCTTTAAGGTCTGCACCATTTTGTAGTAAATGTGTTGCAAAAGAATGTCTTAAAACATGTGGAGTTATATCCTTTGTAATATGTGCTTGTTCTTTATAATATTTAACAATTTTCCAGAACCCTTGTCTTGTTAATCTTTTTCCATTAACATTAACAAATAAAGCTTTTTCATTTTCGTCTTTTATAAGTATTGGTCTTGCTTTTTCAACATATTCTTTTAAAGCCTTTAATGATATAGAGCCTAATGGAATATTTCTTTTTTTACCTACTGTATTACATATAACAAAACCTTGTTCTAAATCAACATTTTCTATGTTCAACGAGATTATCTCTGTAACTCTCATTCCAGTTGCATATGCAAACTCTAACATTGCCTTGTCTCTAGTACCTTTTAAGTCTACATCCTTAGGTTGCTCTAACAACAATTCTACCTCTTGTGAAGTTAATACACTTGGAATTTTCTTTTCTACTTTAGGCGATTGTATATTTTCTGTAGGATCATTTTTTATTTTTTTAGTTCTTATTAAATATTGGTAAAAAGACCTTATTGATGCTAAATTTCTAGATATTGTTGAAGCTTTTTTTCCTTCTTCTTTTAAATAGTCCATATATTCTTCTATTTCTTCATTGCTTGTTTTTGTATAATTCATATGGTTTTCTTCTATATAATCTGCATATTGCATTATATCTCTTCTATATGATTCAAGTGTGTTTTTTGATACTCTTTTGTCATTTTCTAAAAATTCTAAAAATAATTTTATTTGCTTTTCCATTATTGTTATTCTCCTTTTCTCAATTAACATAAACTTTATATATGTTATACCAAATTTCGACTAAAAAGTAAATAGTTTTTCAAAAAATTTTATATGTAATTTATTACCATTTTTAATAAATTAGGTGATATGTATGTTTCAACCACGGCTGATATAACTAGCAAAATTAATATTATTACCGAAAATAATGTATGCCTTATTATCTCAAATTTAATATTTTCTCTTCTTTTATCTTTTATTATCGACTTATATACTTTTATTCCTGTAACTGCTAATGCTAGCAATGCCGGTATAAAAATTATATTTTGCATTAGCAAGCTACATGTAGCAAATATAGCTCCTTTTCCTATTCCAAATGTTGCTACAGCTGAAGATATAGTATATCCCATACAAAATCCCCTAAAAGATACTATGCCAAACACTATAGGCAACCCTATTATTGTTGAACCAGCAAACCACATTATTATTGTAAGAATTACATTATCTTTTATAGAGTTTTTTATAAGTTCCATATTGTCAATTTTATAATTAGTCTTTAGTGAATTAGAAAAATTGTTAAGATATTCCGTTATCTGCGTTATTTGTGTTTCATTTGCATTGTTTATAAATATAACTCCTAAAATTAATCCTATTAAAAATAAAATTGATACTATTGCATATTCTCTTATGTTATCATATATGTGTTTCTTTATAATGTTTGCAATTGTACTTTTTGCAGTTGTTTTTCTCATTTTATTATCATTCCTTCTTTAGATATATATTTTATACATAATATCTATTCAATAAAATGAGTTTTAGAACCTAGCTTGCTGTTAATTTTCCATAAACTCCTCCGCCACCAGGTTGTATTTTTATATTACCCTCTCTTGCATCTATTATTGTGTTTGCAACCTTTTCGCCAACTACACTTTCTATATCATCTTTAGACAACTTGTGCAATATATCCATTTCTGTCCCAAAAGTATTTAATAATTTCTCTATTGTTTTTGCGCCCAACCCTGGTATGAAAGTAAGTGGAACCTGATATATATATGGTGGCCTATGTTTTGGGCTTTTAAATTCCTTTTTGTCTTTTATTAATTCTATTCTATCAAATACTCCAAAAGTAACCTTTTCGCTTGAACATTTTGGACATCTTTCCACTGGTTCTTTTGTTTCTATTACCGAACTACAATTATCGCAAAATGTTCTATGGTATTTACCTAATTTAGGATCCAAACCATAGTTACACAGTACTTTTCTTCCCTCTTCATTTTTCAAAGCTTTTACAACTTCTTTAAAACTTATATCTTGCACTTGCATTTTATTATATTCTCTAGCTATTTTAGGCAATGAATGCGCATCTGAATTTGTTATGAATGTTTTATCTTCTAATTCTGATATTGTATCTGCCAAATATGTATCTGCACTTAATCCTAATTCTATTGCAAATATCTTACTAAATTTTTCTTTAAATATATTTTGCATTCTATCCACGCAATTTCCGTAATAACTTTTAAATGGAGTAAAGCAATGTGCTGGTATTAAAATTCCATTATTTTTTTCTACTATATCTATTAGCTCATAACCAGAAATATCAGACCTTTGCGTGCTTAATGTTATATTTTTTATATGTGTACTCATTTCTTTTGAAAAAGCCTTTATATCGTCTAAGTGCGGAAAAAAGCAAACATTATGTGCCGCTCCCTTTTTCCCATTTCTTCCAACTTCAGATGTTTCCACTTCACTGCCCAATAATATGCATACTTTATCTTTATATATTATTCCACCATCTTCTATTTCATATGCCTGTCCTGTTCTCAAGAAATTCTCTATATCTTCTATTACATATGGTGATGCACAATCTATTATTCCTACTATTTGTATTCCTTTTCTATCTGCACACTCTTTTGCTATATTAGCAAAATTCAAACTTTTTGCTGCTGTTATCTTTATTGGTTTTCCGCTTTCACTTCTTCCTATATGTACATGTAAATCTGCAAATATTTCTCTCATTTCTTACCACATTTCCTTTTCCTTTTACAATCCTAATTCATCATAAAATCTTCCTGGCTTTCTTAAAGTGCTTTCCACAGAACTGCTTTCTTTATCAACTATTTCCATATCTGTATCTTTTATTAAATCTGATAACGGGATCCCTTGTATTCTTCCTTGTGCAATAGGATATGCTCTATTTATTGCCGCCATTCCTCTAACCATGTCATTACTATTTGGAATACTATTTATCGCTTTTGCTATAAAACTTAGAACACCTGAAACACCTGGAATAATTACTTCTCTATTTTCATTCATATCTTTATTGCCTCCATTCTATTTACAAAATCCTTAAATATTTCTAAATATCTATTTTCTTTATCCTTTAAATTTCTAAATTCCAATAGAACTAAGGCTTCATCACATTTAAATCCAATTCTTTCTGGTCTGTCCAGAAGCATTCCACCAAATTGATCAATTAATTCTAAAACATCTGCTTCTGGCTCTCTAGGTTCTAGCCCACTATATCTATTTACTTGTTCACATATTCTGCAAAATCTTTCGTCAAATCCAAGATTTCTTAAATACTCGGCTCCTTCTTTTGCATATGTTTTGATTTTCTCCATATCAGAAAAATTATCAACTTTTTTACAATTACACAATATGCATGCTGTTAAAATTAAATTTTTATCCAAATCAATTTCTGTGTGATCTAGAAATAACTTGGCCAACACCGTCTTAAAAATAACAGTGTTATTAAAAAAAGTATTAGCTTTTTTTCGCAAATAATATGCTATTTCAAGTTTCTTTACCCAGTCTTTTTCTTCCATTATATATGTTGCAAAAGTTTCCATTTCAATGTTTCCTTCCATAATAAATGGGAATGTCTTATGCATACAATTATGTGATTTCCCTTACGCAGATTATATGATAAAAAATATTACATTTCAATAAAAATAATGAAATGTAATATTTTTGTAATATTTTACATGGTAATTATTTTATTAGTATAGTCTAAGTTAGACCAAGAATCGCTTTCATATCCTAGAGTATATACATTGGTCGCAAATATATCAGTTTCTAGCATTTCCTTTAATGCCTTATTTTTAGATTCATCCATATATTTTTTTACTGAAGTTACTATTTGCGCTCTTTTATTATGTTTTACTATTTGTGATATCAGTTTTTTACCTTTTTCATTAAAACCTAAAATTCTTGCATATGGAGTTGTTTTTTTAGAAGTCATCATTTTTTCACTTGTTATTCCTAGTAAAGCATATATTAGAATTCTTTGTATTCTTGTCTGGGTATATCTTTTACATTTTACTATATTGACAAAGTCAACAACATTATTGCAAGAATTTGCTGCATTTTTTATAGCATTTTCTAATCCCTCTGATACATCTGCAAGTTGAGCAATATCTCCCACCTTCATTTTTCTTAAGTTATATATTATTTCTTTCTGAAATTTTGATAAATCTAATACATAGTGTCCTCTTCTTAGTTCATCTGCTAAAAGTGCATACGAAGACTTAGGCATAACTTTTTGTATTTCTTCAAACTGACCTGTTGCTATCATTTTTCTTATTGCTGTTGCGCTTGCAAAATCATCTATAATTATTTCATCATTATATAATACTTTTTCTCTTCTAATTCCTATTGGATTTAATTTGCTTTTTAACTTTTTTATTGCCTTTAAATATTCTATTGCCAATATATTGTTTGCCCCTGTTAATATATTTGCATATTGTTTAATATCATTCAAGTACATCATTACAGCATTTTCTCTAGCCTTTGGAAAGGATATTCCTTTTTTTAGCTCATGGTTTAATATATTGGTATATTCTTTTGGCTCCATATAAAAAACATTTGCTATATTGTTTAAACTAGCAATATCTTTTGCCTCTATACCAAAAGATATTGTATCAACTATTTTTAATGAGTCTAATAATTTTATAGCACCTTCTGCAAAGTTTTCTGCACTTGAAACACTATATACAGTTGGTAATTCTATTACTAAATCTACTCCATTAGCCAATGCCATTTTTGCTTTTGTCCATTTATCTATAATAGAAGTATTACCTCTTTGTACAAAATTTCCTGACATCACACATATTACAAAATCTGCACCTGTTTCTTCTATAGATTTTTTTATATGATATAAATGGCCATTATGAAATGGATTATATTCAGCTATTGTCCCTAATACTTTTGGCATAAACTCACCTTCTTTATATTGTATTGTTTTTTATTTATTGTTATAATATCATATAATAAAAATATTTACAATTAGAAGGAGAAAATTAAATGGAAGAAGTTATTATATATACTGATGGTGCCTGTAGTGGTAATCCTGGGCCAGGTGGTTGGGGAACAATTTTAATGTATAAAGATAATAAAAAAGAAATTTCTGGTGGCTTAAAAAATACTACCAACAATGTAATGGAACTAACTGCTGTAATAGAGGGATTAAAGCTTCTAAAATTTCCATGTAATGTTCATCTTTATAGTGATAGTGCTTATGTGGTAAATGCTTTTAATCAAAATTGGATTAAAAATTGGGTTAAAAATAATTGGAAAACATCTGATAAAAAAGATGTAAAAAATAAAGAGCTTTGGCAAGAATTACTTTCTCTTACCAAAACTCATAAAGTCACATTTCACAAAGTAAAAGGTCATGCAGACAATGAATTTAATAATAGATGTGATGAATTAGCCAGAATGGCAATACATAGTTAGCTTATTATTTACCTTCTTTTTTAGAAGGTTTTTTCCTTATTTCCTTTTGCATTTCTTCTACCTTATCCCCTATATTATCTTTTATTTCGCTTGCACTCTGGGTTATTTTTTCTTTCATGCTTTCAACTTTATCTGACATTTCTGTTTTTACTTCCTTAGCCTTTTGTGCTATTTGCCTTGCTTTTTCTTTTATCTTAGCCTGCAAATTTGGGTATGCTTCCATAAGTCTTTTGTTGAAAAAAGATTTTCCTATTAATACTTCCCTTACCTTTTTTGTAATTTCTTCTGTGTTATCCTTTATTTTACCTACATTTATGGTTTTAACAGTTTTTGTAAAACTTGATATTACATTATATGAAACAATATTATCTGTAATAAATATTGTAAAACAAATTGCAGAAATAATATTTAACATAGAATTTGAAAGCATATTTAAATATTTAAATGTTATTGGATTTAATACATACATAACCAAACATCCCAATATTCCAAATGGCACAACTGTTTCTAGACATATTCTTCCATTTATGTTATATTTTTTAGCGCTATAATCCCACCATCTTGCTTTAAATATTTTTTCCATTATGTAACTTGTAAAATACTCTAATATTCCACATATTATTACTGCCATCAAAAATAATACTATTGGATCTTTGGTATAGTTTTTTAATAAAATTGTAATGGCTAGTCCACCAAATCCATAAATTGGACAATATGGGCCTATTAAAAAGCCTCTATTTACAAATTTTCTTTTTTCTACAGATACTAATGTTGTTTCTATTATCCAACCCAAAATTGCATAAATAAAAAACAGCATAAAGTATGTAAATACATTTCTCATTTTTTTCTCTCCTCTTCATAAACAAACAATTCATTTTTAAATTTAACATATTTTTCTTAATTTAGCAATAAAAAATCCTTCATATTCTTGTGTTGGACATATGCATAAAGTTCCATCTATTGTTGTTGGTAATTGTGGTAATGTTTCCTTACCTTCAAATTCAATTGGAACAATTTCCATTCCTTTATTCATTATTGTTTTTACTATTTCTTCATTTTCTTCTTTTAATATTGAACACGTTGAATATACCAATTCTTTGCCACCTTTTAATATTTGTACTGCTTTATTTATTAAACTTCTTTGTGTTTTTTTGCATTTTTCAACAAGCTCTAATGTAAAATACTTATTCAAATCTGTATTATTCATATTTATAGTACCACTTCCACTACATGGGCTATCTAGAAGTATTTGATCAAAAGAGAAAAATTTATCTATATTTCTTGCATCTTTTACCATAACATATGCTAGAGCTCCTTGCTTTTCTAGATTGTATTTTAGTCTCTCCGCTCGTATATTACTCATTTCGCAGGCTGTTATATTTGCATTGTTATTAGTAAGTGCTGCTATTTGTGTGGTTTTTCCTCCTGGCGCTGAAGTCATGTCTAAAATATCTGTTTTTTCTGCAGGATTTAAAATTATTGGTGGCAACATAGATGACAAACTTTGTAAATATATTTCTCCATTTTTATACATTTCTAATTTTTGTATCTCTTCTTCATTTCTATTAAATATTATAAAAGCCTCTTTACTCCATTTTACTTTTTTATACATTATTCCATTTTCAACTATCCTCTGTTCAATTTCTTCTGCTGTTGTTTTTATTGTATTAACTCTAAAAGTAAGTTTTCTTTCTAACTTATAGCCTTCTATTATTTGATTAGCTTGCTCTTCGTTATATTCTTTATATAATCTTTCCATAAAAAAATCGGGTAATTTGTTCATCTAATTATCATTCCTTTTTATTATTATTCTATCATCTTCTGCTTTATCTTTTATTTTATCTGCTCTATATGATTTTATTATATATTGGCTCTTCCCATCAAATTTTATTGTAACTGATTTAGTATAATCATTGTTACTTTCTTCATGTTTTTCATCTATTATTAGACTAGCATTACACTTTTTTAGTGTTTCAAATGTAGATATAAATCCAATGCCTGTACCGCCAGTTTCTTTGTGTGTTGTTACAGGTTCCAATCCTAATTTTAACAATGTTTCTATTTGAAATTCTATACCTGTATCACATATGCAAAATTCATAACAGTTATTTTTTATACCCAATATTGCTATAATACTTTTAAACTTATTTCGACTAAAATTTATTGCTATTATTGCATCTTTTAAATGATCCCCAATTAAAGTTACTAATCTATCCTTTTCTATAATATTATTAACTAATGGATATACATTTCCTTCTATTTTTAGCTTAAAATCAATATTATTTTTTATACATTCACTTTGCATATATTTAAACATTTCATCAATTTCTTCTATTCCTGTAAGCGATAGCTTTTCCACTTGTTTTATTGATTTCATTTTATTAGAATATTCTTTTGATAAACTATTTATTTTGTTCGTAATAGCTAGTTCCCTTCCAACTTCCATATTTGTATTATTTATAAAATCATTTACTGTCATCTCTAATGCTTTTTGTCTATTATAGAATTCATGATTAATTTTGCTAATCTTAAACTTTTCCTCTGAAAGAACTTTTATTTTCTCATCCTTTTGTTTAATTTCATTTTCATAATCTGCCATTGTTTTTTCCAATAACTTTTGCTTATAATATAAAACCAATGTTTTTTGAATCATAACAAACATAATAGTACCTAAAATAATAAATGAAATCAAAATATGCCTTGTCAAATTGCCATAATAATTGCCAAATAAGGTGTATACAAATATCACAGCAATACTTATGTTTATAGTTATTATGTCTATATACTCATTATTGATTTTTTCCTTAATAAAAGCCAGCCCTTTATTAAATCTTTTAATTCTGAAAAGTACACAAATTGTTAGTCCTTGTATTACCACCATTAAAATCATCATAACTATTTTGGCATTATTTACCCTATTTAATATATTTTGTAATGGAAAAATAGCAGCCACGGAAATAACTAATGACATTATACATACCGCAAAAGCCAGTAAAATCGCTGAAGGTCTAATTTTCTCAGTACTTATTTGATTTATTATTATGGCAGATAATATAATTATTATAATCATTACTTCATTTGTTTTAAAATAACTCTTCATTAGAAGGTTTAAAGCACTTAAAAAGAAATTAATAATAAATATCAAAGCACATGTTTTTTTACTATAGTTTTTATTCATAATCCTAGCATATATATAGCTTGTATAGTTTAATAGAAAGAACATTTTTATAAGTGTATTTAATAAATCAATTTTCACTTTTCTCACCTTAATAATTAAATATGACTATATTATAAATAAAAAAAGAGAAGTAATCAATATTTTTTTACTTCTCTTGTATTTTTATAATCCTAACCAATATCTTAACCATTCCCAGAAATCCATTCATATCACCACCTATTTTTTTATTTTTTACAATAAAAAAATATCACTTATATCCATTTATATAAGTGAACAGTAGTGATTCAATTATTTGATTAAATCTGATTTTTGTCATTTAGTGATTATTACTTTTTGTGATATTTTATCACTTTGTAGACATACTTTCTTTCATCTACCAAGTAATATTTGAATTTTGCCACAATGCAATGCATTGTGGCGCTTTTTAGATCATCTTTTTCTTTATTTTATTGGCATAATAATATATAAATTCAGTTGGTGTTGGTACTCCTGTTTCATAATTAATTTTTGCTGTGTAATATGTGGTTAAATCTTCTATTGCAGATATTCGCCAAGCATAAAGTATTGCATTCTGCATTGCTCTGCTTATAGTACTTGTAGACCTTTTATATTTACCACCTAAATATTGTATTATTGATATTTTGCTTTCATTATTTTCTTGCATTATTGCATAATATATAGAGTCATGTAAATACTTTCTGCCTTGTAAATGAGTTCCTACTCCTATCAAATCAAGTTCTTTGTCAATTTCTTCCAATATTTTTTTATCATCATTTGATTCATTGTGTTTAGTATCTTCAGTGTAGCTTATATTATCTGTATACCCATTTAACAATAGTAATGTATCTATTACGCTTTCTTCCGAATAACCTTCCTGTTTTTTATAAAATATAAAATCAACTTTATTATCATGTAAATAATCATAAACAGAGTCTGTACATATGTTTGTAGTTACTATTATTTTAGGCAATATTTTTAACTTAATTTTCCTTAACTCTTTTAAAAATCCAAATCCACTACCTTTTCCATTTGTTAATTCTAGATCTAATATAATACCGTCTGGCATATTATTTTTTACACAGTTTAACGCTTCTACTTCCGAGTTTGTTATTGCAATAAATTTTATCTCACTTTTTGCTCTTTCAATTTTCTTAAATATTTCACAAGTATTAACATCATCTTCCACTAATAATAATTTCATTTTATTCTCCATAAAAATAAATACCTCTTGTTTTTTCATATATTATCATATTTTTTCATTTTTTTCCACTAATATGTATTGTTTTTTGTCATTTTATAATTTGTTTATAATTTTAGAATTAATTTGATATTAATTTTGTGAGGTTTTTTATGAAAAAGCAAATTGGTTTAAGAATAAAAAATATACGTGAAAATATGAATATGTCAAAAGAAGAATTTTCTAAATTACTTGGTATCTCTGGTCAATATCTAGGAATTGTTGAACGTGGGAAAAGTTGCTTATCCATTGAAAAGTTAAAAAGACTTTGTGATTTAACCAATACCAGTGCTGATTATATTTTGTTTGGCAAAAATAATAATATAAAATCGGAAACTAGTAAAATGTTAGAATCTTTTAGTAATGAAGAAATAGAACTTGGTTGTGATACTTTAAAAAATTAGCAGTTTTTATTAAAAGTATAAATTAACCTGAGTGGCTAAAACCGCTCAGGTTAATTTGTTTCGTTTGTTAGTTTTCTTCAAATTGTGAATTATACAATTTTGCATATGCACCGTTCTTTTTTAATAATTCTTCATGCGTTCCTTGTTCTACAATATCTCCTTGATCCATTACAAGTATCAAATCTGCATTTTTTATTGTAGATAATCTATGTGCTATTATAAAGCTTGTTCTACCTTTCATTAAATTATCCATTGCTGATTGTATTTGTTGTTCTGTTCTTGTGTCTATAGAACTTGTAGCTTCGTCCAGTATCAATATTTTAGGATCTGTTAAAATAACCCTTGCTATTGTTAATAATTGCTTTTGACCTGCTGAAATATTACTTGACTCTTCATCTATTAGTGCATCATATCCTTTAGGTAATGTTTTTATAAAGTGGTGTACATGTGCAGCTTTAGCAGCCTCTATTATTTCTGTATCCGTTGCATCTTCTTTTCCGTATTTGATATTATCCTTAACAGTTCCATTAAATAGCCATGTATCCTGTAAAACCATTCCAAATACCTGTCTTAACTTTCCTCTATCAAACTTCTTTATATTTGTTCCATCAAGCAATATTGCTCCACTGTTCACATCATAAAATCTCATTAAAAGCTTAACTATTGTCGTTTTTCCTGCCCCTGTTGGACCTACAATTGCTATTTTTTGTCCAGCTTTTATATCTGCATTAAAATCATTTATTATTATTTTATCCTCATCATAGCCAAAATGAACATGTTCAAATTCCACATTGCCTTCTATATCTTTTGTACTTTTAGGATTCGCAATAGTTTTTATTTCTTCTGGTTCCTCCAAAAATTCAAACACTCTCTCCGCTGCCGCTACCATGGCTTGTAACATTCCAGAAACTTGGGCTATTTGATTTATTGGTTGAGTAAATTGCTTATTATACTGTATAAAAGACTGAATATTTCCTACTGTTATTTTGCCTTGTATAGCAAAATATCCACCTAGTATTGCTACTGCCACGTATCCAACATTACTTATAAAGTTGGTTACCGGATGTATTAGTCCAGATAGAAATTGAGATTTCCAACCAGATTTATATAACTCCTCACTTGCTTCTTCAAATTTGTTTATTACTACATCTTCACTGTTGAATGCTTTTACAACAGTGTGTCCTCCATAAATTTCCTCTACCTGTCCATTTACATGTCCTAAATAATCTTGTTGAGCTTTAAAATATTTTTGCGACTTAGATACTATTGTTTTAACTAAAAATGCTGCAATTGGTAGTATTATCAAAGACGTAATAGTCATTTGCCAGCTAATAGAAAACATCATTATTAATATTCCTATTAATGTGCAAATAGCTGTTATTATTTGCGTAACACATTGGTTCAAATTTTGAGATAATGTATCTACATCGTTTGATATTATTGATAATACTTCTCCATTTGTTTTTTTATCAAAATATTTCATAGGAAGTTTATTAATTTTTTCTATTAACTCATTGCGCATTTTATATGTTATTTTTTGTGCCACTCCTGTCATTGTAAATCCCTGCACTGCAGAGAATACCATGCTAATCAAATACAATGTTAATAATGTTAGAAGAATTTCTGCAATTTTTTGAAAATTAATTCCTTCTCCTCCTGATAATTTACTTATTAATCCATTATATATTTCTGTTGTTGCGTTTCCCAATATTTTTGGTCCTACAATTGAGAAAATTGTACCTCCAATTGCAAATATCATTACTATAACCACTGCAATTTTATATTTAGATAAGTAGTTTTTTATCAATTTATTTGTAGTCCCTTTAAAGTCTTTTGCTTTTTCTATTGTCATTGGTCCTTTTCCTGGTCCCATACCTCCCATTGGAGGCTTTTTTGTTTGATTACTCATATTATTCTAGCTCCTCCTTTGAAAGCTGTGATAATGCTATCTGTGAATATGTATCACAATTTTTCATAAGCTCTTGATGCTTTCCTATTCCTACAATTTTTCCCTCTTCTAGCACCACAATTTGGTCAGCATTTAGTATTGTGCTTACTCTTTGCGCAACTATAATTACAGTTTTGTTTTTAGTTTTTTCTGCTAATGCTGCTCTTAATTTACTATCAGTTTTTAAATCTAATGCTGAAAAACTGTCATCAAAAACAAATATTTCTGGGTCTATTGCAATCGCTCTTGCTATTGATAAACGCTGTTTTTGCCCACCAGACACGTTTGTTCCGCCTTGTGCTATCTCTGATTTATATTTTTCTGGCTTTGCTTCTATAAATTCTGTTGCCTGTGCTATTTCTGCAGCTTCTTTCATCTGTTTGTCAGACATTTTAGGATTTCCATATTTTATATTTGATTCTATTGTTCCAGAAAATAGTAAGCCTTTTTGTGGAACAAAACCTATTCTTTTTCTCAATTCATGTTGAGGTACATCTTTTATATTAACTCCGTCTATTAATAGTTCTCCACCAGTTACATCATAAAATCTTGGTATTAAATTTACAATAGTAGATTTTCCACTACCTGTACTTCCTATTATTGCCGTAGTTTTTCCCGGTTCTGCTGTAAAATTAATATCTGTTAATATTTCTGCATCTGCATCTGGATATCTAAATGAAACATTTTTAAATTCAACCAATCCTTTCTTACTGTTGTCAAATTTTTTTGTATTCTCATTATCTTTTATTCTTGGCTCTTTTTCTAAAATTTCATTTATACGATTAGCAGAAACCTGAGCACGAGGTAGCATTATAGATATCATAGAAATAACTAAAAAACTTATTACAATTTGCATTGTATATTGTATAAACGCCATCATATCTCCAACTTGTATATTTCCATTTGCTACATTATGTCCCCCTACCCATATAATTAGTAAAGCCACTGAATTCATAACAAACATTAATGCTGGCATCATTAAACTCATAGCCTTATTAACAAATATATTAGTTTTCATTAATATTTTATTTGCATCTTCAAACCTTTTTTCTTCTTTCTTTTCTGTATTAAACGCTCTAATTACTGGCAAACCAGTTAGTATTTCTCTTGCAACTAAATTCAAACGGTCAACAAGCTCTTGTAGTTTCTTGAATTTTGGCATTGCTATAATAAATAATGTTAATATTATTCCTAATATACATAAAATTGCCAAACCTATTATCCAAGCCATTGAAGTATGGCTGTTATTTAATACCCTTATAAAACCGCCTATACCTACTATTGGCGCATATACTACTACTCTAAATAACATTGCAATTAAATTTTGTATTTGCTGTATATCATTTGTGCTACGTGTTATTAGTGATGCTGTAGAAAACGCCTTAAATTCCTCTATGGAAAAACCTAAAACCTTTTTGAAAACCTTATTTCTTAGGTTTTGTCCTAACTTAGCTGCAACTCTCGATGATAAATACATTATTATTATTGCTGCAATCATACTTATTAATGCTATTCCTAACATCTGCATACCTGTAAATAGTATATAATCATTTTGTATTTTATCTAAGTCCATCCCTATTTGGGCATATTCTTGCTTTGTAGCTTGTATTGCAACTTGTTCTGTCATATTGCCAAATTTCTCGTCTATCATTTTGCTACTTTCTTCCAAAATATTATTCCTTGTTTCTTCTGGCATATTTTTAATTATTGTTAGCAAATCTGCTTGTTCTAGTATGCTTTGTTGTGCTTTAGGTGTGTTCTGTAGAATATTCTTTTTGATCTCTTTGGCTGTTTCTTCATTACTTATACTATATATTATCATTAATGGTTTTGCTATTAATGTATCAAGTTCTTCTTTCTGTTCTTTCTTTAAATTATTAAGTACATAAATATCTTGATTTTCTAATTCTGGATATTGTTTTAAATATTTTTCATACTCTTTATCCTCCATTTCTTTTTTAGAAATTAGAGTATAACAATTTAATATTTTTTCATCATCTGTTGAAAATAGTAATAAATTTTCCATTTGCTCTTTTCGTATTGCTTCTGGAGAAACATTTTGTATTCCCCCTTGTTGTATTCCAATATTAACTATTTTAGATGTATAATCTGGTAATGCTAAGTCTGTACCTGCTTGCAAACATAGCAAAATCACTATAATTATTACTGAGATTAGTGATTCTTTTAGGTTTTTTAATATTTTAAGCATTTGCTTGTTATTCCTCCTTTTTATGTTTTAAATGATTTTAATCTTTATGTGTTGCATTAATTATATTATTGTGTTTTTTGGGTAAATTCTTTGATTTTAAAATAAACTTGTGGCCATGAATACACTTTTTCTACTTCTCCTGTTTCTATATTATTATTTGTTGTGCCAACAAACATATATGATTTTATTCCTGCATCATTTATTTCTTTACAAAATTTAAAGCAATCATCTATAAATACATCTATATTGTATTCTCTAGCTATCTTTAATTTGTCAGATGAATTTATTAATAATCTATCATATTCTATTTTGTTCTTTTTAAGCCATTCTTCTGTTAACCCCTCTACGCTTTCTATTCCATCTTGCTCATACCTTGCGGTTATAATATAAATGTTGTTTCCTTCTTCTTTTAATTTTTTTATAGTTTCTGCTACATATTGTTTTGGAGTTGCCTCTCTTAAAACTCTTTCAAAGTGTTTATACCAAAATTTTTTTAATGCTTCCTCTTCCCACTTATACATATTCTCTATTTGATCATATGTAGGTATGCTTCCTAAATTTTTAATATCCCCCGTTCCCTTCATTTCCTCAATATCATATATTTGTGAATCTGCTAACATAATTTCAAATGAATTTGACATTGTATCATCTATATCTATTCCTATATTCATACTATTTTTGTTCCTTTCTTAATAAATTTATTACATCATTTTTTTATTTTTCCCACATAGCATACATTATTTTAGCATATTCTAGTTTATATTACAAATATTTTTTCCTTCATTTCAAATGAATTTCTAATATTGAAGACAAAAATAGGCGATTTTAACCGCCTATTGATATTTCAAAAAAATTTTAATTTTATCTTGCCAAACCAGTTAATATCTGTTATTATATATATTGTATTTTAAATATGCCGATGTGGCGGAATTGGCAGACGCACCAGACTCAAAATCTGGCGGGAAACCATGTGGGTTCGAGTCCCACCATCGGTACCACTTAATTTTAATCTATATTTACTCCTTTATTTAAAAATTTATTTCCTGAATAATAAATTCCCACGTTGTATATAGCATATACTAATATTCCAACTAACATCATGCCCTTAAGTCCTTCTGAATTTACATTAACATTGTTAAATAATGACATTATTTCTGGATTTATCACACCTGCCATAAATAATATTCCTAGTGATATCGCTGACAATAAACTATATATTGCAAATCCTATTATTATAGACTTAATTATTTTCGAATTATTGCTTCTATGTCCTATTATAAGTCCTAAAATTGAAATTTTAAAGCAACAAATGAATATTTCTAAATATGTTATTTTTGGAATACCAAGTACATATTTTAATATGAATGAAAAAATGCTTGGTAATGAGCGTGGACTAACATTAAAAGAATGGAAATCACTTGTTGATGAAGCTGGTTATATGATATAATTAAAAAAGGAGATGATATATATTTATGAAAAAAATTACTTATGTGACTGGAAATTGGTCTAAAATAATGAGTGCCAAAAACATATTGGAGCCATTAGGAATTGAAGTTGACAATGTAAAAATGGAAACAACAGAGATTCAAGCTGATACTGTTGAAGAAGTTGCAATGCACTCTGCTAAAGAAGCAAGCGACAAATTAAAATGTGCGGTATTAAAAAACGATACAGGATTATATGTAGAAGCATTAGGTGGCTTCCCAGGACCATATACACATTATGTAGATGAAAGACTTGGTGAAGACGGACTATTAAAACTTCTTGAGGGAGTTGATAATAGAAATGCTTGTTTTATGGAAGCATTTGCATATTGTGAATACGGAAAAGATCCTATTGTATTTAAGTCTATTACTAAAGGAAAAATAGCAAAAGAAAAATCTGGTACGTATGGTTGGAGTTGGGATTTCATTTTCATACCAGACGGTTATGATAAAACAATGGGAAATTATCCAGATGAAGAAAGATGCCACGTTTGGAATACCGATGCTTATACAGAATTAGCTGATTACTTGAAAAATAAGATTGTTTAAAGATAATATTCAAAAAATTATTGATAAATATAAATATGTAATAATTGATAATACTCACGACTTTTTTAATAAAGACAATTACGGTGTAGATGTCATATACAATTATAGAAAATATTTTGGAATTCCTGATGGAGCTTGTATAGTTAGCAATGATTTAGTCCCTAATTCTAAATACTCTAAAGGTAAAAGTTTAGATAAAGTGATTGAAATGTTATCAAGAGATGAAACAGGACAATACTTCCATTATCCAACTTTTTTAGAAGCAGATAAACATTTTAGAAATGAAGATTTATGCTATATGTCTAATTTCACTGAAAACTATTTACGTGCAATAGATTATGAAACAGTACTAATAACTAATTCCATCTTTTCCTCTTTCTTGCAAGTATTTTACAGCTGAGTCATAATTTATCTCAACTAACTGAATATAAATTGGTCTTTCATTGTCAAATATGTAATTCATAATTACCTCCTTTCCGTGTTGTGTTACTTGCATAATACAATAACGCTGTTTTAAATTTAATTTGTCAATAAAAATGAGCAAATATTTTTTATTTGCTCACTATATATTTTTTTTCTTTACATTATATTCTATTACTTTTATTTTTCTTATTTCATAATCGAACTCATTTCTTTTAACATTATAATTAAATTCATTTTCATTGATTTTTTCCATTTCAAGTTGATTTAAATCTAATAATACCTCTGTAGATAAGTTCATCCCAATTGGTAGTGTTTTATTAAAATTTTCATAAAATATAATGTTCGAGTAAAATAATATTGGTACTCCTTCTTGAAGATTAAATTTGTGCAATGTAGTTGAGTCCTCTTTTATATTTTCAAGCTCTTTTATGGGACTTATATTAAATATTTCCAAACCGTTCATGTTTGCTTGCAAAAGTTTATACACAGCTATATTGTTTTGTAAAGTTATCTTGTTAAATGCCTCTTCTACTAGTTTTGTATAATTCTTTAAATTTTCTTTAAACATATCTATTTCTGTGTTTGCATTTATGTTTAACACTTTATATTTATCTTTTGGTATTTCTCTATGCTTTTGATTATTTATTGTACTGATTTGTGTTTTGTCTTTATTCATGCTTCCAAATATATTAAAGTCTTTCATATTTATGTATTCCATGTTGTCTTCATATTCTTGTTTTAGTTTTTTAAACTCTTTTATATCTTCATACTCGTTCTCAAATGCCTTAACAGAATTTATAGCTTGTTTTACAGCAAATATAGCATCTGTTTCATTTTTAGATAGTTTCCTCCTTTGGAGTTCATCTGCTTTTTTTCCTAATTCTTCCATGTCTTCAATATAATCAAAACATTTTTCAATTTTTGTTTTTGGTAACTCTTCTTGTTCTCCTTGTGTCAAAGTTGATATTTCGTCTTTATTAGTAAATTTCCAAAATTCAAAAATACTCTTTTTATGCTTTTCTATCTCATTTATATATAATTCTGCATTTTCTATTTTTTTTGTTAAGTTAGTAATTTTTAGTTCCATAGCATTTATATCTAACTTCATGTTTTTGTTTATTTCATTTTTACTATTTAATCTTGTACAAAGTCCAATTAGATCCTCCAAAGTATACTGTTCTTTTTTTTCATATATTGTTTCCGGCTCTATATTTTCCCTTTCCACTTTTGTTTTCACATCATTTATTATTTGTTTTTTTATACTCTTATTCTTAAAATAGTATTTAATTTTTCCAAGAAAAGATTTTTTACATTCTAGGAAGGTAGATATTTGCTTTTGTCTTTCTAAATACTCAGCCGTTGCACCATCATTCACCTTTTTAAGTCTTTGTAGTCTTTCTTTTTTTGTTGTTATTTCATTTTTAACTTTTTCTATTTCTTTTATCTTTTTATTTACTTCTGTATTTATAAAAATAGGTAAATATGAATATTCTATTTTCTCATTGTTATATAAAAAATAGAGACCTGCTTGTTCATTTATTTTTAAATCAATTTTATATTGTTCTTCTGCTCCAGTTGATAAGATAAATAATGCTTTTAATAATTTTAAAAATTCAGTTGCTTCTTCTTTATTTCTTATTTTAATTTTATATGTGCTTAAAACTTTTTCATAGACATCTACTTGCCCTAAAATTTGTACTTCTAAATTTTCATCGTTATCATATACTTCATATATATTTGGCCATTGTTTAGTAAAATACCACAAATAATTTTCTATATCGTTTATCTCTGTTTTTTTTAGATATCTTTCAGAGTACTCCATATTACTAATTGGGACAAAAATTTTTCTTTGACTTTTTTCTTTATTACATTGAATTTGTTGTTTTAATATATAAAATAGTTCTGGATTGTTAGCTTCCCTCGTTGGCACTAGCATAAAGTATTTATTGCAATAATCCGAATAATATATCTGCCATATAAAATTATTTTTATATTTAACTTCAAATGGTATTTTATCTTTTAATAATTCTTGCTCTGTTTCTATCTCTTCTATATCATCTATTTTCAAATTTTTTACCATTTCTAAAAATTTAGCAAACTTTTCTATGTCTTCCTCATTTTCAGAATCTAAGTACTCTAAAATTGGGCTTGCTAATTTATATTTTTCTTGTAGTGATGTTAGCCTGTCTGTTGGAGTTATTAAAATTTGAATATCACAAATGTTTATATATTTATAAATTTTATATGTATCATCATATGACTCTAGCGGTCTATAATTAAGTGGTTTAAAACTTTTTAAAAACTCTGGTACATTTTCTAAATCTAAACCAATATATTCTAGTTTCTGTTCTATTATTTCCTTTTCGTCTTTAGTAATCTCTGGCATTTTTACCTCCACTTAATCTTACATTAAATTTAATAATCATATTTATTTTATAGAATTGCATTTAACTTATTTCTTTTCTTCTATTTCCTCTTTAATCTTAGAAATAAATTCTTTTACAGGCATTTGTCCTATATCGCCTTCTTTTCTTGCACGTACTCCTACTGCATTTGCTTCTACCTCTTTTTCTCCAATTATTAGCATATATGGAATTTTTTGAAGTTGTGCTTCTCTTATTTTGTAGCCTATCTTTTCTTCTCTGTCATCTAATTCAGCTCTTATTCCCTCCTTCATAAATTGTTTTACCAATTCATCTGCATATTCTTTTTGTTTATCAGAGATAGTAAGTATTTTTACTTGTACTGGTGCAAGCCATGTTGGGAATGCACCTGCATAATGTTCTATTAAGACTCCTATAAATCTTTCTATACTACCAAATACAACTCTATGTAACATAACAGGTCTATGCTTCTCTCCATCTTGTCCTATATAATTCAAGTCAAATCTTTCCGGCATCTGAAAATCTAGCTGTATAGTTCCACATTGCCAATCTCTGCCCAAGCTATCTTTTATATGAAAATCAATTTTTGGTCCGTAAAATGCTCCATCGCCTTCATTTACAACATATTCCATGTTCTCATGCTCTAATGCCTTTCTCAAAGCATTTTCTGCTGTTGTCCAATCTTCATCGCTTCCCATAGAGTCTTCTGGTCTTGTAGATAGCTCTACTGTATATGTAAATCCAAACAAGCTATATACTTGGTTTATTAAGTGCATTAAGTCAATTATTTCTGATTCAATTTGTTCTGGTAAACAGAATATATGAGCATCGTCTTGAGTAAAACATCTTACCCTAAATAGCCCGTTTAATTGGCCAGATTTTTCATGTCTATGTACAAGTCCCAATTCTCCCATCCTTATAGGTAAGTCCTTGTATGAATGCATTTTGCTTTTATATACTAACATACCTCCTGGGCAGTTCATTGGTTTTAAAGCAAAGTCTTGTTCATCTATTTTTGTTGTATACATATTGTCCTTATAATGATCCCAGTGTCCTGAACGATGCCATAATTCTTCATTTAACATTACCGGTGTTTTAACTTCTTGATATCCATTTAAAGTATGAATTTTTCTCCAATAATCTTCTAATACATTTCTAAGCACCATTCCTTTTGGTAAAAAGAATGGAAATCCTGGTCCTTCTCCTGTAATCATAAATAATTCTAACTCTTTACCCAATTTTTTATGATCTCTCTTTTTTGCTTCTTCTAACATATTCAAGTATTCTTCTAATTGGCTAGCTTTTGGATATGAAATACCATAAATCCTTTGTAGCATTTTATTTTTTTCGTTTCCTCTCCAATAAGCTCCTGAAGATGTTAACAGTTTTACAGCTTTAATATTACCTGTTTTCGCAACATGAGGACCTGCACAAAGATCTGTAAATTCGCCTTGTTTGTAGAATGATATTATTGCATCTTCTGGCAAATCGTTGATTAGTTCTACCTTATATGGCTCTCCTTTTTCCTCCATAAATTTTATTGCTTCTTTTCTTGGGAGTTCAAATCTTTCTAGTGGTAAATCTTCTTTTATTATTTTTTTCATTTCATCTTCAATTTTGATTAAATCTTCTTCTGAAAATGGTTTTTCTGTATCGAAGTCATAATAAAATCCATTATCTATTGATGGTCCTATTGCAAGTTTTATTTCTGGATATAGTCTTTTTATTGCTTGTGCCATTATGTGGGATGTTGTATGCCAATATGCTTTTTTTCCCTCTAGACTATCAAATGTTAATATTTCAAGTTTGCAATCTTCAGTCAATTTATGTCTTAAATCCTGTACTTCTCCATTTACTAATCCTGCTAATGTTACTCTTGCTAAGCCTTCACTAATTTTTTTTGCCACATCTATTATTGAACTACCTTTTTCTACTTCAATAATAGCTCCATCTTTCAATTCAATTTTTATCATTTTATTTTTCCTCCTTTTTTATGCCTATAAATTAGCATATCAAAAAACTCCTAGGCATTTAACTACGCCCAGGAGTGCTTTTATTAACACGGTTCCATCCTTGTTTTTTACTTAATTAACTTTTAACGCAAGCACACGCCTAGTTTTTGCTAGGAACAATGAGGTAGTTTTTCAAATATGTTTTTTTAGATTAGCTTTCAGCTTTCAACTAATCCTCTCTTTAAATAACCTTTATTTTACTTTGTCTCATTTATGTTTTTAATATTAAATATATAATTATTATACTTTATATTTTTAACAAATGCAAGTGTTTTCCTAATTTTCTTCATATCCCGGCTTTTTTAGTAATTTAAACATATTAGTTTTATATTTTTCTACTCCTGGTTGATTGAATGGATCTACACCTAATAAATTTCCTGACATAGCACATGCTAATTCAAAGAAATATATTAAGTAACCCATGGTTTCTTCATTTAGTTCTTCCATATTTATTAATATATTTGGTACATCTCCCTCCACATGTGCTGCTATAGTACCCTCCATAGCCTTTTTATTAACGAAATCCAATGTTTTTCCAGACAGATAATTCAATCCATCTAAATTATCTTCATCCATATTTATCTTTATTTCTGAGTTAATTTTTTCTATGTTTATTACTGTTTCAAATAAGTTTCTTCTTCCATCTTGTATATATTGCCCTAATGAATGTAAATCAGTAGTAAACTCTACTCCTGAAGGGTATATTCCTTTTTTGTCTTTTCCTTCGCTTTCCCCAAATAATTGCTTCCACCATTCTATTAAATAGTGTAACTTTGGTTCATATGTAACAAGTATTTCTATGTCTTTTTTATTTTTATATAATATATTTCTAACTACAGCATATTTGTAACACTCATTATATTTAACATTTTTGTCTGAATACTGCTCCTGCGCATTTTGAGCTCCTTTAATAAGCTTATCTATGTCTATTCCCGCTGTAGCTATTGGCAGTAGCCCTACCGCTGTAAGAACTGAATATCTTCCACCTATATTATCTGGTATTACAAATGTAGTATATTTTTCTTCTTTTGCTAATGTTTTAAGAGCACCTTTTTTGCTATCTGTAGTAACATATATTCTTTTTCTTGCTTCCTTTATTCCATATTTATTTTCTATCATTTCCCTAAAAATTCTAAATGCGATAGCAGGTTCTGTTGTTGTTCCAGATTTTGATATTACATTTATAGAAAAATCTTTATTTCCTATAATCTCTATTAAATCATTTATATAATTTGTACTTAAATTGTTTCCAACATATAATATTAATGGTGTTTTTCTATCTGATTGTAAATTATAAAAAGTGCTGTTTAACGCCTCTATAACCGCTCTTGCCCCCAAATAAGAACCACCTATTCCTATTACAATCAATATCTCTGAATCTTTTTTTATTTTTCCCGCTGCTTTTTTTATTTTATCAAATTCTTTTTTATCATAATTATTTGGAAGTTCTAACCATCCAACAAAGTCCTTTTTATTTCCAGCTCTTTTATGTAGATCTTCATGTATTCTTTTTACTTCTTCTGCATATTTTACAATTTCCTTGTCAGTTACATTTGTATTTTTTAAATCAATTTTTATATTTTTCATATTAACCTCCATTTTCTTTTGTTATATTTTTACGTATTTTATGTAGATATACTCCGTTTTTTATAATATTAATAACAACCTTTATTGAAAAAACAATTATACTATTTAAATACAGCGTTCTTAAAAAATTTTCTTTTGTTTCGAAGTAGTTGTCTTTTACAATTATTCTATTAGTTAGTGATAGACATTTTAGTATTTTTATGTCATTAAACTTAATTGTTTTATATTTTTTCTCCAATTGATCGCAAAAAAATAATTTACAAGTTATATTTTGAGATGTACACCCATGTGAACTTTGAAGCCTGCACAATCTACAGCAACCATTAATTCTTTTTGTATTGTGTTGATTCATGCACTTACCATTTTTAAATTCACAGTCTATATGCTTGATTTTGTTATATTCGTCAATCTCCGAGCACGCTTTGTCATATATATAGTTAATCCTTTTAATTCTGTTTTTTATATTTAGCGCTTCTATTACACTACTATAGTTTATATTTTTTACATTGTCTTCTAATATAAATTTTGTTCTTTTATATATTATGCTTTTATAAATCCAAATCTTTCTCTCAAATTTTTTTGTATCCACTTTATTATTTAATTTTATAATCTTTGTTTTCATACGCTTTCCTTTAATCCATTTATTTTAGTTTTTTATATTTTTTGCTCTTTTAATTATTACTGTTTTTTATCTCTCAATGATAGTTTGTCTTCTCTTGGCTATACTTCACCAAATAATACATCATCATTTAATTTTGCAAATTTTGGTGCAAGTTTTCCTAAATTATCTCTACTTGCCGTTTGTTTTATCATTATAAATTACCTCTTTTTATATTTTCCCATTATTGTATATTATGATAGTCTCTACTGGTCAATAGTTTTTTTAGTGTCCTATTATTCTTCTGATAATATTTTTTTTATTAAACTTATATATACAACTAAATATGATATTGATAATAGGAATCCACCTAAAACATCACTTGTGTAATGTACTCCAAGATAAATTCTACTTATGCCTATTAAACAGATTAATATGCTTAATAATACAATCAATGACCATTTTATATATTTATTTTTTATATATCTATAAATTAAGTATATTAAATATCCATAAAAAGCCATACTTACCATTGAGTGTCCTGATGGAAAACTATATCCTGTTTCTTCAACTATTCTAAATTCAGTTGGTCTTGGTCTTCGCAATATTCTTTTTAGCAATTGATTTAATATTGTAATAATAACTATATTAGAAAAAATAGACAATCCTATTTTTTTATTTTTTATTAATACAAGTAATGCAATTGTTGCTATTGATAAAAAAATTGCTCCTCCAAAATTAGTTATGAATTTTGCAATTGGAGTTACGAAATCAGATATTAAAAATGTTGATATCATTTTATATCCTATAATATCCCCTTGCATTATTTCTTTATTAAAAACATCTTCTGTTAATGCTAAAAATCCAACTAAACAGATAAATAATACAACCCATTTTAAATTTTTCTTGATATATTCTTTCCAATTATCTTTCAATTTTTCACCTCTTATTATTCTTTTGTTTTCTATAAATGCTTCTATGTAATTATATAATAATAGTATTAATTTTGTTTGTCCTTATACATTTTTATAATATCTTTGATGCCCATCTTTGTACCATAATTTAATATTGCATTTGAATATATTTTTATAGCAATATTAGCAATAGCAATTATTGTTGCAATTAAAATTGCAATTGACATTATCACATCTGTTGTATTTGCCAATCCCATCATAATTCTAAATGGCATGCAAAATGGTGATGATATTGGAAATAGTGAAGCAAATACATTTAGTTTACTTGTAGGATTCATCATAGTAAAATATGATAAATAAAATCCAATTACTGCCAATATTGCGACAGGGGAATTGGCTGATTGTATATCCTCCGGTTTGCTCACAGTAGAACCTGTTAGTGCATATAATAAAGCATATGCCAAATAACCTAATATAAAGTAAATTGCAGTCATTATCCCTAAATATGGTGTAATGTTAGACATATCTAAAATAGAATCCAATAACCCTGGTTCTAAAAAAGTTTTTGCACTTATTAAGGCTATTGCAACAATTAATATCATTTGGGCTAAACCTACAGTTCCAATTCCTATTGTTTTTCCAAGTACTATTGTTTTTGGACTTGTAGATGTTACTAGGGTTTCAATTATTTTTGAGGTTTTTTCTGTTGTTATTGAACTTGATACTTGATATGCACAAAAATATATAGCATAAAATAATACAATTGACATCATCATCATTGCAAAAACATTTCCGTTTGCGCTCTTTTCCTCTGTTTGTTTTAAGTCAAATTCAAAATTTGGAGTAATTGATTGTAATTGTTCCTCTGTTAGACCTAATTTAGATATTTTCAAACTAGAGTATATTGATGTTAAAGCATTGATGCATCCTTCTGGAATTTCATTCATCATTGTTGTATTTTCTACAATATATGATATTTTTATTTTTTCATTTTCTGAATTTATAATTATTGCTTCTTTTATTTCTTTATCTTCTATTTTTTGCTTTACATCTTCAAATTTTAAATCTTCATTTGTTACTTCAAATTCATATCCTAAGTCCATTTGCTTTAAGTTTTCTAATGTTCCTTCAAATACATTTTTACTATCTATAATTAATAATTTGTTTCCGGTATTGTCTCCATTAAATTTTTTAATTAAATTTGGTACATTAAAACCAATTACTATTAAAATTAAAATGATTAATGTTGATATTATAAATGATTTTCTTTTAATCATATCATTTATTGTAAATTTCATAACTGTAAAAATATCTCTCATTAACATTCACCTACCTTTTCTATAAAAATATCATTTAATGTAGGTTTCTTAATTTCAAATTTGTCAATATTTATTCCATTTACAACAAGTTTGTTTAGTAGTTTGTGTGCTTTTTCTTCATCTGATATTTTTATAACATAATTATTGTTTGTTTCAATTTCTATTTCCAAATTAAGCTCTTTAATATAGCTTTCTATATCTTGTTTTACATCTATTTCCACTCTATTTGCAGGATATTTTTCTTTTATTTCTTTTAGATTGCCTTGTAGTACAGCTTTTCCCTTATTTAATATTAAAATATCACTACAAAACTCTTCAATTGTTGCCATTTGGTGTGCTGACATTATTATATATTTTCCATTTCTTATTAAATCAATTATAATGTTTTTTAATATTTCTGTATTAACTGGATCCAATCCACTAAATGGCTCGTCTAATACCACTAATTCTGGGTCATGTATGATTGCAGTCATAAATTGTATCTTTTGTTGATTTCCTTTTGATAGCTTTTCAGCTGACATTTGTAAATATTCTTCCACCTTTAATTCTTTAGCCCATCTATTTATTGAACTTATTGCCTGATTTTTTTCCATTCCTTTTAGTTCTGCAAAGTACTTTAATTGATCAAATATCTTTGTCTTTGGATATACTCCCCTTTCTTCTGGTAAATATCCAAACCTAACAAGTTTTCTGTCCACCGGCTTTCCTTTCCAAGTAATTTCTCCACTATCTTTTTTAATAATTCCAAGCAACATTCTAATTGTTGTTGTTTTGCCAGCTCCATTAGTTCCAAGCAAACCATATACACCTGGTTTTGTTAAACTAAAGGAAATATTGTCTACGGCTTTTTTTCCAACAAATGATTTTGATACATTTTTTAATTCAAGACTCATTTTCTCTTTTCCTCTCTTTTTTTATTTTTTATGGAACACACTGTATTCCGCTACATGTCTATTTTCATTACACATTTTAACATAACTTTTCTTATTAGTTTAGTACTCTTTTAATTCGGGTAATTATATTAGTTACTATTTGTTACATTATATCATTCACTATATTCTTTGTATATATTTTTTAGAAAATAATAATTCAATTAAAAAAAGGAGCACAATTGCCCCTAAAAAAAGAAAAAAACACCTATTCTAATTTATTTCCCTCACAACTTGTTTGACCTATTTTTTCACAATCTTTTACATTTTGAAAACTAAGATACCAAGTCATTCCATTTTGATTTTTCTCAATTTCTCTTTTTCTCTTTTCCAATGCTTCAAATGTTTGTGGTGGAGATATTATTCCTGGCTGGCAAGGTACCCAGTTAGCCGGCGTTGAAAGCTTATTACTATCTGCCACTTGTAATGCCGTTAACGCTCTTAAGATTTCTGGAATACATCTTCCAACATTCATTGGATATATTAAAATAAGTCTTACTACTCCTTTATCATCAATAATAAATACATTTCTTACAGTTTCCGTTTTACTAACTTCATTTGATATCATTCCATATTTTCTAGCAATTTCCCCACTTCTATCTGCTATAATTGGAAAAGGAACTCTAATTCCAGTTTTACAATAAATGTCATATACCCAAGCTAAATGTGATGCATTACTATCTACGCTTAATCCTAGCAAGCACACATTTAATTGTTCAAAACATGGATTTGCTTTTGAAAAAGCAATTATCTCTGTAGTACATACGGGGGTGAAGTACGCATCTTTGGGTGTAATTAAATTAATTTTTATTCTCTTTCTTTCTCTTCTGTTTTTTTAATTCTCTCTAAATAGTCATCATTAAGTATAAACTTTTCAGCATCTATTCCATACTGTTTTGAATTTGCTTTAATATTTTCTCTAATTTTTTCAAATATATCATTTTTTTCTGTATCAGAACGCACAACCATATCTAAAACCTCATAAATTGATTCATTAAAATTAAAAAACATTTTTTTACCATTTTTGTTATAAGGTATTTGGTAATTATTATCTTTAATATTAGGTATTACTTGGCTTACCAAGTCATTACATAATTCAATATATAAGTCGCTATTCAAGTCATTAATCTCCACACCATATCTAATAGAACATTTAGGATTTCTCATAATTTCTCTTTTTATTATATCAAATTCTTCTTTAACACTTTTGGCTGTTATATATTCTTTAATAGAAAAATTTGATTTTCCAAACGTTAATCTTTTATCTTGATTTTCTATAATCCATTTTGTAATAGCATTATCTATGGAATTTTTTAATAATTTTATTCTTGCTGATGTGTATGAACCTTCATTAGGTTCTTCTCCAAATCCTATCCAATCATTTATTCTCATTGTTAATAATGGTGGTTCATTGCATCTTGATATTATATTTGGTACTTCTTCTTTTAAATCATTTAATATTGTTATATATTTAAATAATGTTTTTTCATCAGCCCATATTACTATACTGTCTGCTCTGTCTTGATAATCTTCTGGCACTTCTATAAACTTTAAATAGTATGGTAAATTTTGCTTTGAACACTTACTTATAAATCCAGCTACTATTTGATATGTATCACTAGCTTCTGAATTAATATATAATCTATAGTTAGGATTAATATCATTATCTTTTCTTCCACTTATATTTCTAGAAAGTACAAAGTTCCATAATCTATCCCCACTTGGCATTATTCCATATTTACTTACAATAGGATGATTTTTAACTATATTGCATAATTCATCATAACTAGTAATATCAGGAATTTCTTTTAAATTCTTAACTAACTCTTCAAAATGTCCTTGATATTCTTCAGGATTTATTTTTCCTATATTATTTAATATATTTCTTTTCCATTTATTAAATAACACAGACCAAAATGTATCTTTTTCCGTCATAGGTGGTGGTGTAGACTTTTTTCTTTCAGTACCTGCTTTTTCAATTTCATTATAAAAAGTAGTAGAGCCGTTTTTTTTGTATGAAATATATGCTTTTATCACTTTTTCCAATATTTCATTATTCTCTAATGGATTATTACTTTTTTCATATAATTTTAGATATTGATTCATAAACATTCCTCACATTTCTTTTTATAATTATATAATATATTTATCTATTTGTCCAATTTAAGTTAATTTGTCAATATCAATTTTTAGCTTAAATCTAATGGTTTTATCTCTATGTATATAAATTTTATCAATTATCATTTGTAATATAATTCTGCTTGGTTCTTTTGCGTTTATTATCTCATCAAAATATTCTAACGAAGTTTTTAATTTTATTAATTTTTCTTCTAAATTTTTCTTTTCATCATTTTGAATTGCTTCTTGCAAGTAGGTAATACTCTGCATTTTTTCTTTTTCTAATTCTTTATATGTATTTTCTATAATTTCTCTTTGCATTGAATTATTACAAGATGCCATTTCTTTTATTTTTTGATTAATTAACATTTTATATTCTTCATTTAGAATATTTAATTTGTTTTGTAGTTTGAATTTATCATTATTGGTTTTATCCTGTTTTTGTTCTAGTTTTATAGCTTTTATTTCTTTTAAATATTTTTGTTTAGTAAACTTTAAAAATTCCTTTAAATGAATTAATATGTCTTTTTCTTTAATCTCGTGGCAATTACAAGCTTTTGTGCTATATTGTCTGTATCTTGAACAATCATGACCTTTCTCACGCACTTTTCTTTTTATTATCACACCAGACATTCCTGAGCCACATTCATTACATACACACATTCCTGAAAAAATATAGTTATGCTTTTTTTTTTGCACCTGATGTATTTTGCTTGTATTTTTTATTTCTTAATTCTTGTGCTAGTTTAAACATTTCTTTAGAAATAATAGCCTCATGATGATTTTCAAATATAAAATGTTCTTCTTTAGGTAGCTTTACAATTTTTCCTCTAATATTTATACTTCGCTTTTTATGAGTTATTAAAGTCCCAGTATAAATTTCATTTTTTAAAATATTACTAACCATATCTTTTGTCCAAGCCTCTTGAACTTTGTGTTTATATATTCTTCCTCGTTCTAAATGTTTCATTCTGTAATATTCTGAAGGTGTAGGGAAGTTATATTTTGTATTTAATATTTCACTAATTTTTTGAAAACCATATCCATCTTCTAAATATAGCTTGAATATTAATTCAATAACAGGTCTTATCTCATCTACTACATAAAGCATAGGTATATCATCTTTAAAAACTTTTTCATATCCATAATAATTTCCCATAATTAATCTTCCTGATTTTTGTTTAGAATACATATGATCTCTTGTTTTTTTAGAACATTCTTTAACATATCTTTCATTAAACCAAGTTGTTATACCTATAAGGTCATCTTTATCATGCAAAACATCATAAGAGCCACTCAATTCAGATACTGCTATTAAGTTCTTTTGCATATTTTTAAAATCGTCTATTAAAACTAAAACTCGTCCGTTATGTCTGCCAACTCTTGATAAATCTTTTACTATTACTACATCAATTTCTCCTCCTTTTACTCTTTCCATCATTTTTGTAAATTCAGGTCTATTAAAGGTGTATCCCGAAACATTGTCATCTATATAGAAGTCAGAGATAGTCCAATTACGACTACTTGCATATTCAGTAATAATTCTTTTTTGTTCCTCAATACTGGAATAATTTTCTTTATCTTCATCTCTAGACAATCTACAATATCCTACAACTGTCATTTTATCCTCCAATTCTAGCCTGATATTGCTTGATGATGTCATGTTAGCATACATTGTTATTTAATTCCACTTGTTTCGTAATTATTTTTTCAAGAATCTCGGGATAATTCTCTTTACCAGTTACGAATGTAGCCACACTACATTTTTCCTTTTTATACTTCTTGATGAGTTCTTTTGTTTCTTGCTTTTCTAATTCTTCTTCAGTTAAATAAATTTGAATATATTTTGTATTAGTAATTTCGCAAGAAGTAATTTGCATTTAATTAACTCCTCCATAATATTTCTCCATAAATATTATGCAAGAAGAGAAAAGGATATCTCTTTTCGTCTTAATTACCTTTTAGAAATAACTAATACAATACACTTAAAATTTTATTCAATAGAAAATCACCTCCTACTATATAAGAACACGAAAAAATTTCAAAATGGCTCATTTTTTATAAAAAAATTAAAAATTTTTTCGCTCCCATATATAAATAACAAAAAAATCACCTCCCATTATATATAAACACTAAAAATTTTTAAAAGTGGACATTTTTTATAAAAAAATTTTAAAATTTTTCGCTCTTATATAGAAATAACAAAAAAAATCGAAAAATAATTCCTTTTTTAAAAACTTTTTCAAATTTTTTCAAAATTTGCAGGAACAGGGAGTCACCCTTAACTCCCATTTACGCCTAAAAGCGTGGCTTTTAGCAGGATACTACAAAAATATAGAGGCGACTTTTTGTCGCCCCTATAAAATTATAGAACTATTATATAAATTGTAATTTGTCAAATTATTTTACTATTTTTTTACTATAAATATCCAATAATTTTTCTTATGTCCAAACCTCTCTACTTCTCTTTTTTCAATTTTTAAAATCTGATAGTCTTTAAAATATTTTCTTAATTCTTTATCATTAAACAAGTGAATATATTTACCTTTATTAAAATAAAAGTTTTCCTCCAATTTTATAGCAGTATCCTTTATAGAGTTATACCCTTCTAATCCATTCACACTTCCAATGAATAACCCTCCATCTTTCAAAACTCTATGTATTTCATTTATCAATTGAGCTGTTTTTTCTTTAGAAAAATAATGTATTGCCAGACTTGAAAATACTAAATCAAAACTATCATTTTCATACTTAAAAGGGATACTCATATCTACTTTTTCAACATTTTTATTGAATTTTTTTACTTCATTTAATGCAATATCCGAAATATCTGTTGATATAACTTTATATCCGTATTCAATTAATCTTTTAGAATATTGTCCTATACCACATCCCAATTCTAAACAGATACCTTTATTATCAAAATAACCTCTATATTCATCTATCCACATGTCTATAGTTAACTGTCTATTTATATGTTCTTTCCAATACAAATCATTTTCAAAATATCTATCATTTATCATATTTTCACTTCACCACCTAGTAAATTGTTCATATTTTTTTGGCTTTATTACCTTAATTAGAGTATATTAAAAATAAAAAATGACAATTCCGTTAGATACGATTTTGCCGATATAAATGTTGAAGGTAACATCAATGAATTTCTATGTCATTATTCTATAATATTATTTTTAATTTATCTACAATATTTGCAAACTTTTTAAATTTATTATCACCGACAAATTACTATTTATCTAATTCCTATAATAACATAAACTCAATTATTCTGTCAAAATTATCCATCGGATAATTTTGCAGGAACAGGGAGTTATACTAACCCAATTTAATAACCTAAAAGCGTGGCTTTTAGCGTATATACATTTTATTTTGTGTATATCAATTAGATATACATGTTTTTTCATAGAAAAAGCAAGTGCCTTTCTAAAAATTATTTGCATAAAGTGTTCTAAAATCAAAATTACTATAATCTCTTTGATTTTCTAATTTCCAATTATTCTTATTATTTATTTTATTAATATATTTTATATAT